>Ga0209083_1000286_pt1 | contig 79332 bp, 67 predicted proteins | sample AM7aDNAmetaG_FD_184132 | JGI IMG/M metagenome (GOLD analysis project Ga0209083, IMG submission 184132) | Freshwater microbial communities from Finland to study Microbial Dark Matter (Phase II) - AM7a DNA metaG (SPAdes) (version 3) | ecosystem: Environmental > Aquatic > Freshwater > Lake ... | reverse complement strand
TACAACACGATCAGGCCGCATAGCTCGCTGGGCTATCGTCCTCCGGCACCAGAAGCAGTACAGTTAAGGTGGTCAAACCGGCAGCCACTCTCTCACTCATGCTGGTACAACTAAGTGGGGCAGGTCACAGTATTTACGGACAACCTGCCTGAATGCGTGCAACTTTCACGCCTTGTTCGAAGCCATTATCCTGAGAAGATCATTGTTTTTGGAGGAATGCATACCACTGCACTTCCTGACGAATCGCTCAATTTTTGCGACTATGCCGTTGTCGGGGAGGCTTTTACCGCATTTCCTGAACTTGTCGCTTCCCTGGATCATAACATGGGCGTTTTACCGCCGCGAGGAATCTGGAGGCAGGAAGGGACGAATGGGATTCTTCGTAATGGAGCAGGGACTGTGATGCGGAATATTGATGCTTTGCCGTTTCAACTGTATGATCCGGCCTATGTTTTTGTAAGAAGGTCAGATGAGAAAATCATTGCTCTGAACCGAGAAAGATACGTGAAGTATATTGGCTATACTTATGCGACGATGATGTCGATGGGTTGTCCCTATTCGTGTTCCTACTGTTGCAATAATGTATTAAAAAAACTTTCTCCGGAATATGGAATAACCCGTTGGCATTCTTCCGACTATATTATTAACGAGATACTTGCCGCTCAGAAATGGATCGAGTTTTATAGCGTTTGGTTCATGGACGATTCGTTTCTTACTATGCCTCAGGTGGAATTTGACAAATTTACGCATGACTACAAGAAGAAAATCGGCCTTCCCCTAGCTATCTTGGGCATTATCCCCAGGATGGCAGCGATTTACATGGGTAGGATAGAACAGCTTATTGCGTGCGGGCTTACAAAAGGCGGTGTTGGTGTACAAACGGGAAGTCGGCGGATGCTTGCCTCTTACGGAAGGGAGCAATCGAACGAGGATGTTATGGCCATCTCCAAAAGTTTTGCCTCCCATGCGAAGCAGACGAGGACATCGTATGACATCCTGCTTGATGGCATAGACGAGACACCTGATGACGTTCTTGAGACGCTGAAACTCGTGAATCAATTGCAAAGGCCGATACTTCTCAATTTTTTTTCACTCCGGACCTATCCTGGAACGGATTTGTATGGCAAAACGCCGCAGTCTATGAGATCCAAAGAAAGTTATCTTAAATACCGACACACGATCGGCAACCTTCTCATCGGGATCGCAAGTCTTTGGCGACTTCCTTCTTTTATCATCCAGATAATTGAGAAAAGACCCGAAATTCTGGCTCAAACAGCGCCGTTTTTTTTGAGCCAGAGTGTCGATATTCTTCTGATGATGAAGCGTTTCGCGTATCATATAAAGGGTAAGGACTATTGCAGGCTACCATCTTGGCTAGTACGTTTTATTTGGTTTCTTGGGATTGATAAGAAGCCAACCTTTTCGGAGTATTCAGAATGAGGATGGGGGGCATAGCGTGGCTAGCCGATCAACTTCCAATGAGAAAACCGCAATGAATATTTTACTGATGCTGCCTCTAAGGCCCAAGGGAAGTAAAAATATATTTTATGGCCCTGATCTTGGGCTCGGGTATCTTGCAAGCGCCTTGCGAAAAAATCTGGGAGCAGAAATAAACATCTCCATGTTCATCAATCGGTTAGATCTTACCGATGATGAATTTGGAACCTACCTCGTCAAAGGTCGTTTTGATGTTGTTGCAATCAAGTTTTTTTCGACGAACGTTTCGAGTGCAGCGCGAACTATATCGCAAGTTAGGAAATTTCTTCCCGAGGCAAAGATTGTTATCGGGGGGCCGCAGCCGACAGGAGATCCGTTTGAGATTCTAAACTACATTTCTGCCGATTATGCTTTCCGGGAGGAGTCAGAGCTTGGTTTTCCCATTTTCATAGAGCGTTTGATCGCGCATAAGACGAATGAGTTTGGCGAAGATGTGCTAAGGGATGTTCCAGGGCTCATATGGCGGAAGGGTGAGTCCATCATTTGCAACCCTCCAAAAGTAGTGGAAGACTTAGACTCACTCGTAATGCCGGCATGGGATTTGATGGATCCGCGCGACTTTCCGTTCCAACGGGATTATACATTTGCTATGAACTACCCCATGGCCCCCTTCATCACCTCACGAGGCTGTCCTTTTAAGTGCACTTTTTGTAGCGTTGGTGCAATAAAGTTTCGCGAGAGAAGTATCGCGAACGTAATAGAAGAACTGAAAGTGTTGCATGAAAAATTTGGCGTCAGAGAGTTCAATATGATTGATAATTGCTGTGGGTACAGGGTGGAGTATATGATCAATTTTTGTAAAGCTTTGATAGACAGTGGGTTGAATGTCCCTTGGAATGGGTCAGGGGGGACGAAGGTGACTTCGATCACTTCCGAGATGCTTTACTGGATGAAAAAAAGCGGATGCAACAAAATATGGGTTGGCATTGAATCGGGTTCTCCAAGAATATTAAAGAAAATCAAAAAAGGTATAACGCTGGAGCAGGTTGAAGAAAAAGTAATTTTAGCGAATAAGGCAAAGGTTGATGTGAACGGTTTTTTTATGCTCGGGATTCCCGGGGAGATGAGAGAAGATGTGCGGAAGACAATGGATTTCTCCAAAAGGATAAACCTTCAAGGTGCTATTTTTAATATATTTGTGCCAGTCCCAGGCACGGAGCTTTATGAAGAGCTGAAAAGAGAAGGAAAGCTGGAAAATCTGAATTTTGATGAATTGGATCAGAAATACTATAAGAATAATTTTACTGAATGTACTCCCGAAGAGCTTGTGAGGCTGAGAGTGAAGGCCTATTGGTCATTCCATCTAAGGCCGAAGATCATCTTCGGAAGAATGCGGTTTCTTGCAGGGCTTTTAGTGAATCCCGAAAAGTTGTATTTTTGGATAAAGTATGTAATGTGGAATTTTTTTCTAAACGGAAGACTGTGGTAAACATGTTCTTTGGGGGGCGAGTCATCAGCTTATGATTATTGACGCATATGCCTTAAGAGCTCTTGGTCTTCTTACGACAAGGCCGAGGAAGTTTGCAGCCTTATATCGTATGATCAAAAATAAAGATAGATCGCGCATAATGCGGTCTATAGGAGAAGATGTTGTCGCACCGCCGCCACAGACGATCGCAGTTATTCCCACCTACAGATGTAATCTTAGTTGTGTCCAATGCGGACAATGGGGCCCTGCCGGTTTCCTTAAAACGGGCTATAATGACTATTGCGATAAAAGTAAAGAGCTGACCCGTGAACAGTTGAAATCGTTTATTGACCAAGTTGCGTCGTTTAAGCCGTATCTCTATTTTACCGGAGGCGAGCCTTTATTGCGGGAAGACCTATGCGATGTCATTGCACATGCCTCTTCAAAAGGGATACTTACGAGTCTTAATTCGAACTGTACGTTGATGGCTGAAAAATCCGAAGATATTGTTAAGTCAGGGCTTGATTATCTGTATGCGAGTCTCGCTGACACTGAAGAAAGGAACGGAAAAATTAGACGCTGTGGGATTTCCTCTCGATCTGCCAGCGAAGGCATATCGGCCGTATTTGAGTCTCGAAGAAAGCTGAAGAGCCTGTTGCCCATCATTGAAATACGCACAACCGTAACAAAGGATAACCAGGGTTATCTTCTGGATTTGGCGCGATATGTGGATGTAGAGCTACAGGCTGACGCTTTTGGCATCGCGCTTCCGATTTTTACCACTAAAAAATTGGCGGAAGATTCGAAATCTGTTTTTAGGAAACAGTTCAATATTGACGCGAAATGTTGGGAAGGATTTGCAGGCGGTATCGAGGAAGGAATCGATTCCAGGATTGTTGAAGACCAGATAAATAAGATCAAGCGTACGCAGTGGAACTTTAGGCTTAAACTGTATCCCGACACGGGCAGGCAACCGATAGATTATAATCTCTATTTCAAGCAGCCTGAAAAGATGGCAGGGGGTGTCTCTTTCTGCGCGGCGCCGTATTTTTTCTCATCGCTGTTGCCGAACGGTGACATCGCGGCATGCGTAAGTGTGCCAGACTATATTGCCGGGAATATTCTTGAAAATGATTTTTTGAATATATGGAATGGACCCCGATATGTGACATTCAGGGAGTATACGCGTAAGCATTTCTACCCTGCATGCACACGCTGCATCCATCTTCATACGTTTTCAGCGGAAGGCGTGTAGATTTCAAGCGAACGACGCTCCCTAACCTCAAAAAGATTGGATTCTAGAATGGAAGGAAAAGAAAAAACGGCCCTGATTACAGGCTGCTCTTCTGGACTGGGGAGGCACACGGCGCGCCTTCTTCGGGAAAAAGGCTGGCGCGTGTATGCCACAGCCAGGAAGGAGCAGGATGTTGAAGCTCTGAAGAAAATAGGCTTTGATAGTTTTGTGCTCGATCTTAGCCGGAGTGATTCGATCAAATCTGCCGTGAGCCGCTTTGGGGAAGAAAACAATCATCACCTTGATGCTATTATCCACAATGCGGCCTTTTATCAGATGGGGGCGATTGAGGACCTCTCTCGCGATGCTGTTCGCAACCAATTTGAAACCAATGTCTTTGGTGTTATTGATCTCACTGCTAGCCTGATCCCGCTATTTCGCAAGCAAGGACATGGGAAGGTCGTTTTCATAAGCTCTTTACACAGCAAATTTTCGTTCCCTTTTTTAGGGGTATATGCTGCAACTAAGTATGCGCTGGAAGCGATTTCCGAAGCTCTGAGGCGAGAGCTTTGGCATACGGGAATTGACATTGTGAATATATATACAGGAAAATTCAAGAGCAGGATGACCGAAAATGCCATAGAGGTGTTTCGTAATAAAATTGATGCCGAACATAGCGTTCATCGGGATGTCTATGAAAACATGCTTGATTACATGTGCAAGATATCCTCCGTTTCAACGGAGGAGAAAACGATCTTGGTTGCTCGGCGTATTGTCGACGTACTTGAAAGTAGGAGGCCAAGGCCGCGGATTATTGTGACCGCAGAGGACAGGTTCCGCTATTTAGCACACAAATATTTACCGAACGATATCCAGGAATGGCTGTTCTTTTTTAAAATGAAGCATCTTTACAAGAAGGATAGGAATAAACGGGGCAAAAGATAGCACTCTGAAGATTGGAAGATTATAAAAACATGTGGATTGTACGGCTGTGAATATTTTGGAGGGGCTGTGAAGAAAGTCGTCATCTTGGGGGCTGGTTTGACAGGGCTTACGATCGCTCGGGAATTGACCCGCGTTAAAGGTTATTCGGTTGTGATGTTGGAAAAAGAAGCCTATGCGGGAGGGCTTGCGGCCACACTCACAAAAGATGGAATGTCCTTTGATTTGGGGTCTCACCGGATTCATCCCGATACCCAGGCGGATGTTTTGCGCTATTTAAGGTCGGATCTTGGGGTTGAACTTTTTAAACGTCCCCGTAAGGGAGCTCTTTATCTTCAAGGGAAATTTCTGCGTTATCCTGTGACAATCTTGGATTTTATACGGGCGATTTCAGTTCGTAAGAGTCTGATCTACTTTTTGAGCTATTTGGTGAATCTCCTCCGGCCTCAAAAAGGTCCCACGACCTCCTATAAACAGGCAATGTGTGCGGCTGTCGGGGAAAGGATTTATGCGGATCTTTATGAGGATTTTGCCTGGAAATTGTGGGGCATAGATCCGGTGAAGATCTCGGCCGAAGGGATGCACAGGCGCAGTCTCGCGTTCAACTGGAAGGCGATCAGAAAAGCTGTTCTGGGAATGGATCGGTATTTTTTTTATCCTTCCCGGGGTATCGGGGAGATCTCGAAAAGACTCGAAGAGGAAATAACACGAAATCATGGAGAAATTTTAAAAGAGAGCAAGGTTCGTTGCGTGCGTCTGGACAGAGATCGTAAGGTCTCATCCGTGGTTTACGACGACCCGCAGGGAAAGTCCGTGGAGATCGAAACCTCCATGGTCATCTCGACCATTCCTGTTGATACGTTGCATGAGTGTCTCATGGGTTCCCAGGAGGGGGCAGAACCGCTCAAGTGGAGAGGCTTGAGGGTCCTGTATGTGCATCTTAAACAATTTCCATCTCTGGAGAATGACACTTTTTATTTCCCCGAGCGGAGGACTCGCCTGGGAAGGGCCTCGGTCATTCAGAAATTCTCACCGGAGCTTAATTCGACTTTGAAGGGGGCTTTGTTTACTATTGAGTTTCCTTGCTCATCAGGGGATCCGATGTGGCTGAAGCCCGACGATGAACTCCTTCAGATCGCACTGGAAGATCTTCTTGTCACAGGGATCTATAAGGATACTCCGGAGGTCGTGCGATCATTTTCAATCCGTCTGGAAAAGGCCTATCCTCTCTATGATCTTGGATGGGAAGAACGCTTTCATCGTTTGTTTTCTCAGATTAATGCTGTCCAGGGACTTTATTCGATCGGACGCAGTGGGCTTTTTCTGCATTGCAATATTGATCATTCTATCCTGCAAGGTTTGGAGCTGTCCTCTCAGATCCTTAGTGCTTTTTCGGGTGGGACGTGGAAGGATCGTTCGGGTCAGTTTCGAAAATTTAGCGCGAGGGATTGATGGCGATCGAATTTCAGATTCTGGATTTTCTACACCCGGTAGGTCTTTTTCAGACCCACAACTCCCTCGACCGAAGTCAGTGGTATGACCCGCAGGAGCTGCGGGATCAGCAGGATCAAAGGCTGAGGGTAGTCATTGAACATGCTGCCACCCATGTTCCGTTCTATCAGTCTCTATTTGCGCGGCTTAAACTCAACTACCGTGACATCCAGGGGGTGAAGGACCTTAAAGTGCTTCCGGTTCTTGATAAAGAGACGGTGAGGGCGAATTTCAAGCAGCTGACGGCCGATAATGCCGCGCGGTTTGCTCCTCGATTGTGTAGGACTACAGGGACCTCTGGAATTCCTGTGGAGTTCCTTCACGACCGTTTGTCCAACACCCTGGAGTTTTGCTATTACTGGAGATATTGGTCGTGGGCAGGATACCGTCTCGGAATGCCCTTCGCTGAATTTACGCTACACCATTTCTTGAATCGTGATCTGAAGATCAGGTCGGAACATGCTCCTTTGATGAACCGGCTGATGCTGAATCCCGCCCTGCTGTCGTTGGACCAGGTGTGGGGATTTGTGGCAGACCTGAAGAAACACCGGTCTCGGTTTTTAAAGGGGTCTCCCTCGTGCCTCTTTGCGTTTGCCGGTCTCATGGCTATGAAAGGATTTGCTTATGACGGGCTCACAGCGGTTTTTACGACGGGAGAGCTATTATTGCCAGCGCAAAGGCGTCAGATCGAAAAGGTTTTTGGTTGTCGGGTCCTGGATTCTTATGGCCATATGGAACGAACGGTGGCGATCTGTCAGTGTCCTTATGGACGATACCATGTGAACTCAGATTATGGCGTTTTGGAGATTGAGAAGGATGAGCATCATTCATCTACGGCGACTCTTTCGGGAACTATAGTCGGCACGTCCTTATACAGCATGGCCATGCCCTTGATACGATATCAGGTCAATGATCTTGTCGAGATGCGGACGGATGGTCAGCGATGCGAGTGTGGGCGTGGCCTTCCGATTTGCGAAAAGATCCTGGGGCGATCCCAGGAAACGATCACAACTCCGGATGGAAGGATGCTGACAAACGTCTTCATTCTGCTCGATGTTTTGGAAGGGGCCTTGTGGGCCCAGATCGTTCAGGAGACAACGCGCCATGTGGTGGTCAGGATCGTTCCGGGTGAGGGGTATTCGAAAGCGAGTGAGGATTCTTTTGTCCAACAGCTTCGACGGATTTTAGGGAAAGATATGACTACTACAATCGAATATCTTCTTTCTGAGGATTTGACTTTATTATTGAAACGTAAATTTAATCCGGTCGTTGTCCGTTCGAAGGATTAAGTGCCGGTGCAATGAATTAGCTTGAGTTCCCGATGCTGTTTCTGGGGAAGTTGTTTCTTAAAAAGAGTTTAACGAATTTTGTAATTCTGTTCAATCTTCACGCTACTAAGGGAATTATATGCCGTTGCAACATGGTCTAGAGGATAGAAACAAGCTCCTCGCGCGTATTTTTTTTCTCTCATTACTAGTCCTGGGACTCTTCATATTTTCTCAATATGGAGTTCATATGGACGGTACTCCCAATGAGAAAAGCGGCCAACGTTTTTCCGAATATATCCAACACTTTAATATCCTGAAGCCGATCCCTTACGATTCAAAAAACATACACGATGTCCAACACGGCCCCGCTTTCGAATTATTTCTGACGTTTGTACAAAAATCTTTCAAGTTAGTTGACGCAAGGAATGAGATTTTAATGCGCCATCTGTGCACGTTCCTTCTTTTTTACTTTTCGGTTCTCATCTTTTATCGGTTGAATCAGCTTTATTTCAAAGACCGCGGCATTGCATTGCTGGGATGTGTGTTTCTTGTGTTGCATCCAAGGATTTTTTCCCATTCATTCTATAATTCCGCAGACATCTCTTTTTTGTCATTTTATATTATGAGCACTTACACGCTATTTAAATACCTCAGTAAAAGATCTGTTGTGCGGGCGTCCTGGCATGCGTTGGCGTGTGCGCTTCTAACCGACATCCGCATATCGGGCTGTTTGATCGCGATCATCACAGTTTTTGTTTTTTCTTTTGAATTGTTTAAATTAAGAAAAGACGCGTCTCAATTCCAGAATGCCGTCGTTAGCTTCATCATCTTTATCTGCCTGTATCTAGAGCTGATCATTTTGTTCTATCCTGTTCTATGGGTTTGCCCGGCAGAACGTTTTTTAATGGCGCTCCGCGCATCGACTCCTTATGCACGTACAATATTAGGTTGGTACTACAATCCTATTTGGATTATGGTTACGACTCCGCCACTTTATCTCTTGTTTTTCATCATCGGTCTTTTTTTCTCTCTCGGATCTTTTTTTTGTAAGGATTTTTCGACGACGGATCATCGAATGCGTACCCTGATCATTCTTGTCTTACTGTTCATTCCTCTCGCAGCCCCCATGCTCTTGAAAACATTTCTTTTTTGTGAATGGCGACATCATTACTTCATTTACCCCATGATGGTGATAATTGCATTGATAGGCGTAAAAGGATGTCTGGACTTGATCGACGCTAGGGTGAAGGGGCGAATTCTTGGCGTAGTTCGCGGGGTTTTTATTGGTTTTATCGGAGCATGTTTGACTGCCATAGTGTGGACTATGGTAGTGCTGCATCCGTACCAGCATATTTATTTTAATTTTTTAAAGGATATTCCCTCGGTTGAGCGGTTGTGTATTTATAGAGCGATGCGATCGAACCCGGATTATTGGCGGCTTTCCGTACAGGATGCCTTGATGATGGTGTTAGAGAGGGACAATCGTCCTGTCATCCGGATTAATGTGGAACGAAGATATGCGTCGTTAATTCCTGAGGCGGTGCGAAAAAGGCTTAGGTTTGGTAAGAAACCGCAGGAAGCGGATTATTGGATACAAATAGAAAGTCCTCCAAAAGGAGATGCTTTCCGGGAATTCTGTTCCGTTGTTGTGGATGGAAGAAAGGTCAGGACCGTCTATAAGAAGGTCTCAGGCTGATTCGCGAATTTTTCGAGATGTCTTCCAGTAGCGTGGATTGAAAAGAAGGTGGGTGACGAATAGGGTAGGGTTCAAGTGGCGGCCATCCTAGGACAGCCCCAATTTCAACTTTTTTGAAATCGATAAGTATCGGGACAGCCGCCACTTTTTCTGTTTTATTTTTTTTTGCCTTTAAAGGCACCTTTTTTCTTTTTTTTCTCTCTGGTCGAATTGCTCTTATTACCCAAACGGATCACCCCCTCTCTGGGAGACAGCATAGGGTGTTTTTCGTGCTCTGCCTAATGAAATCGGGTGATTGCTTTTAGAAATGTTCATTCGTTCGTGGATTGCTAACCATTGCGGTGGAATGCGTATGAAGCGGTATGACAGGGGGTCTTTTTACTTTGCCTCTCTTGAGCTTCAAGTAAGGACGAATTCACCTTGCAGAGCGGCGGAGCAAAGGCTGCCCCTGTCTAGAACTCCATTTCTGAAATTGTTGACAAAAGAGTTGCCCCTATTTCAACTTCATTGAAATTGATCGATATTGGGACTAAAATACGACCATGTTCAAAAGCTTCGCGGCCCGTCTTTCGATCGTTTTTTTTCTTTCGAGCGCGTTTGTGCTCGTGGGCCTTTTTACTTTTTTCTACTTCAGAGCGACGAAGCTTCGCGACGAAGCCTTCCAGCAGTATCTCGAAAACTTCACTCAAGTCAGCGCGAACCTGATCCCGGGCGAAGATATCCAGTCAATCCCGCTTCAGGTTGGTTGCGAAAAGTTACCTGACACCATCGCCTTGATCAAAAAACTCAAAAGTATTCGCGCTGTTGACAGTGATATTTTTGACACCTATATCATGGTGGCGGATCCGGATCCGAATTATGTCCGTTTTGTGACGAACGCCGATCGTGAGCGGACGCCGGTGGGCTGCGGGGAGCGCTATGATATTCGTAATAATCCGCAGGTCAGGATGGGATTTAGAAAATCATACACGGATCTGCAAGCCCAGACAGATCGATGGGGCACCTGGGTTTCATCTTTTGCCCCCGTTAAAACGCGTTCGGGAGAGATCGTTGGGATCATTGGAGTGGATATTGCGCAGCAAACGGTCATCCAGATTCGGGAGGAATTTTTCAGCCGTTTCCTGATCTCGATCGGTGCCTGCCTTGTTTTTTCTCTCGTGGTTGGACTTTTAAGCTCGATTTGGCTGACAAGACCGATACGGCGGGTGGTCAAGGGAATGGAAACGGTGGGGGGCGGCGACCTCGAACATAAGTTGGAGCGTTTTGCTGAGACCGAATTCGATCGTATCTCCAAGATCTTCAATAAGATGACAGGATCTCTGAAGCGCATGATGAGTGAGTTGGCGGAGACGGTGCGCGAACACGAGAGCGTGAGGCGCGAACTCGAGATCGCTACCGAAATTCAGCGATCGATCTTTCCGGAACATCCCCCCGAAGTTGAGGGGCTTGAAATCGAGGCCCAGAGCGTCCCCGCCAAAGAAGTGGGCGGGGATTATTATGATTTTCTTTCCGTTCCTTCTCGTGACCAGTTAGGTTTTATTATTGCCGATGCGTCCGGGAAGGGGCTGCCGGGCACTCTGTACATGACTCGCTCACGAAGCGTTTTTAGGGTGATCTCCTCCGAAGAGGCGAATCCGGGAGCGATCTTAAGTCGTTCAAACAGTTATATTGCGGCGGATGCTTCTTCGGGGAAGGGGATGTTCATCACAGTCCTCTACCTGCTCTATCATAAAGAAAAGAAGCAGATGACTTGTGCCAACGCGGGTCATTATCCCCCCCTGTGGTTCAAAACCAAAGAGAAAGTCTTTGCCGAGATCGCAACGAGCGGGATCCCCGTGGGCATTCTTCCGGGGCAAACCTATGCGGAAGAAACAATCCAACTGGCGTCGCAGGATTTTCTTGTGATGTACACGGACGGAGTGACTGAGGCCAAAGCGGCTCATGGCGAAATGTTTGGGGTCGAACGACTGAAGCGACTGATAGAGCAGAACAGTTCGCTGAGTGCTCATGATCTTTTTGTAAAAATCCAGGCCGGGATCAAGGAATTCATCGGGCATGCTCCGCCCTTTGACGATCTGACACTCATCGTAGTGCGGGTCAAGTAGGCTTTTACGAACTCCTGTTGCAAGCGACGTGCTTTTCCCCTTGAATTTAAAGGACTTATGACTAATATGGTGCGAGTTCTTCTTTTTTGATAATCTGAGGTCGAGTTTTTAAAATTGCCGATGCTTAAAACGAATCGATCCTGCGGTCTGTTTCTTACCTTCGCACTCTTGTTTTCCCTCCCAGTCCTACCTTGAAAGAGCTGCTTGGATTTCCGGGGCCAGAGCGCCATGATGAGCCGCGAGTATAAAGTTTTTTAAATCATAAACCAGGGAGTCAATTATGCCAAAAGTCATATCTCCGAAGCTTCTGAAGTTGATCATTCTTTTGCTCGCCGTCGTGGCTGTGGCGTTCTTCGGCTATCAGCATTGGAAGGCAAAGCAATCCGAGTTGCCAAAGGGGATCGCATCGGGGAACGGCCGGATCGAGGCCAAACTGGTGGATGCGGTTGCCAAGGATGCGCTGAGAGTCAAGGAGATCCTCGTTGATGAAGGGGATCTCGTTAAGCCAGGTCAGGTGCTGGTGCATCTGGATACCGCCACGTTCGATTCCCAGCTGAATCAGGCCAAATTGCAAGTCGCAAGTGCGCAAGAGCGCGTGGCAAGCGCCAACTTTGCGGTTGTCAGGCAAAAGAGCTTGGTTGACAATGCCCAACTTGAGTTTGACCGTACCCGTAAACTTGTCGACCAAAATGCCCTTTCTCAGCGTGAGTTTGATGAGCGCAACACGTCGCTCCAGACATCCACGGCCGCTCTTGCGGAAGCGGAAGCGCAGCTTCGGACGGCGAAGCAAGAGGTCGAAGTCGCGCAGGCGAATGTGACGACGATCCAAACGCATATTGATGACGCGACGCTCAAGTCTCCCGTGACCGGACGAGTGCTTTACCGCCTGGCGGAACCCGGTGAAATGCTTGCTGCCGGAGGGAAAGCGTTGACCCTTGTGAACCTGGAAGACGTCTACATGGAAATCTACCTTCCTTCCGAACAGGCTGCCGGCCTTAAGGTCGGCGCTGAAGCAAGGCTGACAGTTGACTATGCTCCCGGTCGTGCGGCTGCGGCTTATGTAAGTTTTGTGTCCCCGGAAGCGCAATTCACTCCCAAACAGGTCGAGACAAAGAGCGAGCGCGACAAGCTGATGTTCCGGGTCAAGGTCCAGGTGCCCCAGGAATTGGTTTCCGGTTACATTGAACGCGTCAAGACGGGCGTTCGCGGTGTCGGATATGTCAAAATAAAAGATTCTGCCGTCTGGCCCAGTTGGCTTCAGAATCTCGTTCAGCCCGCCAAAAAGCCGGGCACGAAGTAGATCACCAAACCTACAGACTGACTTGGGAAACTAATGGTGGAGTCATCCGCTTTTCAAACATCTCGAGTTGCATCCGGGGCGCAGCCGGTCGTTTCCATTCAAGACGTTACTCACCGTTATGGCAAGGTCTCAGCACTTGACGGTATTTCCCTTGATATCCCAAGCGGTCTGATGGTCGGCATCATCGGTCCTGACGGCGTCGGGAAATCGACGCTCATGGCCCTGATCGCCGGATCGAAAAAGATCCAGCAGGGGAAGGTGACTGCCTTGGAGGGGGATATGGCTGATGCCGCACATCGGCGCGGCGCGTGTCCCCGGATCGCCTACATGCCTCAGGGATTGGGCAAGAACCTCTACCTGGAACTTAGCGTTTATGACAATGTTGACTTCATGGCGCAACTTTTCGGGTTGTCGTCCGCGGAACGTCCGATTCGTATCAAGGAATTACTCGATGCTACGGGACTCGGTCCGTTTGCCGATCGTCCTGCCGGCAAGCTTTCAGGAGGAATGAAGCAAAAGGTAGGACTCTGCGGAGCTTTGGTTCACGAACCGGACCTTTTGATCCTTGATGAACCCACCACCGGCGTTGACCCGCTTTCCCGCCGGCAATTTTGGACGCTCATCGACGACATTCGCGCCGGCCGTCCCGGTATGAGCGTTCTCATTTCCACCGCTTACATGGATGAAGCGCAAAAGTGGGACTGGATCGTGGCGATGGATGCCGGAAAGGTGTTGGCCACAGGAACGCCGGCCGAGTTGATGAAGCGGACAGGCACTAAAGATCTTGAGGCCTGTTTCATCGGGTTGCTTCCGGAAGAAAAACGTAGCGGACACACAGAACTCGTCATCCCGCCCCGTGCGGCCGGAAAATCCGAGGTCGTCATCGATGCTAAGGGACTGACCCGCCGGTTTGGCAGCTTCACCGCGGTGGATCATGTCAGTCTGTCGATCGAGTGCGGAGAGATCTTTGGTTTTCTTGGATCCAACGGATGCGGTAAGTCCACCACCATGAAAATGTTGACGGGACTTTTGCCTCCTACCGAAGGCACGGCAACGCTTTTTGGAAGTTCCGTCGAAGCCGGAAGCATCGAAGTTCGAAAAAAACTCGGCTATATGACGCAAGCGTTCTCACTTTACGGCGAGCTGACCGTTCGCCAGAACCTGGTGCTGGATGCTCTCCTGTACCACATTCCGGCTAAAAAGGCGGAGGAGCGCATTAAGGAGCTCGTCGAAAAGTTCGGACTGGGGCCGCATCTCGATTCGCTGGCGGAGTCTCTGCCCATGGGCTTACGTCAGAGGCTTTCACTGGCCGTGGCTGTTTTGCACGAACCAAAAATATTGATCCTGGATGAACCCACTTCGGGGGTCGATCCTGTCGCGCGGGACAGTTTCTGGGAATTGCTGGTCGACCTTTCGCGCAAACAGGGGGTGACGATCTTCATCACGACGCACTTCATGAACGAAGGCATGCGTTGCGACAGGATCTCGCTCATGAGCGCGGGGAAGGTGTTGGCTTGTGACGCTCCGCAAAAGCTGATCGCAGCGCGTGGCGCCGCCAATCTTGAGGATGCATTCATCGGTTGCATGGAAGATGCCGTTGCTGATGCCGCATCCGGCGGCAAAAGTAAAGACAAGGCTCCTAGCAGTGAGCCCGCGGCTGTTCAGCCTGCGGTTGCAAAGGCATCGGCGCCTACCGGCTTCCGGCTGCGGCTCGGACGGATGGTCGCGTATGCTCGCAATGAAACCATGCAGATACTTCGCGATCCGGTGCGATTGGTCTTCTCGTTCATCGGCTCCGCGCTCTTGATGCTCGTCTTCGGTTTTGGCATAACCACCGATATCGAACATATTCGCTACGCCTCATTCGATCTTGATCAGTCGCCGGAGAGCCGCGCTTATCTTGAACAATTTGCCGGATCTCCACGCTATTTTACGCGTACGGCGCCGGTACGGTCTGCCGATGAAGGCTTGCGTCGGTTGCAGGCGGATGATGTTTCGGTGGTTCTTGAGATACCGCCTAATTTCGGCAGGGATTTTCGTCGGGGGAATGCCCCCGAGGTACTGGCCCAGGTGGATGCAGCCATGACCTTTCGCGGCGAGACCGTCGCCCAATACGTCCAAGCGGTCAATACGACGATGCTCCAGAATCCGGCGAGCGGGTTGCAAGTGGGCCCCCTGAAGGATACGGCGACTTTTGAAGAACGCTACATGTACAATCCCACGTTTGAAAGCGTTTATTCGATCGTGCCGAGTATTCCGGCTCTTCTTTTGATCCTGATCCCAGCGATCCTGATGGCGGTCAGTATCGTGCGCGAAAAGGAATTGGGCTCCATGATCAATTTCTATGTCACGCCGACAGGGAAGCTGGAGTACCTTCTGGGAAAGCAGATTCCCTACGTTGCGATCGCGATGATCAATTTTTTTATTTTGGCCGCCATGGCGCGTATCATTTTTGGCGTCCCAATCAAAGGCAGTTTCTTGTTCTTGACGTTGACCACACTGCTTTATGTTACGGCGACGACCGGAATCGGCATGCTCATTTCGAGTTTCACCACAAGCCAGGTCGCTGCCGTCTTCGTGACCGCGATTATCGCCATGACACCGACCATTCAGTTCTCGGGCTTGCTGCAGCCGGTCTCAACCCTTATGGGAAAGGCCAAGATCATCGGTTCGATCTGGCCGACCACTTACTATATGCACTCAAGCGTGGGGGCCTATACGAAGGGGCTCCGTCCGGGTCTTATGATGCAGGATATTATTTTTCTGGCTTGTTGCATCCCGATTTTCTGGGCGGTCAGTATGCTCGGACTTAAAAAGCAGGAGAAATAGCCGTGACGTCACTTTTGAATATTTTTTGGCTTGGTCTGAAGGAAATCCGCAGTCTGATCAGTGATAAGGTGATGCTCGCGTTCGTGATTTACGCGTTCACGTTCGCGATCTATGTTCAGGCGACAGGCACGTCGAATGAAGTGAATAACGCATCGATCGCCTTTGTGGATGAGAATAACTCCACTTTGTCAAAGGAACTCATCAATGCCTTTTATCCGCCGCGTTTCCAGGTGCCTAAAAAGATTAATGCAAGCGAAGTGGAAGACTCCATGGATAAAGGCTTGTTCATGTTCGTTGTCGCGGTTCCCCCGAGGTTCGAGGACGATCTTCGGGCTGGGCGGAATCCGGAAATCCAGATCAATATCGACGCAACGGCCATGCAGCAGGCCGGCGTTGGCACGACTTATATCAAAAGCATCATCAACAAACGCATCTCGAATTATTTGAAGAGGACGGATGAGCAGGACTCCGCGCCCGTCAAACTGATCATTCGCAAGCTTTTTAATCCCAATGGGACGGCCTCCTGGTTTTTGAGTGTGGTGGCCATTATCAATCAGATCTCTTTGTTGACGATCGTTCTGACAGGTGCTGCGGTTATCAGGGAACGGGAGCACGGAACACTGGAGCATCTACTCGTGATGCCGCTGACCGCTTTTGAAATCGCCATGGCAAAGGTCTGGGCCAACGGTCTGGTGATTCTGCTTGCGACTGCGATTTCTCTTTTTGGGGTGGTCGAAATGGCGCTCAAGGTACCGTTCGCCGGTTCGCATCTTCTATGGTTCTTCGGGGTTGTCCTCTATCTTTTCTTTGCGACAGCGCTTGGAATATTCCTCGGAACGATCTCACGGTCCATGGCGCAGTTCGCGCTCTTAAATATTCTGGTGGTTCTTGTGCTGATGCTCCTCTCCGGCGGATCGACGCCCGTCGAAAGCCAGCCCGAATGGCTCCAGAGGATCACTTTCTTTTTGCCCTCAAGGCATTTTGTCAGTTTTTCGCAGGTGATCATTTACCGGGGTGGCGGCCTTAGCGCGGTTTGGCTGCAATTCCTGATGGTCAGCGGGATCGGTCTTTTATTTTTTATTTACAGTTTGGGACTTTTCCGGAAATCGATTGCGGTGACGAAGTAAGTTCCTGTTCCACCTCGACTTGGCAGGATGCAACAGGTATAATCCTAAAAATTCTTTCAATTATCTTTTTGCTCTCTCCCGACATATGAAAGAGGAGGATGTTAAATGAAATTCAGAGCGGCTCTCCTTACCCTTGTAGTTTTAGTGTCCGGTTGCGCGATTGGCCCCCGGTATCGTGAACCTATCATGGAATTGCCGCAGACTTATCGCAGTTACAAAACCCTGGAGCAAGGGGAGTCGATGATCAACCTGCCTTGGTGGAAGGTTTTTGCCGATAAGACGTTGCAGGAACTTATCCGCGAGACCCTCGTCAATAACTATGATCTGCGTGCCGCGGCCGCCCGCGTGGACGAAGCCCGAGCCATGGTGGGCGTGACCCGTTCTCAGATCCTTCCTCAAACGGATCTGACGAGCGGTATCTCACGGGACCGGAATTCGGAGGCGCTCTATCCGGGTCTTGACCGTCTGACCTCCACGATGACCGGAGGTTTCAGCACGGCGTGGGAATTGGACGTTTGGGGAAAGATCCGCCAGGCGATTCGTGCCTCCCAGACAGAATATTTGGCGACGGAAGACGCGCGTCGCGGTGTGATGGTGACGCTCGTGTCGGATGCCGCCCAAACTTATTTTACCATCCTGGAACTGGACCTGGAACTTGATATCGCCAAGAAAACTCTTAAGACCCGCAGTGACAACCTCGATCTTTTTGAGAAGCGTCAGCGCGGCGGTACGGCTTCCGGGCTTGAAGTTGCGCGGGCCAAGGCCGATTATGAACAAACGGCGGCCAACATTCCCGATCTCGAACGCCAGATCGAGATCCAGGAGAATAAGCTTTCGGCATTGCTTGGCAGGAATCCCGGATCGATCTCAAGGACGGAGTCCATTTCCAAGGAAGGATTTACTCCGAACCTTCCCGGCACAGGCCTTCCTTCTGAAATATTAAAGCATCGTCCCGATATCATGGAAGCAGAGCAGCTTTTAAGGGCTGCGAACGCGTCCGTGGGAGTTAAGGTCGGGGAATTTATGCCGCAGGTGAACCTGACCAATTTTGTAGGTGGCGGCGGTGAGAGGCCTTCCCAGATCTTTAACGGAAAGGGCTATACGTGGTCAATCGGTGGGAATGTGGATATGCCCCTTTTTAAGGGTGGCAAGAATGTTTATAACTACAAGGCCGCTCAGGCGAAATGGCAGCAGTCGGTTGCCTCTTACAAGCAGACGGTGGTCGGCGCATTTCGTGAAGTGGCTGACGCTTTGGCGGATATCGAAAAATTTAAGGCGGTACGGGTCGAACAGGAAAAGCAGGTTGCTGCTCTGGCTGAGGCGGTGAGGCTCTCCATCGCTCGCTATGATGGAGGGCTTTCCAGCTACATTGAAGTCCTGGATGCGGACCAGCAATATTATAGCGCCCAAAACAGTCTTGCGCGTACGCTCGGGTCCCAGCTGATTGCCTATGTTCAGCTTTATCGCGCGCTCGGGGGCGGTTGGCAGCAGGAGACCGAAAAAGTCTGATCTTTGAACGCTTCCGGTTGTCCTGGAAAATTTTTTTAAAAGGTCTGGGTTTTACAAAGAGAGGTGTTGATGAAAGGACGTTCTTTTTTCTACAGTTTTAAAACCAAAGTGACGCTCGTCCTGATCCTTGCCATGGTCTTTGTGGTGGGGCTGAATAACTTCTTGGTTCTCCGCTATAATCTTAATTCTCATTTCGAACAACTCCGTAATTCATTGAAAATGATCGCCCGGACAGCCGCTTTGGCCGTGGATGCGGACACACTTCAAAAGATCCCCTTAACAAGAGAGGGGGTCTACAGTTCCGCTTACCGTGATGTGAGCGAAAGGCTCCGGAAAGCCCGCGATCTGAACGCGCCGGTCCAATATATCTATATCCTTGCGCAGACCAAGAGCCGGGGGATTTTGCAATTTATCGTCGACACCGATCCGATGGGTGTGGAAACCCCCAAGCTAAGCACTGCCCGACCGGGGGATCTCTATGACGCGAGACGGTTTCCGGAGATGCTGGCGGGCTTCAAAGCTCCTTCCGCGGATCATAAGCTCCAGATGGATCCGTGGGGGGTGACTCTTTCAGGTTATGCTCCGATCGTGGATGTGGATGGGAAGACGGTAGCGATCCTGGGTGTGGATATTCTGGCGGATGATATTGCGAAGATGCAGCAGGAGATTAAAACACGTATGGTGGTATCGCTTCTTTTGGGGGTTCTAGTCTGCTGCGTGCTTGGGATATTGATCTCCGGGAGCGTCTCGGATCCGATACGGAAACTTGCCGAGGGTACGCGGCAGTTGGCCGGGGATAATTTTGATTATCGGGTCAAGGTGCGGTCGCGCGATGAGATAGGAGAACTCGCAGATTCATTTAACAAGATGGCCGAGAGCCTTTCCGAGTCTCGGAAGCGATTGGAAAATTATTTTTTCAAGGTCACGCAGTCGCTTGTGCGGGCTCTCGAGGCTAAGGATCCCTACACGCAGGGTCATTCCGAGCGTGTGGCGAATCTGGCACGTAAGCTTGCGTTGGAGATGAACATGAGCCCTGAAAAAGCGGAACTTATCGGGTGCGTCGCAGAGCTTCACGATATCGGGAAGCTCGTGATCCGGGAAGATATCCTGAATAAAAAAGAGAAATTGGCGCCCGCGGAATGGGATATTCTGAAGGATCATCCCGTGACCGGCGAAAAGATCCTCGAGCCGGTTTTGGACGGGGAACTTCTTCGCGTTATACGTTCGCATCATGAACGCGTGGACGGGAAAGGTTATCCGGACGGACTCACGGGAGACGCGATCGACCTGCCGGCCCAGATCGTTTCCATTTCGGATGCCTACGATGCCATGACCTCGGACAGACCCTACCGTAAGTCGTTGACGCTGGAGGCTGCGGTGAGCGAGATCAAACGTGCGACCGGCACTCAGTTCCGTCCGGATGTCGTGAGCGCGTTCCTTAAAGTGATCGGCCGCGGTGCGTAAGCGGCCGAACTTCTTCCGATGAAAAAAAGAATCTTAGTTTTTGTCCTGTGCCTGCTCGTCATGTTTCAAGCTCCCGTGAGATGCGAACACTTGGCGCCTCCTGCGTCTAGTGACTCCCGGGGAAGTTTTGATATTCCTTCCGGGGGAGGTACCTCTTCTCGTGGTCTTTTCGTCTCCCTGATCCAGGATCCGCCGACGCTTTCAAGCCGTGAGGCCATGATGAAGCTCATCCGTTTCGCGCAGCAAGCCAAGATCAAGATTCTCTTTGTTCAGATCTATCGTGCGAATCAGGCATGGTTTTCTTCCCAGGTCGGCGACTCCGCGCCGTATGAAGCTGCTTTAAAGACGTTGAAGGAAGATCCCTTCGCGTTTCTGATCAAGGAGGCGCATAGCGCGGGGATCGAGGTGTACGCCTGGCTCAATATGCTGAGTCTCAGTACGAATGAGGCCGCTCCGATCCTTAAAAAATACGGGCCCGATATCCTGACGCGGAATCTTGAGGAGAAAAAGACGCTTGCGGACTACAAAATCGACAACCAGTATTTTCTCGAACCGGGGGACATGCGGGTGCGAAAAGAACTTGTCTCGATGGTGGAGGAGATCGTTCGGGGCTATCCGGAACTCGACGGCATTCAATTTGATTATATTCGTTATCCGGATAGTCATCCGCGATACGGCTATACACCTGCCAACATAGATCGGTTTAAAAAATCGACCGGTCTTAAGAAAGTCCGAGAAGGGAGTCGAGCCTGGAGTGACTGGAAACGCGCCCAGGTGACGGAACTCTTAAAGCTTCTCATTCAAAGTGCCCGCTCCGTCCGTTCCAAGATCCGGGTCTCCGCGACCGGGTGCATGTCCTACGATCGGGCGCTTCAGGAGGCGTTCCAGGATTGGCCTTCCTGGCTTAACAAAGGTCTTGTGGATTTCGTGACGGTCATGAATTATTCGGCGGATCCCAAGGAATATGAACGGTGGATCGGGGTTGCCAAGACCAAAGTATCGGATCTCAAACGGTTGTATTTCGCCGTCGGCGCCTACAAGCTGGTGCATTCACCGGAGATCTTCGAAAAGGAGTTCCGGTCCTGTGAAGCTTCGGGAAGCGGTCTGTGTGCCGTCTTTCACTATGGTAGCCTTCTCGAAAACGTGGCTCTCGAAAGGCCTTTGCAGAGCGAAGACTAGTTCCCGAAACAAAGGAGAAATGTTATGGACCGGATAGAAATGGCGAAGAAGCTTTACTTTCAAGCGCAGAAGATGACGATCTCGATGGCGACTTTGGTCGTGGTGTACGGGGGAATGGGGTATTATTTGATCCGAACGGGGAGGACGGGTGCCCCGATGTTGAATGCTCAAATCTATCCATTTGTTAAGTATGGAGCATTGGCCATTTCGGTTCTTGGGATTTTCGCCGTGGGGCAGTTAAGCCACCGAATGCTCGACTCATTTCCTGATACAGAGCGCCCGCCGCAAAAGCTTCTTGGGAGAACGGTTTTGATGAATGCAGGGGCTCAACTGTCGCTTCTCTTGGGATTGATCCTCATCTTCTTCGGCAGACGGGCTTACGATTTTATCCCGTTTGCGATTGTTTCATTCACGGGATTCGCGCTTGCGTTTCCTAAGAAACGGCAGTGGGTGAACTGGCTTGGAGCGGAGTTCTAGTACTGTTCTCGTTTTGGTTTATGGGTTCATGGTCCTAGGTGGAGATAAGACCTTCGAAGAGTTCTTCGGGGGTGAAGCGGCGGATATCCAAGACGGCTTGAAAGACGGGCATATATTCTTGAAGTTGGAGACCGGTCTCAGTGACCTGGGCGAGATCGACCTGGCGTTCTTTTTGGTAGCTTTCCAGAAAAATATTGCGTACCTCCTGCCGGACCGCGCCGGAAAGCCGTATCGCTATGAAACACAGAAAAAATCCGATGTCCCACACTCGTTTATCCTGCCTGCCGCAGAACTCCAGGTCCGTGAAATAGACTTTCTGCTCCACGGGCACCCAAATGCAATTGACGGGCTGGGTATCGATCAGTGAAAAACCCGCCCGGTGGATCCTGGCCAGGCCGATCGCGGATTGCCGGATCACGGCTTCATCTCCGGGACCCAGCGCTTGGCGTTCGCCGATCCGCTCCAGGATGGAATCGACAGTTTCTCCTTCGATGTGCTCGGTGACCATGACCTTTTCGACTGCGTCATAGGCAATGAGTCGCGGGACTGGGACGCCGATCTTGTCGAGCTGGACTCGGCTGATCATATCGACCGTGAATCGCTCATGGGTTTTTCCGCCGTAAATGGAAGGGAAGGGGCTGACAAAGCTGAGATGCTTGGCCCAGAAACTGCCGGCATCGAGGAAGATCTTTACGAAATAGAGGACCTCTTCTCCCGTGGTTTTGCGACAGCGCCAAATCTGATTGGAATTGCTGACGCCTCCTGAAATGGACTCTACGGTTAGAGTTTTCGGATCGATGCCGTCGAAGGCCAGTGCATGACGTTTGAGGAAGGCTTGACACGTCGCGATCTTGCGCCAGTGGGCGACCTTGAAGAAACTCACGATGAGAGAGCTGACCAGCCAGGGGAAGAGGATCACGATGCCGGCGAGGATCTTGAACGCGACACGGGGACGGATTTTTTGCATGTGTCCCGCAAATTTCAATCGGAATGCAATGAATCGTTGGCGCAGTTTTTCCCGACGGGTCGTCATGACCGATTTCCCTTTAAGCTGTGAATGTGTTCAAAGACGCGAGTCATTATAACCGCATCCCTTTTCTTTACAACCGGGAACCTCGGTCCGTCCTGAGGGGGTTTACTTGTCAGAGAAAATCGGCCATAATGCCTCGCGTCATCATTTCAGCAACCGCTTTCGGGGGAATCAAGCTATGTTTAAAGTCGCGAAAATGATCCACTTTAATTACGGACACCGGCTTTTGGGCGGTCATGACAAGTGCTCGCATCTTCACGGCCACAGCGCGCGCGTGGAGATCGAGATGGCGAGTGCGAAACTCAATGCCAAGGGGATGGTCGTAGATTTTTTTGACATCAAACGGACGATCGGAGAATGGATCGACCGGAATCTGGATCACAAGATGATCCTTTGGAGCAAAGACCCGCTCGCAAAACTCCTCAAGAAAGCCGGAGAGCCCGTGGTGCTCGTGGGAGAGAATCCGACCGCGGAGATGCTCGCCCGGTGGATCTTTCGTCAGGCGCGCGCCATGAAACTTCCGGTCTCCAAGGTCACGCTTTGGGAGAATCAGGATAGCTGCGCGGTCTTCGAAGCCTAAACGCTCATGTCCAATTCTCCGTTGAATAATTCAAAGGTTAATGGGGCGAGTCCTGGCAACCGTCGGTTAGAAGAAAATTAGGCTAGGATATGTCCAAGATACTTCTCGTAGGCCCGGCGGGTTGCGGGAAGACGCAAGAGCTCCTCGATTCTTTTGGGGACGCACTTTCAAAGGCAGCCGATCCGCTTGCTGCTGATCTTTTCTTCGTGGTTCCCTCCGCCGAACACACCGAACGCGTGGTTTCGCTTTTGATCCAGCGGGGTCTCAAGGGATTTTTCCACAAACGTGTCACGACGCTTTCCCGGCTTGCAGGTGATATTTTTCAAGTGAACGATATCCCCGTGGCCTCCAGCCTGACACGCACGATGATCGTTCGAGATCTTATTCGCGAGAATGCGTGGGATTATTTTTCCGAAGTGTCTGAGCAGCCGGGATTCCTAGGCCTGATGGCGCAGTTTATTTCTGAGCTTAAAGAATCCTGTGTCCCTCCAGAGATCTTTCGTGAACGTATGAACGCACTCAAGGGTTTTGAACCGGCTTATGGCGTGAAGTATGAAGCGCTTGCCGATTTCTATGAACAGTATGAGGCCCAGTTGGAAACCCGGAGACTCAGGGACGGGCAGGATGCTCTCCGTATTTTTCGGGAACGCAAAACAAAGACAGAGCCTTTGACCGCGCGCTTCAAGGCGATTTGGATCGACGGGTTCTTCGATTTTTCCAACCTTCAGCTGGAATATCTCCGGGAGCTTTCCGCAATCACGGAGAACATCACGATCACGCTTACCCAAGAGGATCCAAACCAAGACCGAGAGGACGCCTTCGAGGCGGTGAGCCGGACCCAGCAGGATCTTGAGAAGATCGGTTTTAAGGTGCAAACCATGAAACCGCAATCGTACCGCACGGAAAAGAAGGCGCTTCTGTTTCTTCAGAAAAATATTTTCACTCAAAAGTATTCAAGCCCGGTGCCGGAACCGGGGCAGGAAATCGTGATGCTTGATGCTATTGGGACCGAAGGCGAGATCGAGCTCATCGCGCGTCAGATCCACAAGCTTTATGCAACAGGGGATTATCGCTACAGCGATTTTGCGGTGCTGTTTCGCCAGATCCGGCATTACGCGCCGGTCATTGCCTCGGTCTTCTCGCGTTATGGGATCCCGGCGGAGATCCATGAACGCGATCGTTTGAAATTCTCTTCTTGGATCGCCGCGACAGTGTCGCTTCTTTCCATTTTCCGTAATGCTTGGCAGCGGGAGGATGTTTTCGCTTTCCTGAAGTCGGGCTATACGCGTCGCTTTGGAAAAGACAATTCCACTTCTCAATCAAAAGGTCCAGAGGTTGATTGGAATAGCCTTGGCAACCTTCAAACAGAAAAAAACAGATGCCAGGGCAAGGCCAAAGACGATGAGTGGCTCGTCGAGTTTGAACGGCGGTCGTTCCTGGAAGGCGTTGCAGGCACGCGCGATGCCTGGCTTTTGGCTTGGAAGCGGGGAGAACCCGAGGGGCTTTCCGTATTCAATCAGCGCAAGGAGGAAACCCTTCAGGCCCTCATGGAACTTGAGGACCGGTTCCGGACGGCAAAGACTGCGGAAGAGCATATCCGGATTTTCAAGCGGGCGGTGTATGACACTTTTGGGATTCTGGAAGTGAGCGACTGCTACACATCTTTTACGCGTCGAGATGCGGCTTGCGTCAAAAGGTTTGAGGCTTTGCTTGATGAAATCCAAAGTTATTTCATGAAAGCCAAGGTTTCAGAGATCTCTTTTGAAAGTTTTTCGGACCATTTCCTAGGTCTTGTGGAATTGGATGTGTATTCACTTCACGAACGCGACAAGAACCGCGTGCAGGTTTACGACGTCTCGCTGGCCCGGCAGAAAGAATATAAGGTTGTATTCGTGGCAGGCCTCCTTGAAAAAGTGTTCCCCATGCAAGTTCGAGAAGATCCGCTGCTCTCGGATTGGGAGCGGAAGTTGATGAATGGCGGCATGAAGCATCCGCTTGCTGAGTGTCTGCCCCGGCAGAATATCGAGAGATTCTTTTTTTATTTGGCGATCACACGAGCAAAGGAGCGGCTCTTTTTAAGTTATCCTCATCTGGACTTTGAAGGGAAAGAATCCCTGCCATCCTTCTACCTTGAAGAAGTGAAAGATCTCTTTGAGAATAAAGTTCCTGTGATACGCCAGGACCTTTCGCGACCTTTCCCCGCGGCTAGCGAGGCGATTACGCGGCGGGAGTTGGAAGCTTCAGTCGTCGGCGCTCTTCGAAATACGAGGGGCCGGGAGGTTGATGTGCGCGAGGCGTTGGAGCAACTTTCCGGAGATCCGCAAAGCCGTGACCGTTTGCTTTCCGCTTTGAAGCCTGTTGAGGCGAAGATCTTGGATGAGAGGATCCTAAAAGGAGGATATTTTGAGATCCCTGAAACGAGCCCGACGCGACTTGAGACTTATGCTAAATGTCCTTTCCGTTATTTTGCCGACAAAGTTCTCAAGTTGAAAGATGAAGGCGGAGATATCCGGGCGATGCAAAAAGGAAGCATCCTGCATCATGTGCTCCAACAATATTTTGATCCGAAAAAAAAGAAAAATCCGGAGGAAGCTCTTGAAGCATTCATCGGCCGCGAAATGGAGGAAGGCCTGAGGCAGCATCCCATGATATGGACGGAGCCCTACGAGGAAGCTCTTGATCGCCGTGAATTGTTCGAGATGCTTTTGAATTTTATCAACTATGAGACTGAGAGATTGAGAAGTTCTCCATTCAAACCGTGCCGTGTGGAATATTCTTTCGGAGATTTCGGGGAAAATGATCGGCCGGCGCTTGAGATCGACGACGAAGGGAAAGGCGGAAAAATAAAATTGCGCGGGCGCGTGGACCGGATCGATACGGACGCGGGGAAGAAGTTCGCCGTGGTGATCGATTACAAGCGATCCGCAAAGTTCAAGGCCGCGAATCTAGCGCTTGGGACCGCGCTTCAGCTACCGCTTTATCTTCTGGCTGTGCAAAAACAGCTGGGGTTTATGCCGCTTGGTGCCGAGATCTATTCCATTCGCGATCCTAAGCGGAGCGGTTTTTACTGCGAAGGAATCGCTCAGTTGTTCGAAAAAGAGTTTTCTTCCCGGTCCCAGCTCCCGGATGAAGTGTTCCAAAAGGTCCTGGCCCGGTCGTTAGTATTCGTTAGAAAGTTCGTCAAAGAGATTGAAGAGTCCAAGGTCCCGGTGCGGCCACGGGACTGTGAATCCTTTTGTCCTTACGATACGGTTTGCCGCATTGAAAAGTGGAAACTCCCGATCATTCTTGAAGAAATTCTTGAAGACGACAAAAAAGCAGGGCTGATCGAAGAAGAAGTGAAAATTAAAAAGTAAGCAAGCCTGGCTTTTCAGATCCGCAATTGTTTTTCCGCGTCTACCACATCGCGATCGATCATTTCCCGCGCGCGTCTTGCCTTGGCCTTGAGTCCTTCAGAGGCGTGCGGCGCGTTTGCGATCTCCCGCAGCAATTGGATCACCATCCGGATATAGCGGACCAGGCTTCCTTCGTCTTCCGAGGTGAGTTTGCAGATATGCTCGAAATCTTTGCCGTGCGTCCACGCCTCGACGGCACGGGCGAGATGAAAATAGGGAGGCTTGGTGGGCGGTGTGACGCGGAAATTAGATTCCCACTTGAAGATCATACGGTGGTAATGCTGCGTCAACTTGAGAAGTTCGGCGTGGTCTTTACCGAGCCGCGGGGCTTCATCGTTCTTCCGGGGCTCGAAGATCAGCCCTGCCAGAAAGACGTTCAATTTTGCCTCATCCAACTGCTCCAGCGCGCCGTCCGTGTACATTTCGGTGAGGAGCAGCTCAAAGCCGAAGATCGAGGCCGCGAATTCTCCTTTGACGGTGAGGACGCCTTGCGTGTCCGTGGTTCCTTGATCCGTGATATAGCCCATCTCCTGCAGAAGGGCGAGTTTGTTCTTCAAGAGATCGAGCCCTTCGTCGCGTTTACGCTTGGAAGACTGGAAAAAATGGAAAGACCGGGGATAGATCTCAAGAAGCTTGTGGCCGAGCATTTTGTAAAGGTTTAGTAGAGTCGCGTAAGTGGCGTTCAGCTGACTGCGCACAGGCTCCGGTTTTCCGTAAAGAATGCGCTCCACTTCCGGGAATGCGATATCGTTCGGATGGATACGGCAATAGACAAAGCCTTCCGAGTCCATGCCGCGCCGCCCGGCGCGTCCGGCCATCTGAAAGAAATCCCGTGTGGTGAGCGGTTTGAATCCCATACCATAGAATTTTTCAAGTTCATCAAAAACGACGGTGCGTGCCGGCATGTTGATCCCTAGAGCGAAGGTCTCGGTGGTGAAGATGAGTTTGAGCAAGCGGCTGGTGAAAAGCCGCTCGATGACCTCTTTTAAGGTGGGGAGCATACCCGCGTGATGGTAGGCGATGCCTTGCTCGATGAGCGGCCGTATTTCTTCGGCAGTCTTGTCTCCGGCCAGGTCGTAGCGTGCCAGGAGTTCATCATAAAGGGTCCGGATCTGGCGGCGCTCCGCATCTCGCATAAGGTCAAAATGCGCCACTTCCCAAGCAAGCATAGCCGTGCGCTTGCGTCCGAAAGCGAAATAAATGGCCGGTAGCTGATCCTGATCGATCAAGTATTTGATCATGTCATGAAGGCGGTTGGGCCGCGCGCGGGGGGGCTGCCATCCACGGCGTCTTTCCCGCATGGAAAGCTGCCAATTATCGCGCTGAAGATAGCCTTCCTTGCGAAGTGATTTCGTGTTCGTAAGGATCTTCCCTTGGCATTGAAAAAGAAAATGGAGCGGAACCGGGCGATGGGCCTCCTCGATCACGGCGATGGGGCGCTGGTGGATCTGCCGGATCCAGGATGCGAGTTCCTGGACGTTCGGGATTGTGGCGCTTAGTGCGAGGATCCGAATCTCGGGCGGGGTGAAAAGGAGCGCTTCTTCCCAGACCGTGCCGCGTTGCGGGTCATCCAGATAATGGACCTCGTCAAAAATGACCCAACCGATCTTTTGGATACGTTCGGTGTTCTCGAAAAGGCAATTCCTGTAAATTTCCGTGGTCATGATGAGGAGCGGTGCATCGGAATTGATCGAGACGTCGCCGGTCAAGATGCCGACCGTTTCTTTACCGAAACGTTCTTGGAAGTCTCGGAATTTCTGATTACTCAGGGCTTTGATCGGGGCGGTGTAAATGACCCGTTCGCCGCGTGCGAGAGCTTTTTCGACAGCTCTTTCGGCAATCAGCGTTTTTCCGGAGCCCGTGGGCGCTGAGACAAGCAGCGATTGCTCTTTTTCGATCCACTCTATGGCTTGTACTTGGAACGGGTCCAATTGGAATGACATGCCCTGGCCGCTATTTTTTTTTGGAAGAAGATTGCCAGGACTAGCCCCATTAATTTTCGAATTGTCTGATGGAGAATTAGACATGTTGACAGTATAACTTATTTTTTTGGATGAAGGCTCATAAATCCATCAGAGTAACGAAGAGCACCGTGCGGTATTCTAAGGATATAGGATGTGGGATGGAGGCTGAAGAAAGAAGGATGAAGGATGGCGTTTAACCGGTGGCTTCTGCTGTACTTCATGTGTCAGCCTACTTCCTTCATCCAGTATTGAAAGTTGCTTTTCCGGCACGCGAAAGGTAAACTACGCCGCATTAAAGGTTTGCCGAGAATCTCCAGAATTTGTTTTTTCGCCGTAAAGACCGTCATAACCGTTTTCCGAAAAAGGAAAGGCAGATGATGCGCTCAAGATCTCCTCTGAAGCTCCTCGCTCTCGTTATATTTTTTCTGTTTATGTTTAACGCCGTCTCTTTCGCGGAGGATCTCGAAAACGAGGTTCAGCGTATGCGTCGTGAGACCCGGGCTGAAAAACAGTCCGCTAGAGCGGCCGAGGGTTCCAAAGGCGCCACTTTTCAGGAGCAGTATAAGACTGGGGTGACTTTTCAGGATATCCTCAAGGATCCGGATAACGTCGATCTCAATATCCGTTATGCCAAGGAGCTGATCGCTCGGGGCGACTATCAAGGAGCTTCGGCCACGGTCGAACGGGTATTGCTTGTCAGCCCGAATCTCGCCGATGTCCGTATTCTCTATGTGGCCGTCCTCTACAAGTCGTCCAATTGGGATGGAGCTCTAAAGGAAATCGGTATTCTCAGAGGCATGACGCTGACCTCAAAGATCAAGGCCGAAACCGACTATTATGAGAAGAATATCAAGGTCAAGAAAAAGCGTACCCGCGTGAGCCTTCGGGAGAGCGTCGGATGGGGCTACGACACGAACCGTAATGCCGCGCCGCATTCCAAATCTCAGCTCGTCAATGACCTTATGGTGGCCAATCCTGCTTCTGACAGACGACGGGCGGACACGAACTTTCTTAATGTGAGCGATGTGAACGTCACTCATGACCTCGGTTTCAAGGAAGGACACTCGGTTTTCGGATCTTTCACTTATTATCTCCAGGAACAGACGAACCTGCATTCCCTCGATCTCGGTTCGTTTCAGTACGAGGTTGGCGGCACGTACAAAGGACAATATGTGAATTTCACGCCGTCCTTTGTTGCCAGCAATATTCTTCTTTCTTCGCAAAGCTTTCTCCGGACCCAGGGTGGCAATTTATTTTTTGACCACGATTTCACCAAAGATCTTAACGCGTTCTTTAACTTTCGGGCCGAGCGTCAGGATTACATGAATATTTCAGAAAATAACAATGCGACCGATCGCAAGGGTCCTGAGTTCGATTACGCGTGGGGCGCTAGTTATTGGTTTACGCCGGCGATGAAATGGACGAGCAGTCTCGGGTATGGCGATAAATATGCGAAACAGGACTACAATGCCTTTAACCGTTTCTCGATCAACAATACCCACACCTGGTTTTTGAAAAAGCAGCAATTCCTGATCAACACCTTCAACTACTATGCGGATGATTACGAGAGTCCTGAGTTTTCTGTCTCGGGCCGTCATCGTCACGACAAAACCATAAGGTATCGCATCACCTACGGCGCGCCGCTTACGACTCTCCTCATCGGAAAGATCCTCCCGAAGCCGTTCAAAGACATTCTTTTTACCGGCACGTATGAGTATTATCATGCGCTTTCCAATATCACCAACTACACCTACGGCAACAACAAGTTTCAGTGTCTTTTAAGCAAACGATGGGAGTTCTAAATATGAAAAAGATCATTCTCGCGGGATCCTTCGCGCTTACCATTTTTTTTCTGGGGGCCGGACTCTTATGGGCGAAATCATCGGGCACCGCTCAGGCCGGCGTGGCGGCGGCGGTTCAAGGTGAAGTGAAAATTACCACGGCAGGTTCTTCGGCGCGTACTTTGAAAAGCGGGGATTCGGTGCTGATGGGGGATAAGATTGAGACAGAGAAAAACGGGAAGTTGCAGATCCTGCTTCTGGACCAGACAGTCTTTACGCTCGGGCCTTTGAGCGCGATCACGATCGACGAATTTGTGTTTGACCCGACGAACGATAGCGGTAAGGTCAAGGCCAGCATGCTGAAGGGGATCTTTCGCGTCGTGTCGGGCAAAGTAGCGCACAAAGATCCCAAGAACATGTCCGTCGATCTTCCGGCGGGCTCGATCGGTTTCCGCGGCACGAACGTGGGCGGGATCATTGATGGACAAAAAACGATGATCGTTTTGCTGGGCCCGGTCGGCATGGGCCGCATTTATGTGACCAATACCGTCAACGGCGAGGTCGTCGGTGTGGATATCGATAAAGCAGGGAATGCCACGATCGTGGACGGACCGAACAGAAGTCCCGTTCCGGTGTTCCGGGTTTCACAGGCGGATCTGGATAGGATCACTGAAGCTCTCGGTCAGACCAACACTGGGACTGGAGAAAGCGGAGTGGATACGAATCTTCCGGCCGATACCAGCGTGGATACCCAGGAGCTTATTGATATTCTCAACACCATGGACGTCATGAATCAGCACACGGATGATAATGCCCAGGACGAGGCTCGTAATAATGCTGCTGCTGCCGAAGAAGATAAGAAGCAAGAAAAACCGCCTTCGTATAAGCCGCCGACGTAATAATAAAAGTAAGGGGCTAGACGCGGTTTCATGAGTTTCTATAAATTCCTAGCCATAAATTTGTCGCGAACGTGCTTTTTTTTCGAAAAAAAGCTCGGGAAGTAATCATTCTTTGGAAGGAAAGGATTGCCACGTCGTCCCTTTTGGCTCCTCGCAATGACGATGCGAAAAATTAAAGGACTACTCATGAAAAAAATCATCTTCTTGATTTTTCTTTTTACCTCCGAGGTAGGCATCTGCGGGAATTTATTTGCTGAAGTGGTTGGATCGGTGCAGGCGGGCGAGGCGGCGGCGGTGAGAGGTGAAGTCAAGGCCACGACGCCACCGGAGAGAGTTTCCCATCCGTTAAAGGATGGGGATAAGATCTTTATGGGAGACAAGATCGAGACCGGTGCGGGCAGCCAGTTGCAGATCCTGCTCTTGGACAAGACGGTTTTTTCGCTTGGTCCCTTGAGTACGATTACGGTTGATGAATTTGTCTATGATCCCGGGAATGCTGGGGACAAGGCTGGCATGGTGAAGGGGATCTTCAGGGCTGTGTCCGGCAAGATGGCGCAAAGAAAACAAGAGGACGTGGCCGAAACCGCGGCTCTCCTCAATGGTTTGGATGAGTTGGACCAAAAGAGTCAGGAAGCAGCAAAGGACCGCGCTCACACTTCCACAGGAGAAGCAGCGACTCATCGGTAGGATAGCGCAGTTTTTTAAAAAAGGGGCGGGCTGATCGAATAACTCAGTCCGCCTCTTTTTATTTTGAATCAGCGATCGTGACGCCGTCCCATTGGGGAACCGGGGGATTGATCTTGTAAGAGAGAATGCGTGAGACGTAAAGTTCGTAGAGCACGCCAAGGTCGATATTGGGCAACGTGATGCGGCGGCAATTCTCTAAGGATTTCTCAGCTTCTTCCCACCGTTGATTTCGATACGCCGCAAGCATCGTTTCAAAATGCCCGCGTACTTCTCTGAAAAGTGGCTGGTTCTTCAACTCGGTATCTCCCAAAAGCGCGAAGATCTTAACGGGTTTTGTCTTCCCCTTGACTCGGATGAGATCGATCTCCAATGTCGCGAATTCTTGCGTCGCCTCGACGGTGTTCTGGCCCACAAGGGTCGCGGTGCCGTAATTTTTGGAAAGTCCCTCGATCCTGGAAGCCAGGTTCACTGCATCGCCGAGCGCCGTGTAATCAAAACGCTGTTCGGAGCCCATGTTCCCGACGCAGGCATTTCCGCTATTGATGCCGATCCCGACGCGAATCTCTTCGAAGCCAGGTGTGGCCCGGAGAAACTGCTGCATGGCCAAAGCCGATTGGCAGGCGTGTAAGGCATGGCCTTCGTCTTCAAAGGGCGCGTTCCAAAACGCCATGATGCAGTCGCCCATGTACTTGTCGATCGTGCCGCCGAATTGAAGGATGATATCGGTCATGGGGGTGAGGAAACCGTTCATGAATTGGGTCAGCTCCTCGGGCGTGAACTTTTCCGCGATCCCGGTGAAATTGCGGATATCCATAAAGAGGAATGTCATGGGGCGCATCTCGCCGCCCAGCTTGAGCTGCTTGGGGTTCTTGGCGAGTTTTTCGACGAGCGCGGGAGAAAGATACCGGCCGAAGGCGCCGCGGATATGGCCGCGTTCCCGTTCGGTGCCAAGGAAATTAAGAAATGACGATGCCAGGTAGATCAAAAAAACAGCGAAGGATGGAAAAACAGGATCGATCAAAAAATGCCAGTGGACGAACGCATACCAGGAAAATCCAAATGCAGAGGCGATGGCCAGGAAAGCGATCACGGCACAGCGTATGGCCCCGGCCATGGGCAGGATCAAAATAAGCAGGATGCCCAGTAAAGTCAGGTAAGTGAATTCCAGCCCTGCTGCCCAGTCGGGCCGTTCCAGAAAATCCCCGAGGAACATTTGCTCGACGATCTGTGTTTGGACCTCAACACCGGATGAAAGGGGATTGAGGGGCGTGGCGCGCAGGTCTTTTAAAGCCATGGCGCTTGACCCGATGAAAAGGATTTTTTCTTTTAATTCTGCGAGCGGGGCACTCGCCGCGAGGATCTTCCAAGCGGGGATGAACCGCTCTCGCTTGTATCCGGTGTCATAAAGCCAAATCCTTCCAAGCGCGTCGGTGGGGATCTCCAGAAGTCCGGCCTTGATGCCTACGATGCCGGTTTTTTCTCCAAACGAGGTTTCGCCTGTCGCGCCGGCCATAGTGATCTTGTAAGCTGAAGCGCCCTGAAAAATACGCATTGTCTCAAGAACCAGGGCCGGATAGAGCGTATCGTCCAGCCTGAAAAGCGCCGGGACGCGCCGCACGATCTGGTCCCATTCCAGGCCCATATTAAAGCAGCCGTTCCCGCGCGCGGCTTTTTCCAAAATAGGGAGACTTACAACCGCTCCTTTAAAGATGGGCCATACATGATCGACAGCTCGGTCCTTGCCTGCGCCGTGTTCCAGGAAACCTGTTTTTAATGCCGGCAGTTTTTTGTGCGGTTCGTTTGTGAGTCCAAAGGCTAGGACGACGGGCGCCTGCGAAATGGCTTCCGCGAACGCCGTGTCGTGGTCCGGGATCATTTCAAGCTGGGCGCGCAAAAGCTCGCTGGTTGCTCCTTCCGCCCAGATCGGGAGCATATTTTGTGGGGAAGTGCGGTCGGACTCTGGGAAAACGCCATCAAAGGAAATTACCGTGGCACCGCTAGTCGCGAGACGGGAGACGAGTTTTGCCAGGATCGTCCGCGGCCAGGGCCATTGTCCGATCTTTTCCAGGCTCTCATCATCGATATCAATGATGCGTACGGGCGTATCCTGATAAACGCGAGGTTTGATCATCTGGAAAACGTCGAAGACTTTGGCGCGGAAGGATTCGATCTGTGACGGAAAACTGTACTGGAGTGCCAGCACGCCGAAGAGGATCAACGAGGGGATGATATAAGAAAGTGCTTTTCGCATGCAGGGATTATAGGGAGAATCCTCCTCCGCGACAAATCTTTTTGTGATACGGCTCTTCCATTCGATTTTCAGCTAAACGAAGAGAATACTCCGGGTTTGAGCGAGAGAAGAATCCCTAAAGCAAAAAACCCATGATTATTTTCAGGAAATGGATAAACTATGCAGGAACTTACGCGGTCACGGACATTTTAAATAAAGGAGTCAGAAGTGAAAAATATCAAGATCACGCTCAGTGAAAAGGACATGCCCAAACAGTGGTACAACCTGGCCGCGGACCTTCCAACGCCCATGCAGCCGCCGCTTGGGCCTGACGGGAATCCCATCTCACCGGACATGCTCGCGAAAGTATTTCCCATGAATTTGATCGAGCAGGAGATGAGCACGGACCGCTGGATCGATATCCCGGAAGAGATCCTCGAAATGCTCTATCGCTGGCGCCCCGCGCCGCTCAAGCGAGCGGTCTATCTTGAAAAATATTTGAAGACCCCCGCGCGTATTTATTATAAAGATGAAAGTGTGAGCCCGGCCGGGAGTCACAAGCCCAATACCGCCGTGGCTCAGGCTTGGTATAACAAACAATTCGGCATCAAGAAACTTACGACCGAGACCGGCGCCGGCCAGTGGGGAAGTGCCATCGCATTTGCATCCCAACTCCTGGGGCTCGAGTGCAAAGTTTTTATGGTTCGCATCAGCTTCGACCAGAAGCCTTTCCGGAAAAGTCTGATGCGTGTGTGGGGGGCCAATTGTGTTGCGAGCCCGAGCCATGAGACGCATGCCGGTCGCGAGATCTTGAAAAAAGATCCGAAGACGCCCGGAAGCCTCGGGATCGCGATCAGCGAAGCCATTGAAGAGGCCGTGGGCGATCCGAGCGGAAAGACGCGCTATTGCCTTGGAAGCGTTCTCAATCACGTGATGCTCCATCAGACCATCATTGGCCTGGAGGCAAAAAAGCAGCTCGCCTTGGCCGGAGAAAAACAGCCGGATATCGTGATCGGATGTGCGGGCGGCGGGAGCAATTTTGCCGGAGTCTCGTTTCCATTTGTTTGCGACAAGATCCACGGCGCGAAGATCAAGATCATTCCCGTGGAGCCGACGGCATGTCCGACGTTGACACGCGGGCCCTTCAGCTATGATCACGGGGATGTAGCGAAGATGACGCCGCTTCTTCCCATGCACACGCTCGGTCACACCTTTATTCCAGAACCGATCCACGCCGGCGGGTTGCGTTATCACGGAATGTCGCCTCTTGTGAGCCAGGGTGTGGTGGAAGGGCTTCTCGAGCCGCGCGCGATCGATCAGTTGAAGTGTTATGAAGCCGCCATGCTTTGGGCCAGGACGGAAGGGGCGATCTGCGCGCCGGAGACAAGTCACGCCATTGCCTGCACGATTGATGAGGCTATCAAGGCACGCGAAGAAGGAAAAGAGAAGGCGATCCTTTTCTGTTATAGCGGCCACGGGCTTATGGACTTGAGCGGTTATGATAAATTCCTGAACGGGGAATTGAAAGAATATGCCCTGCCTGATTCGCTTCTGCAGGATGCGATCTCTACGATTCAGCACCATCCGAAACCTTCGACTCAAAAGACCGGGAAATGGTAAAAAAATTCACTGCACAGATTCTTTTAGTGGTGTTCTTCGCCGGGTGTTCTGCTCCGGTGAGCGATACTATTCCTTTGATCCCCAAGGATCATCCCGCCAATAAATTCTACCACTCCGCTCAGTTGGGAATGCTCTCGGACAAAGTTTGCCGCGACGATCAGGGGGACCCCACGGTCCCAGCGGGAAAGATCGCAGAAGGCAAGGGGTATACAAAGCTTGGGGATCTGACGGCCGGTGTTTTCCGTTTTCGTGAAAATGCGACCGGAAAACAATATCTTGGCGTTTCCTTCCTTCAGTACAGCGGATTTCTCCAGATCCCAAAAGTCTGCGCGTGGGAAAAAAAGAAATAGGGCTTAGGGGGTCCGGTTCCTTCCTAGCGGGGAAAGTAGCGGTGGGCTTTGATTCCGTCTCGAAGCTCCTTGTTGCGTTCGGCCCTTGCCTCTGGAGATAACGGTGGCGGGCTGTCCTCAGAGACTGTTTCTTGGGAACCAGCTGAAGATAATGCAGCGGTGGCGGCGGCCATAACCTTTTTTGCTTTCCTGTCTCTTGTTGCCATCAGTTCTTCCATAGCTTTCTGCTTCTGGTTTTGATCTTCAATGCTTAGCTTTATTTCTTCAGCGGTTGGTATGGAGACAACCGGGTGGCTGCCATCGGAAGAGAGTGGGGCTTCTGGAGCCGGTACGGACACCGAAGGTTCGGCAGTTTGAACCGGCGCTGCGAGAGACGGTTCTTGAGCTTTTTTCGGGTTAAGCCTGAGCATGAGTACGGAATGTAACGCGAAAATGGCAAGAATAAATAAAATGACGCCTATTGCGAGCATCTTTTTCCCATCTTCAGTCATAGCGGCTCCTTAGAAGATTCTTATGTTTCTTTGAGATCGATCTTGTAATAAAGGATCCTGGTTGCCGTGTCTTTTGCGGCTGTGAACCAAGGAGGTGATGTATTTTGAAGCCGCGTGTCGTAGTATTGCAGCTGATTATATCCGTCAATAATGACCCCTTGAGAATTCATGACCCCCGTGGGGCCGCAATATTTGTTCATCAAGCCTCCAAACTGAACCATATCTCCTTTGTAGCCGCCGGTCGAAAAATTCTCCAATTGGAATGCGCCGTTTAAAGCAACAACGTAAGCATCGATCTCAAGGTTCGAGGGTGCGCTTTGTTTTACGGTCACATTAGTGTTTGCGACTAATCCCAATAAGTCCGTACTCGTGGAATTTGTCCTGGGATCCGTGTTGTAGCGAATGTTTCCGCTGATCAAAACGTTGTTATTGGTACCAATGGTCAGCTGTCCCTTAAGTGTCCCCCCGACAGTGACATCTCCGTTATTAACATAAAGAGCGCCATTGGCTGGAATGGCCATGCTTTTGGCATTCCAACCCTTGTTCGAATTAGTGACTTTCATGGTGCCATCGGATACCAAGGTTACCGTGGTGTTACCGGTCAGCGAAAGTCCCTGAGCTTGTGACGCGCCGCTTTGGACGCTGGTCAGGAGATCTGTGGTTGGAAAAGCAATGGCATCCGCACTCAGAGTAATTCCTTTCTGAAAATTAGGATTATCTGTGGGGGGGCCGCCATTTCCGTAATTGATCGCAGAAGAAACTTGGCTTACCGGGCCATTGTAGATAGGAGAACCCCAGATATTGAATTGACCGTTTGTGTGGATGGGGCCTTCGGAGTACATGCCCGTCACCCACCACAAGGAACCCCAGGTGGGTGAGATTTCGGTAACGCTTAGGTAATTCCATCTGGCGTACGATGTGGCTTTGACGCGTAGTGTCAAAGTTTTTGTGGTATTGCCAAAAGTGCCTCGGGACGCCAGCGTGTAGGTGGGCCATGTTGCACCATTGGTTGTGACGGCCACAGTATAACTCCCATTGAGATTGTTAGGCCCGACAGGGTAACCGGCATTGTTCGCATTGAATGCTGCGGGAAAAGAAGCTGCCGCTCTTAACTGCATGAAAGCATCCGCAAGGCCCGCATCCGCGACATAATAGGCACGCGTGCTCTCAATCGCTTTATTGACCTGCCTGAGACCCCCGGTCACCATAACCAGAAAGGTCCCTAGAAAGGCCATGATCAGAAAAGTGTAGATCATAACCAGGGTGAGTAAAAATCCCCGATTATTTTTATTCTTCACGGGAGTTATCATGTGGCATGGTTCCTTATATTGATCATCGTTGTCTCGGAACCCACGACATTTCTACTATTGACAACTCTGGCGAGCCCAACATCAATGCCGACCGTAATATTGGTATAAGTGCTTCCTGCCAGCGGCCAGAAGCGTAACGTGAGTGTCGTTCCCGTTGGAGCGGTGTAGAGAACTTCGTCCTGTGTACCCGTTGCTGTCGGATGACGGTACACTAGGGATGTTCCCGTATTATTCAGAAAATATCTTCTTTCAATAGAGTCCGTTCCCGTGAAGTGCAACTCACTGATAGTGGCAATCGAATAAGAGGTTGCCTCTGAAAGGCGAAAAATCCCGCCAGGTTCCGAACCCCCCTTGATGATTTTATTCATGATTACGTTAGCGGTTTGTTGAAGGTCTTGGTCTGCGGTGACTGAGGTGCAGATCTGTCTTGACGATATCAGAGCCGTGAGGATCAAGCCGGTGAGTAGAGCGGACAGGGCGGTTGCGGCGAGAAGTTCCGCAAGAGTAAATCCTTTCTCATTCGAGGGCTTGATTTTTCTGTGTTTTAGAAAACAGCTCAATTCTGCCATAGCTGCACACCTTTATCAGTTGAGTTGAGACTCGAAAGCGATATCCGTTGAATAATATTCCCGCATGGTGATCGTTCCCCCTAGGATCTTCTCCTGCCAGTTCATTTCGATTTTGACTCTCTTTCGATAGGTGTCAATATTTGTGACCGTGACGACCCTGTTTCCCGACAGATCATCCGCGGGTGTGACAAAGGTGCCCTTCGTATCGATAGAGACAGAGGCTGAAGGAAGACTTGCGAGGGTCGCAAAAGGGAGTCGGCGTTGCTCCTCAATGAATCTTTGAGCCCAATACATCGCTTGGACCTTGTGTTTTACGATAGAACTAAGATAGGTGCTCGTGATGATGGATACCGCCGTGCCTAGAAAAAGAACTAGAAATAATGAAAGGGCAACCATGACTTCTAAAAGTGTGAAACCAGCCTGTTTATTGCGAGGCGCTTTTTTCGTTTTCTCCTGTCTGCTTCTCATCGTTTCTCCTTCTGGAATTATTTTTTTCTATCTCTACTACAAGTATAGGTCTATGCGGGATGTTAAGCAAGATTGTTTAACTAGTATAAACGATCAATTTTTACATTAAGAAGTCTTGCGTATAGCAAAAGATATCATTTTGAAGACAATTTATGGGCATAAAACTTGATCTTTGGCATAAGGAAAAAATCAGGTGTCTCGGCCTTTCCATTAACGGCCCTTGTCTTTAAATTCATTACTTGAATAGTCGACGAGAACAGTTAGGTATTGAGATTGCCCGCACTCAGGGAGGCGCATATTGCTGGATTATTGATCATGAGATTTTGTATACTGTCCTTGTCTAAAATCTGATTTCTTCGCGGGTTGGCAACACTGATTTCAATTAAAAAATTGAATGGTGATTAGTGTAGTTCCAACCAACCGTTAATTTTTATCAGGGTTGGGACAAGGACTGCCTCAATTTCAACTTTGTTGAAATTAATAAGTACTGGGACCGTTCCAAGAGTTATTCGTTTTCTCCAACAGAATGGGAGTTTGTGGGAACTACTTCATTTCTAACTGAGATCCTTCTGGTTCTTTTGATGGCCACGGTCGTTGCCGTGATCTTCCAAAAATTTCATCTTCCGACGATCTTGGGTTTTCTTCTGACGGGTGTAATCATCGGACCTCAGGGCCTTGGTATTCTTTCCGATAGTGAACATATCCGGATGCTTGCCGAACTTGGCGTGGTATTGCTCATGCTCACGATCGGCCTGGAATTTTCCATCGAACGTCTGCGTGGCATGCAGAATATCGCGGTGATCGGCGGGAGTTTACAGATCCTTGTCTCCATTGCTGTTTCTATGGCTTTCGGGTGGTGGCGTGGCTGGACGTTCTACGAAAGTTTTTTCCTCGGTTCGGTCATCGCCGTGAGTTCGACCGCGATCGTGCTGAAATACCTGATGGATCGTGCCGAAATCGACTCGCCCCACGGACGTATTGCTCTCTCGATCCTGATCTTTCAGGATCTTGCAGTTGTTCCGCTTATGATCTTTCTTTCAGCTTTTGGGCAGTCCATGAGCTCGGTGGGTCTGGCCCTCGGGCTTGCACTTCTGAAGACCGTCCTGCTTCTGGCCGGGGCTTTTTTCTTCTCGCGTTTTCTCCTGCCACAGCTCCTTTATCGCGTGGCCGCGATCCGCAATCGTGAGATCTTTTTCCTTTTTTCGGTCGTGGTATGTTTGGGTATGGCATGGGGAAGTGGGGCGCTCGGGCTTTCCATGGCCATTGGTGCGCTTCTGGCCGGTTTCATGTTCGCGAATACGGGTTTTTCGCATCAATTGATCGGGGACATCATTCCGTTCCGCCATCTTTTCGTGAGCATTTTTTTCGTTTCGATCGGGCTTCTCTTCGACGTCCACTTTTTCCTTAGCCACATCGTCCTCGTGCTTTCGGTGGTGGGCCTGGTGCTTTTTATCAATTTTGTCATTATGACGCTTCTGATCATGGCATTCGGGTTCCCGCCGCGCGTGGCGGTGATCACCGGGATCATTCTTTCGCAGATCGGGGAGTTCTCGTTCCTTCTCATCGAAATGGCGCGCGGTTCAGGGCGCATTACGCCGGAACTTTATCAGGTCTTGCTTTCGACGGCGTTTCTGACCATGTTGATGACGCCACTTCTTTTTGCGTCGATCCCGTTTGTTTTGAAGATCCTCGGCCGGTTTGTGATCTTTGGTATGCCGCCTCGGAACTGGACCCGGCCCGATCGGACTCTGGCCGCGCTTCATGATCATGTAATCCTTTGCGGGTTTGGACCGACGGGGCGCGATCTGGCCACGGCTTTTCAGGATGAAAAGATCCCATTCGTTATCATCGAAATGAATCCGGTCAAGATGCGCGAGGCGAAGAAGATGCATATGAAAGCGATCTATGGCGATGCGGCCAATCAGGAGGTTCTCAAGCGGGTCGGGATCGCCCGTGCGAGAGCGGTCATCGTGAGCTTTCCGGATCCTCTCGGCATGACGCAGATCATCCGTGTGGTGCAGGACCTGAATCCGGACGTGATCCTTGCGGTCCGGGCGCGCTACGAGGGGCAAATGCCGCAGCTTTTTGAGTTGGGGGCGGACATCGTGGTGACGGAGGAGTGGGAAGCAAGCCATGAGCTGAACCGGCTGGTCCTCGAGCAATTGGCTATTCCCAACGAAAGGATCGAACATCATCTCAATCGCATTCGTTCTCGCAAGGAGATCGCGGTCGAAGAAGCGATCTTCCGGCGTACGGCTAAAACACCTAGGCCTGAGAAAAGAACGGTGGTAGATTAGCGTCACTGGAATTCTAAGGTATGATTCAGAGGCGTTTTAAAATGAAAAGGAGAAGAAAATGAAACTCTTGGGAAAATTAATGCTGCTTGTGATCGTAGGGCTGGTTGCGTTGGTGCTTGCGCGCAATATTGTGGTCAAGATTGCGGCAGAAAATGGTGTGCGTGCTGTGACCGGGATGCCATTTTCCATGGGCAAGCTCGACATTAATCTTTTGAATACGTTCGTGGACATCGAAAGTCTCGTCGTCAAGAACCCCACCGGGTTTCACGACACCACGTTGGTCGAGATTCCGAAGATCCTTGTCGATTACAATCTCTCCGATATTTTGAAAGGCAAAGTTCATCTTGAGAATCTCGAATTTAATATGAAGCAGTTTACGGTCGTGAAGAATGAACAAGGCGTGCTTAACCTGGACAAGCTGAAGGCCTTGCAGGGAACTCAAAGGGCGTCCACACAAACGCCGAACAAGGGATCGCAAGCGCCCGCCAAGGCCCTGCCGGTCCAGATCGACATGATGCGTCTTAAGATCGGTAAAGTCGTCTATGTCGATTATTCGAGCGGCCAACCTTCAACGAAAGAATTCCGAATTAACCTCGATCAAAGTTACCAGAATATCACCGATCTCAATAGCGTCGTTCGTTTGATCGTTCTGAAGGCGATGATGAGTTCCGGAATCTCGAATCTGGTGAGCTTTGATATCGGAGGACTTGAAGGAACCCTCACAGGGGCTTTTGGTAATTCTACGAAATTGGCAGCGCAAGCCGCGGCAAAAAGTCTGGATACTTTGAAGACTGCAGCAGAGAACCCGTCTGCGTTGGCGGATGAAGCCAAGGGTGTGCTTAAGGGTGCTCCGGGGACTGTTGGAAATGTGGCGAAGGGCGTGACCTCAGGAGTCAAAAGCACCGCTAGCGCTCTCAAGAATAAAATGAAAATTTCATTTTAATAGTACTGATTTATAAATCCTGAAAAATCCTCATGGCACCCAAGTCTGTCTTTTCATCGATGGCGACTTGGACAATCCCGATGCGATCAATTTCAGCGGAGTTGAGATAGGGGCTGTCCGAGCTACCCTTTTGGAAAGGGAATGAAAAGTTTGGGCAGTCGTGATGACTCGTTTTCATACTCATTGAGGGAAATATGGCGACTCGGGAAGAAGAATTGAAGGCGCTTCTCCAGATTACGGAGAAGATCAATGCCGGGAAAGTCCTCGACGAGGTTCTGGACTACGCGTACGGTTCTCTCCGCGCGATCATCCCTTATAGCCGGATCGGCTTCTCGCTTCTAGAAGAGAATGGCGCCCTTTTGCGGGCGTATTGGGCCCGCTCGGAATCACCCCTGATCAAGATTGGAAAAGGTTATTCTGCAGGTATGCGTGGCAGCAGTCTGGAAAAGGTCCTTCAGACCGGCAAGCCGCGCATTCTGAACGATCTGGAGGGTTATCTCAAGGACCATCCGGGTTCGAAATCCACACGCGATATTGTGGAGGAGGGGATGCGTTCGAGTCTGACGTGTCCGCTCATCGCTTCGGGGAAACCTGTCGGTTTTCTTTTTTTCTCGAGCACTCAGGTTGATAACTATCGGAATGCACACACGGAGCTTTTTCAGGAGATCGCGGGTCAGCTTGCCTTGACGCTCGAAAAAAGCCGGCTCTATGAAGAACTAGTTCGATTCAACGATCTCAAGAATAAATTCCTTGGGATGGCGGCGCATGATCTCCGAAGTCCTATCGCGGTCATTGAAGGTTACGCGGATCTTCTCACGGACGGTTTGATGGGAGAACTCGACGAGACCCAGAAAAAACCGATCCGAGCCATCGCCGAGTACTGTGACAAAATGCTCGCTTTGATCAACGATTTGCTCGATGTCAGTGCCATCGAGTCAGGGCATCTAACCCTCGTCCTGCAAGAAATCGACTTGGCTACTTTTTTGAGAGAAAATGCACGGTACAACACTCTCTTAGCGAAAGCCAAGTCGATTGAACTGGTTCTGGAGATCCCGGAAGGTCTTCCGAAAGTTTCGATGGATCCCAGTCGTATCGATCAGGCTATCAACAATCTCATCACGAACGCGATCAAGTTTTCAAAGCCCCAAAGCCGTATTACTCTGCGGGCCATTTCCCGTGACCAGGAGGTGGTGATCTCTGTCACGGATCAGGGGCAGGGCATTCCCCCCAGCGAAATTTCCAAGCTGTTCCACTATTTTGGAAAGACCAACGTGCTCCCGACTGCCGGTGAAAAAAGCACAGGACTGGGGCTCGCGATCGCCAAGCGCATGGTCGAGGCCCACGGCGGAAAGATCGAGGTCGTGAGCCAATCGGGCAAGGGGTCCACGTTTGCTTTCACGCTTCCCTTGAAGCGTTCCTGAGATTTCTTCATGCGAAGCACCTCAATTGAGATCAAGGCGCGATGCCCTGATCCGGGACGTGTTCGCGCCATTCTCAAGATCCAGCGCGCAGTCTTTAAAGGCTTCGATCATCAGATCGACACGTATTTTCGTGCTCCTACGGGTCGGTTAAAGCTCCGCGAAGGCGATATCGAGAATGCCCTCATCTATTACAATCGGAAGGATCAAAGAAAATCCAAGAAATGCGACTCCATTCTTTTCCCCTGCAAAAAAAAGACGCCGCTTAAAAAAGTCCTGGTCGGAGCGCTCGGCATTTTGGCCGTAGTCGATAAAAAGCGCGAGATCTATTTTATCCGGAATGTGAAATTCCACATCGATCAAGTTAATGGGCTTGGGAAATTTGTGGAGATTGAGGTGTTCGGACGTGGAAAAATCGCGAATCTTAAAAAACAATGCGAGTTTTATCGAAAGCTTTTTGGGATACGCGCAAAAGATCTCGTCGCGGATTCTTACAGTGATCAAATTCTAAAGCGCCGGACACGATGAGCGTGAAATGGGAAAGTTCTTAATGCTTTTCGCTAACAGCTTTTCTGTTTAGGGAAAGGCATTAAGCCGAACGGGCAAGCGTTTTGAGTCCCAAGTTCCAGGTTTTTCCTCAAAAATCCCCGCGCACAAAGCGCCGCAGAATTTACATTTTCCTTCTTTCAAATGCCACTCCCTGATTGAATACCCATGGCGGACGATCAATGTTTTGCCGCAGCCGTGGCAAAAAGTGGTTTCGCCTTCGGAGTTTTCGACGTTGCCGGTATAGCAGTAGTGGAGGCCGCTTGCCAGGGCGATCTTGCGGGCTTTTTGGAGTGTCAGGACCGGAGTCGGCTCGAGATCGATCATTTTATAGTCGGGATGAAAGGCCGTGAAATGGAGCGGGACATCTTGCCCTAAATTTTTTACGATCCAGTCCGTCATTGCACGGATCTCTTTTTCGGAATCGTTCAGGCCAGGGATCAAAAGTGTTGTGATCTCAAACCACGCTTTAGTTTCGTGCTTGAGGTGAAGAAGCGTTTCAAGCACCGGTTGGAGCGCGCTATCGGTGTATTTCTTATAAAAATCCTCCGTGAAACCTTTTAAGTCCACATTGGCCGCATCCATCCAAGCATAGAATTCCTTTCGGGGCTCAGCGCACACATAACCTGCCGTTACAGCGACCGTTTTGATCCCAAGTTTATGGCACGCCTTGGCCGTATCGATCGCGTATTCATGGAAAATATGCGGTTCGTTATACGTGAAAGCGACGCTTCGAGCGCCGAGTTCTTTGGCGGCCTTGGCAATGCGTTCAGGAGCGGCGTCGTCCCCAAGTGTGTCCGTTTCGCGCGAACGGGAAATGCTCCAATTCTGGCAGAATTGGCAGCCGAGATTGCATCCAGCCGTGCCGAAGGACAGGACCGGTGTTCCGGGGAGAAAATGAAAGAGTGGTTTTTTTTCGATCGGGTCCACGCAGAAGCCGCTTGCGCGACCGTAAGTTGTAAGCACGATCGCGCCGTTTTGGCATGCCCGTACGAAACAAAATCCGTGTTGACCCTCCACGAGCTTGCAGTGGCGGGGGCAGAGGTTGCACTGGACTTTGCTGTCGGCCAGTTTTTTCCAGTATTGGGTTGGTGCAATAGATCCCATAGCATTATTATGCCCTATTGCGGGAGATCACGCATCGGAACTTTTTTGTCAAAAAGACCGAAAATAGGACGATATTCTGGGTCATGAGCTCGAGCGAATCAGAGGATAAACTCTTCTTTTATCTTTGCCTGGGGATCGTATTCGGTATCCTCGGTTTTTTCCGTGGCTTCAAGATTCGTGGCAAGAAAAAGCTGATCGAGAATATTCCAACTTCCACCGTGCGCGGTATGGCCGTGGGTCTTGTGGAGGTCCAGGGTGTTGCCCAGCCGTTCCAGGGAACTCAGAAGACGCCCTTTTCAAAAGTCGAGAGCGTTTTTTTTCACTATAAGATCGAAGAGCACCAAGGCTCCGGAAAAAGCAGTCAGTGGGTGACGATCAAGGAATTCGCGACGCCCAGTTGGTTCCTTCTCGAAGATGGAACAGTGAAGGTCCTTATCAACCCCGTAGGCGCGGAGTTCTACCTCGCTGCAGACCGGAAATATCAGCTGGGTTCTTGGGGCGGAGGAGCTGATACCGAGGTGTTCGAGCAGGGACTGATCGATCTTGGAATTTCGCCCCACGGGTTTTTGGGTTTTGACAAACAGCTCCGTTGTGTGGAACAGTATATCTGTCCGGGGGATGCGATCTATATCATGGGGGAGGCCTCCGAAAATCCGTTGGTGCAAGGAAGCGCGACGGGTTTTGAGAACCTTTGTATCCAGAAAGGGGATGCTCCTTTTTTTTGCATCTCGGACGAAAGCGAAAAAGAATTGCTAGTGTCTTTTTGCGGGAAGATGTATTTGTATCTCTACGGCGGGCCTGTCCTGACAGTGGCGTGTCTTTTTATTCTGATCGGGCACTATTTTAGACACTTTTTTTAAAAGGAGGTGGATATGGAGATCGTGATCTCGGTGGCGGTTCTTTTCGTGGTGCTGGGGTTGATCGGGTATTTTGTTGGGGTGTATAACGGTTTGATCCAGGTGCGGAACAACATGGACAAGGCGTGGGCGAATATGGACGTGCTCCTGAAACAGAGACACGATGAATTACCGAAGCTGATCGAAACTTGCAAGGGGTACATGAAATACGAGCAGACGCTTCTGGAGAAAATCACGCAGGCGCGTACGTCCTTCATGAACGCGACCTCGATCGCGGAGAAGACGCAAGCCGAAAACCAGCTAGCCGCCGGTCTCAAAACGCTTTTTGCGGTCTCCGAAAATTATCCGGACCTTAAGGCAAACCAAAACTTTCTTCAGCTCCAAAACCGGATCTCGGGTCTTGAGAACGAGATCGCGGACCGCCGGGAATTCTTTAACGACAGCGTGAACATTTTTAATATCCGTATCCAGCAGCTTCCCGATGTTTTTATCGCGGGCTCTCTGGGGTATACGCATCGTCCGCTTCTTGAGATCCCGAAGGAAGAGACCTCAGACGTCAAGATTCAGTTTTGAGGTGAAGGGTTAGTTGGGAGAGCGCTGATTTTTAATTATAAACGTAGCGTGAGAATCAGTGCTGACTATTGTTCCGAAAAAGAAATGAAAAATCGGGGTAGTCTTGCGAAAGTGATTTTATGGGTGTAGCATATGGGGCGTGTTTGTTGTTGAGTAGTGTAACCCTATCTCAAGGAGGTTCATCATGAAGCGTTTCATAGGCATCGTGCTTTCACTTCTATTGTGCGGCGCATTTCCAGTCGCGGCAGAAGAAAAGGCGGATACATCCAACACAGTCTCTACGGCAGAGGCTCAGGGATGGAAGACGCAGTTGAATGCGGACAAACAGAACGTCGCGGAGCAGAAAACAGAGATGAAACAAAGTGGCCAAGCGGCCAAATTGGAGGAAAAAGATCTCCATAAGCAGATTCGTGACGCTCTTGCGGCCGGAGACCAGGAGAAAGCCCAGGCGCTCATGGCGCAACTGAAAGCGACTCATCAAGAGAATGTTGCTGGAAGAAAAGAAGATAATAAGAAGCTTGGCGAAGACCGTACGCAGCTTCAGCAGGACCGGAAAGCGGCACAGGGAACGCAACGGTCGAGGCGGCGTAAAAACAGCTAAGTTGGAAATCTAAGCGCTGGTTTTTTTCGTACGAAAGGGGACAGGCTGAATTTAGAAGAAACAGCCTGTCCCTTTTTTTTAATCCGCGGACCGGATCATGATGAGGAGCATCTTGAAGCGCTCAACGGCTTTGAGAGAGTGTGGAATCCCCGCGGGCATGATAATCATTGCGCCTTTCTTGATTTGATGGGATTTCCCCCCGATCGTGATCGCGGCTTTTCCGTCGAGGACCATGACGGACGCGTCATAAGGCGCTGTGTGCTCGCTCAATCCTTCGCCCTTGTCAAAAGCAAACAAAGTAAGTGTTCCTGCTTTTTTGTTCAGAATCTGTTTGCTGACTACCGAATTTTTCTGATATTCCACAAGACTTTCGATCTCAAGTGAAGTTCCAATAAAGTTTCGTGGTTGAGCGGTCGTGGGTTTGGCGGGTTGCGTCATGATTCTCCTTTTCTGGAATGCGTCAATTTTGATTTAGCGGGTTCTCGGAGCTGTCCTTGTTTTTGAAGAATCTCCAAGGACTAGAAGCATTTCCCGGTGGTTTTTCGCGGGCAGGACGTTGTACTGCATTGATAACAAATTTCGTTCGGTAACTTGTGCTCCGTAAAAAATTCCCGGACATTCTCCAGCGTTGTCACTGCGATATTCTGAAGGGCTTCCCGGGTAAAAAACCCTTGATGCGAGGTGACGACCACGTTATTGAAAGAGAGGAGGCGGGCGAGGACGTCATCGGTAATGACCTTGTTGGAAAAATCCTCAAAAAAATAATCGCTTTCTTCCTCGTAGACATCCAGTCCCGCGAAACCGACCTGACCGGTCTTGAGACCCCCGATAAGTGCCTTGGAATCAATGAGCATGCCGCGGCCGGTATTGATGATCATGATGCCACGTTTCATTTTTGCGATGCTGGTTTCGTTGATCAAGTGGTAGGTTTCTTTGGTGAGCGGGCAATGAAGCGAGAGGATGTCCGATTCCTTATAAAGCGTGTCAAGGTCCACGTACTCAAAACCTGTTTTTTTCTGATAGGCCTCGTCCGGAAAAGCATCGTAGGCGAGGACACGCATTCCGAAACCCTTCAGGATTTCGATTGTGACCCTGCCGATTTTGCCGGTGCCGATAATGCCCGCGGTCTTTCCATGCATATCAAAGCCCATCAATCCGTTAAGCGTGAAATTATTATCGCGTGTTCTGTAATACGCCCGGTGCACCTTGCGGTTTAGAGCGAGCATGAGTGCGACCGCGTGTTCTGCCACGGCATGAGGGGAGTAGGCGGGGACGCGGACGGTGTGGATCTTTTGAAAGAGTGCTTTCAGATCGATATTGTTGTATCCGGCGGCACGGATCGCGATCAGCTGAATGCCGTTACGGGCAAGGATCTCGATGACATCTTTTTGGACAGTATCGTTGACAAAAATGCAGACGACCTGGAAGCCTTGCGTCAACGAAACGGTCTCAAGGGAGAGATGATTTTTGAAATACGTGATTTGGAACCCGAGGTCGCGGTTAGCCTCGTCGAAGGATTCGATGTCATAAGGCTTGGCATCGAAAAATGCAACCTTAACTGAAGAAAAAGTCTGCGTATCCATGAGTGCCTCCCATGAATCATTGTAATAGCCGGGTGCGCCGAATTCCAGACATCTTTAGCGGTGGCTCACGAATTTATGGGTTTTCCCCTCGATCTTTGGGTGTAGAATGGAGCCGAAATAGCAAACCGAAGGATGAGATTATGACGAATCAGGAAACCGTTCGTACCGCGATGGTGAGCGGGCAGTTCTATCCCAAAGAACCGGAAAGTCTCAAAAAAAAGGTCCGAAAATTCCTAACCACCGCCGGGCATGTTCCCGATCCGGATGTTCGTTCTCTGATCGTCCCGCATGCGGGTTATGATTACTCGGGGCAAGTCGCGGCTGAGGCCTACAAGTTTGTGGAGGGCCGGACGTTCGACAGCGTTGTGATCATTGCTTTTTTGCACCGCGTGTTCTTGCAAGGTGTTCTCATAGACGATGTCGCCGCTTATGAAACCCCGCTCGGACGCGTTTCCGTCGATCGTGAACTTGTCCGAGAGATCCAAGGGTTTCATCCTCTTTTTCGGAACGCGATGCCCGATAGTCTTGAAGAACATTCCCTGGAGGTTCAGATTCCATTTCTTCAGGAAACGATCCCGGGTCTTAAAATCGTTCCAATCTATATCGGGGTTCAGAACATCACAAGCAGTGCGATCCTCGCGGATGCTTTGGCCAAGACGCTTGCGGATCGAAACATACTTGTGGTAGCGACGACAGACCTTTCTCATTTTCATTCTTATGAAACGGCATTCGCAAAGGACAGGTCCCTCATTGCTATGTTCGAGAAAGGGAATGCCGAAGCGATTTATGGCGCATACGTTGAGGGAGAGGCTGAAGCTTGCGGCATGGGGCCTGTTCTGACCTCGATCCTGCTGGCCAAGAAAATGAATTGGTCCGGTCCGCGTCTCATTCGATACTCGAACTCGGGAGATGTGACCCGAGACCGGAGTTCGGTGGTGGGTTATGCGGCCATGGCTTTCAGGGAAACCGTATGCTAAACGCGGAAGAAAAAAAACGAATCTTAGCCTACGTGAGAGAGCTTTTGAAGGCGCGTTTGACAAGTGGGTCCGAACCTAAACTTGAGCTTGGTCGTGAACTTATGGAACAAAAGCGCGGGATCTTCGTGACCCTCAAAATCCGTGGACGCTTGCGTGGCTGTATCGGTCATATCCTGGGTTATGAGCCGCTAAAAAAAAGCATCCATGATATGACTCTCGCCGCGGCGTTCAAAGATCCGCGATTTCCTCCTCTGGGTCTTGACGAACTCAAAGATCTTGAGGTCCATGTGTCGCTTCTTACGGAACCTTTGCCGGTGAAAAGTTACAAGGAAATCCGGACCGGGACGGATGGGATCATCGTGACGCATGGCTGGAAAAAAGGCGTTTATCTTCCCGAGGTAGCGACCGAGACCGGTTGGGATGCCAAGACTTTTTTTGAGAGCTGCGCGTTGGAGAAGGCGGGGCTTGTGGAGCAGGAACTTCCGGAGGCTGTGATTGAGGTTTTTCAAACGGAGGGGTTTGAGGATTGAAACGGAAAGCTCATAAAAATTTAAAAAAGATGCAAAATGGTCGATACTCCTTGTGGGTGGAATAATAGTTGGGATGAAAAAAGGAGACTCTTGAAATGAAAAAAACGGCACTGTTTCTCGCTATCGCGTTGGCGTTCATCAGCGCTCGCGCCGAAGCCTCGGTCGTAGAAAAAATGAATTCCAATAAGGCTCTCACTAAATTCAGTCGCGGGGTGACGAATGTGGCGACCAGTCCGGGAGAATTTGTGACCCAAATACCCACGGCAATGGAGCAAAGTCCGGATTATCTCACGGGATTTATCATGAGCATTGGGCGGGGGATCGGATACACGCTTCTTCGGGCTGGAGCCGGGATCTACGACATAGCGACTTTCCCTTTCCCGGGTCCGACCGACTATAAGCCCGTCATGAAGCCGGAGACTATTTTTGAGAAAGCGACCGAAACCACGATAAGTCAGACTCTTCCTACCTAGCGCGCGGCTCTCGAGTTTTTATTCGCGGTCTCATCTCAGGCAGGAGCGGCACATTATATTTATCAAAGAGGTGGCCCATGAAAACACATACCGAATATCTCTCGTTCGAGACGAAAAAGAAACGTGATTACATCAACATCACGCGCCAGGTCGAGGCCGCGGTCGCAAAAAGCGGCGTCCAAGAAGGTTTGTGCCTTGTCAATCCCATGCATATCACCGCGAGCGTCTACATCAATGACGACGAAGACGGTCTGATCCAGGACTTCGATGATTTTCTCGAGCGTATGGCGCCTTATGATCTCAAGGGTTACCGCCATCACAGGACCGGAGAAGATAACGGGGACTCCCACGTCAAGCGTCAGCTTTTCGGCCGGGAGGTTGTGGTGGCGATTACAAAAGGGCGCCTCGACTTCGGGACCTGGGAGCGTATTTTTTACGCCGAATTCGATGGTCGTCGGCGCAAACGCGTGATCGTCAAGATCCTCGGAGAATAGAGCCAAGAGCGTTCATGTCTAACACCTATCGCGATAAGCCCAAAAAGCGCCGCAAGAAAGTCCACGCGCCTCTTCCCCCCCGGGTCGAGAAAAAAGAAGAGCGCAGGATCTGGGTCGGCGATGAAGCGGTCATTGAAAAACATTTTCTTCATCTGACGCGCCTCCTGCGCGAGGAAGAACGCGAAGAACAGAATCGTTTTAAAACCGATTTCCTGGATCGCAAACCCGAAGAGCGGGAAAAAAGGGGTAAAGCCATTTTTCGGCTGGATCTCTTAGAGACCCATTACAATCCTTCAGGCCAGAAACTTCTCACCTTTGCGCTCCAGAACGGTCGTTCGTTGCCACGTTATTCCCTGAATCCCGGGGATGTTGTTTCGCTTTCCGGTTTTTTGACGCCTCCTGAAGAACGTCCCGCCGGCACGGTCTATGAAAAGGATCGTTTCCGCATCACGGTGGCTTTTACCGGCAGGATCCCGGGCTGGATTGAAAGCGAAAAAAGTTACCAGCTGAGTCTTTCCGAGAATCGGACCACGTATCAGCGCATGTATGAAGCTTTGCAAATGACGCGCACCGCGGAACATTCCAGGGTCGCTTTGCTGAGAGATATCAGCCTCGGTCTCAAGAAGCCCCGTCTGGGCGATCCGGTTCCTAAAGAAACATATCAAGGTTTTGATCCGTCGCTTAATGATGATCAGAAAAAAGCGGTTGCCATGGCACTTGAGGCCGAGGACATACTTCTCATCCATGGGCCCCCGGGGACAGGCAAGACGCGCGTGCTGACGGAAATCATTCATCAGGCTTTTCAGAAAGCGCAGACCGTTCTGGTTTCAGCACCGAGCAATGCCGCATGTGATCATCTGGTGGAATGTCTCGTGGCAAAGAAGATCCCCGTGACGCGGTTGGGCCATCCGGCACGCATTACAGAACGGGTCCGCGAGCATACCTTAAATTACAAATTGGTCGCGCATCCTTACGCGAAAATGATCGATGCCCATGAAGCTCGGCTCGAACAGTTGGCCCGGCAAAAAGAACGACGTCAGGATCGGCGAGTGATGTCCTGGGAGGAGCGCAACGAAATGCGTGACGAGGTGAACAGGTTGCGTGACGATATCCGTGATCTTAAGACGCAGATCTTTAAACAAGTTTGGAATGCCTCGGATGTTGTGGTGGCGACGCACACGGTCTGCGGTGATCCCTTGATCCGGGCCAAGGCTTTCGATTGGGTGATTCTCGATGAGGCGACGCAGGGGATCGAGCCTGCGACATGGATCCCGATGCGTCATGGGGGCAAGATTATTTTGGCGGGGGATCATTGTCAGCTTCCGCCAACGGTCTTTCGGTCGCGGCCGGGTGAACGGGGACTGGGTTTTACGCTCTTTGAACGGCTTCATGAGATCCTGGGAGCGAAATCCAAAGTGCGTTTGGAACGGCAATACCGGATGCATGAGCACATTATGGATTTTTCATCACGTGAATTTTATGATGGCGCGCTCACGGCGGATCCTTCGGTTGCCGGGCACGTGCTAAAGGATCTGTTGAACGTGAAGGCGGAGGAACTCGACGGAACGCCCGTCGTTTTTCTGGATACCGCAGGTCTTGGTTATGAAGAAGAGATCGAAGATGGCACTGAAAGCCGCTACAACTCACAGGAGGCGAGGCTTGTGGTGAAAGAACTGAATCACCTGCTTAAAGCCGGTGTGCCGGCCGAAGACATTGCGATCATCAGTCCGTACAGCGCGCAAGTGAAACTTTTGACCGGTATGATCCTGGGCGATAAAAGTGACCCGGGCGAACTGGCGTCTCTTGAGATCGACAGTGTGGATGCGTTCCAGGGCCGTGAAAAAGAAGCGGTGATCGTTTCGCTCGTCCGGTCGAATCGGGAAGGGAAGCTTGGATTTTTGACCGACACGCGGCGTATGAACGTTGCTATGACACGCGCCAAGCGCAAACTCATAATGATCGGCGATAGCGCGACGCTTTCCAACCACGCTTTTTTCGAAGACCTTTTTCGCTATATCGAATCTGTGAACGGCTATCAAAGCGCATGGGAGGATGCAAAGTAGGGAATGGGGAGTGGGGTCCTGGAGATAGAAAAATCTTTTCGAAAATAGGTTTTGTTCTATACTCTCTCAAGAGGTCATTACGGCAAACAGCTCGAACAGATTCTGCGTGAGAAAATAAAAGGAGAAAACAATGCAATGTCCGCTAATTCGTTGTTGCATGTCATCGAAGTTTCTTTTTCTGGGGGTCGGTTACCTCGGGCTTGTGTTAGGCGTTCTTTCGGCTGTTGGCCCAAAACGTTCAATGAAGCTTTATCAATGGATCATGGAACGTTTCAACTGGAGAGTTGTCCCGATTGATGAGTCGCGCGAAGTGCGGACTACGCGGATCCTGGGTGTTTGCCTGACTTTGCTGAGTCTGGCCATGATTGGTATCGTTTTTTTGCGCTTCTAACGTTTGCATAGAGGCCCCTTTTTTTCTCGAATTTTTTGCCGACTGCCGGACCTCCGGCTCACCTCGGGATAGGATGTCTGTGCTGAACGTTTTACTTTCTGTTTTTTTTTGGGTCAGTTGCGTGTCTCTGATCGCGCTTCTATTCATAGTCCAGCTGATCCTTCTAGCGGTTACTTTTCCGTTCGATAAGCAACGAAAGATACTGCACCGCCAGTGCTTCTGGTGGTCGGATGCCGTGATAGGTCTGAGTCCTTATTGGAAAGTCAAAGTGAAGGGGCTCGGAAACGCGGATCCGAAGCGCACTTACGTGATCGTGGCCAATCATCAAAGTCTTGGGGATATTGTGGTTCTCTATCAGACTCGGCTGCAGTTCAAATGGGTAGCGAAAGAGAGTCTTTTCAATATTCCTTTCCTAGGCTGGTGCTTGGGACTTTGCAGGCACATCAGTCTGAAACGCAAGGATCGTGGAAGCATCCGGGATGTTTACCGGGAAGCGATCGGCTATCTTCGCTCCGGCATGTCGGTTCTCTTTTTTCCGGAAGGAACTCGCAGCGAAACGGAAGAAATGAACCCTTTTCAAAGCGGGGCTTTTAAACTGGCGATCTCGGAAAAACTCCCAATCCTTCCCATTGCCCTCCGCGGGACCCGGAACGCGATCCCCAAAGGGGACTGGGTTATGAAGTCCAAAGTGTTTTGTGAATTGACCGTGTTAGAGCCCATTGAAACCACCGAGTTCCAGCATAGCGATTTCCAGAAACTGAGTGAAAAAGTTCGTTCCCGCATTGCCGAGAAGCTGATCTGATTCTCACCTTAAAGGCGTGATTGACAGAGCCTCGCTTGTCCGTTACACTGATCCTTATTCAGACTTAGTCTTAATAAGAGGGCTCTCTCCTATGGTCAAAAACAAAAAAGAATTTGAGGGATTTATCCGGGGAAAGGGGTGTCGTCTGACGGGAGAGAGATTGAAGCTGATCGAAGGGATCAAACGTCAACGCGGACACTTTAATGTAGATATTCTCGTCTCCTGTCTTAAGAAACAGGGGTTGAAAGTCTCGCGGGATACGGTCTACAGGAACTTGCCGATCCTTTTGGAGGCCGGTATGGTCGCGCAGAGTTTTCGCACGAGTCGCGACACTTATTATGAATGTGCGCGTTCCAAGGGCCATCACGATCATCTGATCTGCCGCGGATGCGAGAAGATCGTCGAGTTTAAGGATCCGGCGATCGAGAGATCTCAGCAAAGGATCGCAAAAAAGAACGCGTTTAAGCTCGAACATCATTGCCAACAGTTGATAGGACTTTGCGAAAAATGCCGGAAATAAAACCTAGGACGTTCATATCTGTATTTTTAAAAGACGGTGGCTTGGACTACCGTGATTAGCTATAGAACTATAATTTTATGAAAACCATGACGCTCGATCAAATGACGTTAGGGGAGCGGGGCATTATTCAGGGCTATGAGGGGGAGGAAGATCTCCACTACCGCCTCAAAGAGCTTGGATTGGTCCGGGGTACTGCGGTTTTGGTGAAACGTTTCGCGCCTTTGGGAGACCCGATGGAGATCGTCCTGCGGGGTTATAGCCTCTCTTTGCGAAAACAAGATGCGGCAAAAATACTTGTGAGTCGAGAGAACCAAGGGCTATGAAAAATATCACAGAGAAGAAAAATAAGGAGATCGCGTTGGTCGGGAATCCCAACACGGGGAAGACCACGATCTTTAATGCCCTGACCGGACTTCGTCACAGTACGGCCAATTATCCCGGAGTGACTGTCGAAAAAAAGACCGGCTGGATGAAACTCCCCGGAGGCGAAGACGTCTCGGTGCTGGATCTGCCCGGAGCTTACAGTTTGCTGCCACGTTCATTGGACGAAGACATCGTACACGATGTCCTGCTCGGGGTTCGCTGCGACACGCCGCCGCCGGACCTTGTTCTGGTGGTGCTGGATGCCAACAACCTCGAGCGGAATCTTTATTTGGCGACCCAGGTTTTGGAGACGGGGATTCCCGTCATTTTGGTTTTGAATATGTGGGATATGGTCCGGAAAAGCAGTGCATCCGTTGATCTTGAAAAATTACAAAAGCTCACGGGGGTTCCCTGTGTGCCGACAGTCGGTATGGAACGCGAAGGGATCCAGAAGCTCGAGGCTGCGATCGCAAGCGTTTTTATGGAGACATCTCCTGCGCCGGCAAATCTCCGGTTCGATCCGTTCCTGCCGGAGATATTGAAAATCGAACTGGATAAGATCGTAGTCGTGATCGAGAATTGCTTGAAGGATCGTCCGGAAGCTGTTTTTGGGGAATCCCTGAGGCTTTTATCCGATCGTCTTTTCAGGAGTTCTTTTTTTGAAGACGTCGAGATCGGCAACCTTCTGAGAACCGAAATCCTGAGCGTCCGGTCTTCATTGAAACAACGCGGAATCGATTGGACCTCGGTGGAACCAGAATGCCGGTATACCGCGATCGAGCATCTCTGCGGGCAGATCATTCGTCGGGTTCCGCAGAAAGCCCTCACATTCTCGGAGCATCTGGACCGGATCCTGACGCATCGTATCTGGGGCGTGGTCGCCTTTATCGCCATCATGGGTATTATTTTTCAATCGATCTTTTCCTGGGCCCAGGGGCCGATGAACCTTCTTTCGCGGTTTATAGAAAAATTGGGCGGTTTAGCGCAAGGATGGCTGCCAACCGGACCTCTTCAAAGTCTGGTGGTGGATGGCATCATTGCGGGTGTTGGGAACGTCATTGTTTTTCTACCGCAGATCTTTCTCCTTTTCTTTTTTATCGCACTTTTTGAGGATACGGGTTATATGGCGCGCGCGGTGTTCGTGCTCGACAAGCTTATGAAAAAGGTAGGGCTGAACGGTAAAGCTTTCTTGCCACTGCTCAGTTCCTTCGCATGTACCGTGCCCGGAGTGCTTGCGACGCGTACGATCGAGGATCGGAATGATCGCCTGGCCACGATCCTTGTGGCGCCTCTCATGAGCTGCAGCGCGCGGCTTCCCATTTACACACTCTTGATCGCGGCGTTCATTCCGAATATTCATGTATTTCATGTCCTGCATCTCCAGGGGCTGACGCTTTTGGGGCTTTACCTGATGAGCATTGGGGCCGGGCTCGGGGTCGCTGCGCTTTTTCGGAAGACATTTCTTAAAGGGAATCGTATGCCGTTCGTGTTTGAACTGCCGCCTTATCGCATCCCGCATCTTAAAACGGTGCTTGGCACGATGTGGGACCGGGCCAAGGAATTTATCACCCGGGCGGGAAGCATTATTTTTCTTTTGTCCATTGTTCTGTGGTTTCTTGTGAGTTATCCCAAGGATCCCGTCGCTGCGACAAAGTTCAGTGCCGCGCGGCAAGTTGCCGCAAAAACTTGCAGCGGGGAAGTCCTGCAGGAACGGCTCGGGCTAATCGAACATGATGAAAAGAATCAGCAGCTTCGATCGAGTTATGCCGGATCTTTGGGCCATGCGATAGAGCCCGCCATCCGGCCTTTGGGTTTTAATTGGGAGATCGGGATCGGGATCATCGCCTCGTTCGCGGCGCGCGAACTTTTGATCAGTACGCTTGCGATCGTACATCACGTCCAACCTGAGGGTGAGGGCATGACCGCGGGTTTGATCGACGCCCTTCAAAAACAACGGTCGACCGAAACGGGGAAACTTGTTTACACTCCACTTGTGGCGCTTTCTCTCATGGTCTTCTATGTGTTAGCATGTCAGTGCTTTTCGACCTTCGCGATCGTGAAGCGCGAGACCGGGTCCTGGGGCTGGATGTTCTTCATGATCTTCTATATGACAGGTCTTGCTTGGGGCAGTTCGTTTCTGGTTTATCAAGGCGGGCGGTTTTTAGGGTTTCAATGACCCGGTCTTAGAGCGGAAAAGAAAGGAAAAAATATGGATAATAACGAGATCATCGCGTTAAGTATCGTGGTGCTAGCAGCGCTTCTGGCGCTGCGCTGTTTTTTGGGGAAAAACGGCGGCGGTTGTTGTTCCAAGGATTGTTTTAAACCCAAAGAGCCTCTTGCGAAAAAATGATTCCATCTTTTATGAGTTGTTCCAGAGCGTCCGTCATTTTGGGGCTTTTGCTTTGTCTTTGCCCTTTCTCGCTTCATGCTGAATCGGCTGAAGAAGACCTGGCTCTTCAAGAACACACCAAGGTTGTGACGGTGGATGCAACGCCTTACGATCCCGGACAAGCGGAACTTTGGAGCTCGTATGTGATCCAGGGTGGCAAATTTGCGTGGAAGTCCAACGGTGGAAGGGAAAATAGAGGGACTTATCAGACGCAGCTCTTGGAAACGCAGGCGACAGTCGGGATTTTTAAAAATATCGATGTCGGCATCATCAATTGGTTCCAGCATACTTTGGATAAAGAGAATAATTACAATGAAGTCGGGGATTTGACGGATCCGGGGACGGGTCAACCGGTGGAAGATGAGACGGAAGGGCCCACGCATGGATTCGGGTGGGGGGACCTTGGCGTTACGGGCCACTGGCGGTTTTATGATTCTGAAGAGAAAAAACTCGAGATCGCATACATCCCCACGATTTTTATACCGACCGGACGGCGCAGTAATTTCGATCATATTGGCGCAAGTCAGGGTTACACCAGTTTTGATAATGCCATAGCGTTTACCAAGGACATCGGCCGCTGGAACGGGACTTTGAACTTGGGCTATAACACACCGCTTGCGCCTTCGAAACGCACGGGCGATTTATTCGGTACGACCCATGCGAATATTGCGGTGGGGTATCAGGTTTTGAGGTGGCTCCAACCCGAGGTTGAGCTGATCTATAGTCATGATTTCGGCGAACACGGGCGAACCGCGAATCTTGCGAGCGTGGTCTTTGGCTTCATTATGCCGTTCGGGGATCATGTCCGCTTTGAAACCGGCGTTCAGCAGGATGTTTTTGGGAGCAATAAGGTGCAAACCACGTCCGGCATTTTCAGCATCGCGTTTTTTACATAAATTTTGAAGAATGAATAACACTATGGCTAAAAAAATATCAGGGTTGATTATTACGGCATTTATCTTTACAAGCGCTATGGCTTTGGCGGCAGAGCCGGCGGCGCGTCCGTCGAACGCGCCTTCCAAGATGACCTTTCTGGATTGCTATGCAAAGGTTCTTGTCCATTATCCCGCGTTGAAAAAGAAATATGAACAACTTGAGCAGGCGAAGGCGGAGAAGAACCTTGCTCTTGCGGAACTTTTTCCGCGAGTTCAGGGTGTTACTTCGATGACCACGACCGATGATCCTGTGGGTGTGTTTGGCATGCTCCTCCGGCAGGAATCCTTTACGCAAAATGATTTCGCGCTCAACGCGATGAACTCGCCCCGTCATCACACGAATTATCACTTCGGAGTGGCCGGAGAGATGCTTCTTTTCGATTCCTTCAACACGATCTCCAAGATCCGTTCTGCGCGCCGGCTTGTAAAATCGGCAGGCCTGGAAGCGGATTTCTCGGAAATGGAAGCATCGCTTGTGACCCTTGAAAGTTTTCTCGCGATCCTGCTCGCTAAAGAACTCTTAAATATTACGACCGATTTAAAAAAGGTGATCGATCAGGATCTAAAACAAGCCGAGGACCTCAATCAAAAGGGCATGATCCTCGGCGCGGATTTTTATGCGGCCAAGGTCACGTCGGCGGGGATCGAGCGTGAACTGAACCGGACCAAGGCTGCGCTCAAGACTTCGCGTATGTTTATGAATATTCTGATGGGCGAAGATCCGGAGCTTGTTTGGGACGGGGTTGGGAAAATCCCGGGATCGGTGCAGGACAGAGGCGAGCTTCAAAGTTGGATTGCGCAGGCTTATCAGCAACGCAAGGATCTTGTGGCGATGGATAGCATGATCGACGCTGAACGTATTGAATCGCTCCGTCAGAAAACCTCATTCCTCCCAAAAATTTATGGATTTGGCGATCTTGACGCCGATAGTCACGACTTGCGCTCCAGCGGCAAGAATTTTACCGTGGGGATCGAAGGGAAAGTGGACCTTTTCGATCCGACGTATCCGGGACGTACCCAGCAAGCCAAGCATCGGTATGAAGAGCTCAAGGCGGACCGGCAGGCGCTCCGCGATGAGATCGCCAAGGAGCTTATTGGAGAACTTGCGAATTACGAGACTGTGACCGCGGACCATCCGGTTCTGCTTCAGGCTTATCAAGACGCTAAGCAAGCGAGTGATCTTACGGCGAAGCTTTATCAGGAAGGGCGAAAATCTATTGCCGATCTTCTCGCGATACGCAGCGTGTACTTGGAGACCGCGTCCGGACTGCAGCAACTACTTTTTGCGCTCGAATTGGAACACGCGAAACTTCTTTTCCTGTCCGGACAGCTGAACGAGGACGGTCTTCATCAGGTTAATACGCGATTGAAGGGGTAAACCACGCTTCTGCCAAATCCGTTGCTTATGCTAGGTATGTTCATGGAGAATACGAAAGAATATAAATGACCAAACACCATTCTGATTTTATCAGCGGCATTGTCAGCTACTTTGCGAAATCGAAGATCACGCCGCTTATCATCGCCACCTCGCTCATCATCGGTCTTTTTGCGGTCATGAATCTTCCGCGCGAAGAAGAACCTCAGATTTCGGTGCCGATGTTCGATGTTTTTGTTGCCTATCCCGGCGCTAGTTCCCAGGAGGTGGAGCAGCGTATCGTGAACCTCGGAGAGCGGAAATTCTGGGAGATTCCGGGGGTCGAATACGTTTACTCCACGACAGAACCTGAAGGGGCGCTTTTCATCATCCGATTTAAGGTCGGGGAGAATGTCGAAAAGAGTCTGATCAAGCTTTACACTAAGATCTATTCCAATCTTGATTTCATGCCGCAGGGAGGGACGCAGCCGCTCATCAAGACTCGGTCCATTGATGACGTGCCGATCATGACGCTCACGTTCCACAGTGAGAAACAGGATCCGGTGAGACTCCGCCGGCATGTGGCGAATCTTCAGCAGATCGTGAACGCAATTCCGGACGTTTCGGAAACGCATATTACCGGCGGCCGCAAACGCCAGTTCCAGGTCTTTTTCGATGAGGTGAAATTGAAGTCGCGGCTTATGAATCCCCTTGAGATCGGACAGCTGATCCGGGCGGCCAATGTCAAACAAAGCGCCGGACATCTTGAAAGTGAGCCGGAGCTTATCCAGGTAGAATCGGACTCCTTTTTTCGCACCAAAAGCGATTTGGAGAACCTTGTGGTCGGCGTGAGCGGGGGAAGCACCGTAACTCTCAAGGATGTTGCCCTCGTGGTGGACGGGTCAGATGAAGAAGAAAGTTCGACGCATATTCTTTTTGGGCCTGCGGAGAAGAATGCCGCGAAGGGTGTTTTTGAGGCTGTGACGCTTTCCATTTCCAAACGCAAAGGTTCGAACGCGGCGCACCTTTCGGAAGTGATCCTCAAGACTCTCAAAAAATTGCCGGAGGCGACCTTGCCGAAGGATGTTGAAATGACCGTGACGCGTGATTATGGCGAGACGGCCAAAGAGAAATCCAACGAACTCCTCTTTCACATGGCGATTGCGGTGTTCGGAGTCAGTCTCTTGATTGCCTGGTCGCTCGGGGTCCGGGAATCGGGCGTAGTGGCAATCGCGATTCCGATGACGCTCGCGCTGACGCTTGCGACATTTTATTTTCTCGGGTTTACCCTCAACCGGATCACGCTTTTTGCGCTTATTTTTTCCATCGGTATCCTGGTCGATGACCCGATCGTGGATGTGGAGAATATTGTGCGGCATTTGCGTCTGCCCGAGAATAAGGAGAAGAATATTCTTGATGTGACAATCGAAGCGGTGAACGAGGTGCGAAGCCCCTTGATTCTCGCGACACTGACCGTGATCGCGGCCATATTACCGATGGCGTTCGTGAGCGGGCTAATGGGCCCTTACATGCGACCGATTCCGATCGGCGCGAGTGCGGCCATGGTGTTCTCCATGTTCGTGGCGTTCGTGGCCACGCCCTGGGCTGCTTATCAGATCCTGGGCCGGGCCTTTGCGAAAGGGAAGCTCAAGGTGCATCATGAAGGCGAGAAGGAGGATTTTCTCACGCGTCTTTATCGTTCCTATATGAACCCCCTGATCTATAACGCGAAAGTCCGTAGGAGATTTCTCGTTGCCCTCGGCATTTTGCTTTTTGCAGTCATCATGCTCGTGCCGCTCAAACTCGTACGCATGAAAATGCTGCCTTTCGATAACAAGAATGAATTCCAGGTTGTTCTCAATATGCCAGAAGGCACGCCGGAACCCAAAACGCATCAAGTGATCGAAGAGATCGCGGATTATCTGGCGAAGGTTCCGGAAGTGAAGGATATCGAAATGTATGTGGGGACCGCAGCACCTTACAATTTCAACGGGCTCGTGCGGCATTATTTCCTGCGTTCGAAGCCGTATCAGGCAGACCTGCAGGTCAATCTCGCGGGGAAGCATGACCGTAAGCGTCAAAGTCATGATATTGCCAAGGCCGTGCGTCCAAAGATCCATGAGATCGTGAAAAAATATGGAGGACACGTTCAGGTCGCCGAAGTTCCGCCCGGACCGCCGGTCCTTTCAACCTTGGTGCTTGAGATCTACGGTCCGACACTCGAAGGACAAAATGAACTGGCGAAGCAGATCGAAGGCTTGCTCGCTTCAAGCGAAGGTGTGACGGATATAGATACTTATGTTCAGGCGAAGGAAAAGCTCGCGCGTCTCAGAGTGAATACGCAGAAGGCATCCTTGAATGGTATCCCTGTCACGCAGATCGCGGAGGCCCTTACGGCCGCAGTCAGCGGACAGACTGTGGATCTCGCGCATTTGTCCGAAGAATTCGAGCCAGTGGAGATCCTTTTACGTTTGCCGGAAGCCAAGCGCAAGACACTTGATGCGACGCTCAATATGACGCTCCTTTCGCGGTTCGGAAGTCCGATCCCCATTCGGGAACTTGTGGATGTGGAAAACGACGCCAAGGACCGGGCGATCTATCACAAAAATCTCATGCGGGTTTCGTATGTGATCGCAGATGTGGCAGGACAATTTGAAAGCCCGGCCTATGCGATTCTGAAACTCAAGGACCAAATCTCCCAACTTTCGCTGCCTCCGGGTGCGGGGGAGCAGAAAAAGATCGACCAACTCTTTAATGGCCAGCCGGCTTCGACCGACCGGTGGACGCTCAAATGGGACGGAGAGTGGCAGATCACGTATGAAGTGTTCCGGGACCTTGGGATCGCTTTCGCGTTCGTGATGATCCTCATCTACGCACTGGTGGTGGGGTGGTTTCAGTCGTTCAAGACGCCGTGGATCATCATGCTGCCGATCCCGCTTACGCTTGTAGGGATCCTGCCGGCGCATTGGCTCGGCGGTGTATTCTTTACCGCGACTTCGATGATCGGCATGATCGCTGGAGCAGGGATCGTAGTGCGCAATTCCATTATCCTCGTGGATTTTATTGAACTGAGACGTTCTGAAGGTATGCCGCTTGAAGAAGCGGTGATCGATGCCGGCGTGAAGCGGTTCCGGCCAATGCTTCTAACCGCCGCAGCGGTGGTAGTCGGCGCTTCGGTGATTTTGTTCGATCCGATCTTTCAAGGACTGGCCGTGGCTCTGATGGCCGGTGAGATCGCTTCAACCATTCTTTCGCGAACGGCAGTGCCCGTTTTTTATTACATGATGGCTAAAAAAGAATCGGGGAACGTGGAACGATGAGCGGGCAAAGAAAAGGCATTTAAATTCCACTTTTTTTGTTAGCCGTCCCCCGAACTTTCAAAGGAGAAAACCATGACCATAGAAAAAATGATCCGTGTTATTGCTGGAACTTTTATTCTGATGAGCGTCGCTCTGGCGATCTGGGTAAGTCCGTGGTGGCTGATCTGGACCACGCTGATCGGCGTGAACCTCGTGCAGTCAGCTTTTACCGGCTGGTGTCTTGCCGAAATCATTCTCAAGAAGTTCGGCGTTCCGGGTTCCTGCTGTTCGAATGTTTCAAATAAATAAGAGCATCTGGATTTTGTAGGCCGGTGCCTGGTGAAAACGGAAAAGCTTTCGTTGAGTCATAAGGATCTTCTGAGAGCAAAGTTCCTCTGTGCCGGAGCTCCGCTCTCCGAATATAGTTTTGCGAACCTTTATCTTTTCCGGGAGGTTCATGATTATCACGTGATGACCGTTCCCGCAGGGATCTTTATCAGCGGCAGGGCCTATGACGGTGGCCGGTTCCTGATGCCGACGGAGATGCTGCGTCAAGAACAAGTGGACGAGGTGTTGCATCATCTTAAAGATGGCGACTACCTTTTTCCTGTTCCGGAAGAGTGGCTTCCGTTTTTTGACGGGAAGAATGTTTCGGTTGAATTCTCGGAAGATGATTCGGATTATGTTTATACCCTGGAAAAATTATCCACTTATCAAGGGCATAAACTTCACGGTCAGAAAAACCTTCTAAACCAATTCCTTGATCGCTACACGCCCGAGGCGAAACCTTTGACTCAGGACCGGATGCAGGAGGCCCTTCACGTTCTCGACGTTTGGCAGGCGGATATGGGGCAGCCGAAGGAGGCGACAGATTATTTTCCGTGCCGCGAGGCTTTGGACCGTTATGACGAGTTGGTCCTTTGCGGCGGGATCTACTATGTGGAGAATGAACCCGCCGGTTTTGTGATCGGGGAGGAGATCCGTCCGGACATGTTCGCGCTTCATTTCGCGAAAGGAAAACGGAAGTTCAAGGGGCTCTACCAATATATGTACAATCATTTCGCGAAGATCCTTCCGAAGCAGTATGCTTTTCTGAATTTCGAGCAGGATCTCGGGAAGCTCGCTCTCCGGATCGCGAAGTCATCCTACGATCCCGACCGGATCCTCAAGAAATACCGTGTCGGTGCGGCGAGGACGGCCACGCAATAGTTTTTGACCACCGTTTGACACTCCTGTCACAATCGGGCAGAATGTCACCGCTTTCAACCCCTCATCGAGGATCATTATGGAATTCAAGATCGAAAGAGTTGCGGAACTTGCGCGGCTCAACCTGAAGTCTGAAGAAAAGCAGAAGCTTGAGAAGGATCTCGGTGCGATCCTGGATTATGTTAAAAAGCTGGAGGCTTTGGATACGAAGGGTGTTGAGCCGACGAGTCATGTTCTCAATATGGAGAACGTGTTCCGTGCCGATGAAGTGAAACCTTCGGATGCTGCCGAAAAGGCTCTAGAACACGCCCCGCATGCGGACGGCCGTTTTTTTAAAGTCCCCAAGATCGTCCATCGGGATTGACACCATGACCGATCTTTGTTCCCTCACGCTTAAAGAAGCGATCGAGTTTGCCAAAAAAGACGGCGCGCAGCCTCTTCTTGAAGCATTTCAAAAGCGCGCGACTGCGCTCAATCCCAAGATCAATGCCTTTCTCCGTTTTGGCGCGGCACCCATCAATAAACGTGAGATCCCGGGATTGCTTCAGGGCGTTCCGGTTTCCATTAAGGACAACATTTGCATCGACGGCAGGGAAGTGACTTGTGCTTCGAAAATCCTTGCCGGCCATGTGCCGCCCTACAATGCGACCGTGATCGAAAAACTCAAAAGTGCGGGCGCGACACTTTTCGGGCAATGCAATATGGACGAGTTCGCGTTCGGTTCTTCCTGCGAAACTTCCGCGTTCGGTGCTTGCCGTAATCCCTGGGATCTGGAACGTGTACCGGGCGGTTCAAGCGGAGGTTCTGCAGCTTCGGTGGCGGCGGACATGACGCTCGCGGCGCTGGGTTCCGACACCGGAGGCTCCATCCGTCAACCAGCGGCGCTTTGCGGTGTGGTCGGCGTAAAACCGACTTACGGCCGTGTATCGCGCTATGGCCTCATCGCGTTCGGCTCAAGTTTTGATCAAATCGGTCCCATTACCAAGACCGTGGAAGACGCGGCGATCCTGATGAATATCTTGTGCGGCCATGACCCGAAGGATTCCACTTCATCGCCCGAGAGAGTTCCCGATTTCACACAATCGCTCAAGCGAGACTTGAAAGGGCTCAGGATCGGCCTGCCGAAGGAATATTTTATCGAGGGGATCGATCCGGAAATCGAAAAAAGTGTGCGGGCGGCCGCAGATCTTTATAAGAAGCTCGGCGCTGAGATCAAATCGATTTCACTGCCGCACACGGAACATTCGGTAGCGGTTTACTATATCGTGGCCGTGGCAGAAGCCAGTTCGAACCTCGGCCGTTTTGACGGCGTAGAATATGGTCTGAGAGTTCCCACGAAAGATCTTCGTGAAATGTATTTTGAGACTCGAGATCAGGGATTCGGTCAGGAAGCTAAACGTCGTATCCTGCTCGGGACGTTCGTACTCTCCGCCGGTTATTATGAAGCGTATTATCTTAAAGGGCAGAAGGTTCGCACGCTCATCCGTCAGGATTTTGAGAAGGCGTTCAAGGAAGTGGACGTGATCCTCTCGCCGACATCTCCGACTGCTGCGTTCAAGATTGGCGAAAAGGTTGCGGATCCGATCGCGATGTATTTGTCCGATATTTTTACGATCCCGGCGAACCTGGCGGGTATTCCCGCGATGTCGGTGCCGTGCGGTTTCACTTCCGGCGGTCTTCCCATCGGCATGCAGCTTATGGCACGTCCCTTTGACGAATCCGCCATGCTTCGCGCGGCGTACGCATTCGAACAAGAAACCGGAATCTACAAAAAGAAGCCAAAGCTATGAACTACGAGCCAGTTATTGGACTTGAGGTCCACGTACAGCTGAAGACATGGTCGAAGCTCTTCTGTTCCTGCTCCACGGAATTTGGGGCGGAGGGAAACAGTCATACGTGTCCCGTGTGTCTGGGGTGGCCTGGGTCGCTCCCGGTCCTAAATGAAGCGGCATTGAAACTCGGGATTCGGGTGGGGCTCGCACTTAATTGCAAGGTGGCCGAGCGACTCAAATTCGACCGGAAGAACTATTTCTATCCGGATCTTCCCAAGGCCTATCAGATCTCACAATTCGACATGCCGGTGAACGGTAAGGGCGAACTTTTAATCGAGACCAAAACCGCCGACGGGAAAATGATCGAGCGGAAGATTGGAATTACGCGCGCGCATCTGGAAGAAGACGCCGGGAAACTTCTCCATGAAGGCATCACCGACGGCAGTCTCGTGGATTATAACCGCGGCGGCATCCCACTTCTTGAGATCGTTTCCGAGCCGGACCTGCGCAGTCCGCAGGAAGCGTACGATTATCTCACCGCGCTTAAGGCCATTCTCCAGTATGTTGAGGTGAGCGACTGCGATATGGAAAAGGGAAGCCTTCGCTGTGACGCGAACGTATCCGTCCGGCCTGTGGGCCAAGAAAAGTTCGGGACCAAGGTCGAGATCAAGAACCTGAATTCTTTCAAGATGGTGCAAAAAGCCATTCAGTACGAAATCGAGCGGCAAACCGAGGCGATTGAAGGCGGAGAAACGATCGTCCAGGAGACGCGGCTTTGGGATGATGGGAAGGGGACGACCTTTTCCATGCGTTCCAAGGAAGAAGCGCATGATTACCGCTATTTCCCGGAGCCGGACCTTGTGCCGTTTACGTTGTCCCTCGAACTTGTCAAAAGTATCGAAGCGACGTTGCCCGAGCTGCCGATGGCGCGCGCGAAGCGTTTTATCAAGGAATTCGGCATCCCGGAATATGATGCCTACGTACTCGTGCAGGAAAAGAAACTCGCCGAATATTTTGAGGCGTGTGTCCGCGAAGGAGCCGGGGCGAAGACTGCAAGCAACTGGATACAGACTGAGCTTCTTGCCATGCTCAACGCGAAAAATATCGCGATTGAGGATTGTCCTGTTGCTTCGAAGGAGTTTGCCGGGCTTCTGAAGCTTGTCGAGGCGGGTACGGTTTCGGGAAAGACCGCCAAAGATGTGCTTCAGGAAATGGCCGCGACAGGGAAGGCCGCGGACGTGATCGTAAAAGAAAAAGGTCTTACGCAGGTCTCGGATACGGGGTTGATCGAAAAGGCCGTTGAGAAAGCCATTGCTGCGAATCCTGTCGCGGTTGCGGAATTCAAGGCCGGGAAACAAAAAGCTCTCGGCGCGCTTGTCGGTGCGATCATGAAAGAGACGCAGGGGAAGGCGAATCCCAAGATTGTTAATGAGATCCTCCAGAAAAAACTCCAAGGATAAAGTGCCTTTTTATACCCTCGGTATTGAAACCTCCTGTGATGAAACATCATGCTCGATCTTGAAGGGCAAGGATACGATCCTTTCCAATGTCGTTTCCTCCAGTCTTTTCCGGCACAAGAAATTCGGCGGCGTGGTGCCCGAGATCGCGTCGCGGCATTGCATGGAGCAGATCCAATGCGTGTTCGAAGAAGCGCTTCGTGAAGCTGGGATCAAACCCAAGGATATTGAGCTTATTGCTGTGACAAAAGGTCCCGGTCTCATCGGTTCTCTTCTTGTCGGCGTCGCGTTTTCAAAAGCGCTGGCGTATCAATTGGGGATTCCGGTGGTTGGCGTCAATCATATGGAGGCGCATCTGGTGGCTAATTTCTTCGGTCAAAAAGAACCCAAGCGTTTTATCGGACTTTTGGTTTCGGGCGGACATACGATGCTCACGTTCTGCGAAAAGGGAAAGATCCATATCCTGGGCGAGACTGTGGATGACGCGGTCGGCGAAGCGTATGACAAGGTTGCGAAGATCATGGGGCTGAGTTATCCTGGTGGGCCTATTCTTGACAAACTCGCGAAAAAAGGAAATCCGAAGGCTTTCCATTTCACGAAGCCAAAGCAAGACGAGCGTTTCAGCTTTAGTTTCAGCGGCGTGAAAACGGCCGTGCTCTATCAATTCCGGGATCCCAAAACCGGGAAACCAAATCCCGCGGCGCCTTCTCGAGAAGATATGGCGGCAAGTTTTCAACATGCGGTGATTGGCTGGCTGGTGGAAAAAGCGCTCGATGCCTGTGAGTTCAAAGGCGCGTCCGATATCGTGGTCGGCGGCGGCGTTAGCGCGAATTCTTATCTCCGGGAGAAACTTACGCGGGACGCAGGGGTGAAGGAAATTAAGGTTTGGTTCCCGCCGTTTGTCCTTTCGACCGATAACGCAGCCATGATCGCGCGGCGTGGTTTTGAACTTCATAAAAATGGAATTCGGTCGTCACTTAATATGACCGGCGATCCGGCTTTGGCCATTTCATGAAAGGAGACAGGGTATGATTCTTACGGCACATGATTCTGAACTTGCGATTCGATTACTGGTTGCGACCGTTCTGGGGGCTTTGGTCGGTCTTGAACGCGGCATTCACGGCAAAGATGCCGGTTTCAAGACATACACGCTAGTCTGTCTCGGGTCAGCGCTTATGATGGTTCTTTCCACGGAGATCTTTCTGATCTATCGAGGGATTGCGAGCGTCGATCCTTCGCGCATTGCAGCACAGGTGGTCACGGGCATAGGTTTTTTGGGCGCCGGAGCCATTATCCGTTCGCAACAGGGGAGTGTTCGTGGGTTGACGACTGCGGCCGGAATCTGGACCATATGCGGTATCGGAATGGCCTGCGGGGTGGGACTCTATAAAATAGCGATCATAACGACTCTTCTTGTTTTGGTCATTCTCATTCTTTTTCTTCGGGTAGAACGACATATGATCCCGAAGAAGAATCAGGGAGAATAAATGGCGCTCCTTGCCAGGATTGAGACGCCGAAAATAGACGCGTCGGACGCAGACAAAAAAAGTGAAAGCGCGGTTCAAGGGACCCGGGAAGAAATAAAAGAATCTTTTTCTAAAAAAAAGTTTGCGATCAATCTCCTGATGTATTTTCTCTCTTTTTCTACCGGGGCGTGTTTTACCGGTTTGTGGCTGAAGTTCATTTCATTTCGCACGTTCGAAGTGGACTGGGGGATGGACTATTTTCGGGAACCAAAAATGTTGGCCGCGATGGCCGTGTTATTTTTTTTGACGGGAATGGGTCTGGTATCCGCGATCCGGCATATAATCATATGGATTAGGGAATGCCGTACCTATTAAATGCCGATGAATGTCCTGATAGTTGACACCTTGAAAGCAAACCGCTAGAATCCGCCTCCTATGACATCTGACAACAAGCTTAAAATCGCATTACCTAAGGGCAGTCTCGAAGAAGCGACCTATAATCTCTTCAAACGGGCTGGTTTCAAGATCAATGTCAATTCTCGTTCCTATATCCCGTCCATTGATGATCCCGAGATCGAGGTTGTATTGTTCCGTCCTCAGGAAATGTCCCGTTATGTAGAAGAAGGCATCGTGGATTGCGGCCTGACCGGACATGACTGGATCGTGGAGAATGACTCCGATGTTGTGGAACTCTGCGAGCTTCAATACTCCAAGCGCACTTCCAATCCTGTTCGATGGGTTCTGGCGGTGCATGAGTCCTCGCCATTTAAAAGCGTCAAGGATTTGAATGGTAAGAAGGTGGTGACCGAGCTCGTGAGCGTTACGAAGCGTTATCTCAAAAAGAACAAAGTGACCGCGGAGGTAGAATTCTCGTGGGGTGCCACGGAAGCCAAACCCCCGCGACTTGCGGATGCCATCGTGGAGGCGACCGAGACCGGATCCAGTCTTCGCGCGAACAAACTCAAGATCATCGATACCGTGATTGTTTCTATCCCGAAATTTATCGCGAATAAGAAAAGCGTCAAAGATCCCTGGAAAAAGCAAAAGATGGACAATCTCATTATGCTTCTCGACGGTGCGATGCGTGCGCAGGAAAAAGTGGGCCTCAAGATGAACGTCGAAAAGAAGAACCTGCGAAAAGTCTTGAGTCTTCTTCCTGCCATGAAAAAGCCCACCATCGCAAATCTTACGGACAAGAACTGGCTTGATGTCGAAACGATCATTGATGAGTCCGTGGTCCGGGAATTGATCCCGGCGCTCAAGAAAGCCGGCGCATCGGGCATCATCGAGTACCCGCTCAACAAAGTTATTCCCTAACCCCATCATCACCTAAAGGAGTTCCATTCATGCCTTGGGCTCGTAAACAGCGCAAGAAGAAGATGAACAAGCATAAGCGCAAGAAAAAACTGCGCCGGAACCGTCACAAGAAAAAAGACTGGTCGTAGCAAGGTGTCGCCTGGAAAGGCGGCGCTTTGCACGAAACGGGGAACGGTGGACGGGAAAGAACCGTTCAGCGCTCCCCGTTTTCTTTTTAACTTTATCTTTTCTATGGAGGATCGTGTCGTGAAATATAAGTTTTTTTCATGGTTGCTTGTCGGGATTTGCTTAGTTTCTCCCATTGCTTTCGCCGCGACGGATCCGGGGAGCTCTCAAAGCGCGGATGAGAAACTTCAGGCTGCCAAGGAACAGATCGCTCAGGACGCAGCGTTCATTCGCCAGGTTAGTAGTGACCCCAAGATGACGCTGGATCAGAAAAAAACGGCCATAGCGGAATTTCTGCGCAAGCAGAACGAAAAATCTCTGTAATCTTTCTTTCTGACGCTTACCGTTCTGTTTTGCCGTGCCCAACTAGGGACCCAGCATCTTGAATTCTCTTACCGTCAAAAGTCCTGCTAAGCTCAATCTCCATCTGCGTATTCTCAGTAAGCGTCCGGATGGATATCATGAGCTTTTGACGCTTTTTCATCGCATCTCACTCGCAGATACAATTGCCATCCGCAAAATCTCCAGAGGATTTAAACTCACCACGAATATTTCTTTGCTAGAGACCGGAGAAGGGAATCTCATTACCCGGGTCTATCGGGCACTTCAAAAAAGATTTCCTGAGATGGGTGGCGTCTCCGTGCGTCTGAACAAGCGTATTCCGCTAGGGGCTGGGCTTGGCGGAGGTTCCAGCAATGCGGCGTTTTTCTTGTTAGGGATGAAAAAACTTTTTCGACTTAAGATCTCTCCCAAAGAGCTTTTCGCGATGGGGAGGAAGCTGGGAGCGGATGTACCGTTCTTCCTTTTGGATGCGCAGCAAGCCATGGCTTGGGGGATCGGGGATGAGCTTCAAAAAGTGCCGCGTGGTACCCCTCTCTGGTTCCTCTTACTTATGACAGACCAAGGACTTAATACGAAAAAAGTCTATCAGTCGCTCTCTTGGAAGGGGCGGGCCCTTTCCTTGACAAAGGAAAAGCGTATTGCTAGAATCCTGCGCTCTTTTCTTGCAAGAAAGAGGACCCGGGAAGCGGCGACATTTGCGCGAAATGATCTGGAACTTCCGGCATTTCGTTTGATGCCGGCCATTCCCAAGGCCATGGCGGTCCTTAAAGGTCTGGAGGCTCCCTTCGTTCGCATGAGCGGAAGCGGGGCCACGATCTTCGCAGCGTTCTCCAGCCGGAAAGAAGCTTTAGACCTGTCGAAGAGATTGAAAGAAGTTCCCTTTCCTTTTCGCAAGGTGATTTGTCACTCATTCTAGCAGGGCGTCAACATGGAACTTTCTTTTGTCTGACGGAAGACGCCTGTAGTGCCGTTTTCCCGTATAATAAATTAAAGCGGCGCGAGCACATAGAACATGAGGTTTGAAAGTGAAGATCACGGAAATTCGCGTTTTCCCCCAAGCGAATAAAGAAAACAAGTTGTGTGCTTTTGCCAACATCACATTCGATGGTTGTTTTGTGGTGCGCGGGCTGAAGGTTCTCGAAGGGTCGAAGGGCCTTTTCGTGGTGATGCCGTCCCGTAAGGTCAAAGGCGACGATTACCGGGACGTGGCGCATCCCATTACGGCGGAGTTCAAGGATTATATCCAAAGCGAGGTCTTGAAGGCCTACGAGCTTTTTATCGAGCATCAGCCGCAAACGCATGACCTCGGCGACGACGATCCGTTCGAGCGTTGATCTTTTGAAGTAAATAAGTTATTGCCCGGTGGTGAAATGGTATCACACTGCCCTTTGGAGGCAAGATTCCTGGTTCGAGCCCAGGCCGGGCAGCCATTCGACACTCTTGAGCGAACCTGATTTCTAACTCTACCCTCAGCCTCTACACCATTACTATGAGATCCTCCGGGAGGTGACGGATCGTCACCATCGTCATTTGGTGGCGGCGTCCAATCAGGCGGGTTCTTGATATCAAAGTCCATTTCCGGTAGATCCCCCCAAAATTTAACAGTGATCTTGGTCGGAGTATAGATCACTTCTTTGACCAAGAGAACAATGAGTTTCCTTCTTTCCTCAAAGTCAAAGGTGTCGAAAACTGCCGGGAATTCAGCGAAAAGCTTAGTGAAGGTCTCCGCGTCAATAACGTGCCGGCTTAGATGGTGCATGTTGGTATTGATGCGGTGGGTTTCATATTCCAGCTTTTCCTTGGACTCTTCCAGATCCGACATTTCACTCAGAAGGGTTTGAACTCTTTTTTGGGGCATGTCTTCGGACTTCATGATATTCACCAGCCGCTTTAAATCCCCGTTTATTTTCGTCAGTTGGGCCTCCACAGCGTCTTTCTCCCTTTGTAAGGGTGCAAGCCCCTTCTTGGCTAAACCATTGGCTTTTTCGATAGACTTCCTGAGAAGCGCCTGATTTTTGCCAAGAGCCTTAAATTCAGCGATAAGAAGTTCCTCGATCTCTTCCCCGGAAACATTACGAATGGAGCAATAATCCGCGCCCTTTGAGATAGCTTCAACGCAGCGGTAATAAAGATAAACTTTCCCGTTTTTCCTTTTGGATGAATTGGTCATCGTACTTCCGCATTCCCCGCAACGGATGAGGCCCTGAAAGAGCATTTCATATTTATTCTGTTTAAAGCTCTTTCGGGTCTCCCTGTTACTGACAAGCAAGTTTTGGGCTGCATCCCAGACTTTGGGATCTTTAATGATGGGTTTGTGCTCACCCTCAAAAAGATAGCTTTTTTTGCTTTTATCCATGAAGCGCACCTTTCCGATATATAGAGGATTGGCCAGGATCGTTGAAATCTTTTTTTTGTCGAATTTGATGCTTCCCCTGCTTCCGCTGTTTTTTTTGCCTTGGTCGTAGAATTTTTTCGTGCGATAACCCATCTCGTTCAATTTTCTGCTGACTCTGCTCATGGACCCGAGTTTGGGATAAAGCTCAAAACAAAGCTGTACGATCTTGGCCTCTTCGGGATTGACGATAAGTTTCTTGTTCTTTGTGTCGTACCCGAGCGGCACCCTTCCTCCGCAGTACATTCCTTTCCGGGCCATAGCGATGCGTTTGTCATACGTCCGCTCCTGCGCCATTTCCCGTTCGAATTGCGCGAATTCAAGCATGACGTGCAATAAAAGTCTGCCTGCCGGGGAGTTGGTTTCAAAATGCTGCGTTGTGGATACAAAGGTAACACCGTTTTCGTTTAGGACTTCAAGAAGCGAATAAAAATCCCGGTGACTTCGCGTGAGGCGGTCGATCTTGTAAACAACGACAACCTGAACGAGTTTTTTCTTGATGTCATGGATCAATTGCTTGATGGCGGGGCGGTTAAGCGATCCGCCGGATTGGCCCGAGTCTTCGTAGGCTTTGAAGACTCTCCAGCCCTCGGACTTTTGACTTTCGATATAGGAAAGGCAGCTATCCCGTTGATTGTCGAGTGTGGAATAAGCTTGTGTCGCGGCTCGCTCATCGACGGATACCCGGGTATAAACAGCGCAATTAATGAATTTGTCTTTCTTCTGTTCTGGGTGCATGCGATATATTACCAATGATAAACAAAAAAGAAAGACCTTTTTTACACAGCGAAAACTCCCCGCTCCGCTTGAAGGCGATGACGCCAGACAGGAAGAAGCTTTTCTGGGAACATCGGTTCCGGCTTTCTCCCAAGTGTTGCATTTGCTTGTTGAACTCGGGGCGAAAGCGCTTCTATCAAAACATAGCATCGAAATACTCCGCTTTCCATCATCATCATCATCATCATCATCACAGAAAAAAACAGGTTGGTAGCTTGCTTTTTTAAGAAGATGTGTTACATATTGCATATGGTTTCAAAAATCCAAAGAAAAGGACGGGGCACCCAATGAACCAGCGTAACCCCACCATGAAGTTGATCGCCTCCACTGTCGTTTTCACTTTCTTCGTCACAAGTCTTGGCATTACTCCCAATACATTCGCTGCTACGGGTGTGCCCACGCCCGAAGTGTCTCCACTCACGGCCGGTACGCTTGCCATCCCCGCGGAACTCGGTCAGGTAACGGATACAGTCATGGGCGACCCTAGAGCCCCGGCATTCATCCATATCCAGTCCGCTCACGGGAATTATCAGGCTGAGAAGAATATCGAGAAACTCCTTGGCTACATTGAAAAGAATTCCTCCGTGAAGCTGATGCTCCTTGAAGGGGCCGCCAACAAACTTCAGCCCGAACTTTTCCGTATTTTCCCCAAGCACCCCGATTTTAACCGCAAGGTTACGGACAAGCTCATGCAGGAAGGCTATCTCACTGGCCCCGAGTCCTTTTTGATCGATTCCGCTAATAAAACCGAAGGATGGGGTATTGAGAACCTCGACGCCTACAAGAAAGACCGTGAAGCGTTCATCAGTGTCGTGAAAACAGAAAAATCCGCGGAGAAGTTCCTGGGCTCTTTGCGGGTCACGATCGATAGACGTTTTTCATCGAAGCTTAATAAAGATCTCCTGAACCTCGTCCGCCAGGAAGAGGCGTTGGGTTTGGGAACTGTTTCCTTTGAAAGTTGGATTAAGACCCTGGGCGAAGGAAGCAGGAAACATCTTAAGACAGACCTCTCGGACGCCTTTTACCAAGACCAATATCCTTTCCTCATCCGCTATTTCCGTTTACAGGCCATCGGTTCCAAGATCGACCGTGAAAAAGCACGCCGCGAAGCCGATGCCTTTCTGAACGAGCTCGCCGGTCACAAGGTTTCCAAGGAAATCCTCGGGAACTTCAAAACCCTTCTGCAAACATCCGAAACAGACATTCTGAAAACTTTCAGTCGTACCACGGATGGCTATTCCACTCTGCGCCGTGCCTTTGATCTTGCTTTCAATAAGCTCCCCAAAGACTTTTCCATGGCTCAGTGGCCAAACTGGACCCTATATGCCCAATACATCATCCTGATGCAGGAGATGGAAGGCAAAGGGCTTCATGAAGAAACCTTGAAGCTGAAAGACAAGATCCAGACAGCTTTGGCCAAGACTGCTGATGAAAAAGAATATCTCGTCGCCTCGCGTCAGCTTTATCTTCTGAGACGGCTGTTTGCGCTTGAGCTTACACGAGCGGAATATGAAGAACTTCTTCTCGCGCAACGCGCAACGGTCAACGCGCAAAGCAAACACTCCAGAGGTGGGACGAAGTCACTCCTCGGGAGTGGAGAGGGTTCTGCGATTGACGTTCTTTACCAGAGCGCCATGGACTTTTATTCAACAGCCGTTGTCCGCGAAGAAAAAATGTTCCAGAATGCCCTGAAAAAGATGAGCGAAGCCAAGCAGGGCCGTGCCGTGATCGTGACGGGTGGATTCCATGCCGAGGGCCTTAAGAAACTCGCCGCATCCAAGAACTGCTCCTACATTCAGATCACCCCGCGCATCAATGAATTCTCGAAGCGGGATCATGAAGTCTATCTTCGCTCCATCCTCGGTAGCGGCGATGTCGAAACCTCCCAGATGAGCGCACTTCTCGGGATCGTTGATCGCGCACAGCGTGTTACTGTGACAGGTGTTGCCGCGACCAAGGACTGGGTTCGTGATGTCCGCAGTCTTGTTTTGGGTCTGATTAATTCTGAGGCAGAGAACTCTGGCCTTAAGTTCGCTTTTTCACGGTCTGTTTTTGGTACTCCTGCGCCCGCTTTGGCACCTGTCATGGCTCGTGCTGAGGCTCGTTCTGTTGAGCAGAAACGAGACGCCGTTGTTCTGCATCGCGGCACCTTTGCCCAGACATTGATAGTGACAGCAGTTGTGGGGATGATGTCGGTATCTGTCAAAGCGGCTGATAAGTTGCCTCCCGCGACCAATGTCGCGATCGTTCAGGTAGAGTCTCAAGTTTCGTCTCAGAAGATTTCAACGGAGGAGAATGGAGAGCAATTTCAGAAGGCTCTTAGGGATTTAAAAGCTACAGATACTTCGACTCGGCTGAATGCAAGGAACAAAGTTGCTGACCCGAAAAATCTTTGGGGCGTCCCTGTCCTCATTGCGGCTTTAAGCGATGATGACTATTGGGTTCGTTATGGTGCAGGTGAAACGCTTGGTGAGATGAAAGATCCTCGGATTGTTCCCGCATTGATCGAAGTGTTAAAAGATAAGAACAATAAGGGGCGCGTATTCGCCGTTCGTGCTCTTGGTGAGCTAAAAGATTCCCAGGCTGTTCCTGATCTGATCAAAATTTTAAAAGATGCGGATGAATCAATTCGAGCAGAAGCAATCCTGTCTCTCGGCAAGCTCAAAGATCCCCGGGCTGTTTCTGTATTCACCGAGGCATTCAATGATCCCTCATCAACTGTTCAATTTGAGGCTGCTTTAGGACTTGCGGGCCTTAATGATCATTCTGTGGAACCTTATTTAATTAAAATTCTGACTTCGAAAGATAAGTATGGTCTCTATGAATTCAGCGAGAGCGAGATGGGACTTGCCGCACAGAGTTTGGCAGAACTTAACCCATCATTGGCGGCGCATATTTTAATTCGGGCGCTTGAGAATGAAGTGCTAGGGTTAGACGCTAAGGGAGTTATTTTTCAAGCTTTGGGTAAAACTAAAGATCCCATGGCGGTCTCTTTTTTGATGAAAGTTAAAAAAGAAAAGGAGGCGACAGAGGATTGGATAATATATAAAGACGCCGTTGCAAGCGGCCTGTCAATGTCAGAGAGCCCTAAAGTCACTCCAATTCTTATTGAAATCATTTATGCCAAGCGGACTGTGACTAACATCAGGATGTCTGATCACAGCAAAATCATTGTCCCTCTCTATTCCGAGTCGACGATCCGTAATGCGATTACTGCTCTTGGTAAGATTAAGGATCCTGCGACTTTTTCGGATCTTTTGTTGGTGACATCAATTTTTCCAGAAAAAACCGGAGAATATGCTAGTTTGAGGAAGGCTTCTAGGGAAGCTCTGAGTGGATTTAATTTAAAAGACCCAGCCTTGATTTCCGGGTTGCGTAGTCGAATTTTCTCGGCCAACGATTACCGCGGCGGAGAGGTTCTAAAAGCTCTTGGCGAGATTATCGATTCAGTGAATAGTACGGAGCTAAAAATTTATTACCATCTTTGGAAGTCTGCTGATGAATTGGATGGCTATGATAAAATCCGTGAGGCCGAAGCTGCCGCCAAGATCGATGGCGCAAAGCACTACGCAAGTCAAGAGCTTGGCTCTCCGATTGAAAGCGTTCGCGAAGCAGCGAGGCGCGTGTTGAAAAGTTCAGGCGAATGGGGCACTGCCGATGAGCTCCAATGGCAAAAAAAAGAACACCCAGTGAGGACATTTTTATTAGCAGGGATTCTCGCGTTGGCCTCTTTATTCGGAATTCGAGGGGTTGTTAAAACGGTCAAGAACAGACTACCTTCAACGGCATCAGCTGTGAATGAAAAAGGCACCTCCCGATCTGAAGTCCGAACTTATGAGATGCCTGTTATTCCTCAAGTCTCTGGGGTAGATACTAGCAGCTTAGGTGCAAAGATCGGGACGGCGATCCATGTAGCGGCGAATACGGTTTCGCCGCTACTGTCGGTTTCTCCTGTCTATGCTTCCGAGGTTGCTCCTGAGATTTTTAGTGGCACCATTCACTTTCAGCAGGCCGCCGTAGTCCCTGCGGCTTTTGCAAGAAAATGGCCGATGCTCACCAAGATCATCAGCCGTTTCGCGACGGCTTCTGCAGAGCGTATGGTCATTGACCAGCGGCAGGGGGTTCCAGATGCGGCGAGTGTTCTGCCTTTGGTGACCTTTGCATTGTATAACCCGAAGGCAGCGGTGGTGCTTGCCCTGATCGCAGATGCTTCCGAAGTCGCTGCGTTTGAGAAGGAGCTTGCGGCTCTGAGACAGAAGGGTGCTTTACCGCAGAATTTTGCGGTTCGTGCATTTGCCAATGAAAATGAGTTTGTCGGAGCTTTTGCCGGGTTCTATAACAGTGCGGCACCGCTTGGACAATCCGTGGCGCTTATCACGGACCGTGAGGATTCGGTCGTGACCCAGAAGATCGGTTCACGCCGGCATCTTTTGAGTGTGGTTGGAGCCCAGAATCCGCTCAAACAGACCGCCTCAACGCTTTTGGCTGCTGATAAGCTTCTTAATGAGTCGATATGGTCCATGGGGTATCACTTCGTATCGGTGGAAAAGCTCGGCGGTCTGGAAGCCTTAATGGCCGAATTAACGAGCTATGTTGCGGCTCAGGCGAAGGTTCTGGCCTCGGCATAACCGGCATCAATATCTTCAGAAAAACGGGGATGGTCCTTTACCGGGCTGTCCCCTTTTTTTTGCTATGCAGATCTTTGCAAATTAAGATCGCCTATGGCCCGGGCGGGCGGTTTTGGCAGAAGCTGCGGATCGCGAAATTGTTCGGTCCCGATTTTATGTGCTATCTTTTAGCCGAGGAGGGTCATGCGAAATGAAACAGGCTGGAAAGCGGTTGCGACGTAAGCCCCACGCCAGAACCTTGAGCGTAGATTTTCAGGATATCACGAGCAATTCCGAAGCGTGTCTCACGGAATTCGAGAAGAGCGTTCTGGATAACGTCCGTGATTTGAAAAATAACCCCCGCGACCAATTGATTGCCGAAGAGAAGGCCCTCGAAAAGAAAAAGAAAGCGATTC
>Ga0209083_1000284_pt1 | contig 80419 bp, 42 predicted proteins | sample AM7aDNAmetaG_FD_184132 | JGI IMG/M metagenome (GOLD analysis project Ga0209083, IMG submission 184132) | Freshwater microbial communities from Finland to study Microbial Dark Matter (Phase II) - AM7a DNA metaG (SPAdes) (version 3) | ecosystem: Environmental > Aquatic > Freshwater > Lake ... | reverse complement strand
GCTAGCGCCGTTTTCTTGATGGTCGGATAGGTGGCGGGGATATAGACCCAGAGGCCAAGCGTCTGCGTCGCATTCGCCGCCGGCAGGCCGGTGGCGCTCGTCTTCTGCACGTAATTGCTGCTGCCGTTGAACGAAAGGCAGTTGATGACCCTAGCGTTGCCTCCGGTCTGCCACGATGCTCCGGTCACCGTGCCCGTGTTGCTGTTGCCGGCGGAATCGGCCGCCGTGCCGCCGCTCCCGCTCGTCTGATCGTCGAATTTCCAGTAGCACTTCAGCGCACTGTCGTTGACGGTGTACGACACGGTGTTGGACGTCCCGACGGCGCTGTAGCTGTCGGTGGCCTTGGCGGTCAAGCTCAGGCCGTTGCTGCCACTGGCCTCGACGCTGCTCCAACTGATTGAGTACGGGCTGGTGATGTCCGTGCCGATCAGCATCCCGTTGTTGAAGAATTGCACCTGACTGATTGTGCCATAGGTGTTGGTGACCGTCGCGGTCAAGGTGAGCGTAACCGGAGCGGCCTGAGGAGAACCGGGGCTCACCACCAGGCTGACGCCGGGCACATCGTTCACGGTAAAGGCGACCCCGCTGGAAGTCCCCACCGCGTTGTAGCTGTCGGTGGCCTTGGCGACGATCGTGTGACTACCCGTCGCGGGATTGGTCCAGTTGTACGTGTACGGAGAACTTGTCAGGTCTGGCCCGATTTGCGTGCTCCCTTCGAAGAACTCCACCTTGCTGATCGTCCCGACAGTGTCGGATACCGTGGCGGTCAGCGTGACCGGCGCGTTGTACGTCTGGCCCGCTGAGGGGGCGGTGATGGTGACCGCCGGCACATCGTTGTACACCGCCGCGGCGGTGCTGTCGGCCTGAATAGTGAAAGCGAGCGTGGTTTGGCCGTTAGGCTGATTGACGCCATTGAGCTGCCAGTACAGGAAGGAGTAGTCGACACCGCACTCTGAGAATGTGGTTAGCGCGCTCAGGCTGACTGCGCTGTTGTCGTTCACGGCCGCCGTGTAATCGGTGGTTCCGGCGCTCGTACCGGTAATCGCTACGCCGGCGACAGGGGTTGAATTGACGGTCAATTGCCGTTGGACGACCTGGTACGCCGCCTCCGCCGTAACCGGTTCGTTCACGGTGAAGGTGACCGTCTGCTGCCCATTCGGTTGCGTCTCGGTCAGCACGGGGCCGTCCATCCCCAGCGTGTAAAGTGTTTGGGCTTCCGTCGGCGACAATGCGCGGTTGAAGAGCCGAACATCGGCGATCTTCCCATTGAAATACCCATTCGTGCACTTCCCGATCACGAAACTGCCTCCGATCGGAATGGTGGACTGCCCGCAAGCGGCCACGACGGGAGTTCCGCCATTCAGGCGAATGGAGACGTTCGTCCCGTCGAACGTCGCGACGACATGTGTCCACGTATTCACCGGCATGGGCGTGCCGACACAGCCGCCGCCGTTCCCCCAATCCACGTAAAAGTAACAGTTTCCATCATGGTAATAGCTCAGTTGGAAATACGCGTAGTCCTTTCCCGCAATTCCGGAGTCTACCTGCGGAGGAGGAAGCACGGCGGGCTTGACCCACGCGCTCAAAGTGAACGGTCCGGTCGTCGAATCGAAGATCCCGCCGCTGCCGCAGTTGACGATGTCGTTGACGCCGTCCAAGGATAGGACGGTGTGGCCGCCGTCGGAGACCCAGGAGCCTCCCCCGCTGAGGGAGCCGGTGTGCCCCCATCCGCTGGAATCGGCCGCCGTCGTACTGGCGCCGCCGTCATCGAGGCGATAACGCGTCACGATGTTGGCATCGCGGCGCAGGAGCCAGTTGGTGAACTGGTAATCGGTCCCGCCGGAGGCGGTAAACTGCGCCGGTGCGGTGAAACTGACAGGCGTACCCGGATTGAATCCTGCGCTGTAGTTGGTCGTGCCGGCAACCGTGCCGGTGACCGCCGCGCCTGCGGCCGGTGTGGACTGCACTGCCACTGGGCACGTCTGTTGTTCCCCGCCTCCGGAGATCACGGCGATGTCCGACCAGTCCGCAAGGGTCAAGTGCACGCTCCACCCGCCGCCTGAGGGGGTGATAACAAAGAGGTTCCCCATCTTCGGCATGCCGTTCGTGTCAAACACCTGAACGTTCGGCATTTGCGAATTGCTCCAAGTGAACGAGCCGGTCCCATCGGGAGGATTGGAGACGCAGGTGATGATGCGCTCCTGCCCGATGATCCCACCCTCGAAGAGCCGCACGGGTGTAATGGGGAACATGTTAATGATCGGGCCGTACCCACCGCCGCCGGGCTGGCCGGGCAGCGGAATGGCCGGGAACCAATAGTGATAGTAAACCATGCTATGCCGCAGGAAGGTCCGCACACATCCCATCAGCTGCGCCGCTGTCGCGCTGCCGCCGCTTGGCCCAGTAGCGCCGAAAGCAATGGGTGTGCCAATCTGGCTCGTGCCGAGAATGGGCATGAAGTCCGGTTTCATCCCCGCTGGCGGCAGTGTATCCGCATAAACGTTCCCTTCGGTCTCCGTAAAGCGGAAACTGCGCCGTCCGTTCTCCTCTGAACTGCTGGCGTACGAGTTGCCGACATGGATGCGATTCGGGTTAGAGATGGAATAGTCAATGATCGCACCACGCGCGTCCACCCCCGCCACGCTGCAATCTACGTACTTTCCGTTCGTCGCAAGAATCTGTCCGTTGCCGGGATCGATGTTGACCGAGACGCCATCCCAGTCTGAGACGGTGTTGTTGCCGGAGTCCAGTTTCTTGTAGCTCTGCGAGTTTGCCAGGTTGAACTGGTCGGTGTAATAGCCGTCAAGGCCGCAGGTGTCCACGATGAAGCTGGCCTGGTTAAGCATGAAGTCCTTCTGGTAGTTCCCTGTCGCCGGGTAGACGCACAGCGAGTACAAACCGGGGCCGCCACGGTGGTATACCTCCCACGCCATGTTGCCGTCCTTGTCCCGCACGACGCTCCACTTGTCCGAATCGAGCCAGGGAAGAGCGCCGGGGTGCGCGGTGTGATAATCGATGATGAGCTGAGTCTGCGCCGCATTGAGCCAGCCCCAACTGCTCGCTCCCCCCGTCCAACGCGGCAGATGGTGGTCAGGATCATTCGGATCATAGTTGGGGTCTATTGCATCCGCATCCATATTGACCCAGTCGGTCTCCATGCACCCGATCACCTTGACCGTTGGGTCCGCCGCTTTGACCGCGGCGTAGGCCGGCTGCACTATGGCTTGATACTGGGCGCGCGTCTGGATCGTCGTCAGACTGCTGCCCGGGTCGTAGTCGAGCCACGGATTCAGGAGGACAATCTTGGTCCCCATCCGCTTGAGGTGGTCCTTGAGCGCAACGGGGTCGGTGACGATTGGCCCGGTCGCGTCCAGAAATTCAGCAGGCCCCTGAATGGTGCAGTTAGAACCCAGGCCCGCACGCGCCATGTTGACGAAGTTGAGCGGGTCCCCCTTGTACGCCGTCAGCGGGACATAAGGATAGAGGCTGTAATTGAGCGTCTGGCTGCCGGAGGGACTCAGCGCAAAGTGGTACATCCGGGACCGAAGGAGATTTCCATCAAGCGAAGGCATGAACTGGCTGCGGGAGATGCGGTCATTAGCCAACAGGCCGATGTCATAGGCCGGCTGCGCGCCGAAGATGAACGGGTCGCACTGCCCCAGCCCAAGCCGGCTGGAGGTGAACGCGGCCTGGGCCGTGACGGTGCTTTCCGTCAGGACGCCCACGGCGTTGACGCCGCCCAGATTAGTGAAGACGTCCGACACGTCAATGCGCCCGCTGCTCGCCAGCGTGATTGTGCGCTCGACGCTGAAGCAGCTCCCCTGCGCGGTGATCTTTGCCCTGTCGGCGGCCAATTGGGTGGCCACGGGAGACCAGGCGCTCTCCTTCGTGTACGTCAGGTGCGAGAAGGCGTTCCGGAAACTCGGCCCGCCGCCGGGATAGGAGAAATCGCTTTCCAGGAGAAAATGAGCTGACGTGCCCGGCACGAAGACTTCGATGACGCCCTTCTGGCCGGCATCATTTCCGATGCGCGCGCTGAGCGTGCCGTTCGCGTCCGTCTTGCTGATGGACACGTAGTTGCCGGTGACGTCGGGGCAGGTCACCGACAGCGGCGCATAGCGCCCGGCTATCCCGGCGTTGTAGTCGGCCAAAACGTCTCCTTCCGTGATGGCCCGTTTCCAGACTTTCACGTCGGAGATCATGCCGTTGAAATAGTTCCCGTACGTCAGGCCTGGGTTGTACCCGATCCAAAAGTCCCCGCCGGCAGGCACGTTTCCAACTGAAGACAGCACGGGAGTAAGCGCCGTCCCGTTAACATACATCCGCAAGTACGTTCCGTCGAATATCCCAACCATATGGCTCCACCCGCCGGATAGTGGCGCGCCATTGATATGGTTGGTTCCACTGCCAATATAGAAGTAGTCCGTCCGGTCAAAGGCATACGCCGAAAGGAGGTAGCTGTTGGGGTGCTTCCCCGCAATCCCCGCCTCATACCCCGGCGGTTGATCCGACCAGACCCAGGCGCTTACGGACAGAGGGCCGGTAAGGCTCAGCCATGGCCCGGACGGGCAGTCCACCTTGGTGTCTATCCCGTCGAACATCAGGAACTGATTGGACCCGTACTGCACCCAGTTTGCCTCCGAGAGCACGCCATCGTCTTCCCCGGAAGGATTGGTGGCGTCATGCGCCGCCGTACCGCTACCCTCGTTCAACGGGTAGTGAGCCACGAGGGAATCATCCCCCTGTGGCTGGAAGCGCCCGGCGGTTCCGGTGTTATATTCGCTCTGGACCTCCCCGATTGTCAGCGCCCCGCTGTACACCTTGACGTCGGCGATGACGCCCTGGAAGTACTTCGCCACGTCCGTCCGCTTGCCGATATAGAACGGATTCGAGTTGGATTGCGGTGTGGAAGTCGACAGATGGTCGACGCCGATTTGGGCGCCGTTTCGATACAAACGCATGTACGTTCCGTCGTAGACCATCACCAGGTGTGACCATTCCCTTAGCGTTAACGCATTGCTTTGCACATTGTTGCCGCCCCCGCCGATGTAGCCGTAGGAAATTCCATCCACGTAGTAGGTCATGGCGTAATTGGTGAACATGTTGCGACCGGCGATGAGTGGTTCAGCCGGATAAGGCGAAGGGACGAGGTCGGGGCGGACCCACACGCTCAGGGAGAGCGGCCCGGTGAGGTCCAGAGCCGCCGGGTTGCCGCAATTCACGAAGGTGCCGGTTCCGTCGAATTGCAGGATATAGCCGTTTCCTCGTTGCTTCCAGACGGCCCCGGTGATTGTTCCGGTCAGGCCGTTCCCGCTGGAGTCAAGCGCTTGAGTTCCAGAGCCTTCGTCAAGTTTCCAATACGCCTTGAGTGTCGCCGCCTGAATGAGTTCAGCCGAACACGCGCAGACTGCCAGAGCAAGAAGACCGGACCGGACGATTCTGGGAAAATGCATGGCGTGTCTCCATTGTCAGGCCAAAGGCCTGTATTAGTAAAGGGGACGTCCGCATTTCATTCCGATCGCGAGGTGGGAACTGCCGCACGGCGGGCCGGGGGCCGCCGAAGCGGCCCCCGGTACAGCATGACATCAAGAGCCGCCTATCGCGGAGGAACGTCCACCCCCACATCAATGCCGACGCTGACGTCGAACTGGTGCCAGATGGCGATGGAGCCGCACATCTTTCCGGCTGTGCCCGGGTCACGAGGCTCTCCGCCATAGTCGGGGCAGTAATCGTCGGAAACGATGTTTGTGTACCCGCCGTAATAGCTGTCCCTGTAGTCGCCTGTCGTCCCGTAGATCGGCCACCACATGATTTTCTGCTGCGGATCACCGTACCACTTGGCGCTCCAGTCGCCGTAGAGCGTGTTGTAGCCGTCGCGGTGCGCGTAAATGCCGTTGCCGGGCGTCTGCACCGCAGTCGGATACCGGCTCCAGCATGCGCCCCATGAGTCATTCACGATGGCGCGTCCCCCCAGTTGCTTCTGTGTCTTGAATACCGGCTCTCCGTGCTTGATGATCTGCCGCGGACTGGTGTAGAGGATGCCAATCCGGGAGAGCGTAGGGCTGTTGTAGTTGGAGTACGTATTCTCAGGGCACATGTACGTTGGCAGGAGCCTGTAATTGTAGCTGCCTTCGATCGCCCTTGCGGAAATGTAGTTGTTGCTGGTCCAGTCTCCGAGCCATGACCAGTCCGCGTACATGACCGACTTGGCGTCCAATCCGCCTCCGCCGGTTGCCGCGGCGTGCTTGAGTTGCGCGACCGAAGTGGCCGCACTGCAGCGGCAATCGCTTATCTGGTCCGCCGGCATGTTAGTGGCGCTGGGGCAGAAGAAGACGTTGAGGTCGTTCATGTACCCTGCCCATGCCAGGTAGCCCAGCCCGACGGGGTTCGTGGACTGATACTTCCCGGGCGTTGGGTTAACCTGCGTGGACGTGAAGCCGTTATTGTACCCGCTGAAGATGACGCGGTAGTCGAGCGCAGGATTCCAGAACGACCCGCCGTAACGCTGGCCGGGGAAGCCGCCCGGAGCCGGAGCATAGGTTTGGCAGGCGCCATAGGTCGTGAAGTCGGTGCCGGTAAGATGGTTGTCAGTGAACTTACCATAGTCGTTCACGTATGTAATGTCCGCGTCCGTGCCGCTGCCTGCTGTGAGTACCCCCGGCCACTTTCCCCAAGCTGCCCAGTTCGGGAAGTACTGGCTGTAGTCGCTGCAGTAGCTCTCCAGGGCCTTGGCCGTCTGGTTAAGATTACTCAGGCAAGAGGTTCTGCGCGCCTTTTCACGCGCTGCGGCCAGCGCAGGCAGGAGCATCCCAGCCAGAATGGCGATAATAGCGATTACGACTAACAATTCGATCAGCGTAAACGCGCTGCACAACCGGTCATATAGCCGCTTCATCGGCTGTCTCCTTCCAAACAAGACACGCGCGAACAGCAAAATCACCAGCCCACACATAACCGCTTCCATCGATCTGCCCTTTCCTATCGACCTGTGGTTCATCACGATTGCCCAAACAGCGTCTCCACAAAGCCCGATACTGTACTTCATTCACTCTCACTCTCTCTGTATCACCCCCTTTTCCAGTGTAAGCGCCGGATGCCCGGAGGGGCTACCGACTCAGCCCACGCTGCACGATCAGATTTGCCAGCTTGAGCCGCGCCGCATCATAGGCCTGCGGGTCGCTTGACCATACGGTCCATGATTTTACGACGCCGTTCACGATGCTCTGCGCCTCGGCCGCCAATCCGGCTCGTTCCAAGATTGCCATGTAGTCGTAATCCTGGGCCGAGTCGCGAATGGCTTTCAGCCTCATGCTCGGAACGATTCCGTCGTAACCGACCTCCCTGGCTGGATAGGTCAAATTACTCTCGCCGTTCCATCCGAACTGCGTCTTGTAGGTGACGGTCCCATCGTTATTCTTCTCCTGAGTCTTGCTGGTCAGAGTCATTGGCTGCGTCCAGGGGTCGTCCACATCGTCCCAATAGATCAGGTTCCCCGAGTAGAGGAGCCCGCGATCACGCAGGGACCATGCGATCCAGGCGGGAGCGCGGTAGTTCAAGAGGGGAAAATCAATTTCCCAGTAAGGACAAGGCGCGACCTCCGTGAGCGCCGTATAAGCCCACACCGTTTCGCCAAGAGCCTGGCGCGAGGCTTCCGCCGGCCCGTCATAGAGCGCAAAGTAGGTACACCAAATATCCACCGCACCATAGAGATCACCCCAAGCCGGGTCCTGGGGTTTCGGCTGCTCGACAACCAAGACCTTCGCGGCTGAATGCGCCGCGCGAATGGCCTTACCCCAGTCGCGGATATATTTGTAGGCAGCGGCATCGTTCGCTTCATCAGAAAGATAGATGTAGTAGAGTACGGGGCGGTTGATTTGCGCGATCGCTGTGTCACAGGCCCGCAGCCGCGCGAGCAGTTTGGCGTTATCCGCAACCGGGTCCGTGAACCCCCAGCCTGCTGGATTGCCCAGGCAGAAGATATTCGTGTGATAGGTGTCGACGAAAGATTGAATAGCTTTGATCACGGCGGGGGGCACGGTGTAAGTGCCGTCGGGTTGCAGTTCGGGATCTAACGTGACCACATTGCAGTTCTCGGCGCTGCACCTGTTTTGGGAAGTCAGGCGGTCGCACTGATCGTAGACAGCCTTCCAATCGGCAGGCTCGGGGAGTTTCTTAGCCCGGTAATACCTTGCAAGTCCAAACCCCGGGTCGCCGAAACGCGTCATGAGGGACGGCGTATCGGGAAGAGTGAAGCCCCAGACCGTCAGGGTCACAGGGACAACGATCATCGGCTGGTGGGCAAATCGAACCTTGTATTCTCCCGTGTAGGTGCCGGGGCGGGTATTTCGCGGGACGAACAAGTCCACCCAGAACCCGTGGGTCTCACCGGCCGGAAGGAGGAATGGAACTGCCTTGAACCTGCCACCGGTCAGCAGCGCGCCGTCCTCAGGATTCTTGAATGGAATGAGCGCGTCGGGATAATATCCCGCCTTAAAGTTGAAATTGCGGTTGCTCGCCATCGTGATTTCGAGCTGGTGTTCCCGGTAAAGTGAAGCCGACGACGCCGGTATCACGGCCCCGTCCGGGCCAATGAGGTCGCCCGCCGTCACCGAAGTGACGGTTTCCTCGGCCGTGCTTTGGAGCAGAATCTGGAAGCTTCGCCATTCATTCCGCGCTGCGGAAAGAGAGACTGCGCAAACGGCCGGCGGTACGTCGGCTCGCGTATAACGCATGGTGCCGGCTATGGCCCCAACCTTCACGTCGGCCCGCGCAAATGATCCAACCACAATCAACAGAGCGATAACTGCCAGGCGCTTGGACATTCGATTTCTCTCAGATGGAAACTTCCTGCATGAACTCACGACCTTGATGAGTTCCCCCGCCAGCCATTCTCGTCTATCGTCCCCTCTTTCGGTCACGCCTTCTTGGGAACGTCCGAAGAAGCGCGCACCACGAGCCGCGGCATGACCGACGGCAGTGGCGCCTTTCGCCCCAAGAGGCGGTTCACGACATAGCCGACCGCTTCTTCTCCCTGCGCGCTGAGTTGGGTGTCCACGCTCGTAAGCGCCGGCGTGCTCTTCTGTGCTTCCGGGCTGTCGTCATAGCCGACCACTGATATGTCTTCGGGAACGCGGACACCGTGTGTTCTAAGAACGTCCAATACCACCAATGCGCGGTCATCGTTGTTGCATACGATGGCGGTAGGTCGCGGCGAACGAGACAGAAGTCGTTCAACTGCCTGGACAGTCTCCAAGGGGCCGTCCAATTCAGGAATGGACGCCTCTTCACAATATCCCGGGTCAGCCGGAATCCCCGCATGTTTCAGAGCGCGCCAATACCCCAGTCGACCGCGCCACGCGGGTCTGTTCTTGACGTTCACTTCCGTGGGGTCTATTGGCGTACCCAAGTAGGCCACCCGCCGATGCCCCAAGGCCAGCAGGTGTGCCGTGGCCAGCTCAAAACCTACGTCGCGGTGATCTTCGAGGAAGGGCACTACCGAAGATGAACCCATGACCAGGCAGATCGGCCATTCATGGTCGGCGGCGTATTTGACCACGCTTCCGAAAATGGCGTCTTCATAAGAAGAGAAGAGAATGATGCCTTGCCGCGCATTGGGATGGACGTAGCGCTCCAACTCCGCCCCGTCGGTAATTATAAACAGCCGAGCATTGTGCTGTTGAGCCGCCAACGTGACCCCTCGCAATCTGGCAAATACCCGCCACGTTTCCCTGCCTTCGTGAAGCATGTAAGGGGAAGCGCAGAAAATCAGCTCGGTCGCCGTCGCCACATCAGGCGGCGATGAGACAAACGTTCCACTGCCGGCCCGTGATGAGACGAGTCCAGCACCCCGGAGTCGTTCGAATGCAAGGGCGGCCGTCTTGGGAGAGACGCCGTACTGCTTGGCCACTTCACGCACTGTCGGCAACTTTACACCGGGCGCCAACTTGTTCTGCTCGATCATGGCAGCAAAATCATTGTGTATTTGCATCCCCACCGGCACACGGGACTGCGCGCTACGAGGTCCGCCGGATATTGCCATTTTCCACCACACCAGATCAGGAACTGAGGAATACCAATGCCAAACTACTGCCATGCTACAGCGCGTTACCTTGTGTGCTAAGTAGTTACCTTGTGTAATACATGCTACATCATGGGAAAGAAGATGTCAATATTCTGGCAGAAGAAATTCTTGCCCGTTTCGTGCGGTTGTCCAATCGTCCGTCCCGTAAATTCCATCTGACGCCAAAAGCGGTCGAAATGGATGGTCTGGGGAGAGAAGAGGACCGCGAAACGCGTTCAAAGCGGCGTCTTGCTGTTACCCATAGCGTCGGAAGACGCTCCCGCGTTCTGTATGGGCAGAGTGGGCGCTGGGGAAAAAGCTCTTAACGCAGCGAGCCGATCTACACGGCGCGAGTGTAGTAGTGATGCAAACCTGAGGGGAATCAAGGGGCGGAGGAGTGAGTCCGATTACGGGAACATCCGGACTCCAGGAGTGCATTTTGCCCCAGGAATACCTTGTCCTCTCCCGTTGCACTTCCTTGTGTTACGACACCCAATTTCCAGGCCGAGAACGGAGAAGTTTCAAAAACAGTTACCCTTGCTTCGCCATTCGACTGGAACGAAACGCTCTCCGGAAGCCAAGGCCCGCTGCAATGCGCAGCGGGCCTTGTGCATTATGCGCCAATAATCGCATGAGTTCTCGTATTCCTGCCTCGGGCTCCATTGCACGATCTGGCAACCAGGTGCCCCAACCTATCCCCACGCTCGGCCCCTTTTCTCTCTCTTTCTCCGATAACTGACAACCACCCCCTACCTGGTTGCCAGTTCGGCGGTCGTTACGCAGCAGTGGGTTGCGACAACGCCGTTTTTGGCGGTTCGACTTCTGTTAGAAGTACCGAACGTGGCCAACAGCAGAATTCTCTATCCGCCATACTGCGGCGCTGGAGGTCGCGGGTTCAAGTCCCGCCGGAGGACCGCGGGCGGTCCCCTACCGAGTGACCAATTTGTGAATGTCCTGGATGTCCGACTTTGTGAGCGGGAAGCGCACGATGCTGTTCCGATGCTCTGACAGCACGGTTCCCATGACCATCTCCGTAGCCTTGCGCACGTTGTCGTAGTGCCAATTCAGGTCCCGGTCTTCCTCAATCTCGCGCATGAAACTTTCCATCTGGGGCCCGACGGCCTTGACGCTGCACGGGGTATACAGTGTCTCGTGCCGGGGGTTCTCCCGATGCCAGATGTGAATGACATCCTCCTCGGAATAGTGCATGGGGCGGTCGTGATTGCCGGCATATTCGAACTGCATTCGCCCCTTGTCTCCGAGCATCCACATATAGATGAGCGGTCGCGTGTTCCTCGACCAGCAGTCTTCGAGCGTCAGCGTGGACCCATCCTTCATCCAGAAGATGGAGTGGTTGAAGTTGTTCGACGGGGAGTCCGGCTCCAGCTTGCAGCCGCGCGAAACCACCTGTTCGGCGTCGGATCCCGAGAACCAGCGCACGAGGTCGCACTTGTGAATGCCGCAGTCCACGTTGGGCGTGACGCCGCCGTGGAGCAGGCTCCGGTGGTACAGCCAGGTGCGCTCCAGTTTCGAAGGGGCCTCCGCCTGATGGTGCATGAGGCTGTAGACCAGCGGCTTGCCGATGACCCCCTGCCCGATGAGCTCCACGATTTTGCTGAACATCGGACGAAACCGCTCCATCATCCCCACGCGCAGTTTGCGCCGCATGGCATTGGCCATCGCGATGATCTCATCTACTTCATCCGGATAGATGCTCAGCGGCTTTTCCGCCAGGACATGCTTGCCGGCGGCGAAGCACTCCCGGATGATCTGAAGCCGCGTCGGCCAGTGGGTGCAGACCAAAACGATGTCGAAGTCCTTCTTCTCCAGTTCTGCGCGATAGTCCGTGCCGCAGCGCTCGAATCCGTAGGTGTCCTTGAATCGTTTCGCGCGCTCGACGTCCAAGTCCACCGCGGCGACCAGTTTCGGGTTTTTCATGCCCGACAGGACGGCGCAATGCACGGCGGCCATAATGCCGCAACCGATCAGAAGAACACCGTGTCTTTCGGGGCTATTCATCGAGATCTCCAAGGCAGGGGTTTTCCGAAGAGCGACCGGAACAGATACGGCGCTTCCAAATAGCCGGCGCAGTGATGGCCGGTCTTGTAGAACGCTTCGCCGCTCTTTCTGTACTCGGCTTCGATGAGGCGGACGGCCTCGACGATCCCCTTCATCAACTCTTCGTCCCGGGCCATATACGCCACGAGGAAATACCGGCGCGGAAGGAACGCCCCCGATGTGCGATGGAATCCCTTTTGCTCGGTCTTGATCAACGTCAGCAACCGCTGGACCATGGCGCGCGCCTTGTTCAGCAGGTAGTCGTAGTGGGGGCTTGTCTCCGAAGCAGCGCGGGCCAGGAACTCCTCGATGCCCGCCAGCAGATGGGTGCCGTTCCATGCGCTGCCCCGCAGCGCATTCGTGCCCCAGTAGGGGCCGACGCCGAACCCGCAACGCCACATGTTGTTTTCGTCGAGCGAGTTCGCGACATCCAGCGCAATCTTCTCCGCTTCTTGAAAATAATGCTCTTTCCCCGTCGCCTCATAGAGCATCATAATGCCTTCGACCGGCTCGGTGTCGCGCCCCATGTTCTTGCGGGGCTGATTCATCCGGTTGACAGCGATCCACCGGTTGGCGACGGCCTCGGCGTTCTCGAGATACCAGGGGTCGCCCGTCTCCTGCCATGCCTGAACCAGTCCTCCAAAGCGCAGATAGATCAGGGAGAAGAGTTTCCAGTCCGGCTCGTCGCCATGATAATGGACGTTGAAATAATCATGGTCCACGAAGACGTCGGCCATGTGTTGCGCGGAGTCCATCGCGATACGGTAGAGCTCAGCCGAGGCGCGCATGTATGCGCCGCGGAAGACAAAGCTGCTTTCGTTGCCGTCGCCGGAAAGCTCATGCCGTCCGGACAGTTCGTCGAGGTAGCGGTAAATCGCGCCCCGGCTCATACCGTCCGGATGGACGTTTCGCAGGAAGACCGGCTCGGCGGCATCGGAGAGCCGCCGCAGTTCCTCAAAGTCATTCGTCTCCTCTTCAGGCAACGCCACGCCGAACTCGGCGCATTTCTTGTACCAGGACGGGGAGGCGAGGCACCGTCTCGGCGACTGATTCCCCCCAGCCAGGTGGAGTGTCATCTGCGCGCTGCGCCCCACTCCTTTGACAAAGAGCTTGTCGGAGTCTTGCACGTACTGGTCTTCCATCTTCTTGGTCAGCCGGTCCTCGCGGCGACCCAGATAGATGCGGCTGTCCTTAACAGGCATCCAGCGCCACAGTCGCCCCTGTTCGCAAAGGCCCGCGTCGCCTTCCGAAACCCGGAATATCTCTTCGCGGAGAGCGCCCCCTTCATCGCCCGAGAGTTCAACGATCGGCAGTCCGGCGACGGCGGACCCCATGCCGTAACCCTGCACGTTGGCGAAATGCACCGTGACCTCGATGGCCCCGTCGGCATGCGCCACGATAAAGGCTTTTGCGCTGATGGTATCTTCACGGACGAAGGGTGTCTCATAGAAGTGAAATCCCTCTTCCAGCGTCATCGGGCGGTCAACGGGCCCCGCGTAAATGTGGCCCCCCACGACCATAGCGGTTGTCAGCGGGCCGCTCCAGGCCGGCACCGTCGTGCACCATTGCCAGTAGCGCGTTTCGTCCCCGATGCGGAACCCGAGGCGCAGCGTCAGTGCGTGCCCGAAGCCGCGAACGGTCACCGAGTCCTCGCGCTTCACATAGTGATAGAGACCGGGATGAAGCTCTCGTTTCATATACGTTTCTTTGCCCGGTACGGCGCTGACCTGCACGGGAAAAGCGTCTTGCGGGGCGCCAACCGGGTCGGGCCCGGCTGAAGGCGTCGTCGTCACGGTCACGCGGAACCGGTCCGGCGCAGCATCGGGGAACCGCGCATACAGCAGGCAGCGGCGAGGAGGGTTCCCAAACCCCTTCGGCGCAGCAACCCATTCGGCAGGCCACGGCCACGTCTGCTTCGGGTTCGCCATCAGCCGCGCGGGCCATTCCCCCAGGGGGATGGCCTGAACGGAATCCGCGCCGGCGACTTTCACATCCACCGGGACCGGCGGTAGCGGAAGCGAGACAATTGCGGTCCGCGACCCGGCTGCCGCAATGGCAGCGACGTCCACGCTGCAGGAATCTGAAGGATGCTTGCTCATACTCCGCCTTTCGCTCACTCGCGTTGTTCAATGAATGAAGATTATACGACAACGGTGATGCCAAACGTCTCGTTCCTGGGAGCGCATCCCTGTCGCGCCATGATCTCAAGCACCTTGTAGAGGCGCACGCGTGGCAGCGTCACCTTCAGGGCGCCGTTCTCCTGCGTGAAAGGAAGCGTCTCGGCGATTTCGGCGTCCGGATCATGAACCCTGACCGATTCGCTTTCCCAGCCCCGCGGCAGGGGGATGGCGATCCCCACGGACTCGACCGGCCTGACCCCTGCGGGATTCTCCGCAAAGCTCACATTGTAGTTGACGACATGCAATGTCATGCGACGTTCTTCAGTCCCGACGAACGCGCTGAAACGCAGGCCGCGCGCGTCCCCCTGCGCCTGAACGAGGGGCGCAAACCCCGGCAGTTCGATGCCCTGCTTCCATTCCCAGATTCCGCGGAAGACGCTCGCAACCGGCTCGCCATTCACGGTCGTGTCTGCGCGGAAAAAGCGGAGCATGCCGCCTCTGCCAACGAAGTCAGCTATGGCTGCAACCTGCTTGTCAGTCATTTCAAGGGCGTGCCCGGCAAGAACCAGCGATCGCAACCGGGCAAGGTCGGCCCGCTGAACCTTTCGGTCCATGAGAACTTTGATGAGCCGCTGACCGGCGGAGAGATCGTCCGCGGGGGACGGATCGTCCCCTGATCTCAGCCCCATTCCGCCCGGGTTATGCCCCCAATAGGAGTAGAGAAGCGCGATGTCTGCGTACGGCTCAAGCCCTTCGTGGAGCCGGCGCGCGCGGCGGAAGAATCGATGATACTTCTTGAGCGGCTCTCCGCGACAGGCGACAGCGCCTCCATTGGTGAAGGCCGCGCACTCGGCCAGACCGAGTTCCAGGACGTTTTCCTTCCCCGTTCCGAGGCACTCATAGTCGAGCAGCACGGGGCGCGCCGCCGCGTTCATGGTGAAGAGCAACTGGCCGATGTGGGTCCGGTACGCGCCATTTTGCACGCCGGGGGAGTAGGTGCTCTCGAACATGAGCACGTCGCACGATTCGGCGATGGGCATGAAATCGTGATAAGAGTTCACATTCGGAAAGACTTGGAATCCGGGATTGACCATTCGCCCCGCGTCCCGCACCATGAGCTGCCAGCGCGCGGTCGTGGCGATGCGATACCGGCGGATCAGCTCGGGGGAGGTCGCGCCGGCAAGCAAGTCCACGTCGGCGGCGTCGCCCGCAACGCCGAGAATCCCCCGCTCCCGCTCCGGGATGCCCTTCACAAATTCTTTGAAGTTCCGTCGGCAGTGCTTGCAGAAGCACTCCATGTTCTCGGGGGTGCTGTTGTCCTGGAAGACGCCATCATAGCCCACCTCGGCAATCAGCTTTGCCAGGGTCACATGGAACTTGCGCCATTCCGGGTGCTCGGGACAGACGCGATAGCGATGGAGCGGCGCGAAATAGGCGGGCGTGTACCCGCCGCACGCTCCCGGCAATAGCGCGCCCTTCTTGTCCACCATGAGCCAATCAAAGGGGTCCTTTTTCGGCTTCGGTCCCAGCCACTGGGTGTAGTCATTCCAGTGGTCGAAGAAGTTCCAGAATCCATCGCGCGTCTGGTGATCGCCCGCGATGGTATGCATGGAGCTGTAACACATCAGCAGCGGGATGCCGGCTTCGTGCCACTGCTGCGTGTAACGCTTGAGCCTGTGAATGCGCCCCTCCAGTTCCTGCGGCGTAAGCAGGCAAACCGCCGCGCGGTCGAGCGTATGGTTCGGGCCGCCGGTGAACTGGTTCTCGCCGGAAATGAGCGGCACCGGGCCCCAGTTATGCAGGACGGGGCAGGACTTCCCCACGTGCATCAGATCAGGCGGCGCGTCCTCAAAAGCCCGGATTTCCTTCGGATCGTCCAGGTAGCGCGTCGAATAGTCGATCACGTACGTCATGGGCGCGCGTGTGCGCAGTTCCGCCGCCGATTTGACCGCCAGCAACCTGGGCAGTAACACGCCATACCCCGTTCCGGGCAGGCACCGAGTTGTTCGCACAGGTATTCCCTTACGGAAGAAGGACGCCATGCTTCTTGAGCAGCCGCGCCCCGTTGACGCCCATCACGGCCTCAACGTGCTGGGGGAATCCGGCGTAGGGAAGGCACAATCTGACGAATTCCTCCACCTTCTTGAAGTTGGCGAAGGACCCCCGCCGCCCATAGCACGTGTCGGTCCCGAAGAGGACCCGGCTCCAGTTGAGGACGTTCAACCATGCGCCCGCGTTCTGCAAAATCCATGTGCCATGACCCGGGCAGGTGTCCAGCCAGGCATTCTCGTGATACTGCACCAGCTCGAACGCCTCCTGAAAGGTCGTCCGTCCCCCGCCGTGCGCCATGATGAAATCCGTCTCCGGGAAGATACGAATGAGAGGCTCCAGATGGTATGGGTGCGAGTACAGCGTGCATTGAGGCAAGTCTGGCCTGTTGAGGCCCGGGGCGCACCACCCGCAATGCGACAACACGATCATTCGGCGCGCATTGACTTCCTCGAATACTTTCCGGTAGCGTTCATCGTCGGGGTAATAGCCCGTCGTCGGCATCAGCTTCACCCCGATGAAACCCTTGCGATGATACTGGTCAATATCCCGCAAGGATTGATCGATCTGAGGAGGGTGAATGCCGATGAGCCCGACGGCCTTGTCCGGAAACAACTCGATGAGCCGCGCACAGCCCTCGTTCAAGTCGGATCCCCAGAAGTCCATCGGCGCGGCCGAGAGAAGAACCTTGGCGACTCCCGTCGCCTGGAAGTGCTCGCGGACGTCCGCCTCATTCCAGCCCTGGGCTGCGTGCGTGTGCGTATCAATAACCATTCTCAATCCTCTCCTGTTACTTCTTCTCGGCCAGGAACGGCGGAACCAGAACGACGGCCTCGCGTCGCTCAATCGGGGTTGAGCCTTTCGGTCCCGTCAGTGCCAGCGTCATCGCATACGTCCCCTGCGGGAACTTGTCGAGGTTCAGCGACACCGAGCAAGCGGCGCCGCTCAGCGGCAATTCCGCCTGGTCAATGACTTTGCCGTCGGGACCGGACAGGGTGACCTGGAAGCGCCTCTGGGTCTGTTCCTGCTCGGAAAGCTGGATCGCCATCTGGAACACACCGCGCGGCATGGCGGTCGAAAGGACCTTCTGTCCGCGCATGACGCCGATGGGCGAAGGAACTTCCGCCGGCATCCGAATACAGTGCCGTACGGCGCCGTTCTCTTCGATAAGATAGGTGAGGGCCGTCGCGGATTCATCCAGGTTGTACGGCAGGCGAGCGACGCCCTCCGTTACGGCAGTGCCGTCGAATCGCCGCGCCGGGCCGCTTTTACTGGTGACCTCGGTGCGCGCCTGGAGTCCCTGGCCACCGCTCAAACGAAGCTCGGCTGTGCTCAATCCGAAACGGGTGAGCGGCAGGCTGACCTGCGTGATCGTCGACTTCCCGCCGCGCGCCCCGGTCAGGAGCAGCTTTCCGAATTTCTGCGGTTGGTGGAAGGAGCCAAAGGCCCGCCATGCGGAGGTCTCCGGCTCGGCCGCCTTGCGATTTCGGCAGAGGTTGATGCCCCACAGGTCGCTCTCGCGTCCGAAGGTCTTGAATGGAAGAACCACTTCCGCTTCCCACCGGTCGGCCTGGCGGCTGGTCTTCACGGACCACTCGCCGTTCCATTTCACGTCGCGAACCTTCTGCTTCGCGTAATTGGCTCCGAAGACGTTCGCTCCGGCGTTGTTGTCCCCGGCACATCGCATATCAAACCGCGTGCCGTCGACATTGAAGGCCAGTTGAAAGAAGTTAAACTCATCGTTGGCGGTATCGAGGAAGAGTTCGATGCTGTCATCGGCGAAGACGTTGCCATCGAGTTCCTTAACGGTCGCCTTGACCTGGTCCATCGCCGGCTCAAAGCAGCGGAAGCCGATGTAGAGATTCGCGGCGTCATGGGTGAGGAAAATCTCCGTCTTCTGGCGCGCCGCCGCGTTCGCGTCCAGGTAGCTCTTGAGCCCGTCGATCTTTGTCGCCTTGGCCCAGAGGGGATCCTCCAGCCGTCCATCCAGCACGGGGGCTTCCGCCGTCACGGCGCAAAGCAGCGGAGCCACGGCCGTCGCGGGAGGCGCGGAGGCGAACTTGACGTCCAGCGGCTTCACGCCGGCTGGCGCGACGAAAGCGGTCGCGGCCCCTTTGCCTTCCTGAACTTCCAGCGTCGCCCACGCCGCAAGCCACCGGAGCTGATCGGCGGATGCATTGTCGTAGCCCACGCCGCCGGACTGGTCAAACCATGGCACGGTGTCGCGGATAAACGACAGAACGGTGCGGCCCATGCCGGCGGCCTCCGCGCGGCCATCCTTCTCCGCCTGCGCCACGGACTGCTCCAGCGTATAGACATACTTGAAGTCCCGCCATCCCTCGCGAATGCCTTCCCAGCCCAGCGTCGGCACCGGCTTGCCTCCCGGCGCGCGGGGCGGCAGGACCATGCAGTAGTCCTTAACGCCTCCGTCCAGATCATTGAAGGGGTCGCCGCTGGGCCGCTGGTAGGTCCAGACGTGCGTGCCATCCGCCTTGCTCTTCCAGAAGCAGAGCCCCACGCTGTGGCGATTGGGCATGAAATCGAATTCCTGCCCCACGTATGCGCCGGAGGCGATGAAGAACAACTTCTGGTTCCGACTGTGGTAGGTGGTCAGGAGATTGCCGCAATTCTCCTCCGTGCCCAGAAAGCTCGAATAGAGACAAATCGTGTCGAGGTCCTTGCCCATCTTGCCGATAGCCGCAGGATTGAGGTTGCAGTAGGTCGGCAAGCCGGAGGCGTGAGCGCCGCGCATTTCGTTCACTTCGCGCAGCGTTCCGCTGGCCTCGTCGGTCCCCTCAATCCAGGCCTTCGATCCCACCCGCTCCACCCCGCGCCCGAGGGCGCGGATCGCATCGACAAAATCGCGCGCGAACAACTCCGGCCATTCCTCGGCCGTCTCAGAGGGGATGTCCAGGTCGCGCTCGAAGCCGGGGTTGATAATCTGGTTGACCGTTTTCCCTTCGCGCACCAGGCGGACTTCGTCAATGAGGACAGAGCCCGGCCCTCCGCTAAATGAGATGCTGACGCGGCCATAGAGAGCGTCCTGCGGGACGCGGGTGACGGCGCTGAACGTCTGCCATCCCTCACCGGCCTTCAACGTCCCGGTCACTCGTCCTTCCGCAACGGCATCGCGCTTGTGCGTCTTCCAGAAGGTCAGGTCAGCGGTCGCCGATCCGCCGCCCAAGACCTGGTAACGGACCTCCAGTCCGACGGTCTCCCCTGGCGGCAGCAAAGCGCCGATCAATTGGTCCACTCCGGAACGGGCGTCGGCATCGGCATGTTTCAAGAGCAGCGCCCGTCCCTCCTGGCCCGCGGTGAATTCATGCGTCGCGGCCCCCTTCTGGCCGATCCCCCATCCCCGGCAGCGCCAGAAGATGCCCGGGGTGGCGCCGACGATCACGGGCCCTTTCATGCCGCGTTGCGCCGCATATTGGAGAATCTCGCCGGTAACACCCAGGTCCGAGTCAACGATCCGTCCGCCTTGCTCAATATAAGTGACGCCGAAGGGAGGATAGCCCACCTCCAGGCTGTTGATGCCGTGCCGGGCCATATCGTCAATCTCCGCGCGCCACTGGGGCTGCGTCATGGAAGTCCAGCGCGTTCCATCGGTCGCCAGGTGCCACACCTTGTCCTGCGGGGACTGAAGCGTGATTGGGAGGACGCGAAGCGACAGGGGCAGTTCCACCTGCTTGGTGTCCTCGGCAGTAAGGGTCACAACACCCGAATAGAACCCCGCTGCAGTCCTCGACGGGACATGGATGCGAAGGTAGATCGGCTGACTTTGGCCCTTGGCCACGTCAATCGGCATGTTCTGTTCAAGCAGATCGGACGCGAAAGTGACCGAACTGCCCGGGCGGTCCGACATGGAGCGCAGCCGTGTGGTCTGGGTGAACATTTCCACCTCCCGGGCCGGGATCTCCCCGGCGGCCCCCTTCAGGTCGGAACAGACGACGCGGACATCTCTGAGGTCGCGAAGCGCGTGAATGCCAAACCAGAGCGGTTGGTCTTCGTCGGGGGCGGCGAACGCGCCGAGCCGCTCCGTCACTTCCTCTTTGCGCGGAATGCTGTAGTCCAGAATATCGCCCGGATTGGACCGAGTGAATACCAGCAGCGGCAGCCCCTGCCAGGATCCGGACAGGGCGCCGAGAGGTATCTCGCGGCGCCGCCCGACTTCCATAAAGGTTTGTTCGCCTATCTTGACTTCGCGCGGTTTTTCCCCCTTCATCTCGCTCTCAAGCCATTTCTTTCGAAGCACGCCCTCCTTTTCGGGGGCCGTGACCGGCTCGATCTTGAAGCCCAGAACGGCCAGCCGCGCCGCGCCCCCTTTGCCCACGACGTAGAAGTTGAGCAGCAGCGCGCCATCCTCCACCACGGCGGGAAGCGTGCGCTCGGTCACGACGCCCCATCCCCCCACGCCGGGGGGCGGGAGAACGGCCCGACCGTTGGTCGCAACGCACGTGCCGAGGCGTCCTTCCCGCGGCGACGCGTCGCCCACCCAGATGGTGACGGCATAGACGCCGTTCGGGACGTCCGCGCGAAAGGTGACGTCGTTCTGTTCCGGCTGGGCATCCACATGCTCCCGCGCGGTGGTCGAGGAGCCCAACACCGTGGTCTTGGGAGCGGTCCCCGCCGTGGCCGCGTCAAAGCCCCATTCCTTGATCCAACCATAGCCCTGTTCGGGCGAATACGTATCCTGGCCGCTCAGGGACGTTGATCCCGGCGCTGCCTGCTGCTCCTTCGGGCCGCAATCGAACAGCAACGCCGTGGCAGCCCCGCCCGGAGTGAGAAGCACCTTCCTGACCGGGGCGGGTTCCGCCGCCGCGCCCGTCGTCTGCGCCTTGCCTGCCATCTGAGCCACCTCTGCGGCGCTCAACGCCCGGCCGTAAATCTGCACCTCGTCCATGGAGCCTTGGAAATAGTCACTGCCGCCGATCGTCCCCAGGGACAACGGAACATCGCCATCGGCCTTCCCGGCCGCCTTGCCGGAACTGTCTTCCTTGCCGTTGATATAGATGCACATATGCGAACCGTTGTACGTGACCGCCACGTGGTACCACGTGTTGACCTTCAGAATCGTGGCCGAGGTGATTTGACGAATCTCCCCGCCTGTGGTGAAACGGAACTCTATCTTGTCGGCGTATTCGTTCTTGCCCATCGAAAAATTCACGCAGCGTTGCTGGTTCTCGCCGCAGTAGACGATCTTTTGCCGCCCCTGCCCGAGCTTGCTGAATTTGACCCATGCGGCGACGGAGAACTGCTCGGCCAACCCGGGCTCTTTCCACCCCGGCACTGTGGCATAGGCCTTGTCTGCGAAGGTCAGCCCCTTGCCAAAACGCCCTTCAGCCCAGACTGCGCCATTGAGCGTCAGCGTGTGTCCCTTGCCCGACGCATCCGGCGCAACCTTGCCGTCCCCCGCGTCCAGATTCCAATTGGCAATGACTCCGGGAAGAACTTCCGTCTCGGCCATTGCCGGCACGGCTCCGAAAGCGAACGCCAGAACGCATAACAGCGCGACGCCACACCCTGTCTGTCGTCCTCTCCCGATCATGCGTTTTCTCCTACTCATGGCCTCTTCGAAACGCGAAGCGAAACCGCCCGCCGCCATTCACAGTGACTGGGCGCGCACGCAGTTAAAGGGACGCCGGCGAGTGAAATTGACGCGCACTGGAGTCCCCCTTCCACTGGAAGCATAAGCTGAAGGATGGTCCCTGACCACAACTTTCTTTTTGGAGTGGCCCGGACCGGGCATCGATGGAACGAACCAGGGGCGCGATATCGCTCTTCGCGGCGCATCCGGGCAAGACGGGCCGGGGAACCTGCGTGGCGCCCCGGCCCGGTCGCCATGCAATCTATGGAGCGCTGACGTCTACGCTGGCGGACACGTCAAAATCGTGCCACACCGAATACGCCGTGCCGGAAAGGTCGTCACTCTGAATGCCCATGCCCTCAATGAAGCCCGCCAGAATACGGTTGGTGGAGAGGCCAAAGCCAGTTGTGTTATAGGCCGGATCGCTTGGCGCGGTGCTGCTCTTGGGCGTTCCGTAATACATGCGTCCCTGACGATGGAAGGCAATGCGCATCTGGGGGTCACCGTACATACTGACGTGCGCGTCCCCATAAAGGACGTTGTAGGCCACCTGGTGCGCCCGCATCCCCATGCCGACGGCCTTCTGTCCGGACACCCAATCGGCAACCCCATTATAAGCGCTGACATCGTTACCCGCGCCGTCGTACTTCTCCCCCTTGCTGAACGTGTCGCTCACAATCGCTCTGCTGCCCAATTCCTTCGCCGTGCGGAAAGCCGGTTGGTTCATGCGCATCTTAATAGCCGGCTTGATGCCCGGCAGATTGAATGTGCCATTCTGAGCCGTATGCCAGACGGTTCCGTAGTTGTTCGACCCCACGGCCAGGGGGACGTTGCGGTAGTTGTAATGGGAGAGCGTAATCCGGTAGTAGTGCTGATAGGTTGAGTTGTAGAACGGGAACAGCCGATGGTCGCCATAGAGGAAGGACTTGGCGTCGAATCCGCCCAGTTTCTGGAAATCGCCCACCCGCGTGACGCCCTGGTAGCCCAGATCGCCTGCGTCCCCAAGCATGTTGTCCGCGCTGGGACAGAAGTAGGTCTTGGCGTCCGGAAGATATCCCGCGGTCAGCAGAAACCCGATTCCCACCGGCGCCTGGTTGAGCAGTCCGGGATTCCACGCGGCCGCCGTTGAACCGCTGGTCTTCACCGCCCAGCCGATGCAACGGTAACTGGCATTGAACGTCGCGTTGCGCAGCGTGCTGGCGAACGCTCCACCGTCCACGCGAATCGCCGCATCGCCGGGCTTGTTTGTGAACATGGACCCGGCCATCCCCAAAGGAGCCCATTTCAGCTTCCAGCAGTCGCCGGCCGCCGTGTGGTAGAGGGAGGCGGCTTCGTCGCAGGCCGTTTTGTTCGGCAGACACACGTCAAAGTCCGGTCCAGCCCAACCCGCCCAGCTCGGCAGGTACCCGGAGTAGTCGCTGTTATAACTCTCCAAGGCAAGGCCAATTTGCTTCAGGTTGTTCACACACGCGGTCCGGCGGGCCTTCTCCCTTGCCGCCGCCAGCGCCGGCAGGAGCATCCCGGCCAGAATAGCGATGATGGCGATTACCACTAACAGCTCGATCAACGTGAACGCCGACAACCACCTTCTCAGACCATTCGCCATAACACGCCCTCCTAATAAAACCTTCCTAACCCATCAGGAGCCTGCACGTCCGCCAAACCGGCGAGAACGGATGACGATCGCTGACAACTTACGTTTTCTCCGGAGCCGCCGTACTCTGCCGCATGACCAGCCGACAGTTCAGAATCTTCGTCTGAAACGAATCGAACTTTCCTTCAGCGGCAGACAGAAGCGTCTCAACCGCCGTCCGAGCCAGCAGCCGGCGCGGGCCCGCCATGGTAGTCAGCGGAGGAACGCTCGCGGCAGCTTCCGGTTGGTCATTGAAACCCACCACGCTCAACTGTCGCGGCACGGCAATTCCGAGTGACTGGGCCGCCCGCAGAAGAGCAATCCCCACCGCGTCGGTCCCGGCGAATATGGCCGTTGGGCAATTCGGTTGCCTGAGATATTCGGTTGCCTGCCCCATCGCGGCCGACACGTCGTCGGTATTGACCTCGGCCACAATGCTCACCCGCGTCTGGCCCAGCCCAGCGCACTGCAACGCGGCGCGATAGCCCTCATACAGCCCCACAACACCCTGTCCCGGGTGCAAGGGGCCTGCATACCCGATTCGCCGATGCCCCAATTCCAGAAGATGGCGCACGGCGTCCGCCGCGGCTCCTGTCTTGTTGACATAAACGCTATGGTGCTCCGGCAGGTCGGTCCGCTCGTAAGCAGTGAAATATTGAACGACGAACGGAATATTCTGTCCCCTCAGCCACTCCAGCAGGCGCGGCGGCGCCACGTTCACCAGCACGCACCCCTGCTCCTTCAAGTCGAGCCGGTCCAGAATGAGGCTTGTGAAATTTGTCACAGTCCGGGGACAGGGAACGAAACGCATCTTAATGTCCACATGATCCAGCGCATCGGTGTACCCGGCAAGGTAGTCCGTTTTCAACCACGTCCAGAGGGGCGGATACTGTTCCAGGAAGTTGATGCATTTCAGAGAAGCGCCGGTAGCAGAGATGGCGGGGCGAGGCAACGTCGTGGAAAGAAACGTGCCGCCGCGCTCAACGCGGTAGAGCACTCCTTCTTGTTCGAGAATGTCAAGCGCTTTCCTCAAGGTATTGACGCCAACACGGTGCTGGCGGCAAAGTTCGCGGTGCGAAGGTAATTGCCCATGCGGGTAGGGCCTCCCCTCCGCCAGCGCATGCCGAAGCTCTTCTGCAACGCGTTGGGAGGAGTTCTGGCTTGCATCTCGGAAAGTGCTCACTTTACTCATTGCTGAAGCATCCTCAGACGGCCAAAACCCGCACACTGTATCCAACGGATACAGTGTAGCGACTTCTAAGAATGCCGTCAAGCATTTTCTGGTGACGTCAACCTGTAGTCCTAGAGGGAACTCTGCTGTAATCAGAAACTTTCAACATTGTGGACAACTTTGGTATTGTCGTAAACAATTACTATAAGGCTAGATACTGACGTGGCTTGCCGGAGTCCATGAGAGTTTCGCCAGTCAACCGGAGAACAAACTCCTCGACGCGAAAAGGCTCTTCAGCACACGCTGGCGGGCCATGCGCGTTATGGGCCAATAATCGCAAGGGTTCCGGAATTCCCGCAGCGCGCGCCGTTGCACGATCCGGCAACCAGGTGCCCCAACCTATCCCCACTCTCGGCCCCTTTTCTCTCTCTTTCTCCGATAACTGACAACCACCCCCTGCCTGGTTGTCAGTTCAACGGTCGTTACGCAGCGAGGGGTCGTGACGACGCCGTTTTTTGGTGGTTCGACTCCTATTATTGAGGATTGCAGAAGTAATGGAATCGCACAAGACAAGAAACGGCTATGTTTTCAGGCCCTTTCCGGCCATCGGGCATTTCCATTTGTTACGCAAAGGTCAATAGGAGTACCGAACGGGCGGCTTCTTGCGCATAGTTCATGGTATCAACAATGTCGGCACGATGGACTTCCGAACGTCGGAAGATATCTTCGTCCATGCGCCGACTTCACGTCGGAGACGGCGGGGGTGGCCCTCAGGGGTGGAGTTTGAAGCGGCACGCGCGAATGTGAATCACGCCGCCGATCGTCGCCCAGTAGAGCAGCAGCACCGATCCATCCTCAAGTACTTGCAGACTCGGCGTGCCGAAGGCGAACTTGGGCAGGGCGTTCCATACCTCCTGGCGGCAAGCCTCCCCCGCCTGGGCGGCCGGCTGGCCCAGCACCCGTTCCGCAGCGACGTCCCAAAGGTGCACTGGCGCCTCGCACCATGTCCGGCCCTGGTCGAACGACCACCAGAGCTGGTTGCCTTCGGGCGGCTCGCGGTGGTTGCAGACGGCGATCAGCAGCCCCGGCTCGACCTCCAGCGGATGGGATATCTGACCGCGGATGTTCGTTGGTTCGGGTGAAGACCAGACCAGGCCGTACGTGGAGCGACTTTGATGAACGTGAAGCGTTCTCTCCCCCTTGTACTCAAAAGTCCAGAGGTGCATCAGATACGTTCCATCACTCAGGCGGGTGAGGCGAGCATCGCACAGACTCAGCGCGCCGGAGAGGTCTCCCACGAGGAGTTGCGGCGGCGAGAACGTGCACCCTCCATCGCGCGATACGACGGCGGCGGTGGCCTGCGGTCCGCAGTCGAGGCACACTTCGAGCGGAAGGCAGAGCGCGCCGTCGGCGAGCCGATAGGGATTCGTGGCGATTCCCACTCGCGCCCCGCCGTACGGGGAGGTGTCGACGCGCACCGGTTCGTCCCAGGTGCGCCCTCCGTCGGCGCTGCGGCACAGTCCCGTGTAATGCGGGAACGCCGCAGCCTCCTCCCCGAAGACGTAGACGTTCGGGTTGACCATGTCGAGCGAAGCAACGGCTGCCAGCAGTTCGTTTCCTTGCGACATGAGAGCCCCATTGATCACGCTTTCCGGCGGGGTGCGGGGGGTGCGGTCATAGGCCGCAACCGGCTCCGACCAATTCCGGCCTCCGTCGCAAGATCGCTGCAATTGGAGGGTTCCGTCGGGGCCATGCTTGGCCGAACCGCGGCGGTAGAGGCAGACCACATCGCTTCCCAGGCGCGCCGACTGCACGTAGGCACAGGCGGAGCCATCCCTGTTCCGCAGATTCGGAGAGACGGCTGCGTCCGAAAGGACTTCCACCCGCATGAGATCCATTCCTTCAGTAGGTCCACATCGTCGGGTACTTGTCCATGGCCATCCCGCCCAGGGACCGCAGCGGCATGCGGCGGTGTTCGCGCGTCAGGCGGCGCGCTTCGCGCTTGAAGGCGCCGGGACTGGCCATGGCTTTCATCATCTCCCACTCCAGCGGGCGGACCTGGCGCATGTCGCCGTCCCAGAAGCACAGGCCATCCACCTCTGCCGCGTACAGTTTCTTCGCCCAATAGGAGTAATGCTGTTCCGGCGTCAGCCACGAGCGGGTAGACATGACTTCGGGACAAAGCGTGCAGCCCGTGCGCCGTTTGAGGTCGGCGTAATAGTCGACGTCCATCTCATCCGGCGGAACGCGGCGGCTCTCCTGGTACGGGATGACGACGTTGACCAACCCATCGCGGATCCACCGTTCGATATCGAGACCATAGAACAGGTTGGCTTTGCGATGGGCCAGGACACCGGCTGAAAAGACCAGACGTCCGAAGCCGAGTCGGGCATTTTCGGCCTGAAGTTCGCCGCACAATCGCCGGATATAGTCGCTCACCGCGTCCGCGCGGAACTGGAGCCAGCGGGGATGGTTTGGCGGGAGCCGTCGCGGGTCCCTGCCGGTCGCGCGCTGGAAGGCTTGAAGGAGCGGCTTCTCGTACAGCATCAGCGGAACCCCCCGCCAGAACGCGAGGTTGATGCCGTCAATGTTGTACCGGAGTTGTTCTTTGAAGGCTGAAATGACGCGCTCTTGCACGCGCGGGAAGGCATAGCTCAGCCGCGCGATCCAGCGCCCGTCGCGGTCACGGCAACGCCACTCCGGATGCGCCAGGACGAAGGGGGACGCCTGCAGGTCCTGGTCAATCGGCGGCTCCGGATGCACCAGACCCGGGCGGTGATAGATGTGGAACTCCAGACCGGCTGCCTTGACCGCGTCCCGGGCAACCTGCTGAAAATCGAGCCCCCGGCGCTGGAAGGCGCGCAACGCCTGGTCCACGTTCCGGTAGCCGTCGTTGAGATAAACCGGCCGGCGCGCGTCGCTGTTGTTATCGGGGGTCTTGTACTGCTGGACGTCGCCGATCAGCGTGCACCAGTACACGCGGCGGAACGGCGTATCGCGGAACGCGGCGATGTGCTCTTTCAGGTCCGCAGGCGAGCGCAGCGGAGAGCAGTAGCGCAGACTGTGGCCATCGATGAACGCGGCCAGTTCCAGCGGACATTTCTTTGGCTCGGGCGCCGAGCTTGACGGTTCGAGCCGGACGTGCGCAATGCCGGAAACCGGGTTCCCCTGTGCGGCAGGGAATGGGTGGGACAATCGCAGCGGGGCGACCTCCAGCTCCCGCCCCGTCACATCGGCTTCCATCCAGAAGACCTCGTTCAGCGAGCCCGGCGACGAAGTGGAGAGCAGTGTGCGGAAAGAAGGTTCGCCGGTCAATCGCACACGGATGCCGCACGCGCTCTCGCTCCAGTCCGACGGCGGCAACCCCACATAGATTCTGAACCGCCCGCGAACCCCCAGCGGCAGCTTCACCGGCCCCGGCGCTGCGCCTTCGGGCGCAAAGAGCAGTGTGCCGCTCCCGGCGTTCGTCTCATACGGAATCGTGCGCCACTTGCCGCGCCGGCATTGCTCAGAGAGGCGCGACGCGGGCCGGCATCGCCCCAGGTCGCCAAGAACGACCGGGCCATATTTCACAGACAACCTCCTCCGAACGGTCCTCCGGTCTCCAGCCGCCATATCATACCCCTGCTCAATGCTCTGGCGAAATACCGTCATCGCCTCAGGCAGATCGTTCATGGGGCTTCTGTCTGTGGAATCCGGCCAAAGAACAGATCGCCGAAGGCGGCAGGGTCGGGAATGCCGGCCCCCTGGAGGTTCGGCGCCCAGAGGTAGATTTCATCTTCGTCAAATCTCCACTTTGCGCTGTCCCAGACGCTGCGGTGACGTTCGCGTCCGAGATTCCCTCGCCAGCGCGCCCCTTCGGAGGGACAGGCGGCATCCAGTTCGCTGAAGGGGAAGGCAATCTCCATCGTCCAGCGCTTGTTTGCGGCGTCGAGCTTGTAAGCGGTGGACACGTTGGCGTTCCAGGAGACGTCCGCCATCTTGTAGACATTCAGGGGGTTGAGAGGGTCGTCAATGTAGCCATAACGTCCGTCCCAAATGGACCCGGGCGCAGGCGAGACGCAGAGTTGGATGCGTTTCTGGCCGACCCCGTCGGGCGCGAGGAGAATTTCGATATCCTCGGTATTGTAGACCTTGCCGTCGCGGCCGCACTGCGTGATCTTCATCTGGTCGAAGAGCGGCTCGCCGCACTCGAAGGCAAAGTAGAGATTCTTCTCGTCATAACCGAGCTTGGCGCGGGTCACGGCCTCCATCTTCTGAAGTGCGACGCCCTTGACATTGATCCAAGGGGCGTCTTTCCACGCCTCTTTATAGATATCGCCGTCGATGACGGGCGCGTTCTTCAGCCGGGTGAAAACGGTCTGGGTGCGCTTCGCGCCGGGCAGGTAGCCGGTCTTCAGGAGGGAGTCGAAGTCCCAGGTGAAGGGGGAGGCGAGCGTGTTGTAATTCGTGGACATCAATCCACCGTCCCACGCGCCGACGTTCGGGAAGTAATTGACGCAGAAAGCGGGCTCCTTGTTCGGCAGGTCGGCGATCTGTTTACAGAAGGCATGCCAAGCCGCCACCGCGTCGCGCATCTGCTCCAGGTTACTCACACTGGGCTGAAGCTGGTAGACCTGGTAGATGTGGAAGACCTTCGCCAGGAGCGTGAACTGGGTGCAGGAAAGCTCGGTCAGGCGGATCCAGCCAAGGGCGCGCTCGTCGCCGGCGGCCTGCGTCTTTGCCAGAGCGAGGAGATTGGCCAGGCGCTCGAGCACTTCCGGCGTATAGGTGCCGGTCAGGGTGTCGCAAATGCTCTCCCCTTCGATATTCATCTCCAGACGCGCGTAGAGGAGGTCGTAGTACTGCCGCATGGTCCGGCCCGCGTTGCGGAAGGTGAGGTTGCAGTATTCATCGAGGGCCGCGCTCCACTCCGTATCGGGATTGGTTGCGACGCGGCCGATGGCGTAACAGACGGGCCCTTGCGCCCCCCAGTTCTCCCCCGCGCCGCAGTAGTAGATTCCCTTAACGCCGCGCGACAGGAGCATCTTCACGTCCTCGGTCGCCTGTTTTGGAGTGTAGATCGGGCAGAGCCCGGTCTGGTGGTAGGGTCCCATGTAGTAGACATAAACGGTGTTCCCGCCGGGGATAATGCGGTTCCAGAGTTCAAGATTCTCACTGGTCGGCGGGGCAACCTCGGCCATGGTGTTGGCCGGGTATTTCTTGAACGCCACCGGAGGCGTCTGCGTTGGGCCGTAGACGATCATATGCACATAGCCATTGGGGTACTTCTTCCGGCAGGCTTCGATGATTTTCAGGTTGGTCCGGTGGACCTGATCGCCGGCGGCCTCCCCCTTGCCCAAGGCCAGGCAATTGGGGCACTCGCAGGATTTCCAGCCATCGGGATGCCCCAAAGCGACAATGTCGTGTCCCTCCTCGAAACGCTTCAAAGTGTACTCCGTGATCAGGCGGACGACCTCGGGGTTGGAGGGGCAGAGCTGGTGGTCCAGTTCCGTCGGGCGGATGCGCACGCCCCCCTGCATGCGGAAGTACTCAGGATGCTCCTGCCACATTGAGACGGGCACGGCCTCATTCCAGGTATGGCCGCCGGTGGAAAAGAGCCTGGCGGCTTTGCGGAAACTGTTGGCCAGCGACCAGTCCCCCCACGTGTAAAGACGCCCGGCGACGTACATGAACGCGGGCTCGTGCATGTACTGAAGGTCGTCGGGAACGGCGACGGTCTTCATCTCCGGCACGTACGTGCCCATGGGCGTGGGTGCCAGCCAGCGGAAACCGAGCTGTTCGAGCAGCCCCAGCGCGGCGCACCGGGAACCTTGAGCGCCGATCCGGTCGCCCTGGCCCGGCGGCGCCTTCATGATCTCCTGATCGCGGCCGAGGAGGTAGAGCGTTCCTTTCTTCGCAACGAGCCGATAGCCGTCGAACTTCAGCCCTTTCTCCGTCACCCCGGCGCGCTCGGCCAGCTTCGTGTGGCCGATGGAGATGAGGGTTCCTGCGGGCTTGTCCGATTCTTTCGCAATCGGCAACTCCGCGCCCGAGGCGAGTTTCAGATACTTGACGAGCGTCTGCGCACCCTCCTGCTCCAGCGGCGTGGCGTTATCGGGGAGAACGATGGTGCTGGCCGGCCGCCCGTCACGGATAAGGTCCAGCGCCTGAGCGCGCACGGCCGCGAGAAGAATTGCGCCCACGGCCAGTGCGACGGCGATGCGTTTCATAGTCCTCTCCTCTATTGTCCAAGTGCCGCCTGAATCGCCACGATGCAGTTGGCGATGCTCTCCCGCTGTTGATCGAGGAATGCGCTATCGGCCAGTTTGCCGACGGCAGGCTTGCCCGCTTCGCGCGGGTCCATGGCCCCGGTGAGGAGGCGCGCCTCTTCGGGCACGAGGTCGCGCAGGGCGTCCAGCGCCTTTTGGCCGGCCTCCGCCGCCTGCGCGGCCGCCGGCTTGCCGGACCGCTTCGCCACGGCGATGGCCTTTTCCAGCGCCGCGAGATAGCGCAGGTCCGTCAGTCCCTCATGTATCCACCACAGATCGACGCTCGGCAGCGGTTTGCCCGGCGTGACCCACGTGACGCTGTAGTCGTTGTTCCCGTCGAAAGCGTTCCATGGTTCGCCGTAGGCGTAGCGATCATACCACTGGAAGCGCCCTTTGGCTCCGATGCGCCAGAGATAGAGCCCCCACATCACGCGGCTGTTGCCGCAGTTATATACGAAAAGTTCATCGCCATTCCTGCGCACCTGGGCTATCGTCTCCTCGTTGATCGGAAAGGCATGGTTGGGCATGGCGATCTTCAGGCCGGGGAGCAATACCTTCTCAAAGGGACCGTTCATGGAGGCCACCGTGCGGATGCCGGGGATGTCCTTGGTGAGTTGGACAAGCTTGCGACCCATCTCCGCGCCCTTTTCGCCTTCATTGGAAAGCTCGTCGGAGAGGTAGAAGATCACCTCCGGCCAGCCGCGCTCGGCCCGCGTCTTCTGCACCCAGTCGATCATGCTCCTGTAGGCCTTCTCCCACTCCGGCGAGAACATCTCGAGCTTTCTTCCGGACGTGTACAGCCCCTCGGACAGATACGGGATGCCCAGACCCGCGAAGCCATACCACGGCATGGGTCCCATCCCCGCTTCCTTGTAGAGGTCCATCCAGAGGGTGAAACGATCCTCCTTCGGAAAGACCCACCCCTGGCCGTTCCATGCCATGCCGCGGTTGTCCTCGCAGAATGAAAGCGAATTCATCCCGAATTCCTTGAGCAGCCGGAAATCCTCCTTCTCGTGCTGGATCGTGGCCTCGCGCAGCCAGGCGTCGGCCCCAAAGCATCCCCGCCACCAGTAGATGTACCAGTAGGTGCGGTCGAAGTGGTACAGCCCGGCGGTGATCGGCACAGAGTCGAGGGGGATCGGAAGAATCTTGACGGTCAGGTCAAGTTCCGCTTTTGCGGCCTTCGATGGGGCGATGGTGATCTTGCCGCTGTAGTCGCCCGGCTTCACCTCCGCCGGCGTGCGCAACGTCAGCCACCAGCGCACGGTCATTCCTTTCGGAACCGGCATGGGATTGCGCGGCTGGATGGGGCCTGGAACGACGGTGTAGCGGTATTCCTTGCTGTCGAGGAGCGACTCGACGTAGCGCACAACGCCGACCTCGACGGCCTGCGCCGGGAGGAGTCCCCCGGGGCCCTTGAGGTCCGAGACGGTGACGGAGACCTCCCCCAGGTCGCGCAGCGGGTAGAGCGCAAAGGAGACTCCCTTCAACTCGCCGGGCGCGGCGAAGGTCGAAAGCTTCGTTACGAGTTCTCCTTCCTGCGGGGCGCTGGCAGGGAAAACTTCCCTGGCGGCGTCGCGCGCAAAGAGAGCGTAGCCGCGTCCCTGTTCCGCCGGGCTGAGGGCCGTCGCCGCCTCCGGTGCGCTCGGATTGTAGCGCACCGGAACGCTTCGCTTGCGGTCCGCCCGCAGGCGGGCTAATTCATCGCGCATGGCCGCGTCCAGCGCCGCGGGGTAGACCACCAGCGCGCCAACCGGCAGGCCCTGCAACTCAATCGCCGCCTGTCCGCCCGTCACCTTCAGATCGAATGTCCTCTCCGAGTACTGCGGTGCGATGAAGCGCTCGTAGACGTCGATTCCCGGCGTCCACCAGTCGTTCAGGTTGCGGAAGACCACCGTCTCGTACCAGCTCTTCGCGTCGGGATGGTAGCCGAAGAGTTCGACGCCGCCGAGCTTGATCGACTCGTTGACGTTCGTCGGGATGATCGTCTCGCCGAGGCCGTTGTCGCCGATGAGGAACCACGCCTTGTAGTCGCCATCGGGCAGGTCGACAGCGAAGCGGCACGGGTTGACCGGAAAGACGAACGTCCGCGCCAGAGTGTCGGGCAGGTCGCGCAGGCCATCCATGGGCCGCGTGTCGCCGACCCATCCGAATCCCTGCTCCTTTGCGTAGGCCATCTTCGGCGTCACGGCCACAAAGTTCGGCCAGACCGCGGCGTTCTCCGGGCCGAAGTCGAAGCGCTTCACCCCCGCCGCCGCCATGCCGAGAGACGCCTTCTTGCTCCCATCGGCGTTCTGCGCGGAATCGAGTTGCGGCGCTTGCGCCAGGGAGATCGAGAAATCGTCGAGGTAGAGCGCCCCCCTGGTGGAGTAGAACATCGGATAGAACATGGCATAGCGCGCCTTGGGGGGCGACTGGAATGTCTTCGAGGTCTCCAGCCAGTCATATTCGCCATCGAACGTCGCGCCGATGCCGTCGTGGAGAATGTATTGCTTCTCCGCGTCATAGAAATATACCGCCGCAGCGCAGACCAACCCCTTGGCCGCGCCCTCCGCTTTCGTCCAGAACCGGCAACTGTAGTTCTTGCCGCCTTCAACGACTATCCCGGGAACGCCGGGGGTCTGGATGTTCGCCTCGGAGGCCGTTTGCCCTTCGCGAATGAACGGAATGAGTTTCATGCAATGCTCGCCGGAGTGCGCGCGCTTGGCGTCTTTCACGAGTTCGGCGTTCTGCGTTATTCTGGTCCAGTACTTCGGGAGCTTGCCCGTTTCGTCGGGCGTCTCGAAGTCCCCATTCGGCAGAAGGTTGGCCGGTCCCACCACCTCAGGTTGAACGGCCTGCCACTTCTGGCTGGACTTCGGTGCGAAACAGATCTTGAAATCGACCTTCTGCTCGACCGCCGCGGCCGGCACGTTCCAGCGCACAATGCCACGATCGGTGGCGCCTTTGTCCGGCTCGAACCTCGTCGGGAGCACCGTGCCGGCGGCATCCACAACGCGCACCGAAGCGGGATCCAGGGCCGTCTGTTCTCCCAATCGACCCAGAAGCGCGCCGAAGTCCGCCGACGCCTCTGCGGTCCACGGCAGCCGTTGCGCCGGGAGGACCACGGCCCCGAAGTAGGGCGGCAACTCTGCCGCCTCAGAAGTTCGCACTATGAGCAACCCCGTGACAATGACCGCCAACCAAGTCAATGAAATCCGGCCCACAGGAATCTCCTCATTTTTGACTTGACAAACCGATGGGATGCATATAGCATAATAGCAGCCGTTGAGTCAAGGCCTTGTTCAGGATAACAGATGCCTCTCGTTCTAAAGACCGGCGCTAGCAGTGTAGCATCGCAGGTAGCGGAGCACTACCGGGCACTGATTCTGTCGGGAAGAATTCATTCCGGCGAAAGACTGCCATCGATCCGAACCATGGCTCAGGAATTGGGCATTAGCTATGGTCCCATTCATGCGGCATTCTCCACACTTGAAGTCGAAGGCTTGGTGCATCGGCACCCTCGTGTGGGGACCGTAGTAGGATCGGGACCCTTTCAGGTGCCTGCTTCAATGGAACTGGGCGTCATCTTCCGAGCGGTACCCGCATGGACGCAGGGGGACAATTACGGACTGGGCATGTTCCATGGCATCCAGAAGGCGCTGACGGATGGCAGCCATAAGACGGTTCTCTTCACTCCTTCGTTTGAGGGGAGAGAGATAGCGGCGGATGTCGTACGGCAGTTCGTGGAACATTCCGCACATGGCTTCGTTGTGGACGATTGGGTGCCCGACGATGTGGTCGCGCAAATGGCGGCTACCGGCCGACCGGTGGCGGTGATCGATCGCAAGTGCCCGGTCGACGGCGTGAGTTCGGTTTATCGCGACAATGCGCAGGCCGCGCGCGAGACCGCGCGGCAGATCGTCGCGCACGGCCACCGCGTGGTCAGTTGCATATGCCGCGATACCTGGAACAGCCACCAGGCGGCGGATGCTTTTCTCGCCGCAATGTATGAGGCGAATTTGGCCATCCCCGCCAAACGCGTAGGCATGTATTATGATGAGATCCCGGACGATGGCCTCAAGGAATTCATCAAGCAGATCGTGTGTTCCGTCCCCGTCCCGACGGCCATTTACTGCACAGACGACCTTCTGGCGAACATGACTTGCATGAATCTCTCCGCAAGTGGCCAGCGCATACCCGACCACATCTCTATTGTCGGGACACTGGATCTTCCTCTGGCGCAGCAGGTTGTTCCCCCGCTCACGACCTTCCGATTTGAGCCATCATGTATCGGCAGGACTGCCGTGGAGGAAGTCGTTGAGCGCTGCCGCGATAAGCGTCGGCCCGCGAGAGACATCGCCATCCCCGGTGCATGGGTTGAGCGAGGCTCGCTCATTTCCGTCTCGGTTCGTTAGGAGGAAAATTGCCGACAAGCCGTCCGCATGCGTGTCCCGTGTGGCGTAGTTCCATTGGACAGGAGGAAGACCGATGAAAAGGATGTTTAAGCGACTGTGGAGCGCGTTTACGTTGATCGAACTTCTGGTCGTCATAGCCATTATCGCCATCCTCGCCGGGATGCTCCTGCCCGCCTTGGCGGCGGCGCGCGAGAAGGCCCGGCGGACCGCCTGCCTGAACAATCTCAACCAGCAGGCCAAGGCACTTGAGTCGTATTGCAGCGACTACGCCAGCTACTTCCCCACCTGGCCGGCGGATGGCGCAGCGCCGGGGTTCGCAACCTACACCACAAACATCAAGGGAGCTCAGCAGACCGTCACGCTCTACACGCCCGAGCCCTACTATGCCTACGGGTCCAACAGCTCGCATATGTTTAGCGCGTACGGTGTCATCGCTGCCGCCCAGGCAACCAGCACCGCTGGCAACTGGGGAGCAGGCTCGCTGCACACCGCGCCTGTCGGCCTGGGAATGCTCGCCACCGCCGGCTATCTCGGAGACATCGCCGGGCTGTACTGTCCCACGACGCCGGAACTTGATGCCACAATCATGGCTGCCGGTCTCGCCAACAGCCGGCCCTCCACGAACTACTGCGCCGGCATCCTCAACACCACCACTCAGGCTCTCCGGGCGCTGGGCGGTCGTGATGGACTCGCGCTCATCGCGGGAAATTATGGCACACCCGGCACAGGCAACACGCCATCTGTGGCCGCTTGGACTGTTTACTACAACTGGAACGGCTGGGAGAACCCCGGCGACGCGACGGCGGACAAGTTGAAGTGCGGCCATGATGCCGTGGCCATCGGCTGCAGCTACGCGTACCGCAACCAACCGGTGGCGGTGACCTGCAGGCAAAACACGGCGCCGATCATGGCGTTGGTGACGCAACCGTTTTATGTCCCCTACACCAAACCCAGCGTCATGACCAAAGCCAACTGCGCGCCGTTCAAGACTCAGAAGATCCTCGCCGGGCGCATGATCTCCAGCGACCGCTTCGGCGCCTCTGACTACGGACAGGGCACGACGACCGCACAGCGAACGGCCATCCCCGGCGACGGCTATTACGGCCACCGGGACGGCTATAACGTGCTCTACGGAGACTGGAGCGCCAAGTGGTACGGCGACCCGCAACAGCGGATCATGTGGCAGCGAAAACCGAACGAGACGCCCGCGGACGTCTATGGGCCCAGGTACGCCGGATCGACGCGAGTCGCCTACGCCATTTATGATACCGTCACGGACGCCGGCTGCTCGCAGGGCATGCTCATACCCCATCAGTTCGATCTGGCGGCCGGCATAGACACGATGCCCGCCGGCTATGGCACTTCTTCCGCCACGCCGCCGGCTGGACCGGGCTATGGAAGCCAAGAGAACATAGTGTGGTAGTCGCGCGCCAGACGTTGCATTGCGTGAAGCTCTTGACCGGCCCGCCTCCGATCGGCGGGCCGGTCTCACTTTGAGGGTTCTCAGATTTTGCATCGGCGCAATTTGTGATACAAGGCGCACCATGACTTCCAATTCTTCACAAAGATCGTGGCGGCCGGAAGGCGAAAGCGCGCAGCCGCTGCGCGCGCGCTGGATTGCGCCGCGCGGAGAGAAGAAGCCGAACTACACTTTTCTAGCGCGAAAGAAGTTCGCTCTTGAGCGAATACCCGCGGAGGCCCTTCTGAGGGCTTGCGCCGATTCGCGCTATACGCTGTACCTGAACGGCCAGTTGGTCGGCGTGGGACCCGTCAAGCACAGCCACAAGCGCTATTTCTATGATTGCATCGACGTGGCGAAGCTGCTTCGCGCGGGTTCGAATGTCCTCGCCGCCGAGGTGCATTGCTCCGTCATCGCCACGTACCTCGCCGCGCCGGTGACCCCCGCGCTCTGGGTGCAGCTCGATGGCATCGCGCAAACGGATGCGTCGTGGCAAGTGCGTCCCGACCCGTCGCGGCGCTCCGACTCGCCGCTCTATACGGAGCAGACCGGGTTCTCGGAACTGCGCGACATGCGCAAGGAGATCGTCGGTTGGCAACTCTTCACCGATTCCGGCGAGGGATGGGCGGAGGCCGAAGAACTGGGCGGGGCCAATGATCTCGGAGGGCGCGCCCTTGTGCCGAGAGACATTCCTGCCCTGACCTCCGGGGAGCACTCATTCCAGCGCATGATCGCCGCGGGCGGCGTGCCCTGGGCGGAGGGGGACGTTGAGAAGGACACGAACTTTGCGGACCTCATGCAGTCGGAGTTGCACTTCAAAGCCGGCCTGCCGAGTTTTCAGTCCAAGGAGGGATCGCTGAAAGTGATCCCGTCCAGGACCGGTCGCGGAGGATACTGCATCGTCGATTTCGAGCGCGAGTTGATCGGCAGCGTCCTGATCGACTTGGAAGCTCCCGCGGGGACCATTCTGGATATCGGTTATTCCGAGTCGCTGCAGGACGGTCGCGTGAACACCCGGCGGTACTCCTATCGATTTGCGGACCGGTACATTCTGCGCGCGGGACGCCAACGCATCGAGCACCGCCTCCAGGACAGGGGCTTCCGCCTGCTGCAACTGGTGCTGAGGAACTTCCAGGAACCCGTCACGATCCACTCGCTGAAGGCAGTCCACCGCGTCTATCCGACGCCGGTTCAGGCCGCGTTCGAGTGCGACGACCCCTTCCTGAACCAACTCTGGCAAATGTGCGCGACCACCCTGACCGCCTGCGCCACCGATACATTCATCGACTGCCCCTGGCGGGAACAGGCGTTCTGGCTCTGCGACATCGTGGCTGAGACGCCGTTCTACCTGTCGCTGACTTCGGACCGGGCGCTGGCAACGCGCTCGCTCCGGCTCGGCGCGGACGGACAGGTGCGGGACGGGATGATGCCGGCGGTCTACCCCTCGGATCACAACAATCCGCACGTCGTGTACACCAGCATTTCCGCGCTCTGGACGATCGCGCTGAGCGATTACTACCTCTATACCGGAGATCGCGCGCTGGTGGAGGAGTTGCTCCCCGCCGTGGACCTCGGTCTCGACACGTACGAGGCATGGCGCGACGCCGAGGGACTCATCCCGAATCACAAGGAGTACACCAACTTCATCGACTGGGGCTATAACGCCGACACGGCCGCTCTGGGCGGAACCGCCTCCGTTTTGAACATGCTCATTGCCGCCGCCTGCAAGCGCGCGGCGTGGATGCACCAATCGGCCGGAAGCGCGGAGCGCGCCGCGGCGCTGGCGCGCAGGGCGGGCGACCTTTCCAGCGCCATCGCCCGCAAGTTCTGGCTTGCCGACCAGGGGAAGTTCTACGACTGCACGAAGCCGCCGCTAGGCGCGCGCAGTTTCAGCCAGCACCCCCATGCCGTCGGACTGCACTTTGATCTCCTCGATGAACCTCACCGAGCTGCCTCGCTCGACGCGCTGCTCGATCCGTCCCTGGTGAAGGCGGAGTACTACTATCAGTACTTCGTGCTGAACGCCCTGGCGCGCGGCGGGAAGGCAAAGGAGGCCCTGGTGTGCATTCGCGACTTGTGGGGACAGATGGTGCGCGAGAACTCGCTCACCGTCTGGGAAGTACGCGGCGGCCGGGACGGATTCGGCGGCGCCGGAAGCCTCTGCCACGGATTCTCCTGTGCGCCCCTGTATTTCATGCAGACCGTGCTGCTCGGCATCCGTCCGCTCCGCCCCGGTTTCGCCGAGTTCTCATTCGAACCTCAGGCGCTGGGTCTCAAGCGGTGCAGTGGCCAGGCGCCAACCCCGCAGGGTCCGATCGCAGTCCAATGGTCGCGGCGCGACGCGGAATCGCTGAACGTCGAAATCACCGTTCCGGCGCAAACCACGGGGGTGCTCCGCGACGGGCGTCGGCTGCCTCCGGGAAAACACTCCCTTGTACTGAACGAGCGCTAAGCAGCTTTCGGAGCGAACGCCCCCGCGGGGACGGAGGTCTCTACTCCGCACCTCTTACGGGAAGGCAGGGATGTATCGGAAGGGCTTCCACTGTCCAGGTTAGAAGGAGACGCGTCATGCGTATGCCGAAAATTGGAGTTATGTCGCTGTTTCTGCTCGCCGTGGCGACCTGCGCTATTGCCGCCGAGCCTGCCGGCGTTCGTGTGAAAGAAACCTACGGCGCGACGGAAGGGGCGGCAAAAAGATCCGCGATCTGGGAGCAGTACACCAGCACCTATGTTTCCAGCGCCCAAATGACTGCCGACGGGTTGGTCCTGACCGGCGAGACGGACGCGACATTTGGCATGGTGACGGGCCCCTACGGCGCCATGATCGCCATGCCGATGGCCTTCGAATTCCGGATGAAGTGGAGCTTCGTCCCCAAGGGATTCGCGGAGATGCAGTACCTCTGCAAGCCGGGCATGTGGATGTGCGGATGGCGTCCCGGCGAGATTTATGATCCCGCCAATCCCGCCTCAGTGCTCAAGGTGAACACTGAGGAATGGCAGACCTATCGACTCGTCGCACGAAGCCCGGACGACGTGAAGTTCTTCGTCGTCGGCCGCGAGGCGGAGGCTCTCACGCTCAAGGCGGGCAAAGACGACGCCCAGTCGATCAAGTTATTGATATACGGAAAAGGCACAAAGGCGACCTTGACCGGCACCACCCTCGCCGGCGAACTGCCGTAAACACAGGACGCGGAAATCCGCGCTGAACTGGACAAAACAATCAAGTTAAGGAGAGAAGGATGCCCCGCGCCGCGCATGGAATATTGCTGGCCGCAATCGCCACTCTTCTGACGGCTCTGAGCAGTTTGGCGGCGGAACGAACAGTCATCGTAGCGCAGGACGGCACGGGCGCCTTCAAGACGGTCACTGAAGCGCTCGACTCAGTCAAGGACGCCACGAAGGAAAATCCGGTCACCCTTCTGATCAAGCCCGGGTCGTATAACGAAATGGTGACGACGAGGAACTGGGTAAACCTCGTCGGAGAAGATCGTGACAAGTGCGTCCTGAGCTATTCGCGCAAGCCCGCTGAAGAAGTCACGCGCACACATGTCATCTGGGCGACGACGACCAGCACAATCAAGAACCTGACTCTCCTTGGCGGCGACGTCAAGTACTGCATCCACAGCGACGGCGGCGGACCCTACGTACTCACGGTCGACAACTGCATCCTTCGCCGCACGCCCCCGGCCAATGACTACAACACGGCTTTCGGCATCGGCTTGTGGGCGGGACAGCATATTGTCATTAAGGACTCGCTCCTCGAAGCCAAACAGCCCCTTTACATGCACAACGGGAAAGGACAGGAATCCTCGTGCAGCATGACCGTTGAACATTGCGCGTTGAAAGGTGAGACCGACGCTATCCTCATCTCCGCCATGGACAGCCAACAGCGGGATTTCTTTGTTATCCACGACAGCACGCTCGCCGGAAAACGGCAAGTGGCTTGCCTGGCCAACGAGAAGCCCGACAAGTCGAATTTCATCGAGTTCTACGGCAGCGGCAACACACCCGAAGGTGGGATCACCGGCGCGGTTTGGTATGACGACGCACAGGCGCCGGCGAGCGGACAAGAATTGACAGCGAAGCTCGGCACCCGCAACCCGCTGGCGCGGCCGGGGATTCGCATCAAGGAGACCTATGGCGCGGCCGAGGGCGCGGCAAAAAAGTCCGCAGCGTGGGAAGCGTACCGGAACGTCTATGTCGCGGGCGCGGAGATGACCGATGAGGGACTGGTCCTCATAAGCGAGACGGACAACGCCTTCGGCATGGTCATGGGCCCCTATGGCGCCACGTCCGAACTCCCGATGGTGATGGAGTTCCGAATGAAATGCAGCTTCGCTCCCAAAGGCGCCATTGGCTTGCTCTATCTCTGCAAGCCCAGCGCGTGGCAGGTGCAGTGGCAAGCTGACGGAGTGGCCGACGGTGTCAATCCCGCCGCCGTGATCAAGATCAACACCCAGGAGTGGCAGACCTACCGCCTCGTGGCCCGTAGCGCCGACGACGTAAAGTTCTTCGTCGTTGGGCGCGAAACGGAAGCGATTGCTCTCAAACGCGCCAAGGACGAGCTCCGAGGCTTCAAGCTCCTGCTCTACGGGAAGGGAACCAAGGCCGTTCTGGGAAGCACGATGCTGACTGGGGACGTGCCATAAAGTGCCGGCGATATCGGTTGACGCTCACAATGAGGATAGACCGACAACGGTGTAGCTTCGCTTTCGCCAGTCGTCGCCGTCCCTGACAGGATGGAGACCTTCGGTTGCCACGGCATTGCCTGGCGCCATTCGCGCCCAACAATTCCGATCAGCCTGCCGGAACGCGAACCTCAGAACATGCCGGCCGCCGGCTCCTTCTTGATCTCCGAAGGTGAACTCTCGGTCAGCCCGAGACCCAGCAGCCGGTTGGCGTTCTTCCAGGTGATCTTCTGGAAGGCGGTGTCCGAGATGAGTTTCTCCGACTTGACCTTGCGGAAGTAAGGCACCTGCGGCAGCACTTGCGGGCAGTAGCAGATGTCCGTGCCGAACAGCAGGCGATCCTGGAACTCTTCGAGGAACTTGTAGCCGAACTTCGGATCGCGCGCGATGGCGTTGTGCCCGCTTCCGGCGGAGAGGTCGCCCCAGAGGTTCGGGTAGCGGCGCATGAGCGTGACGAGGCGCCCCGGCTTCACCTTGCCCGTCGGGTAACCCTTGCGCGATTGCTCGGTAACCTGGCCGATCTCCGCCCAGAAGGGCTGGGAGTGACCGATCAGAATGAGGTTGGGAATGGCCTTGAGGACTTTCTCAAGGCGCGGGAGTCCCTTTTCGTCGTAGCAGCCGTAACAGCCGCCGCGCGTGGGGCCGATGTGGAACAGCAGCGGCAGCCCCACCTCGGCCACCTGCCGGAAGAGGTTCATCGTCATCGGGTCGTCGAACGGCAGATTCGCCATGTACTCCCCCACCCCCTTGCAACCGGCCTCTTTGTAGTACCGGAGCATGGGGCGGAAATCGGTTTTGGGGGAATTGCCGATCATGCGCGCGTCGAGGCTACAGAAGGGAATGAAACGCTTCGGGTAAAGCGCAGCGATCTCGAGCGTTTCCTCCGGCGTGATGTAGCCCCAATGCCACTCCGGGTTCATGGAGGGGAGCAGAACCCCCTTGTCGATCCCCGCCGCATCCATCATGCGGAGCAGTTCGTGCGGCTGCGCGAAGGTCTTTGCCTTGCGCCCATGGACAAAGGGAAACCGATTCTTGCGGCAATGCACATGCATGTCAATCAGCACGGATGATCCTCCTTTCGACTGAACCAAAGCCAAACTCTACAACATTCCTCACATCCATTCTGGACCAGGTCTTGGGGGTTGACGTCAAAGTCTCATAGAACCAATTATCCTCTCATTGCTGTTTCGAAAAGACTCCGTTCTGTGACGAATACAAAGACGAGACCCACCCGTCGAGCGAGATCACTAAGAGGCGGAGACTCGGGTATCCACATCCAGTTCACCGGACCGTCCGCGCTCCATCCGCCAGATCACCCAGATGGCGGCGATCAACAGAAGATTGGCGACGACGGCGGACATCCCGATAACGATGCACTCCCATTCCATATTCAACCGGACCGTCACGATGACCTGGGCGACCCAAAGGCCCAGGGCCAGCAGGTACTGGATGGATACGACCAGCAGGACGCCATGGTGCGGGATTCCGTTCTGGAGCGGTTCATTCCTGAGACTTCGGGCCATGTCGCGCCGAATCCCGCGCTCGAGAAACTTCCACGCGATCCACACGCCCACCAGGCCGGGCAGAACCAAGGTGGTATACGCTCGCAACGCAATCGTGGCCCCGCGTTGATGCATCCACCACATCATGGGCAGCAGGGCGAGCACTGACAACCACATGATCGCGTCAAAGAACCGCAGAGACAAGCTCAGCCAGCGCGATTGCGGGCCGACGGTGGGAACGATTTCCTGCGCTTCGATCTTGTTGGGATTCCATGGCGCCGGAGCCTGATACTGGGCTGCGCCGAGCCTGTGCCAATACACATAGACCCAGATGGCAAACAGTCCTGTGATGGCCGTAAAGAGGCCCGACCACAGAAAAGTGAAACGGTAACAGAAATTGGGGCCACAGTTGGAATTGCGTAAAAGCCACACGATGCCATCAATGAACAGCCCGGCGACGACGCCGGACATCAGCGAGAGGATGGCGCGAATCATCGCCTGGGCCGAGCAGAACTGGCCGTAGCGCGATTTCGGGAAGATCCTCATTTGGAGCGGGGCGCCGCTGACGATGGTCAACGAGACGAAGAGGCATCCAATCACGGCCGAGCCCATGGACAGCCAGAAGAAGTATCTCCCGGGCAACGTGACGAATATCCAGACCCAGTTTGAAAACCCGGCAAAGGCCAGGAAGATGCTGACATAGACCCGCACGCGCATGGGATGCCAACGGTCAACAAATACAGAGGCCAGATACATCGCGGCCATGCCCGCGATCCCGCCGATGGCACCGAGCTTTCCGATGTCGTCCAGCGACAGGCCCATCTCCTGGTAGAAGAATACGTCGAATATGCCGACGCCGGCCGTGATAGCGCTGATGGTGTTCCACCCGAAGAACACCCAGTACCATTTGTGACAGAACGACTCCTTGAGGTACGTCTTCACGCCCCGGAAGCCCCGGGAGGCGCCGACCTCCTCGCCTTCCACGGGGGGATACCCGCCTTCCTTGACCATCACGCACAGGACGGTAAAGCCGACGAAGTACAGCAGCGCGGCGCCGATCAGAATCTCCCGCATATTCGTTCCAGCGTATTGGTAGACAAAGTAACTGTACAGCGCGCTGGCCAGGTTGCCGACGATCCGGAACGACCCGATGAAACGCCCCATGTGCGGCGCCGGCACCACGTCGTTGAGCAGGCAGTTAAAGACCGACGCGACAAACATATTGAAGAATTGGAACGCGGCTATGAAGAGCCCGATGAGCGCGATGGTGACCGTTGCGGGCGCGAATTGCTGCAGGAACGTCATGTGCGCTTGCAGCCAGGAGCTGATGTCGTGGCTGCACCCGAGCAGAACCAGACTTACGCAAAGAAACGGCAGGGTCCAGATAATGAATGGAATCCGTCGGCCCCATTTGCCCCGGTGTCGATCGCTTTTGAAGCTGACAGCGGGACAGACCGTCATGTTCAGAATGCCCGGGACCGTTGTCATGATCAGGCCCATCAGCCAGTTGGGGCAAGCCAGCCCCTTCAGGTTGATCGGCACAACGGTCGGCACGACCGATTCCATAATCGTGTAACAGAAGTCGCCCCACAGAAGCCAGGCAAAGATCGCCAGAAGCCCGGCCTTCGTGTACGTGAGGGTTCCGCAGTGATAGGTTTTGATTTTAGACGGAGGAAGGGGGTCGGGACCTTCCCCGCCCGCGCCCTTCCGGCGGAAAAACCGCATTATCGAGCCGAGGATCGGCATGCGCTGAACACTCCACTAAGTACATCATCCCGCAGGGGCTTCGCCCCTATGGCGCTCCAAGACGCTCCGATCTATCGCGGCTTTTTGCTGTCAGATGGAGTTTTCGAGAGGCACAATCCATCAGTCGGGCGTTGCAACGGATCGGAGGCGCACCTCCGACAGCATGATGCCGGCCGTATCCGGACGAATGCGCGTGGCACGAAGGACGGCCTCATAGCTTCCCGCCGCCGGGAGCGTAATCTCACCCAGGATGCCCACGGCCTCCGGGGAGACGCGACGCGCACGGAAGCTGTCAAGGTCGCGGTGGCGGAGCAGAGGCCCCTCCAGGCTGGTGTCACCGATGCGCAAGGAGACCTCATGATGACCCTCTGCCTCCTTGCCGGGCGCCTCCCAATGGACTATCTCCACGGTAAACCGTCCGCCGTTTGCCACTTTGAAGTGCCAACTCAGTTCGGGTTCGGTCGTGTGCCAAGCCTCGGTCGTGCCATTGCGCTCGAAGGCGACGGCATCGGGCGGATTCACCTGCGCCAGGTGGGCAAGCAGCGTTACGCTGCCATCGGACTGCTGGATGGGTGTGTCGTCCATGTCCAAAGGCGCCTCCAAGTCCAGGGCCAGGACGGCGACGTGCGCCCCAGGCGCCTGCGGCGGCAAGGTCAACTCCAGCGTGTGCCAGTCACGTTCCAGGTCATGTTGCTGCCGGTAAGTCACCCGGGCCCCGGGATCCGCCAGGAAACGGGCGGCGGATATGGAGCTCCGAATACCGTGGATACGCAAAGGCCCTTCAGGCCATTTGGTAACGTGCAGGTAAGCGCGCTTTCCTTTCCAGGTGATGCGCCCCCATGGCAGCTCGCACGGGCAGGGGCTTGGCTGAGTGCCGTAGATGGCTTCTCCGTTGACCGACATCCATTCCCCTATGGCCTCCAGTCGCTCCACGCTCTCCGGGGGAAACTCTCCTTCCCCCGTAGGTCCGACGTTCAGCAGGTAATTCACCCCTTTGCCGGCCAGATCCACGAGAAGACCGAGCAGACGGTCTGCGCTTTTCCAGTTGTGATCGTAACTTTTGTAACCCCAGGTATCGTTGAGCGTGGCGGGCGTTTCCCAATACCCGGCAACTCGGCCGGCGGGGATCATGTTATCCCCCATGGTGCCATAGTCGCCCACCTGGTTGCCGATACGGCCGCAGACGATGCAGTCGGGCTGGATGGACTTAACAAGGCGTTTGAGGTCGAGGCTTTGTTCCCGGGTGATGCAGAGCGGGGTGTCGAACCAGATGAGTCCGATGGAGCCGTACTGTGTCAGGAGTTCGCGCACCTGGGGCTTGGCCTTCTTTTCGAGATAATCCTGAAATGCCTCCGGCGGGGGAAAAGCCTTCGACCACTTCTCCCCAAATCTCCAGTGACCGGCGCCGCCGGGGTGGCGCCAGTCCTGCGTTTGGGAATAGTAAAAGCACAACCGAATACCGTGCTTCCCACAGGCCTCAGCAAGCTCGGTCATAGGATCGCGGCCAAAGGGCGTGGCTTTGACGATATTGAACGGATCGCAAGGGGAATCGTACATGGCGAAACCGTCGTGGTGTTTGGCCGTGATGACCAGGTATTTCATCCCCGCGCGTTTCGCAAGCGAGACCCACTGATCGGCGTTGAACTTCACGGGGTTGAAGCGGCGGGCAAGCTGTTCGTACTCGGGGACGGGAATTCGCGCGTTCCGCATGATCCATTCGCCCAGACTTGGAATCTGCTCCCCCTTCCACGTTCCAGCCGGAAGGGCATACAGGCCCCAATGGATGAACATGCCGAAACGCGCCTCATGCCACCAGGCAGGGATGGTCGCCTTTGCGTCCCCCCCAACCGGCGAAACTAATCGCATGGAAAATCCCTTCGATTCATTGAAGAAGGTGGCCGCCGCTTTTCGAACCTCAGCCATCCAAAGTCCGTGGCGGGATTCTCCTCGCCATACGCCAATCGCCCTGGGAGCGGATGGGGCTTGACCCAACTGTTCTGCAATCGCCCCCACTCGAAGTCGCCGATGATACTGAATATCCGGAACCGGATGGGTTCGTCCGGCGGCCTATCGAGGCCGAGAGTTGCGAACGGAATGCGGAAAGTGGCTGACCATTGATCGTCGCCCGCATGAGCTGCGACGGACCACTGCTCGTCGGTTCCGCCCTCAAAGTCCCGGTACAGCCTGGAGCCCTTCGGGGTGACGGCGAGCCAGTAGCCCGGGAAAAGCCTCCGCGGCTCTATCCGGAGGACGATCTGCGTGGACCAGTAGCCGTCGTGGCCTTTCTGCTGCGCCAGGCTCTTGCGGAACCGCGCCAAGTCCGGGACGTCGCAGCGGGCGCCCACATAGAGGGCGCGCCGGTCGTGACCCACCCGCCAGTGCGCGGCCCATCGCTCGTATTCCTTTCGGGGCGGAGTGGAAAGCATCTTCCCCTCGCAGTCGGTCCACTTCCGGCAAACCTCTTCCGGCATGGAATCCCAGACCCCGCCCTGGGGGATGCCATTCATTGAGGGTTTCCGGCTGAGGAGGCGCGACACGTAAAGAGCGTTCCCGGCGTTGGCTCCGGTGTACTCCGTGAACAGCGGCGCGCCTGACCGGGATTGCTTTCGTACGCGCGGGAACTCCCTCTTCAGCAACGCGCGGAGTTGGTTCATCCGCCATCGGATTCGTTCCGGATAATACTTGTATCCTTCCGCCTCGGAATGGAATCCCAGGGCGGAGGTGTCTGAACAGAGGGGCAGCAATTGACGGTCAATCCGCAACTCCTCTTCGACCACGGCGCGCAAACGATCCAGCGTGACGAGCCTCGCATTACCCTTCTGCGCAATCAGGCGTTCGCGCAAGGCGTAGAACGTGAGGATGTTCAGCCCGCTGCGAAATTGCAGGTCCAGCGCGAGGGCGGTGTTGATGTCGCGGGTGCGGTCGGGGTCTGAGAGGTAGCGAGGCCGCAACTTGCGCAGTATTTCCGCTCCGCGATGCCAATTCGAGACCATCCGCCGGCACAGGATCAGAACCTCTTCCAAGGAATGACTCTGCGGGAAGGATTCCCCAATGCGGTCTCCACTGGGCGGATACTCAAGTTTCCAGGTCGGGGCGAGAGGCAGGTTGCGCGGTTCCAGGTGCAGGGGCCAGACCGGGCCATCGTGCATCGGCCCATAATAGCCGAAGAATTGAGACGTGGGATATTGCTCGTATCCTTTTCTGAAATAGCGCCAGGCCCGGGCCACGGAGGGCGCGTCCTTTTGCCAGTCGCGGCGCGCGAGGACGAGAAGGAATTCCCGCTCGCTCTTCGGAAAGGGCGCGAAGGACAACTCCCCCGCCGCGCGGGTCATGATGGAGGGAAAATTCCCGAAGTACCAGCATTGCATGGCCCCGCTGACGCCGAGGTCCCGCATCGCACGGTACTTGGCGTAGAGGATACCGGGGGCAGGGACGCACGGGGCGGTGGCGACTTCGTGTGAACAGCCGACCTGCAGCTTGGCGAACATGCGCCGCCCGGAACGCACGGCACGACGCGCGCACTGGCGGAACGTGTCGCTTGGGCCGACGTAGGACAGCCAATAGTCATTGGCCTTGCGCCACTTGCCAAGTTGCCTGTTCCGCCCGGCCGATTCGAAATTGTGCTGCAGGGCGACGCGTGGCGGAACGTGCCCGGCGGCCTCGCGCGTCATGGCTTCACCCCAGACGATGTACTGCGAATAGGGCCATGAGATGAGCTCGGCCCGGGGCGCGACCGCATGCATTCCGCGTTCCATGGCCGAGAGTTCGAGCGCCAGCACTTCCCGGGGCCTCTTGCTCGAACACCGCGGACAGTTGATGTTGCTGCCGGAGGCGGAGTAGCAATGCGTCAACCGCTCACCCACGGTGATGACAATGAGTCCTCCCAGCCCCGGCACATCCGAGAAGAGCGTGCGGGTGGCTTCCTCCAGGTAGGCCTGCACCTTTCTTGAACTCGGGCAGATGGCGACCTGCTCGCCGCGTCGGTGGCCGGCTATCTCCGGGTGGGCGGAAAGCAGAGGGCTGTCGAGGGATATCCCGGCTGGTTCGATACAAAAAGGATAAATCCGTATCCCGTAGCGCGCGCAACGGCGGACCGTTTGGCGCAGTTTCTCAAGCCGGCGGGCGGAGTCCCTGCCGAATTCAGGAATGATGCGGGAAGGGACGGTATCGCGGAAAGTAATCGTCAGCCAGAGGCCGTTAACCCCATCGTGCGCAAGGCGGTTGAGATACTCATCGGGGTAGTAGTTGACGTCATCGGCCAGTTCGTCGCGATGCTTGGGCGGACGATTGATCGGGCCGTAGAAACATCGGGAAATCCGCGTTTGGATGATGGGCTTCCTGCGAAGCCGGCCTTTTGGCAGGAAAGGCCCGCCGCGCCGGAGCATCATGTCTTCCAGGTGGATCAAGCCTCTCCGGATGCCTTCCGTGTCCGCGGCGCAAACCAGCACCTCCGAATCCGACGCGGCAATTGAGTATTCCTCAAAGAGGCCGGTGCGTTCTTTTCGGGTGATGATCGGGACGCCTTGCCCTTCGAGAACGCCCCCCATTTTCAGAAAAGCGCGAAGGTCGCCATAGGCGGTTTGCAGAAGCCCGCCGGGGTCGGAGAATGACTCGACAATCCTTGCGCCCGCCGCAAGGCCGAGCTCATTCCGGTGCGCCGTGCCGCCCGCCCAATGCATCGGCCTGTGCACGGGCGACTGCAGCTCATCCATGAATGCCCAGGATGATTCCGCGGGCTGAGGCGGCGGTGCGCTGATATCGCCTTCCGGCGGGCGTTTCAATTCCGGTTCCTTCCACCTCTGCGGACCCAGGCGGTCTGCTCTCCCGGTGACAATGATGTCATGAATCGGTTCAGCGGGACGACGCTTTCGCGCCGCCTTCGCGCACGAACTGCCGAATCGCTTTCCCGCTCAAGTGGGCAATGCCGAGCTGTTCCAAAGAGACCCCCTCCTTGAGGAAGTCGTGTCCGCAGGCGACGGAGCCGATCCGGATCATCGACTCGATGACCGGGACTTCGATGTTGAATTTCCGCGCCAGATGATAGCGGACAACGGTCCCCACGGGGATGTCCTCGGTGAAGTAGCGATGTTCGACGGAATCGGGGCCGGTGATGGGCGGCATGATGACATCCACGAAGGGAACCCAGTACTCGATTCCCATGACGCCGCCTTTCCAGAAGAACTGCTCCTCCTGGTATTCGACCATGCGAATGCCGAGTGCGGCGGCAATGGCCTGTTCTTCACGGTAGAATGCCAGTTGCGTGCGGGCCACGGCAGGGCACATGCCATGTTTGTACATCGAGAACTTCCCCTTCGGAATGCCGAGAGTGCCTTCCATTTCAGAGACTTCCATGGGACCCACGCTAAGGAGAGAGCCGGGCACATGCACCACGGGGTTGGGATTGGAGAGGTCGGCGGCGAGAATCGTGTCCGCACGCTTCAGATTCACGGCGCCGTCGAAAACCGGCAACGACTTCATGGTTTCAAAGAAGGCTGCGCCATCCCGGCTTGGCAGTGCGTCACCCATCAATTCCTTCGTCCGCATGATGCAGTCCAGCTTCCCCGGCTCGACCATGCGGACGCCATAGGGCATCGAACTCCAGCCCCCGACAATGACCCGGACCTTCGACTTCGCCTGGATCATCATGTTGCGGAGAATAAGCGCGCCGAAATTGTCCGGGAAGATGCTGATGATCTGCCCGCTCTCCAGATGCGGTATCATTTTCTGAAAGAACGGCTTGTGTCCTTTGGCCGGCAGGGCGACGATGACGACGCCCGCCCCGCGCAATGCCTCGGCGATGTCGGTGGTGACGACGGCGATTTTGGCGACGCCGGTCCTGCGGAACCACTTGAAGTTGCTCTGAGGTCCCCCGAGCTCAATGGTCCGGGTCTGTAGAACGGCCCCCAATGTTTTCGACGCGAACTCGGGCAGTTCAAACAGTCGAACGTCATATCCTTCCAGGCTGAGTTCTGCGGCGAAAGTCTGGGCGCAGGCGCCTCCGCCCAGGACGGCAATCGGTTTTTCCAGTACCTTCATCCGGGTTCTCCTTGGTCTAATGGCTTCCCAGCCAGCGAATTCCGTTGATCAACACGTCACGCTCCCCGCCTTGGGGGGCCTGATCCAACTCAACGGGCCCCACCGAGGCGTAGCCGGTGATCATGCCGTTCAAAAGCACCTTGCCGCGCCCGGCCTTTCCGGCTATCACGACGCCATAGCCCTGCTCGTCCTTGACCAGAACGCGCGCTCCAGCGCCGGGCTTCATTGCAACGTGGTCTTTGTAGCTGTGGTCAAACTTCTCGCCGATCGACAGGCCGGCGGTGACGGGGTGCCGCGCGACGACATGAACCGTCTGACTTCTCGGATGCGTGAGCGCTTTCGCGAGTTTCGGGAAAAGGGGCGAGAAATGGCGGTAACCGACGGCGCTGTGCAGCAGCATGATGCGTCCCCCGCCTGCCACCCACCTGCAAAGGAGATTCTTCGCGCTGGAATAGAAAGCCTGCGACGACGGCACGGGGATCACAAGAACCTCCGTTTGGGAAAGCGATTTCCGGTCCAGCCGGGGCAGGCTGAAGGCATTGAGGTCCTTTGCGCCGGCGAGCGCCTCTAAAATTCCCAAGTCTCCGATGCCGGAGCCGTACACGCCGACGCGGATTCCGGGCTTATCGGGAATGTCGAGCGGCGTCCGCGGATTTTCGACGTTCACGTTCCGGATTTTTCCGTTCCAGCAGTCCATGCCGACGCGCACTTTGGCGATGGCGTCCAGATGACGAGCGCGTTGAGTGTTGAGGGTGGGATACCACACCGTCTGCATGAAACCCAGCAGGCGCTCCGGCGCGATATGCCGCTTGCAGTAATCCACCATCCTCAAATAATTGTAGGGATCGGTGCACGCCCCCGAAGGGACCTGGTCAAACCCGTGCTCTTCGAGAATGTGGTATGACTCGACGGCGCGGTCATACGGCTTGTAGTCATTGCCTGTCCGCAGCTTGCGTTTGAAAACGCCTCCGTAGTACCAATTGCTCTGAAGCACGGAACGGGGCATCTTCTTGACGTACTCTTCCGGCTCGCGCCAGATCTGGTCCGACCACACCCAGGCGCGCGAGCCGCCCTTCTCCACCTGCCCGACGAGGAAGAGCAGGTCGTGCCACCAGAGTTCATGCTGGCGGACGACGACATAGTTGCTGTGCTGCTGGTGGCTGGCGGTTTCCTCGTCCATTCCGAGATGGAGAAACCGCGGGCGGTCGAAGAGGGAGAGAGTTTCGGCGATGAGGTCGCGACAGACCGTGTAATATTTGTCGGTAGAAACGCAGCGCGAATAGGGACCGAGCCAGATGTCGTGGGCGGCGGAGAAATTGAGCTTCGGAATAGGCTCCAGTCCCAGCGCGCGAACTTTGGCCAGCTCCCTGCGGAGTTTGGCCGGGGTCCAGGAACCCTTCACCCCCAGTTCCGGGTGGCTGTCGTACTTCACCCCTTCACCGAGGTCTATGAGCACCATATTCATTCCGGCGTCGGCCATTTCCTTGAGGAGGTCATCCCAGAGGTCCTGGTCGAAGCGGAGGAAGGGCTTGGCAACGCCCGCGTCGAGGTTCTTGTAGACTTCCGCGTTCCGGTCGCACCACATGTTGAAGCCCAGGTGGAGCAGATTGGCCCAGATGAGATTGCCGCGGTTGCGTGGTGCGCGAGCGGACTGCGACCTATCGCCGCCGGATTTGCGCATGCATCCTCTCTCTTTCTGGATTGACGGACGCCATTACACGTCAGGCCGGGATGCTCAGGATTGATCCTTCAGCAATTCCTGCGCATGAGCGGCGATGCGCTCACTGACGACACGGAGCCGCGCCTCGCCGAATTCGGGATTGGCCCCGGCAACGAGCGCGATTTGTTCGCGTGTCGAGGCCTTCAGTTGCAGGGGCAAGGGGCTGCTCAGCGTCCGCTCAACGCGCTTGAGGTCCACCCAATCGGGTCGGCACGCGGCGATGAGGGAAGTTTCCAGCATGCCGGCGTGAACGGCAAGGTCGCGGTCTTCCGGCCGGGTCCGGCCGATTCCAATCGCGTCCAGGCTGACGCGCTCGGAGCCGCCCCAGAACTTCATGTCTCCCACGCGACCCTGGCGCTGTTTCTCGATTTCGCGGAGAAGCAGGAAGGCGGGGCCATGGCCCCCCAGCGCAATGCAGACTTTGAAGCCGAGGTCGGCAAGGGATTCGAGCAGTTCGACGTAAAGGGTCTCGCAGAGCTCGCGGCTGACCCAAAGGCTGGGCGGAAAGAGATCGTGCTTGCCGCTCCGGAGCGCCTCGCGCGACAACGCGGGCGAGCCGGCGGGCACAAACGGAACCGGCGGAAAAAGGATTCCGCCGGAAAGGGCGACGGCTCGAAGGCAAATGTCGTAGGCGATGTGGAGGTCCACGCCAAGGGCATTGTGCAGGCCGTGCTCTTCCATCCCTCCGCATGCCAAATACGCAATCGGCGCGCGGCGGAACTCCTCGTTGAACTCCTCGGGAAGAAGCTCTTCCCACTTGTGGCTGTCACGCATGGCCGCCCTATCGCTGATGGAGACTGTCCGCGCGAAGAGAACTACTTCCCGTCCGGTTCGAGCTTGTATGCCTTGACCTGGCGGATTACCTTGACAAGGCTTTCCACCGCCTCGTCGAGCAGCGCCTTGCCTTTTTCGGCCGTCGCCTTCTGCGGTTCGCCGGCGAAGCCGAGAGGCACCATGCGGTTCCAGTCGTCAACGTGCGCCGCATCCACGCCATCAGGGACGTACGGACCGGAATGAGCTTTCTCCGGGCGGACCATGTCCGGACGAATCTGCATCGTCAACGAGGTCTCGTATTCGCAGCCGTGCATCGGTTTGCTTTCGAGGACCGACTTGCACGCCTCTTTGCACAGTGCGCCGAAATAGACGTAGAACACCATGCGCCGCGCTTCGGTGGAATTTCGCGCGCCGGTTCTTTGCTCAAGCAGGTCCTGCTGAGCCAGGCCGACCGGGAGCTGCGTTCCACCGTGGCCGATCACGCAGATCATGCGGTCAAAGCCGTTACGCGCGGCTTCGGCGGATATCGTCATGACCATGTCGGCGATCATGCGCACCGGCATGGATAGCGTGCCCGGATAGCATTTCATCGGCGCGTTCAGATTGTAATGAATCGGCGGAAGCACGATGGCCTTTTCGATTTGCGCGGCCTTCTCGGCCAACGCAATCGCGGCGACGGTGTCCACTCCGGTGGCCAGGTGCGGCCCGTGCATTTCAATCGACCCCATGGGCAGGAGCGCAACCTGCGTCGCTTTCGCAAACTCCAGCACTTCCGGCCCGGTCATTTGATTCCAGATCACGATTGGCTCTCTCTAAAAGCGGTCCAGTGGCGAAAGCAGCGGGTCCTGGCGCGGGAAAAGCGCCTTCGTCAGACTGGCCGCATCGCCGGATGTCCGAATGCGCGCCGCGTCAATCACTTCGTCCGGGTTGTCCGTGCCGATGAGCAGTTGCGCGATGGCCGGGCCGCCGCGAAGCGCATGCTTCACACTCTGCGCCCCCCCCGGGCGGACGCTTCCATTCCGAATATGGAGGCAGACGGAATCGCATGCATCCGCCACCAGCAGCGAGCCGCGCCAATCGCACATGGGGGACGCGGCGAGCCGGCGCGAAAGTTCGCCGGCCATCTTTTGGAGGCAGGCGGCCAGATTAATGGTGCGCACCATGGCGCCTCCGCACCGGCGGCAACGCACGTCCAGCCGGCACGTGCCGCGGCGGAGCAGTTTTGTCAGCGGGTCGGCCTCCGAGACGCACGAGAAGCAGAGATTCCTGCACGAGCGCATGCGCGCGACCCGGCGCGCCGCGCCGAGAATCTCCAGCGGGTCGCCTGTGAAGTCCAGGATGTTCAGGACATCGCCTTCAACCTTCGCGATCACATAGCCGGCGGGGCTTCGCGATCTGCCGGTCCAGAGATATCCGGCGGCATCGGGCTGGGGGTGAAACCAACCGCGCTCTTGGGTCGAACGCACGGCGGAGCCGGTGGCGGCACGGTGGAACCGGTTGTACAGCGCGGCCAGATCCGCCCGCCAGGCAGGCACGAAACGCCGGAGGTTGCTGACCTGCGCGTTCTCCGGCAGGTCGGGATAAGCCACGTGACAGCATGTCTCGTTCCACGCGCGCACGTAACCATAGCGCCCATACATGCCCTCCACGCCGAAGAGGAGACTCATGTCGTACCCGCGGTCCCGAACGCCCTCCAAAACGCCGCGCATGGTCTCGCTCATATATCCGCGACCGCGGCAGTCGGGGCGCGTCCCCACGCCACCGATCCCGGCGACGCACAAGCGCGCGCTTCCGACGCGCATGGTGTATCGGCTCACGCCGCAGTGCGTCACGATCTGGCCGTCCTTCAGGCCGATCCGGCTGGACCGCTCGTCATAGCTGGTGCAGACGGTGTTCTCATAGTTCTTCAAAACACGGTAGTATCCGACTGCCGAGAACACCTTGCCAAGAAAATCCGCCGTATCGGCGCGGTATTCCTCAGACGGCGCGAGCAACTGCAAGGACGTCGGGGGCATGTCTGTTTCCACTCTACGGTTGAAATTCCGTCGGCTCCGACCCCTTTTCGATCTGAATGGCGTCCATCCAGACAATGGTGTCTTCCGGCAATTCGCGGACGTTCGGGTCGCCGACCCAGACGAAGAAGTGGCTCTCGGAGGAGTTCTTCGCGGGAACGGGACAGGCGATGTCGTACCGCTTCCACTCCGTGGTCAGCGCCACTTGCTTCTCCCTGCGGTCGGTCGGTGACCGCAGGTCGATCACCGCGGACGCGCCCTCGCGGTTGGCGCGCAAATAGACGGACAACACGTAATCCGTGGCCACGTCACTGACCAGGTAGAATTCCTTGTACGTGGCGCGGCGGATCTTCATCCCTTTCTTGACCACCATCTTAAGACACTTCTGTCCGTGGAACGGATGATCTTCCACGACGCTCCAGCACGCCTCTTTGCCGCCGACGCGCTCCTCCCCGACCAGGGGGGAGCCGGTGTATTGGTAGAAATTCGGCCAGCCGGGCACGGCCGTTTCCTCGAAGCTGGCGTTGGGAAGGATGTTTCGCTTCCCAGTGGCAAGCTCCGGCTGGATATCCTCATAGCGGGTCTGGTCTTTGAGCGGCGTCATTTTGACGGAAATCGCCACCGGCGCGGTCACGGTGTCAGGACCGGCGATTTTATAGGCGCGCGTTCCCATCGCCTCGATGCGGTCGTCGAAGGCGGCGTCCTTCACCGGGTATTTGTCCTCCGCGAAAAGGCGCGTGACCACGCCGTCACGTCCGAGGAGCGAAACAGTGAATGACGTGTCCACGGGACACCAGGCCGTGTTGGCGCAGATCAGGACGTAGCCGCCGGCGGGGTCCTTCCGCAGAGAGACCTGCACGTCGGTGAATTGATCTTTGGCCGGATTGAGGACGCCGGGGGAATAGGATACCTCTTGCGGCACGTCGGGCGTCAGGCAGATCGGGCCGAGCGTCTTCATCTGCTCGGTCAGCACCTTCATTTCCGCGTTGGTGGACCGGGTGAAGAACGGATAGTGGAAGTACAAGATGCCTTTGCTGCCGTGAATCAGGGCCAGATAGGTCTGGCAAGCCTGTTCCACCGGCATGAGCGGACGCTTCTTGGTGGCGCTCCATCGCTCCATCACCTCCACGGTGTAGGTCACCTCGCGCATCTCGTCCGCGCGGCGCTTCGTTTCCGAGACGATCTTGGAGACGAAGTTCACCGTGCCGCGGGTGCCCCAACCGGAGGTGCCAGGCACCCAATAGGGGTCTGTGCCCAGGCCGTCGCACCAGTCCACGGTCTCAATCCCCGGCGGGATTTCGGAAGAATAAAGGACGAGCGTCGGATGGTACCCGTCCAGTTCATGGAGTCTCCGGTTCCAGTCGCGTCCTGCGATATATTCCTCGAATTCCACGATAATCGGCTCGTCGAACAGAAAATAGGCGAACAGGTTCGGGTGGTTCTTCGCCCCTTCGACGCCGCCGACCATCCTCGGCAGGTTGCTCTCATAGAGCTGCGTGAAGAACGTGGACCGATCCGACCTTGAGAGGCGCGTGAGGGCCGGGTGCGTGAGTTCCAGTGCCTTCATAACATTCAGACTGCCCGAATCTTTGAGGCGGGCATTCAGGGAATCCAGGTCCCCCGGTTGCAGAAGATGGTTCGGGTCGCTCAGGGGCAGGCCCTTGGAGTAGGTGCCGTCCGGGCATGCGATGACCTCCAAGTTGTATTTGGCAGCCATATCCAGGTAATTCCGCATGTCCGCGACCGGGTCAATGCCGGGATTCTTGGCATACCGGAGAGGATACCATTGAACCACCGTGTTGAACCCCATTTCCGAGACTTCCTGAAAAGCCCACTCGCTTTCGGGGAAGACCGAGTCCATTAAGAGACCGAAGGGGAAGAAAGGTTTGCCATCCTTGAGGAAAGTGCGGTCCACGCGGTTCACCTTGACCTCGCACCCCGGTTGCGGAGCTTTCTTGAGCAACGAGACTTCCTGGCGGGTGGAAACGGCCCCCTCCTTGTCGTGCAGTTCCACGACCAGCGCGTTCATGCCGAGGGGCAGACCGGCCAGGGGGATGCGGAAGTCGGTCCGGGGCTGCGGGTCCTTCTGTTGCGCAACGGTCCGGCCGGCCTTGTCCGTGACGACCAGCGACATTCCTTTCAGCGTGTTCTCCGGCAGCCCGATCCGGCAGACGGCCACGGCGGCGTCTTCGCTGGTGTAATAGTTGCGGTCCAGGTACGCCGAGAAGAGGTCCAGCGCCGAGGTCTCATCCAATGTGATCCGCTGCAGGACCTCGCCCGACGCGGCGTCGCACATGGAGAGGACGGCGGTTCGTTTGGAGAGCGACTGCACCGGCACGGCAACGCGGATCTTCTCGGTCCTGTTGCCCTGGATATCCACCGTCTCACGCGTTTCCGTCGCCTTGCCGGAGAGCGGTTGGTCCTCGACGTCAAACCGCACCTTTCCCGAGCGTCCGCTCAATGCCTGCACGTCCGCCAGGACGCCGTAGGTATACTGGCCGTCCTTCATTTCATAGCCCGCCACTTGCGCCGCTGTCACGAAAGGCAGGAACGGCGCCCGCAGGTCGGCGGCCTGTATCCCGAGGATGCGCCCGAAATGCTCCGGCTCGTGGAACTGCTCGATGATCGGCGCCCAACTGAACTCAATCTTCTTGACGCCCATGCGCGCCATCTGCGCGTCGCGCTGAAGCAGGAAGGTGTCAATGATGAGGTTGAACCGGGCCTTGCTCGGGTCGCCGTGGGTCAGGATCAGAGAGAACGGCAGCGCGATCTCCACCTGCCAGCCCGTTTCGGTCTCGCGCGTGGCCGAGCGCCACGGGATGTTCCAGTTCTCCCGCTCGCGACCCGCGGCGCGCGTCATGCGGAAGTCGGCGCGTGTATTCGCCTTGTTCACCAGGAACTGATAGTACAGTTCCCCGTCGGTGCCCGGGTCAAACGAGACCTGAACATTGTCCTCGCGCTGAATGTTTTCGTCGTGCTTGAAATACCGGGTCTTGTCGCGTTCCAAGGTGGACTGGGCTACGTCGAAAGCTACGTACAGCCACTCGTTGTCATACGTCACCCACGCTTTGTGCTTCGCGCTTGTGCCGCCCTCCTTGATCACATGGAAGGTCCCCGCGGGGGTGGCGGTCTTCCAGCAGGGGTCATCCAGTTGTCCGTCTATTACGGGCGGGTTGGCGCACTTCGAGATGGTGATCTCGGGCAACGTCGGTTCAGCGGCAAGCGCCTGGCCGGCCCAGAGTCCGAATACGCAGGCCAGCGTCCCGAATAACCCTGTTCCCAAAGTGCGCATATTATCTCCTTGCCTGTGGCCGGATTCGTGCCGCTGGACACATGATCAGACAAACGGCCGCCTCTCCGAACGGAGCCATGACCCCGGCCGGCGGGCCGCATTGTGACAATAGCCGAAAACCTTATGACGCAGAATTAAAGGCCGTCCACGCCGACATCCGCCCCGTTCAAGGTGTCGAAGCCATGCCAGATGGACAGCGCCGAGACCGGGAAGCATTTCGTGCGGGACGAGGCCGTGGTGCCGAAGAGGCCGCCAATGCCGCCCGGGTCATTGACCTGATAACTCGCGACGTCGGTGGCGGCAATGTCGCCATTGATGGCAAGCATTCCGTAGTAGAAATAGTTTGATCTGGAGGATGAATAGATGTTCGTCGGGGCCGGGCCGCCGCTGCCCCAGGATCCCATTCCTTGCGCGTGCCAGATCAGGCCCTGTTGAGGGTCGCCACACCACTTGGCGCTCCAATCGCCGTAGAGAACATTGTAGCCGTCGCGGTGGGCTGCAATTCCCATTCCCGCCGCGGTCTGGCTGAGGGCAATGGCGGCTGAGCCACCCGCCGTGTGCAGAATGTCGGTTTCGAGGTCCCTTCCCAGCGCGTCATATTGCCAGCCCTTGTCCCAGGCGTCGGTCACAATGGAGCGGTTCCCGATATCCTTCATCGTTCGGAAGAGGGGCTGCCCGATGCGCGCGCCGATGCGCGGCTTGACGCCGGTGATGTAGCGGCTGTCGGGGGAGCCGTCGGTGTCCGTATGCCATCCGGCATAAACTGCCAGCGGCACACAACGATAGGCATAATGCGAGTAGATGGTGCTGGTGTTGGCACCAATCCCGCTCCATCTTCCATACAACATCGTGTTCGCGTCATACCCTCCGGCATTCTGCCAGTCACGAATTGAGGAAGGCGCCTTGTTGACAGTCGGCCCCCTATAGTAGGGCGAGATCATCCCGTCCGAACTCGGGCAATAGAATGATCTGGCGTTGCCGACATAATTGCAGGCCAGCAGCATGCCGAGACCGTTGGGCGCATGGATCAGGTTGCCCGTGGTATTCGAACTCCCCAAAGGGGCGAACCCGCTGATATCAGCGCCGCTCGAGTTGACTTGCTGACTGCCGTGAGCGATGCATCGCCATTGAGCTACAAAGGTCGGATCGATGTAGGTTTTGCCCTTTGCGGAGATGGCGGTGTAGGCGTAGCGCCTCATGGTACTCGCGGTTTCGTTATATCGCGTGCCCATGGAGGCATGGTTCCCGCTCAAGCAGGCGCCGCCGGCCGAGGAGCTGCCGGCGCAGTAGCTCCGGTAATCCGAGTTGCCCCAGCCGATCCAGCTCGGCAGGTAGCCGCCGTAGTCGCTGGTATAGCTTTCCAGCCCTTTGCCGAACTGGTTGAGATTGTTGATGCATGAGATCCGGCGCGCTTTCTCCCGCGCCGCCGCCAGCGCCGGCAGGAGCATTCCGGCCAGTATGGCTATAATGGCTATGACCACCAAGAGTTCGATCAGCGTAAAGGCCGACGCCCACTTGCGCAACATTCGCATGGCACTCCCTCCTACTGTTTTGCCAAAACGACCTTGACCGTCTGCCAATTCTCCGTGGGTTTGAATCCCTTGACCGAAACCGTGCCGACCTCCGGCGCAGATGCCTTGATTTCGTACGTATATTCCGTGACGGCCGTCTTGTTCTCAACGTCCGTAGCCTTTTCCTGCGATTCCGTCAGGAGAATCGCCTTGGCCTCATCCTCTTTGCCGGGCGTCTTCCCATCCGCACCCGTGGGAGCCTTGGCATTGCCCACCGTGTTCTCCGCCTTTTGCTCACAGGCGACTTCCACCTGCGCGCCGGGGACGGGCTTACCGGCGGCATCCGCCGCCTCGACAACGACGTGATGCTTGATCCAGACGTTCGGGTAGCGAGTCTTCCCCTCGTTTTTCCAGCAGGCCATACGGTTGCCCGCCGTGGGCGGCTTGATCGTGCAATCAATGAGCGTCAATCCCTTGTCCGTGTAGGGCAGCGCCCAGTTGCGCACGTTGTCCTCGAAAACGCCATTGATGAGGGTCATGTCGAGACCGCCCGAGTCGAAAATGGCCTCCTTCATGTGACGGAATGTGCATCCTCTCCAGAGGTGATTTCCGCCATAGTTGGCCGACTCGCCATATTCAAAGGTCGTGTCCTTCACTTGGGCCGCCCGCGCGTTCATGTGATAGCCAAATGCCCCTTCGCACCATGCAATCGTGGCGTGGTCAAAAACGAAGCTCTCCCCGCCCATGAACGGGTGCGGCAGCGGAGGCGGCCCGGCCCAGCCGAGCCCCGGCTTCTGAGCCGTGGAGGTAATGGTGCTGTTGAAGACGTGCAACTGCCCGCCGAGGCAAAGGTCTTTGCCGACGCTCAGTCCGAACTCGCCGGATTTCCGGCAGTCGAATTTCAAGCTCGCCTTGATGCTCGGATCGCTCGCCAGACCGAGCGTCACGCGATTGACGCATTTCGGGGCCATGTGCTGCGGCTGGGTATTCACGTCCTTGACCCAATAGGGCGGAATGACAAGGCTGCCGCGAAGAACAAGCACTTCATTGGGGTGTTCCTTGCTTCCGACCTGAAGATACGTGTGCGTGCCGTTATTGGCCCCCACGATGAGGTCGCAGGCGACGGTGTAAGTGTCCGCCGCCTGGTCATAGCTGAGTTTGCCCCATCCATTCATCTTATCCGCCGTCAACAAGCCATTCAGGGTGCAGGGGACACTCTCCGGGTAGTCCACAACGGAGATCGCGTTCTTCTGCGCATCGTACGTGCAGGCGGCTTTGACGCTGCAGGCGCAGAGGCAGATGATCATTGCACCCCACGCCACGATTCCCACATGTTTCATTGTCGCGGATCCTCAAAGGCCCTCAGCCTGACGAGCGGGACTGTCCTGCTTCAGCGTGAAATGGACAAACGCCTCACGCCGATAAGAGACTCCGGACCATCCGAAGCCTCCGCGTTCACGAGGTCCTGGGCTCCACCCCAGACCTCGGAGTTTTCAGAGACACAGGGGCGCTCTCCAGCGTTGCCCGCTATCGTTTCACCGACCGCAGGTAATTTGCTCTCCGGCTTCCTTTCTGTCAAGACATTTTCGGATGAGCCGCGCCGCTTAAAGGTCGCACGGGCAAGTCGCTGCGCGCGCCTGTTCCGGTCAGACACTCCCGCGGTCAACGTACTGCGGGGACATTTTGATGATTGCCGCAGGACGTAACGGGTTTTCGATCCGGGCCATCAGTTCATTGACTATTTCGATACCCACGCCCAGGCGATCCGAATGCCAGGTGTCAAATGGAGGGCGGCCCCGGAGATTGCATTCCAGGTTCCCGTAGCCGATAAGGCCCACGTCCTGCCCCACACGGAGGTCGGTCTTCGCCACGGCATCCATGAAACGCCGGCCACGCGTGTCGGTCGAGCAGAAGACTCCCAGTCGGCGCCAAGAAGAATCTTTGGCCCGGGGCAATCCAAAATCTTCCGGGTCCAGCAGAACCTTGCCTTCCGTAACATTATTCTCAAGGAAACACACCAACCGATCCGCAGGGACGCCGGCAGCATCCGCCGCGGACTTAAAACCGCGGTGAAAACTGTCCAGGGGATAAATATGCGCGGCACCTGCTTCCTCGGGGAGAGGCGGACCGTAGAATCCGAAGCGTTCATATCCTTTCTCGGCGAGAATCCGGAAGCTCTCCCGTCCGCACCGCTCATAGTCCGGAGCAACGCAGGACAGCCCATCCATGACCTCCACGCGACCGAACAACACCATGGGAATTTTCTTCTCCGCCAATCGATGCAGGAAATCTGTGGGGGTATAGACATCGAGCACCATCCCCGCAATCCACGGGGAGAAGGCGGTGACAAGCATCTTTCGCTGGTAATCAATCTCATCGAAACAATGGTAGACAAAGCGGTAATCGTGGGCGGATATTTGCTGGCGAATCCCCTGAAGGACGTCGAGACCAAAGTTGTCAACTTCGTTTCGGGGACGATGGGGGCGGAAGAGACAGGCCAAGGTGGTGCGTTGCGCCACCTCCGACGACAACTTATCCTGCCGCAGAACCACAGTACCCCGAGAACCAGCCCCACAGGTGACGAGTTCCTCCGTCACGAGTTCCTGGATGCTGCGGGTGACTGTAACGGAACTCACTTGGAACTCCTGGCTCAACTCCCTTATTGATGGGACCCTCTGCCCCACACCGTATTTGCCGCTTTTGATCCTGCGACGCAATTCCTCACTGACCGCCTGGTATTTCGCGCCGCGCAGCACCTTGGGCGGTTCAGAGAGAGCACCATCATTCATCTTTCGCGACATGCCTCACTCCCACGTCAACCCAACACACGACTATCACAACCGAGTCTTATGCTAGTCATTATAGCGGATGTACGAAGCATGTCAAGATATGAAGACAAATAAGGGCCTTTATGCACAAACGCCGGTATGTCAGTTGTTTGACGAATGTCTTCTTTCTGGCTATACTTCAGCTATCCGATCATGTATAGCACAAGACGGCGATGGCAAGACCGCGTCCTCAACGAGGCGGCCCGGGAGAATGCCGTGAAGCTCCCCGGCCTGGAGTAGGCACGACATGAAAGTCTGGGAATTTCAGAACTACCTGCGCGGCCTCACCAACTCCCTCGGCGCCGAGGAGGGAATCATGTTCGGCGACGCGACCGCCGAGGTCCGAATTATCCAGGTGTCCTGGATGGGAGACGTTGCCGCGGCTAAGAATGCCCTGCGCATCGGCGCGGACCTGATGCTCGTCCACGAGGCCCCCTTCTTCCCCTATCCGGGCATCCGCTCAGGCACCCCGCCGACAGACTGCCTCTCCTGGGCGCCGAACCGCGAACGCATCCGCCTCTACACCGAGGGGCGCATGGCAGTCCTCCGGCTGCACAGCGCGCTGGACAAACTGTGCATCCACGACGACTTCGCGCGCGCGCTCGGTCTGGGCAAGCCGGTTGTGGACGAAGGAGGGTTTATCCGGATCTACGCCATAGAGCCGACCCCTCTGGGCGAAATGATCGACCGGGTGAAGCAGCGCCTCCTTCTGGATTCCGTCCGCGTCAGCGGCGGGGAGGACTTGTCGCGGAAAGTCAGCCGCATCGGCCTGCCCTGGGGTGGCACGGCGCTGTTCGTTAACGTCAACTACCAGGCCGCCCTGCTGCGCCACAAGCCGGACTTGTTCATCGCCGGAGAGACGGACACCTACGGGATGCATTTCGCGCGCGACGCGGGGGTGCCCATGATCGAGACCGGGCATGAAGTCAGCGAGAACATCGGCCTGCGGAACTTCACGGAGCGACTCCGCCGCGACCTTCCCGACGTGCGCGCGGAGTACTTCGAAAACCCAAGGCCGTGGGTGGTGCGATAGCCCGACAGGTCCAAACACTCCTGCGTGTTCAGCGCGCCGCAGAGCCCCCGAATTCATGGCGCCACTGAGACCGTCAGCCCCTCGCCGGCGTCTCTGTATAGCAGCTTCGACTTCAGCTGAAATCCATTGCCGATCTCGCGGTACTCGAAAGGCCCTTCGCCGAAGGGGTCTTTGAAAGCTTGCAGTTTCTCAGGACCCTCCATGGCCACGGCGATGGCCGCTTTGAACATCGCCCGTTGCGCTTGCGCGTGCGCCTCTTCATGGCGCAGCTTCGGCAAGTCGGACACAAAATGCGTGGCCACGAGCGGACAGTCCTTCTTCATTTTTTCGACAAGCACAGGAGCCTGCCGGTCAAAGGTTTCCAAGGGAAGGCTGCCCATCTCCGCCCACTGGGAATAAAACCGCTGCATTCTCTCCAACTCGTGGATGTAGTTCTCAACCGGCGTCCGGGCAGCCGCATCGTCCTTGGCGTTCAGGTTGTTCTCTTGAGTTATGCCCATCGTCTCAGCGAACATCTTAGCCGCGCGGCTGTCTCCGGACCTAAGTCGCTCCGCAAACCACTTAAACATGTCATCGCGTTCGCTGAAGACGGCATCGCGAAAGCTCCCCGGTTCCGGCAATCCGCCCAATCCTTTGTCCAACTGCTGAAGCGCCTCACGGTGGAGGCGTTTGAGATTCTCCGCCATGGCGTTGATCGCCTTTTGCTCGATGTCCTGTTCCACCAACAACTCGATCATGCACCGGTGCGACGCCAGATGGCGCGAGAGTGTCAGGAGCGCCAGCGTGTCGGTCACAGCCCCAGTCTCATCGCCTTGATGGAGGCGATAACGAATGCGCAAGGCGGCAAGGCGGGCGAGCTGCCGCGCTTTGGCCAGATGCGGCATGAGGGTCTGCGGCCCATCGGCAACAAGCCCCCAATCACATTGTTTAAGCTCTCCTGCACGCTGGAGAAGGTCAAGAGCCTCCGCGCCCTGGTCGAGGACCGCCTTGGCCGTGCCGTCCAGAGCAGCCACTTCCCAATTCGCCACTATCGCGTCCTGCTCGGGCGTCCACTGCGGCATCACCGCAAAGGCGAGCCAGTACCGCAAGGCGGCGTTATCTCCCAAAGCGGCGGCGGGGGGCGGGGCGTTCTGGCCGCTGGCTCTGCCACCGGCCAGACACAGTGCCGACAGGAGCACGAGGACCGTCGTGAGCTTCTTCATATCCCTTCGTTCCCTTTCTTCATATTCGCGCCAACATAGCGCTGATGGCGCAAGCTTGCACTGAAGTAACCGGCGACAACAAGCGTCTTGCGCCAAAAGCGCGTCCAAAGACGCCCGCTGGGGACCAACTGGCGACGTGCGTATATTATGGAACCCCGCTGAAACAAAGGCAAGAAGTGGCTTTGAGTCGGTTGGAGGCTGAAGTGAGTCAAGGGCGAATGATATCCGCCCGGTCGAGCCAGAGCGTTTCTGCTCCGTAACCTGTGGCGGCAAACCACATCAGCAACAGGACCAGCCTGGTGATCACACGCATGGTTACCTCGCCATTCTTTGTGCATGGAATGACGACCGTTGCTCACAGAGACGGACATCAGCTTTCGTGATCCGCATTGCCTCGCTCATTACAGAGTATCCCTTTCATGACTCGCCGCGCCTTCATCTGGCGCCGGCCGTCCGGACTCTTTATATGGTTATGCGGCCGTCGCACCCGCCCTAGGGCTGCACGTTCGCCTTGGTGCTCGCGTAGCGCTCCTTGACCTCCGCCGGCGTCAACGCGCGGTTATATATGCGGACGCCCGCGAGCTTTCCCTTGAAGAATTCCGTGGCCGGAATCGGCGTGCCATCCGGCGAAACGCTGTGCGTGGCCATGACCCACTCGCAGTTGATGTGCCAGCGATCGCGCGACTCGCGCGCAAGCTGGTCGAGGTCGGAGTTCATGAATTGCGCGAAATCGCCGATGTAATCCCTGCGCATCATCCGCACAGGACGCTGCCACCACTTCAATGCGTTGCTCACGAGAGGTTCTCCGTTTCCTATTTGTGCAGGAGTTCCGCCACACGGACGACCAGATTCGTGCCATAGGGATACCCCGTGGCATTGAGCGAAAAGACGCCGGAATCCAGGTTCTGAGAGAATGCGAGTTCCTCGCCGTTGTCCAGCCAGCGCACGGACTTGATGCCGGTCTTGAGTCCGCTGAACGCCCGGGGCGCGCCCTGAGAACCGGAGTTCCCGCATATCGGCAGGTTGATGGGCAGGTTGTGGACGAACAGGAAGACGCTGCCGCCGTCCTCAAGCGCAAAGTCCGCCCCATTTCCCCGCACATGGCAGGGCTTCCCGTCATAGATGCTCTTCTCGTGCGTCCTGACCCATTCTCCCGCGCGAAGCAGCAACGCCGCTTCACAATCGGGAATGGCGCCTTCCCCCGTGGGCCCGACATTCAGAACATAGTTGGCCCCCACCTTGCGGCAGGCGCACAGGTCTTCAATGACGTCCTTGACGGAGAGGTAGCCGAAATCGTTCCGGGCAATCCCCCAGTGCAGGTTCAGCGTCTGGGACATTTCTGCGGCGACGTACTTCTGCATGCCTGAACGGTTCATGGGCGTGGCTCGCGCCTGCTCGAACGTGACCGCGTCGATCTCGGGATGACCCAATTTCCCGAGAGCGGTTAGCCCGGTGTTATTAATGACGATCGCCTCGGGCTGGTGTTTCCTGATCAAGGAGTACAAGCGGTCTTCCTTCCAGTCGACGTCACGCTTGTCCCAGTTGCCGTCGAACCAGAGACCGCCGATCTTGCCGTACTGGGTGCACAGAACTTCAACGGACTTGTGCAGATAATCCAGATAGGCGTTGAAGTCGCTCTTGTACGCGGGGTGATGCCAATCGAGGGTCGTGTGGTAGAAGAAGGGGACGATCCCCTCCTTCCTGCATCCTTCAACGAAGTCCGCCACGAGGTCCCGCTTGGCGGCGCTGTGGGGGGCGTCAAAGTCGCTGAGGCCGCGCGTGTCGTAGAGGGAGAACCCCTCATGATGGCGCGTGGTGAGAATGATGTAGCGCATTCCGGCGCGTTTGGCGGTGCGAGCGATGGCCCGCCCGTCAAAGGCCGCTGCGGTGAAGCGTTCCTTCATCTTCGCATACTCGGACTCGGGGATCTTGTGCATGAACTGCACCCACTCCCCCTGGCCGAGCAGCGAATAGAGCCCCCAGTGAATGAACATTCCGTAGGCCAGTTTCTCGTATTCCGCCACGCGCGGAAGAGGCGTTGGCGCATTCATGTTGCGTCCTTTCCAATGAAAGGGGATTCCCCGTTGAGCGAGTCCATGGTCACAGAGACGGTCGTCGCACTTAGCGTTCCCAGACCGCGCGGCAATCCTGATATTCCTCGTCCAGGCTCTTGAAATCGGCGTCGAGCACCTGAAGCACGTTGCCATACGCGCGCAGCGCAGAAAGGTCCAGACCGGAGCCCGCCACCGGGGCGTGGGCGTCGAGCGCCTGGTTGAACATATCGGAGACCGGAGCGCTCAGCAGAATCATGCCCAATCGCTTCTTCGACAACGCAAGGCTCTTGCGCAGGTTCTCGCCCAGCATGGCGAGGTGGCTGGTGTTGAGCGCATAGCGCAAGTTGGGCTTGCCGACTTCCTCGATGAACTGCAGGGTCCGCTCCGTGGTTGCGTGCCACTTGTGCGGATGGGTCTGCAGGTGAAGCACGACGCCACGCCGGGAGGCTTTGCCGCATATCTCTCGAATGCCGGAAAGGAACCTTGCATCGGCCAGGGCGGCGTCCACACTATGGTCATCGGGCCAGCGGTGCAGACTCAGCACGGCATCCTTTGCGCCGAGAAGGGACATCTTCGAAAGCACGTCTTCCATCGTCCCCATGGACTCCCTGTATCGCGGCATGTGCGTGTCCAGGAGCGCCAAATCAGGATAGAAATTGCAGCCATGGCTGAAGTCCACGATCAGGCGCAGTTGCTGACGCTGGAGCCAGCCGCTTTCACGTTCCAACTGCGCGGCATCGCGCCGCCACAGCCAGGTCCAGTCCACCTTGACGCCGTCAAAATGCTGGAAGAACGTCGGCCGCCGGAGAATCGCCTCCTGGAGGGTTCCCACCGGACGGAGGCTGAGCACGCGCCCACGCGGCCGGGCCGGGAAGCTGACCGGCGCCAGAGAACGGACACCGCGCTCGCGCACGCGAACGGAGAAGAGACGCACGTCGCCGCCCGCAATGGTCGCGCTGTCGCTTACGCCGCCGTCGTTGTCCGGCGTGAGCGTGAGCGTGGGCCAGTAGCCGGGTTTGCCTTTCTCGGATTGCCCCAGTGGCAGTTCGTTCATCGACCGTATGGCGCCGCAGTGCGATTCGATCTTCAAGGGATGCGCGCTCAGGTGGTTGTTGAACAGGCCCAGCGTGTATTCCCCCTTCTTTTTGCGGCAGGTGATCAACGTGAGGCCTTCCGGCGCTGAGAAGAGTCGCTGCGATTTCAGCGCGGCATCCAATAAACGCCGCACATGTTTCAAGAGCCGGAAGGGGCGCGGCAGCGGCTGATCGTCCACGCTGTTGGACGGTTTGCGGCCATCCCCATAGGCCTGATTCGCCGCGATGGGCAGACTGCCCTTGACGAGGGGTTCAACGTTCAACCCGCTGGAGGACAGAAGGACGGTGTAGCTTCCCTTTCCCGCGGGCACTCGCACGACGGCCGGCGCGCGCCCGCAACGGGCGAGGACTTCCGCGCGCTTCGGGAGGACCGCCGGGCAGAGTTCAAAAGCGTCCGCCTCCGCATCGCGTTCGCCGCCATGCCAGCGGACCGCCGTTCCGGCCGGCAACCGCGCCGGAGCGCCCGTCACGGCAAGCCCGGGCGCCAGGAAGGCGTTGGCGGCTGTGAGAATCACTTCCCCGCCTGCCTCGACAAATGAGCGCAGATTGTCCCGCACTTCCGCTCCGGGGGCCAGTGTTCCGGTGACGATAATCAAACCGTACTGCCGCAGAACCTGGGGCGCCGCGTCGGAGAGGATGCAATCGCTCACGTCGCCGTACGGCGTGGGCGTCATGTAGCCGCGTTCGTCATGGAAGTAACCGGAGTCCTCGTAGCCGGGATAGAGCAGGGACAGAACCATATCGGTCAGATGGTCTCCGGCGTCGTACGGCATCCCGCCCCAGACCTGGTAGGCGTAATTGCGCGCGTAGGCGTGCCGCGGCATCGCCCAACCGGAGAAGAAGTCCGTCATCAGAGCGACGGGGGTCTGCATGACGCCGGGCTGGCCATGCTTCTTCACAAACGCCGCGGCCGCCGATTGAATCTCCCCCACCGGGCTGAGGACGCGGCTGGAGGGGTCCGTCTCCATCCGGACCGGCTGGCCGAGCAGCCGCTTCTCCACGTCGTCGCCCACGATCCAGGCGTTCTCGAATCCGATGGCGACGCTGTTGTAGAGGTAATGGCTGTACAGCAGCCGCTTCAGGAGCGAAAGGCTCGTGCCCTGTTCCGGGCCATACTTGTATCCGCCCCTCTCGCCGGACGTTTCGTATGTCTTCCATCCCCAGCGGTTGAAGATCGACGCATTGCCGAACCAATGAACGCCGTACTGCTTGCCGGCGCCGCGGATGAAGGCGTAATAGACCTGGCTGTTCGGCAGGCACTGGGCCGTCTCCGCCCCGATGAGGATGTGGTTCCCCTCCTTCATGAAGTAATGCCCGTAGCACAGGGAGACAAGGACGGTCAGGTGGTTGCCGAGGTCGTCGCCCATCCGCTCGAAGTGACGGTGAAAATTCAGGAATTGCTCGTATCGGTCCTGCGGGCAGGGGCATTGCTGGGGCGCGTAGAGTCCGACGTAACGCCCGTCCTGTTCGCCGTTGTCTATGCCGAGAAAGCGGCTGCCGAGCGTCTTTTCCAGGCAGGCCACCTGGCCCGGCAACGGCGTGTGGTGGCCCCACATCTGCTCCGTGTTGGCGCCTGGAATGTGGCCCCAGAAGTCATAGAGATACAGGCCGCGCCGCTTGATCGAGGCGACAAGGTCGTTGAAGTTAGTCGCGTAGAGGGTCTGAATCACGGGCCAGATAATCCGGCCGAGGTTGAACTTCTGGTAGAGGTCCAGGTCCTCCTCGAAGTTGACCAGCTTCCCCTTGCGCTGGGAGAAGACGCGCAGTGTGGTGAACTGCGTCTGGTGGTCGAAAGTCTTCCAGGTCGGCACACGGATCCGGCGGCGCGTGTAGTCGGGATACTCGGCCGGGTTCAGCAAACGGGAATTGCACGTCTTCATTCTCTTCTCACTTTGCCTGTTTGATCCAGAGGGTCTTCCAATCCATGGAGGGCAATTTCACAATGAGACTGCCGTCCTTTATCTCCAGGGGTTGGCCGGTCAGTCCGTCCGAGGCCGTCAGCGCCCCGGACAGTTGGAGATGGGCCAGATCGAGTTTCGCTGTGACGTCCGCCTCCCCCTTGCCGAGGTTGGAAAGGACGACCAGAACGCCGTTCTTCGGGTGACGATAGAGAGTGGCGTAGCATTCGGCGGGCTGGACGGTGATGACGTCGGCGTTCTTCCAATACGGAAGGAACGTCGCCTCCTTCACCCCGTAGGCTTCGCGCAATTTCCAGAGGCTTGAGATCAGGTCGAGGTCGGCCTTGGACCCGCCCAAGGGTCTGATGGGCACGTCATGAAGCAGCGTGATGGCAAGGGAATGCCGGTACCCCAGGCCCAGGATGGTGTAAAGGAAGTCCGACGGCACGCCCCAATTGCGTCCCATGAACTCAGCACGGAACCTGTCCAGAGGCAGTCCTTCCTTCCAGCGATCAGGGGTTATTCCGAACATCTGCTCGCCATCCCAATAGCTCGTCCCCCACGCCAGCGCCGGCAGGTTCATCGAGTCCCAGACGTGCAAGTCGAGAATGCCGTCGGGCTTCCGTGACTTGATCACGGCGTACAGCCGTTTCATGGCTTCGCGCACGCCAAAGAGAGGGACGGTGGGCTTGAGTATCCCCTCCTTATCGAGATACCCGCAGCCATGGTCCACGTTCATGCACGGATAGGGATGGATCGCGGTATCAATGTAAGCCCCGTCCACATCGTACTCATCTATCAGGCGCGAGATCGTGTCGGCGAGGAAATCCTTCCACATGCTCCGAAGGCAGACCACATGCATGATCTGCGGGTCCTCGCCCGGATAGCGGTCGGGACTGCTCTGGGCGGGCAGCTTGACCACGTCCTGCTGGAAATCCGGCCATTCGGGGGCGAGTTCCGAGATCTGGTATCCGAAGTACGGTATCACTTTGATGCCCCGCGCGTGGCACTCCTTCACCAACGCGCGCAACTCCTCCTCATGTCCCACCGGGCGGGTGTACGCAAGCGTCTTGCTCCAGTTGCAGATAATGATCGCCCGCACCCCGGCTTGCGCGTAGTAGTCCAGGACGGGCGTGTCGCCGACCTTCTTGTTCAGCAGGCCAGCGTAGTCCTTGCCATAGTTAATGATGGTCGTGGTGACGATTCTGTCATCCCAGCCATCCCTTTCCATGGGCTTGACGGGAGAGGCCTGCAGGCCGAAGGTGTAGTCCAGTGTTTCGCCAGCCGCCAGGTCCACCGGGTGATCCACCAGCGTCAATCGCAAAGTGGCGCTGGTGGCGTTCTTGATAACGCGAATGGCCTTGGCCGGGGCGGCGTTGAGCCAATTGCGGGCGGACTCGCAGACCCATTCCATCCCGCCTTCTTCATCCCCGATCCAGACGAATGGGGTGAACGCGGACATGCTCACGCCGACGGCCAGGCTTCCGGTCTTCCAGGTGGGGTCATGGGCGTTGTACATGAGCGTGTCGTTGCAGTACAGATATTTGGCATCGGCGGAGGCAAATGGAATTTCGACAGTCAACGCCTCCAGACGGACTCCCGCCGGAGCGGCGAGCTTCCAGTCCGTCCGTATCAGGCCGTCGTATTCGATTCGATGCCGCGCCGTAAGGGCCAGTCCTCCGGCCTTTGCCGAAGCCGAGACTGTGGCCACCGACGAGGTCGCTGCGTCCAAAGCAATCGCGCAGTCGTCGAACACGATCTCCTTGCCGCCAACCTGGGCGATGACCCGGACAGGAGAGGACAATATCTGCTTGCCGTGCGTGGTCACCTGCGCGGGGAAGGATGATTTCTCGAAGTGATAGCTCCTTCCCCATACCCCCACATCCAATGACTGAACCTGTCCGGCGGCCCCGGCCTTCTTGCCCACCGTCACCGGAGTCCAGGGCGCCAACACTTTGTCCGTGACGCCGGCCTGCGAGTTGAGCCAGGCGGGGATGCCGCCGCAGGACCACTTCTGTTCGCCCTCGGCCAGCACGGCTTGGGCGTTCCCGAGAATAGCCGCGTGAATCAGGTACTCGCCTTTGGCGAGTTTCGCGGACTTGAAGGCGGCTGTTGCGACCATTCTGCCGGAGCCGGGCCTCGTTTCCGCCAGCGCGACATCCTGCGTTTCGACGGCCGTTGACCCAGGGGACTGGACGCTCAACCGGAGCGTTGCCTTGGCGGCAGGCAAGCCCGCCGCCCAGAGTCCCACCTCGACCGCCTTCTCGGACCAGAGGGCCCGCGCTGAAATGTCCAGCGCGACTTTGCGCTGCTCTTTCACCCCCGCGTGGGCGGCCAGCTCTCCTTCCCCCAGTGAACGGCTATAGAGTCGAACGTCATCGAGTTGTCCGTCGAAGAAGCCGTACGGCCAGCCGCCGATCCGGCGCAGCCCGCCCTGGGTGGGAGTAATGTCGAAGCTCATGCGGCCGCGCTTCACGAGTCGGCCGTCCACGTAGAAGTAGTAGTTGGGATATTCCGCCACGAAAGCCACGTGCTGCCACTCTCCGCTGAACACGGGGGCGGCGACCTTCAGCGTCTCGTTGGCGAAGCCGTTGCCATGCTCCAGCCACAACTCCCCCTTGTCCGCAAAGAAGTTGACGTTCCGGTCGACCGCCATGCCCGCGGAATCTCCGAAGATGACCTGGTCCCTGCCTTTGTTCTCCGTGGGGGTCTTGATCCACGCCTCGATGGTCATGTCCCCCTTGATGGAGAAGCGCGGGGAGTTCGGGCATGCAACCCCGTCGGCCGTGCTTGCGAATTGAAGGGCGAATCCATCGTTGTGCTTCACATACTTGGGCGCACCCGCGATTTTGGCGTCAAGCCCATTGCCGCTGGAATCGGTCGCGACGCCGCCCTGCCCCTCGTCGAAAGTGTACCGGGCCACCAGGCCCTCTTCGCCCCAGACCGAACCGACGCTGAGGGCGAGCAGGAGCGCGCAGAACATGTTTCTCTTAAGCATTAAGTGGAGCCTTCCCTGTGTCTGACCGGATTCATTTGGCCGGCTTGATCCAGATGGTCTTCCAGTCCATGGAGGACAATTTCACGCTGAAATTTCCCTCTTTCATTTCCACGGGCTGGCCGGTGAACCCGTCCGTAGCCGCCGGCGCTCCGGCCAATTGGAGGCGGGCCAGGTCGAGCTTCACGACGACGTTTGCCTCGCCCCTGCCGAGGTTGGAGAGGATGACCAGAACGCCGTTCTTCGGATGCCGATAAAGCGAGGCGTAGCATTCGGCGGGCTGGACGGTGACGACATCGGCGTTCTTCCAGTAGGGCAGGAATGCCGCCTCATGGCGCCCGAAGTCGTTCATCAACTTACCGATCTGGGCATCCAGGTCGAGGGCATCCCCGCGGAAGAACACGTTGCAGCGCACTCCATGAAGGAGCGTGATGGCGTTGGAAATGCGGTGCCCGCCACCGAGCGCGGCGACTTGATAGAGGAACTCCGCCGGAACGCCCCAGTTATATCCCATCATCTCCGCGCGGAACCGGTCCAGGGGGATGACGTCCGGGAGGTGTCCCTTCGGCGTGTTCTCATCCCCGTTCCAATAGGCCGGGTAGAGTTGTTCGCCGTTGAGGTAGCACGTGGAGAAGGCCAGCGCGGGGGTGTTCATGCAGTCGTACACGTGCGCCTCCACAATCCCATCGGGCTTGCGCTGCTTGACCACCGTGTAGATGCGTTTGAAGGTGTCCCGGATCTCGAAGACGGGGTTCGTGGGCTTGAGCGTGCCGTCCTTATCATAATAGCCGCAGCCATGCAGCCGGTTGATGCAGTCGTACGGGATGGTGGTGCTGTCCAGGTAGACCCCGTCAATGTCGAACCGGTCCATGACGCGCGCGATGCCGTCCACAAGGAGGTCCTGATAGGCGCTGTGCAGGCAGACGCGGTAAATGTTCTGAAACGGAAGCCGGTCCGTCATTCCGCCCCTGGGGCCGACGACACAATCGTCGCCGAGCCAGGGCCACTCGGGGATCATGTCGGAGATCAGATAGCCGAAATAGACGGTGACCTTCATCCCGCGCTGATGACAGCGCTTCACGAGGCTGTCGAGGTCCGCTTCGTACTCGGTCCTGGGGTAATTATGAAGGTTGGTCCATTGTTCAAAGGCGAGGACCGTCTTGATCCCTTTCGCCGCGAGGTCGTCCAGCACCTGGTCGGTGACCCGCAGGAACAGCGTGTTGTCCGTGCCGTTTCCATAGGGGCCGCGGCACAGTTCATAGATGCGGTTGTCCCACGCATCCTCCTTAATCGGCTTCAGAGGCGTCGCCTGCAGGCCGAAGGTGTAGGCCAGGGGCTTCGCCGGGTCCATCTTCACTGCTTGCCCGATCAGGTTGAGGCGGAACGTGACCACCTTTTCGTCCCGAAGAATCTGAATGGCCTGGCCGGCCGCGGCGGGGTACCAGTTCTCACTCGATTCGGCAAACCAGGAAAGTCCCTTCTCCTCGTCCCCCAGCCAGATGGTGGGCTGGAACGAAAGATCGTACTGTTTCTTCGTCATGAGGCCGTTGGGGGTAGAGCCGCTCAAGTGTCCCAGGTGTGACATGAGCACAAGATACCGCGCAGAGCGGGCGTCCAGCGGAATCTCCACCGTCAGGCTCTCCATCGTCATGGGCCGCAGGGCGTTCAGTGCCATGTCCATGCGGACGAAGCCGTCATACTCGACGGTGGTCTTGATGGAGACCTTCACAGCGTCCGCCGTGCTGGTCTGCGTCAACGTCGTTTTCGCCGGTCCAGCATCCACCGATGGCGCGGTCGTGGAGAATGACAGCGCTTTTCCATCCGCTTTGGCCATGAGCCGCATCGGACCGGTCAACAGGTCCTTCTCCTGGCTCCGAATGCCGGAGAGGAAGAGACCCGGAGCGATGTCATAGCTTCTTCCCCACATCCGCACTGAGGCGATATCTCCCTTTCGATCCACCTGGATCGGCGTGTAAGGGGGCAACACCTTGTCGCCGATCCCCACCTGGGAGCCGAACCACTCCGGCTTCTCGGGATACAGAACCGATTGCGCAGGCGCTTCGGCTGCGATGCGCCCCTCCGCATCCTTGATCATCGCCTGCACCATGTAGCCGGCCGGATCGAGACCTTTCGTGTCGAACACCACTTCCACCAGGGCGCGCCCAGATCCCGGACGGGTCTCCTTGATCGGCTCCACCTTGCTCAGGACCGTCTTGCCGCCGTTCTTGAAGAGATTGACGATCACCGATTGGCGGTCCGCCTGGACCTGCTGGCAGAAGACCTTGATCACCATTTCCTGACGCGGATAATGGACGGCCGAGACGACCTTCTGAATGCTCACGTCGGCGGCTTGCGCCGCCAGGCCGGCATGTTCGCGGATGGCCTTCTCGGGGAGCGCCCGGTTGTACACCTTGATTTCGTCCATTTCGCCCTTGAAGAACCCATTCTCCCAGAACCATCCTCCGATGCGGTGCGGCGTCATCGCCGTCGGCGTGATCGGCAGATTCATCTCCCCGGTCGCCACCTGCCGGCCGTTCACGAACATATAGTAAGTCGGGAACTCGCAGACGACGGCGACATGCTGCCAGCTCCCATCGAACACCTTTCCCTCGGAGAGAAAGTCCTCGCTCGCAGTGCCGTTTCCGTGTTGGAGCATCAGGCGCATGTTGTTCGTCGTCACGATAAAGTCGCGGCTGACCGTCAAGCCGGCGTTGTCCCCGAACAGGAACTTCTCATTCCAATTGTCCGGCGGGGTGTCCAGGGCCACTTTGACCCATGCCTCGAACGTCATGTCGCCGCGGATGTTCAGGATGGGGTTGCTTCCGCAATCCACGTAGCTGTCCTTGCCGTTGAATTGCAGGGCATGGCCGCGGGGCGACGGGACGTACACGGCGTTATGGATCTGGCCGTCGTTCCCATACGCGCTGCTGTCTTTCGCGACCGTCCCCTGCCCCTCGTCGAACGTGTAGTGGGCCACCAGCGTTTCCTTTTCCACGTCCGCAGCGCCCTTGGGCAGGTCCTTCAGGAATTCCGAGTATTTCGCCAGTATCTCCTCGGCCGTGAGAGGACGGCCGTAGATCGTCAACTCATCCATGGCCGTGGCCACTTCGGTCCCGACCGACATGGTTTCGCCGACGTCCACCGGACGGTTTGCGGCGCCAACCTGGGACTCGGCGACAGGCTTGCCGTCCACATACAACTTGATTGCGCCCGTTTTGTCCCATGTCGCCGCGATGAAGTACCACTGCTCCGCCGGCCACTCCCGCGCCGGGCTGGTGATGGAGCTATAGCTCGCGGAACTCTTGCCCATGAGGAACGTCATCTTGTTGTCAGGCTCCATCAGCCAGTACACCAATATGTTGCCGGTATTGACCCAGTCGCCGGCCGTGAAGAACCAGTTGTGCGTTTTGACGCTCTTCCAAGCCGTCTTTGGCTCAATCCAGAACGTCACCGTGCCTTGCTGCACGTCGAGATTGTTCCTGGTCGAGAAGCTGATTCTCTCGTGGGTCAACTCCACGCCCTGGCCTTTGGCTCCCTTCACAAACGTTGGCTTGCCGTTGTAGGTCGCTTTCGTTGACCCGGCTGCGACGGCGGCATCGAGGGAGTTCTCAAACGGCGCATAGAAGATCACGTCCCCGGCCAACGCTCGCGCGTTGAGAGCAAGAGCGGCGAACAGTGCCGCCAGAATCAGTCGCGACATGGAAAGAGCCCTCCAGACAAAAAAGGGGGGGGCCGCCCCTCCGGCCCCCCCTGCTTTTCTCCGCGTGGATGTTAGTAGGAGTCCTTCTCCGTGCCCACGTCAATCGTGGCGGCCGTATCGAAGAGGTGCCAAATGCCCACCGCACCAATCGGGGGGACGCCAACCGGCGTCGCACCTGCGCGCGCCAGCGGCGCCTGATAGTTGCTCCCCGAGCCACCCGCGCTGGCAGGGAGTGTCCCCCATGCCTGCCCGGCAGCCTGCAAGGGCAGCCAGTAGTCCGACACGAAGTTAGCGGTCATTCCGTAACGGCAGTTGTCATACCACAAGCCAGCAACGGTGGAGTAACTGTTGCCGATGCCGATGGGCCGCCACCACATGATTCGGGCCTGGGGATCGCCATACCATTTGGCGCTCCAGTCGCCGTACAGAACGTTGTATCCGTCGCGATGGCCGTAAAAGCCAAGTCCGGCTTGTTCCGGCAGCGCGCCCGTCATGGAGGAGCCCAGCGCGAGGTTCTTGCTCCAAGTGTCCGAGACCACGGCGCGGGCACCCAACTGCTTCTGGGTCTTGAATACCGGCGCGCCGGCCAGCTCGATGTTCCGCGGCCGCACGAGCAGCGCCGCGTAGGTCAAGTTCCAGAGGGCGGCATCATTATTAGCGTTGGCGGCATCGCAGTCTCCCCCGAGAGAATCATCCGGGAACAAGTAGGTGGGCAACAGCCTGTAGTTATATGACGAGATGACGACCTTGGAAAGGACGTCCCCGCTTTCGGTGCACCAGTTGCCGAGCCAGCCGTAATTGCCGCGGATGATCTTGTCCGGATCCATGCCGCCGGCGCGCTTCACGTCAGCAAGGGAATTGGCTGCCACGGCCGAATGGGTTGCGTCGAACATGAGGGCGTCCGTCGGCATGCCTGATGCGCTCGGGCAGAAGTAGCTGCCCATACCGCCGAGGTAGCCGCAGGAGGCCAGGTAACCCAGGCCCACGGCATTCATGGTGGGAGTCGTGCCGGGATTCGGGTTCGCATTCAGCCCCACGGCGGGGTTGTACCCGGCAAAGATGGTGCGGAAGTTGATCACGGGGTTATAGTACTTGCTGTAGTCCGGGGAGGCGAGCCCCTCCCCTGTGAAAGTGTCCACTTCCTGGCCGGTACGAGCATCCTTCACAATGCCCAAGTCTTCCTGCGCACCGTTGGCGCGCGCATGATATCCCACGCGCTTGCCCCACGCCGCCCAGTTCGGGAAGTACCCGCCGTAGTCGCTGCAGTAACTCTCCAACGCCCGGCTGAACTGGCTCAGGTTGTTGAGACACGCGGTGCGCCGCGCCTTCTCTCTCGCCGCCGCCAGCGCCGGCAGCAGCATTCCGGCCAGAATGGCTATGATAGCGATGACGACTAGCAGCTCAATCAGCGTGAAGAACGGGGCAAATACGCCTGTCAGCGCGTTTCGCATCGTACGCATCTCTCTGCCCTCCAAATAGTGGCCGTGACAACTCCTCTCCTCACAATTCTGCAGTCATGCGACGGATATGCGATCCCGGGAAGTCGTCATTACCCTCCTTTCACGAGTTGCCGGCGGCTGTCGCGCTCGGGGCAGCCACGCCTGTGTGGAATCGTCTCATGTATCCCGGATCAACAAGCTTGTCGGCACAATAATGGACCGGTATTTCGGCTCGTAATCGTCCCGCATGTAACCCAGCAGCGCGTTGATCGCCTCGACAACAATCTTTTCGCGGTCCTGAACGACCGTGCTGAGGCGGCACCGGGTGAAATGGGCAGGGATGTAATTGCCGTAGCCGATGATCCGCAGTTCCTGCGGAACCGCAATGCCCATGTCGCGCGCGGCTTCCAGGCACCCCCATGCCTGCTCGTCCATACAGGTCAGAATCGCGGTGGGGCGGTCTTTCCTGCCCAGCATCTCGCGTGCGACATCGTAACAGCGCTGGTAGCACGGTTCGGAAGACTTCAGCGGCGCTTCGACGATCGTTGTATCCTGCGGGGCAATATGGGCGTTCGCAATGGCCTCCAGGAAACTTTCCTTTCGCAAGCGCATGGTCCCGCTCATCGGCCCTACGATCAGTGCGATCCGCCGGTGCCCTTGCTCGACCACGTGCCTGACGGCTGAACCGATGCCGTTCCGGTCGTCCGTATAAACGAAGGTGGCCGGACAGCCCGCGTCATGCCGGTCCACGACAATGAGAGGAATCTTGCGGGAGGCGAACGCGTTGACGGTCTCCGGGACCTGGGATTGCAGGCAGGGAAGCCAGAGGACTCCCGCCGGGCGCTGGGACTTCACCACTTCCAGCAGAGAGGTCTCCCACTCCACATGCCCGTTGGTGGGGAAGGAGACCGGCAGATAGTGATCGGCATAAATGACTTTCGCGGCCGTGACGGCAAGTTCGCTCGTCCACATTTCGCCTGTGCCGGGGAGAACCATCGCCACAAGGTTGGATCGCCCCCTGGCGAGTGACTGGGCAGCCCAATCGGGCTGGTAGCCGATGGACTTGGCGACTTCCTTGATTATCTCCCTTGTCTCCTCACTGACATCAGGATGCCGTGCCAGCGCGCGCGACACGGTGGAGCGGGAAAGCCCGGATATCTCCGCGATTTTCTCAAGGGTTGCGTGGGCTGGTCGCATATGTTAGACTCCGTCCCTGACTGAGTGGGAGCGCTCCCGGAACCGGTTGCAGGAATTCTATCGTGTAAATCGCGCCGTGTCAAGGTGTAGCCAAGATTTTCTGAAAAGCGGCTGTTTGGGAGGTGCGCAGAAGTGGGATACATAGATGGCTGGGCCGCGCTCAACATGGAGATGCCGGCCCGGGTTCCACGCACAGAGTATGTTGATCACCCCGAACTGGTGTCGGCGGTCACAGGCATCCGCCTGACCCCGAACAGCCCCGCCGTGGTGAACGATGCGGCGCAAAAGGCCTTCCTGAAGGCGTGGAGCTTCTCCTTCGTCTGGTCCATTCTTGTCAATGACCAGTACATGAAGAAGGGCCGCACCACCCACATGGGGCACGCTACGTACGTGGCGGGAGGGGGCGATTTTGACACCGGCATCCGCTGCCCCTTTACCGATCCCGAAGAGGTCCTGGCGTTTGACCCCTTCGCGGAGTACGGCCCGATTGACAAGAAGGCGCAGATCGCCGCCTTCGAAAAAGACTACGGCCTCAGGCGCGAGTTCTACAGCGACGCGGTCAACATGTCCGGGGTGTACACGACGCTGGTTTCCGGGCTGCTAGCGATTTTCGGCTGGGACATGCTGCTCCTGGCCATGGGCACGGACCCCCATCGGTTCGGCGAGTTGACGCGCCGGTATGAGAAATGGGTCATGCCGCACTTCGAGGCGCTGGCGGAAAGCAGCGTCCCGGCGGTGATGTGTCACGACGACATAACCTGGACTGCCGGGGCGGTCTTCTCGCCGGCGTGGTACCGCGAGTACGTCTTCCCCGCCTACAAGCGGTGCTGGCGGCCCATCCTTGACGCCGGGAAGCGCCTCGTTTTCACGAGTGACGGCAACTATACGGAGTTTTTCGACGATCTCGTCGCGT
>Ga0209083_1000282_pt1 | contig 80752 bp, 71 predicted proteins | sample AM7aDNAmetaG_FD_184132 | JGI IMG/M metagenome (GOLD analysis project Ga0209083, IMG submission 184132) | Freshwater microbial communities from Finland to study Microbial Dark Matter (Phase II) - AM7a DNA metaG (SPAdes) (version 3) | ecosystem: Environmental > Aquatic > Freshwater > Lake ... | reverse complement strand
TTGATTCAGATGCCAAATACAACCGCTTACCTCTTTCATCTAAATGAGGAAGCAACAAAGTGAATTTTTCTTCCAAACGTTTATCGTCTTGCATACATTGAATTTTGCACAAATGTACACATTATTTTATATCACATCCTAAGTACAGTAAATCAATTTATTCCACCCTCGCCACCGCCCTCACAATCGAACTATCTGCTTCAATCTTTAACGGAAAGGCAAGGACTTCAAAGCTATGGACATTTAACAATTGATCAAGATTGGTTAGGTTTTCAAGGATCAGGATGTTGTTTTTTAAAAGGATGTCATGGATCGGATAGGGTTCATGATCGGGGGAATCCCAATCCAAACCGACAATTTTGACCTGCCGTTCGGCCAAAAACCACGCAAAGTCTTCGGAAAGATCAGGACAATCGGTGAAATATTGGGACGTGCCGAATAATTTGTCCAATCCACTATAAAAGAGGACAATATCATCTTTTTGGATTATCTTTGAGAATTCTTCTCTGTATTCAATTTGCTGTTCACCCCTGGCATCTATCAGCACTCCCTTCCCTGAAAAACGTTCAATTGACAATTCATGCATCATTCGGAGGTCCGAGGTCATGTGCATCGGACCATCGATATGGGTACCCACATGCATTCCTGTTGTTAACTTGTAATCGTTGAACCCATCGTGCCTCAAAGTTCTTATATGATCGATCGATAAAGAATCATCACCGGGGAAAACAGCGATATTCTGATGGAGTGTATGTGTAAGGTCGATGTATCTCATGGGAAGGACTTTGATTTCAGAATGTTACTGGCGGCTTGCAACTGGCATCTAGCTTGATTGTGCAAATTATTGGATACCGTTTCTATAAACTGGATAGCGATTGTCATCTGGCTTCTTGCAACTGGCTTGAAAGCACGAGCAATCTTATTCTACTTTTGAAATAGAATAGGATCTATTTAATAGCCAGCTGCCAATTGCCAGTTGCAAGAAGCTAATTGCCAGCCGCCATTTAAATCCGTATCAACGACGCTTCTTTGATCCAACCTTTATTCCCGTCGGGAAGGCTTACATAAACCCAATCGCCAAGCTTGTCAGTAAGTCGTACTGTTACCCCTTCATGAACAATGAACAACTCCGTTCCTGTTTCACTGGGAGAAGCTTTAACCCTTACGCTGCGGTCGGTGACCACGGCTGTATTGTGGTTGATCAGTTTGGACTGAAGGCTTGCACCTATCGTAAATGTTATTGCAGAGATACATATTGCGGAAATGGAAATCCAGAATGCAAGGCGCTTAACCTGGTATGTACCTGATAAAAGGAACAACCCAAACAAAGAGAGGAAAATAAAGAAGGTAAGGATACTCAAAGTCCCCCATGTATTTATGGACATCGAAGTGATGAATTCCTTCCACCAGCGTAAAAATCCAGGTTCCGGCAATGGAACGATATTGTCAACTACCTGTGTACGCGCAAGATCCAGATTGTATTGAATGTCATCGTCATTGGGGGCCAATTTTTTTGCCCTTTCATAATTCAGGATCGCATAAGTGGCATTCCCCGATTTGTAGAAGGCATTCCCTAGATTGTAATAAACCTCCGCTGATTCAAAACCCTGTTTAACAACAAATTGGTATTTTCGGATGCAATCGGCATACTTTGCCGATGAATAAAGCTGGTTCGCAACGTTAAGCGAATCTTTCACTGCATTGGATTGACCAAAAGAAAACTGAATGACAGTCATCATCACAATCAGCAAACCATATTTTAGTGTCAAAATTTTCATGATTATTGGTCTTAACTTCTAATGTATTTCCTTTTCCATCAAGCTCATCACATCACAAGCCTCTTCATAGACCTCATGCATTTTAGCGTTGCTTTCTGCCGGGGCAAACCTTGCAAAATCGCAGGTATCCAAAATCTGGATAAACCGCGCCACGACATTTTCGGATGCTTTGTGATCCATTAGCGAAGCAGAGGCACGTTCCTTGTTCAATTCAGCTACCGGAATGGTGAGCTTGTCACTCAGATAACCCCAGAAAGCACGGGTTACCGCTTCATAAAACTTTTCAGTTGAGCTTGCAGTCAGGTACCCATTGGCCTCCTTTAACCTTTTCAAAGCCACTTTACTTGCCTTTTTGTTCCTCATTCGGGCAACGTTGGCATATTCACGGATCCGCTGCTGATAAAATAGATAGAGAGCTAAAAGTCCTATTGCCCCAATCAGGTAAATCAGGTAAAAACCAAACGATCCAAAGAAAATGTACCCTTTGGGTTGCAACTCAATGGCACCTTGCTTGATGAAACGGATATCCTTGCCCAGGAATTTAACATCTTCCTTCGTAACTGCACTTCTCACATTCGCCGATTGTGTCCCATCCCCTTTTGCAACATGGATCTTGAATTCCTGTGACGATTTGGTGGCATATTTCCCAAGTCCGGCATCGAAATAGACAAAATTGACAGGAGGGATCGTATAATCGCCGGCAAATCTGGGTAAGAAGAGATATTCAAATGAGATATTCCCGTTGAGGCCGTCAGTTGCTACGGTATAATTGCTTGTTGTTTTTGGGTCATAAATCTCGAAGTCGGCAGGCAATTTTAATTTGGGGGCGTTGATCAATTTGATATTTCCATTTCCGGTCACATCAATGCGGAGCGTAATGGCATCATTCTCTTTTACATTAGTCGCCGTTATCGACGAACGAAGGTCGAACCTTCCAACGGCACCTGAAAAATCTGTAGGACTCGCTGGCAGGGGATTTACCGTAATAATTACAGGGTCGCTTGTAACAGTTGCTTTGACGTTGGCAAAATTATCGAAAAAATCGTCAAAGAAGCTCTTGGGCTGACGCACACGCTGTTGAACGACACAATCGATTTTTACCTTTCCGATGGTGATATTTCCGGTCTGTTGTGGGAACAACAACGTTTTCTTTAAGGTTCCAACATTGTAAATCTCCCCATTGTAGGACTCCCGCTGAAGGGAAATTTGTTGAGGCATCTGGATGTCCTGTGACCAGAACCCTTCAAAACTTGGAAGTGAAATATCTTCAAAACCATTCAGGTTGACTTTTGAATAAATTTTAATTGTGGCCATGATATGGTCACCCTTGTAAACATTTCTACGATCTGTAATCACCTTCACGAATAAGTCGGAGCTTGGAACCGAACCTGGTGTTGAAGTTGGCTGATCGACACCACCCCCCGAAGGTTTCGCTGACCCTTTTACAACTTCGATCGTCACTCCATTGGAGGTATAATTGTTCCCATTTACAGTAATTGAGGCGGGATTGATTGTGAACTTCCCTTCTTTTTTGGCAAGCAGTACAAACAAATAGGAAAACGATACAGATTGGGAACTCACCCCATTGATAATCTGGAATGAGCTGCTCTGTGATGTTGAAGGTCCCATCAGGACTTCAAAATCAGAAAGTTCAGGAAGTTTTAAATTCTGGCCTTTTGCATTTACGGTAAAGGCAAGCCTGAACTGTTCGCCAAGTTCCACTATTTTGGGAGCCTCCATTGTAAAGCTGACCTGTTGGGAAAATCCCTGTAAACCAAGTAGTAAAACACAAATTAAAAGATAGAATTGCTTTATCCTCATAGTGTCCTGTATATTTTAATGTGTTAATTAAAATCTGCCAAAAATAATCATTATTACCAGTTCTTTTCCACTTTCGTCCTTTTTGCCTGAAGCGCCTGAGCTTTCTTTACTTTATCCTGCGTCTGTTTCTCGTCATTTTCAAGGGCCTGCAACATTTGCTCGGCATTCTGCTTCGATATTTTGTTCTGCTGTTGTGGTTGCTGCTTCTGGTCTTGTTTCTGCTGATCTTTATTCTGATCCTTATTATCCTTTTTCTGATCCTTGTTTTGATCCTTATTATCCTTGTCTTTGTCTTTGTCTTTGTCTTTATCTTTGTCCTTATCCTTATCCTTGTCCTTGTTCTTATCCTTTTGTTTCTGATCTTCCTGTTTCATTTTCATGGCATAGGCAAGATTGTACTTTGTTGCAGGGTCATTCGGCGTAATGCGCAAAGCCTTTTTATAGGCATCGATACTTGGATCAAACTTTTTTTGTGCAAGAAGTGAATTCCCAAGGTTGTGATAAACCATTGCTTTTTCCGCTGGAACAGTTGCTTTTTCTGCCAGTTTTTCAAATTCCCCGGCTGACTGGTCCGGCTTATTCTGCTTATAAAGTGAATTCGCAAGGTTGAACTGCCAATGGAAATCATCAGGTTTGATCTCTAAAGCCCGGCGATAGGCCACTTCTGCCTTGCCAAAACTAATTGTATCCAGTTTTGTGGTATCCTTCAGTCCATCAGCATAATAGCCATTCCCTTCACGCACAAATTTGCGTTCCTTCTGTGCAAATGCAACTGGTGTGACAATAAATACGAACAATATGATTATCAATGTCTTCATAAAGATGTTCCTTTTTGGTTGCCAAATAAACTATAATTACGAAGCCATTTGTTTTTCCTGTCGAGGATGAAGAAATCGAGCAGGATCAAAGCAAAGGCAATCGAAAGGAAAACTGGGAACTGGTCATCATACTCGGAATATTCACGCGAACTTAGTTCCGATTTCTCCATCTTCTCAATTTCGTTGAAGAGGTTATTTAAGCCCACTTCTGCATTGTTTGCCCTTATATAAGTCCCGCCGCCTGCATCTGAAATCTTGATCAGCATCTCTTCATCCAATTTTGTGACAACGGTGTTATTGTCTTTGTCTTTGAGAAACTCCTGGCTTCCTGATGGTCCTACAGGTATTGGGGCACCCTGGGGCAAACCCATACCAATTGTATGGACAACTATTTTTTTCTCCAAAGCGGCCTTTGCGGCCCCAACTGCATCATCTTCATGGTTTTCGCCATCGGTAATTACAATCACCGCTTTGCTTCCTTCAAAATTTGGGGTGAACGATTTTGTTGCCATCTCAATGGCTGCTCCTATCGCTGTGCCCTGAACCGGAACAATACTTGTATTGATGGCATCCAGGAATAATTTCGCAGAGACATAATCGGTGGTGATCGGAAGTTGAACGTATGCCTGACCGGCAAAAACGATCAATCCAAGCTTGTCGTCGCGAAGCCGCTCTGTCAATTTGGCGATGGCCCTTTTTGCCCTTTCAAGTCGGTTGGGCTTGATATCTTCAGCCATCATACTGTTTGAAACGTCAAGGGCAATAATCAATTCAACACCTTTCCGCTTGGAGGTCAATAATTTGGATCCAAACTGAGGTTGGGCAAGACCTGTAATGATAAAACTCAGGGCCAACATCCAAATGATGAATTTGATAATCGGGCGTGAGGTTGAAACACTGGGCATCAATTGCGTGATCAAGGCGTTTTCTCCAAAAAGCCGCAACGACCTGCGCCGGTTGATCCTTGAAAGAATAAACAGCAAGGTGAATACCGGTATGACCAGTAGAAAATAGAAATATTCGGGATGTGCAAATCTAAAAGACTCCATAACTCAAATTTTTTATCGGTTCCCTTTAAGGGATGTGCCTGAAAACTACAAATTGCAGAATCATAGCCAATAGCGCGAGAACGAGTGCACCAATGGCATATCGCCGGTACTCTTCATTTTTCTTGCTAAATTCTTTATTTTCGATTTTTGACCGTTCAAGCCGGTCAATTTCCTTGTAAACTTCGACCAATGTCTTGTTATTGGTAGCGCGGAAATATTTCCCATCCGTGATCGCGGCCATATCCTGTAGGGTCTTTTCATCAATCTTAACCTCTATGTCGCGGATCTGTACGCCGAATGGGGTTTGTACCGGATATGGAGCTGTTCCCATCGTTCCTATCCCAATTGTATAAACCCTTATCCCAAAAGTTTTTGCTATTTCGGCGGCTGTAATAGGCGCAATTTCCCCACGGTTATTTTCGCCATCAGTCAACAAAATGACCACACGGCTTTTAGCTTCGCTGTCCTTCAACCGTGAAACAGCATTGGCCAATCCTAAACCTATGGCTGTACCATCTTCAAGCATTCCACTTTTTAAATTCTGGAAAAGGTTGATAAGCACAGCCCTGTCGGTCGTTAACGGGCATTGGGTAAAACTTTCGGCTGAAAAGACCACCAATCCAATACGGTCGTATTGGCGACCAGAGATAAATTCAGTTGCCACTGATTTGGCTGCTTCCAACCTGTCGGGTTGAAAATCGCGTGCAAGCATCGAACTCGACATATCGAGCGCGATCATGATATCGATCCCTTCAACTGTCTGGTTTTGCCAACTATCGGATGATTGCGGTCGGGCCAGACAGGTAATAATCAATGCAAGTACACCCAACTGCAACACGAAAGCAACATGGCGCAACGAGTGTTTCCATGTTAAAGGCACTTTTCTAAGTGCATCCAGTGAACTGATCTGAATACTTGGTTTCGACTTTTTTTGGCGCATGACATACCAAACAATCATGGGTATCAATCCGAGCAAAAGATAAAACAGCTCAGGTTTGGCAAATGTTACATTACTCATAACTGATTGTCCTCCTTTTTATCGTTCAAATCATCAATCACGACTTCCTTGCCTTTTGTTTCAACAGGTGTGACCGGCACGATTGCTTCGGCTGGAGTAGTCTCATTAACAAACAGATAGGCAAATGTCAACATATTCTGGTTCACATCGGGCAATGGACTTAATTTGGCAAACTTAACAAAATCGGCCACTTCCAATATTTCCTGAAGTTCATTAAAGGTTTTTGTATCCAACTGAGAACCGTTCCCTTTGAACTCTGAAAGGATCTCAAAAGTGGTCTGTTCCATAGCCGGTACCGAAAAGCGGTCTTCAATGTAAACCCTCACAATATCAGTAAGACGTGTGTAGTAATCCTTGACCTTATCCTGTTGCCACAATTGTTCCGTTTTCAATTTGTCCAACTCCTGCAATGCAATCACATGTGCCGGTAATTTTGGCTTTGGCGGACGCTGGAACAAAGGCCTGTTTTTATTCCTGCGACTGATTGCATAGATGATCAAAAACACAATGGCACCAATCAAGATAATCCCCAGCAACCAGGGGGCGATCTCCTTCAATGTGACCGGAGCTGAGAAAGGCTTCTTGATATCGGCAGGCCCTTTTTTCAGATCAACCGGTGGAAATTTCACAAACAGGGTCTGGTCATTGCTTTTGACAGAATCTGTGCGACCATTGGCCAAAATCCTGAAATAGAATGGCGGGATATGATGGAAACCACTATCGAAGCAGGTGATCAGGTACGTTTGCTTCAATTGAAGTTTTGTCCCTTCCATTTTCGATGTGTCGATTTTTGACTTCTGCAGGATTTCGATTTTTTGGATCGAGTCGGGCATTTGTGGAAACCCAACTTTTATCCCGGCAGGTTGTTCAACAACCAAAAGTAGCCTGATCTGGTCTCCCAACCAGATCGAATCACGTTCAAGGGTAATTCCCAACTTGATTTCCTGCGCACTAACCGAAAGCAGTGACAGGAAAAGCAACGAAAAAGAGCATATATATTTTCTAATAACAGATCGTCTCATAATTTATGTTCCCTTTTCTTGAAAAGCGAGGTGAGCGATTTTACGTAATCTTCACGGGTACTGATATTTACATAGTCCAACCCTGTCTTTTTCAAAAGGTTGTCCAATTGTTTGTTTTTATCGGTCCAATACTTGCTGTACGTTTCCCTCACCTTGCTGCTTGAAGTATCGACCCAAAGATATTCACCGGTTTCGGCATCCTTGAGCTTGAGCATACCCACTGATGGCAAAAATGTTTCACGTTCATCGTAAATACGCAACCCCACCATATCGTGTTTGTTATTCGCAATTGATAGAGCCTGCTCCATGTTTTGGAGGTTGTCCATAAAGTCGGAAATCACAAATGAAGTTACCCTCCTTTTTAGGGCATTGGTAAGGTATCGCAATGCCACCGAAACATCCGTTTTTCTCGAAACAGGTTCAAACTCGATCAGTTCGCGGATGATCCGCAAAGTATGCGACCGTCCTTTTTGAGGCGGGATGAATTTCTCGATCCTGTCTGAAAAGAAGATGACCCCGATTTTATCGTTATTGGAAATGGCTGAAAATGAAAGTATTGCAGCAAGTTCTACGATAACGTTCTTTTTCAGTGCCTGAACAGTCCCAAATTCGCGCGACCCGCTCACGTCAACCAAAAGCATAACAGTGAGCTCTCTTTCTTCTTCAAATATCTTGATAAACGGGTGGCCGTACCGGGCAGTTACATTCCAGTCGATGTTACGGATATCGTCACCGAATTGGTATTCACGTACTTCGCTGAAAGCCATACCACGTCCCTTGAAGGCACTGTGATACTCTCCGGCAAAGATGTTCCGGGAAAGCCCTTTCGTCTTTATCTCAATTTTCCGAACTTTTTTTAATAGTTCCGATGCTTCCACTTTTCTAATTTATTGAATTACTGATCAATATCTCGTCTAAAACGAATGTCGCCCACTAAGGCACCTCGATTGTATTCAATATTTCGCTGATGATCTCCTCGGTTGTGAGGTTGTTGGCTTCAGCTTCGTAGCTTAATCCGATACGGTGGCGCATTACATCGTGGCATACGGCCCTGATGTCTTCAGGAATCACATAACCTCGCCTTTTGATGAATGCAAAAGCTTTGGCAGCTTGCGCCAAACTGATCGAAGCACGTGGCGAAGCACCATAGGAAATCATCTCCTCGAATTTCGCCAATCCATAATCTTTAGGGTTACGTGTTGCGAAAACAATGTCAACAATGTATTTCTGGATTTTTTCGTCCATGTAAACCTCTTTCACAACATCCCTTGCCCTGACGATATCCTCAGGTTTCAATACTGAGTTGGCTTTTGGGAAAGTTTTGAGCAGGTTCATCTGGATGATCAATTTCTCCTCCTCTTTTTTGGGATAATTCAAAACCACCTTCAACATGAAACGGTCAACCTGGGCTTCCGGTAAACGGTAAGTCCCCTCCTGTTCGATCGGGTTCTGGGTAGCCATCACGAGAAATGGGTTTTCCAATCGGTAGGTATGGTCCCCAATGGTGACCTGACGCTCCTGCATTGCCTCCAAAAGGGCAGATTGTACCTTGGCCGGGGCACGGTTGATCTCATCAGCCAATACAAAATTGGTAAAAATTGGCCCCTTGCGTACGAGGAATTCTTCCTTCTTTTGACTGTAAATCATGGTCCCGATCAAGTCGGCAGGAAGGAGGTCGGGGGTAAACTGGATGCGGGCAAATTTGGCATCTATCGTATTTGCTAATGTATTGATGGCCAATGTTTTCGCCAATCCAGGAACACCTTCGAGCAAAATGTGCCCATCGGACAATAATCCGATTAATAAGCTCTCAATCAGGTGTTTCTGCCCGACAATAACTTTGTTCATTTCCATGGAGATCAAATCCACAAATGAGCTTTCTCTTTGAATCCTTTCGTTAAGTTCTCTAATGTCCAATGTCTGATTCATAATCCAAAAGATAATTTAATTATTGTGCTTTAAAAACGGTTACGAAAATAGCATTTAGTATTGTTTCAATTGACATGATTTATTTAAAAAATGTTAAGGATCAATTTAGGGATAAAAATTTACCCTTGGAGGGAGTAAAATCCAAAGTTTTTGGTAGGTAATGGGGTATTTTTAAATGGGTTTTAATACTTTAAACATTTAATGGTTGGTATGCAAAGGGTTGAATATGGGCGATTTTCAGTCGCCAATAAACTACTTTAAGTAGTTCGCCACAAACTATAAGAACGAATTGCCAGAAACCAGTTGTCAGTAGCTGGCCGATTTTAGATAAAAAACTACACTGAATATTTTTATGCATTAATATAAGATTGACTATTTTTGTAAAATTATACGAACAAGAATAGATTATGGAAAAGTTAAAAGTTTCAGTATTGCGAAATTTTCTTGTCGGATAAGATTGGAGTCTTGAAAATTCTTGTAGAATGAATCGAAGTGGATAATTACTATGATAAATAAGGTTTTCTCTGATGAAATTATTTTCCCTTTCTTAGATATTTTGAAGCAATTTCCCGATAGAAATGCTTTCTGTATCAAGGAGGAATTTTATACGTACCGGCAATTTGCTGAGCATATCTCTAAAATCCGGTTTACATTAAAACAAAGGAAAATAACTGGGAATATTGTCGGTTTGGTGGCGAATGACGACATTGAAACCTATGCTTCAATTTTTTCTTTATGGCTGGAAGGAATGTGTTATGTTCCATTGAACATAGATCAACAACTTGAAAGATCTATGGACATTGTAGTGCAGGTTGAAGCAAATCTGATTTTGGATTCTTCTGCTGAAACGTGTTATCCAGGCGATTTAGTTGTCCAAACAAAAGATTTGCCTTTCATAGAGGATTGTGTGGGTTTTGATGGTACTTTTTCGGATGAAGAATTGTCGTATATCCTTTTTACATCAGGAAGTACTGGAAAGCCTAAAGGGGTTGCCATTACAAGACGAAATATATCCGCATTTATCAAATCATTTTTTGATATTGGGTATGTCCTAACTGAAGAGGATCGTGTTTTGCAATGTTTTGATTTGTCATTCGATTTGTCAGTGGTGAGTTATTTAGTTCCTCTCTTAAAAGGTGCCTGTGTTTATATTGTCCCAAATAAACAGGTAAAATATAGTTACATATATGGCTTGATGGATGACCATAAGCTAACAGTTGCATTGTTGGTACCCTCAACCTTACAGTGTCTGAGGCCTTATTTTGGCGAAATAGAGATACCGTCAATGCGGTACAGTCTATTTTGTGGGGAAGCACTACCTTTGGACATCACCTCTGACTGGGCAAAATGTGTCCCATCTGCCACAATTGACAATTTCTATGGTCCAACAGAGGACACAATTTTCTGTTCCCATTATCGGTACAATCGGAATGGGCACAATAAACATTTCAATGGAGTGATTTCGATAGGCAAACCGATGACAGGTGGCGATATGAAGATTTTTGATGAGAATTTTAACGAATCCTATGTCGGTGAATTGGGTGAATTGTGCTTATCAGGTAATCAACTGACACCTGGATATTTAAATAATGATAAAAAAAACCAGGATGTTTTTTTTATTAAGGACAACGTCCGTTGGTATAAAACCGGTGATAAATGTTTTGTCGATTCAGGTGGTGATTTTCTGATTTCAGGTAGATTGGACAATCAGGTAAAGATACAGGGATATCGGGTTGAATTGGGAGAAATTGAATATCATGCAAAAGAATTCTTAAAAGATAGGAATGTTGTGGCTATTGCTTTTAATAACCAGGCTAATCTTACCGAAATGGCCTTGATAATCGAATCCGGAAATTTTGATCCCAACAATTTAATCATTTATTTGCGTTCAAAATTGCCATCGTATGTTGTACCGACAAAATTTCTTTTTGTGCCGATTTTCCCCTTAAATAACAATGGCAAAACAGATCGAAACCAACTTAAGAGATTGATAAAATGAGCGATTTTTTTGTAAATATATTAAAGCCGGTAATCGACAATATTGAAAAATATTCAGATAGGAATGCCTTTTGTATAGACGGTGTATTTTTTAAATATGCTGATTTTGGGAAAACCATTTCAAAAATACGCCAGGAAGTAAAAAAAATTGGTAAGGATGTGACGCGTATTGGTGTAGTAGGCAATGATGATCTGGAGACTTATGCTTCATTTTTTGCATTGTGGCTTGAAAACAAGTATTATGTGCCTTTAAGTCCAATGGAACCAATTGACCGGTGTTTGCAAATGATCAATCAGTTTTCTGTCACCATTATTTTAGATTCTTCCCATTTATCCGTTTATCCGGAAAATTTGATTGTGCCAACCAATCAATTGGTCTTTAGTAAAATCGATTTAGAATATGAGAACAGGGGTTCTGAGGATGATTTAGTATATATCTTATTTACTTCAGGTAGTACAGGAATACCCAAAGCAGTTCCAACATCACGTAAAAACCTGCTAATATTTATTGAATCGATGGTTAATGAAGCCTATGAATTAACCTTTGAGGATAAATGCTTACAATGCAATAATTTGAATTTTGATGGTTCCGTTCTTTCATATTTATATCCATTATTGTTTGGTGCGAGCATTTACACTGTTCCTCACGATCAGATCGTCTATAGCTACATTTATGGCTTGTTGGAGAATCACCAATTAACAACCGCATTTATTGCGCCTTCAACAATCAGATATTTACGCCCCTATTTTAATGAAATTTACCTTCCGGCCTTAAATTATTGTGCTTTAGGTGGTGAAGGGTTATCGTTGGATTTATTAAATGAATGGGCAAAGTGTATTCCAAATGCGATAATTGATAATATTTATGGCCCAACAGAATTTACCATCTATTGTATATTTGCCAGGTACAATAGATCGGACATTTCGGTGAACAAGGCCTACAATGGTATTTTCCATATCGGAAAGCCCTTTATTCAGACAAAAATATTGATTGCTGATTCGGAAAACAATGAAGTACCTCTTGGGGTACATGGAGAATTATGTCTTTCTGGAGGTCAATTAACCCAGGGATATCTGAATGATGATGAGAAAAATGCAACTTCTTTTTTTTCAAAGAAGGGCATAAGATATTATAAAACCGGAGATATTTGTTTTGTTGATGAAGAGGGTGATATAATGTTTGTGGGTAGAATTGATTCTCAGGTACAAATTTATGGTTATCGTGTAGAATTGGGGGAGATTGAATATTATGCCAGAAAATTGTTAAATGGCCTCAATGTTTACGTAACAGCAATAGAAAACTGCATTGGGAATATGGAGATCGTATTGTTTATTGAAAGCGGACCTATTGACACGAACTCTTTAGATACTAAGCTGCGTCAATTGTTACAAGGGTATATGGTTCCACGACAAATTTGTTTTGTGTCACAATTTCCACTTAATAACAATGGAAAAATTGACAAGAAGAAATTAATTGCTTCACTAAAAGGAGAATCTACAATTAATGAAGTCGCGTGACAATGAATTATATTGAATCGTCTGATCAACAGTAATTTATTCTGACAAGAAAATTAACAACAAATAATAAATATTAAACACCATGATTATGCAAAAAAAAGAAATTATCCAAACACTCACATTAATCTTTAGGGGTACATTTGGACAACCTACATTGGATTTAAGAGACGATTTGACAGCAAATGATGTTGAAAACTGGGATTCATTAACACATATGCTGTTGATAACCAATATAGAAAATCAATTTGGTTTTAAATTCAAATTAAAAGACCTGAACAAAATGAAACAGGTTGGGGACATGATCACTTTAATCGAAAGTAAATTAGATATCCATCCTTTATGACTTTCACCTCGTTAAATTTTCTGTTTTTTTTCACTATTGTTGTTGTTTTATTTAATCTGATTCCCCAGCGCGTAAGAGTTTGGTTTTTATTGTTTGCCAGCTATTTTTTTTATATTGATCTAATGCCGGTCTTTGCGATTCTTTTAGCCTTAGTGACTGGGTGTACATATTTGTTTACCAGGATAATAGCTAATTCAAAATCTGCAATTGGAAAACACCGAGTGTTGGTTTTGGGTATTATTGTGATTATCTCACCATTGATATTTTTTAAGTTTTTTAGTTTTGTCAACCTTGTTATTACGACTTTATTGTTTCGTTGTGGCCTTCATGTCTCCCTACCAACCAGTTCTTATATCCTTCCTGTCGGGATATCCTTTTATACCTTTATGGCTATTGGTTATTTGATCGATGTATATAATGAGGATGTCGAATCTGAAAGCAATATTGGTATAGTTGCATTGTTTCTTGCTTTTTTCCCTATTATTCTTTCGGGTCCAATAGAACGTGCAGGCAATCTAATACCGCAATTTAGAAAATTGCAACAAACCACCTATTCTGATCTGGTTGCTGGTGCGAAAATGGTGCTGTGGGGTTATTTTTTAAAACTCTGTATAGCTGATCGTTTAGGGCTATATGTTGATCTTATTTTTAACAACATTCATACATACAATGGAACAACACTACTTTTTGCCTCAGTATTATTTCCATTTCAGTTGTATGCCGATTTAGGCGGTTATTCGTTGATTGCCATAGGTGTTGCCCGCTGTTTGGGAATAATCGTAGTGCCCAACTTTAAACGACCCTTTTTTGCAACATCAATGTCAGAGTTTTGGCGTAGATGGCACATGTCCCTAATAAAGTGGTTGACCAATTATATTTATACGCCACTTTCATTCGGATTGCGAAGGTGGAAAATGAGCGGTATTGTAACTGCACTGATACTGACATTTATAATAAGTGGAATTTGGCATGGTGCAGAATTGACGTTTTTTGTTTGGGGGCTTTTGCAAGGTATTTATTTAAGTATAGAGGTTGTTACACTGAAAAAAAGATCGGAGTTTAAACAAAAATTTTGCCTAAATAAAAACCCCTGGTATATTCTAATCAGTTGCGTTTGGGTTTTTATTTTGTTCTCTTTCTCCCAGATTTTTGGCAGGTGTGGAAGTATTGGGGACGCATTTTATGTGATTGGAAAAATTTTAAATGTGCTTGGGAAAATTGAATGGTTAAAATTAATGCCCTCTTCACTTGGATTATTTTCATTGACCCTATTGCTTATAAAAGACTTTCTGGATGAATACTACCCAAATAGATTTCTTCTTTTTGAAAACAAAAATATAATTATACGACATCTTTCCTATGCATTTATCCTTATTCTAATATTGACAATGGGCGTATTCGATTCAGGACAATTTATCTATTTCCAATTCTAAACTTCAGTTATGAACCACTTAAATCAATTAGCAACAAAAATATTAGCTTTCATTTCACTTATCATCCTGTTGGATTTTACCGCAGGGTATTTGTTTCGCTATTTGGAAACAAAAGCACTGAACAACAATCCGCAAGGTATGATAGCCGAGTTTACGATGTGGAGAGCTGAGGGCGATATTATGATATTTGGTGCTTCTGAAGCGCATGGAGGCCTTATTCCTAGTTTGATGAAAAATAAATTGGGAATATCTGTATTCAACTGCAGCAATGACGCTAAACCATTTTATTATCAATATTGTATGATAAATACTGTCATAGAAAGGAAAAAGCCTAAAGTGATTATATGGAGTATTTATTCTTGTGACTTAAATACCCCGACTAAAAGGGATATGAATAGTTTGTCAGTATTAAATCCATTCTATGATACAAATGACTATTGCAAAAAAGTTATAAATAAAAAAAGCAAATATGAGAATTTAAAGATGGTGTCCAATCTTTATCGGTACAATTCGCGCATACTTAATTTAATTAGCAATATATTCTCTAAAACAGAGACCGATAGGGGATATGTAGCATTAAGTAATAGTGGATATAAATATCCCACTTTAAAAAGCGGTTCGGAGGATTGTGGAATAGATTCAGAAATTGTGGATTCATTTATAGAAATTATAAAAAAATGTAAAGCCACAGATGTTGAGTTGATCTTAATTATTATACCAAAATTTGAAAATATCAATAACAGTGAAAATTTTGGTTATAAGAATCTGATTGAAATCTGTGGCAAATATGATGTTCCACTAATAAAGGAATTCTACAATTCTCCAATATTTTTAAACGATTCAACTTTATTTCGGGATAATGATCACTTAAATGATAAGGGAGCCAGATTATTTACAGCTTTACTTTGCGATAAGATAAAACAAATAAGAGAAACGAAATGTATTCATTAACAGAATTTTAATAACATAGGTATTCAATAAGCTTACACTTTCCCCTCCAGATAACTATTTAAACTCTTCACCTGTTCCGGAGAACCAAGAACAAACAATTGATCTTTAGGGCTTAATGGGTAATCAACCCCGGGATTGAAAACATATTTGCCATCCCCATTTTTCAGGCCAATAATGGTTGTACCGGTGACACTTCCCATTTTCAGTTCGCCAATCGTTTTTCCAAGATTGGTTTCGGACATTTTGCGGCAATGTACTTCGTGAAGGCTCACATCGCGGTTACGTTGTAAAAGGATGTACTCCATAAACTCCACGACATCGGGTTGCGTTACCAAGCGGGCCATACGCTGACCACCCATCCTTTCGGGCATGATCACATTGGTGGCACCAGCCCTTCTTAACTTGGAGTCGGAACCAATCTCGGAAGCACGGCTTACAATGGTGAGGTTGGCGTTCATGCTACGGGCAGTCATCACCACAAACATATTATCGGCGTCATTGGGGGTAGTAGCGATCAGTGCGCGGGCATGGTCGATACCAGCAGTCCGCAGAACATCTTCATTCGTGGCATCGCCCTGAATATACAGAAGGTTGGGATCCTCCTGGATTCTGACAATTACATTCTCCCTCCGTTCGATGATCACAAACGGTTGGTTATTATCGGTCAGTTCAAGAGCGGCTTGTTCGCCATTCCTTCCATAACCGCAAATGATCACATGATCAGTTAACCTTTCAATCCTCTTGCTCAACCTTTTATTTTTTAAGTTTTTTACAAATTCCCCATCCAAAAAAAACCTTACCACGCTCGATCCCACAAAGGTAAAACTTCCAAGACTAAAGAGTATTAAAAACGAAACAAATAACTTCCCCTGGGGAGAAAGTGGCCTAACAACCTCAAAACCCACTGTTGACACGGATAGTACGGTCATGTACAACGAGTCAACAAAATTGTACCCTTCGATGAAATGAAAACCGAGCAATCCGCCAACAAACAAAGAGATTACCAAAGTAATCGCAATTCTGAAAGTAGAGAATGTCTGTTGTTCAAACCAGTTCATGCGTTATAATTTTATGGCCAATTGTGCAGTCGAGACATCTTTTCTGCTCGCAATAGTTACGTTGCAATTGCAGTAATCCCTGCGATTCCAGCGCATTAGTTGCGGTTATCCCAGCTTTTGCCCAACGTGCGATGGCACCATTGTTTTCGGCCGGAAGCTGTTCAAGTATCTCCAATGCCCTATCCTTCAAAATTAGTTTATTTTGGTTATCTCCAAAAAGAAAATAGAAGGGAACAACAACATTTATCAAAATTAGGTTAAAAATCTGGTTGCCAAAAACTTTTTTTTGATTGACCGATGGTTTGTTGAAACTATAATGGGTGTCCCAATAGCTTGAAGCCGAAAGCATGAATAGTTTTTTTAGGTCGTCGAGATTATTGGCCTCCATTACAGCACTAAACAAACCACGGGAATGATGCACAAGAGCGGCAAACTGTGCTAGCCTGAGGGTGGGGAAATTCCCAGGATGCATCCTCATAAACTTCCACAAATGGCCTTCAACGGGTTTCAAACCATATTTGCCTGCCAGGAAGTAATATTCATTTCTCAATTCAATGTAGTAATCATCGCCAAACAGTTCATCACCAAGTAAACCTGCCTGTCCGAACAGGAGTGCCTCAATCTGAAACAGCGAATCGTGATGGTGGGCAAGTACAGACTGGGGCAATGACCTGGCAACCATCTCAAAAGGCAGGGTGTTCTCCCGCAAGCCAAAATTCCGGGCCAACATGCAATAAAAGGTCTCACCCCAGTCTTGTTTGGTATCAGCAAGTAAAACCTGGATGGTTTCTATTTTGCGCATTAACCGTTCGACGACAATGCCATTCAGGAAAAATTTGATTCTGAAAGGGTCCACCTGATATAATTTTGAAGCACAGCTTATCCAATCGTGACTGATAATCAGCAGCTCATAATTGCGTTCGATCCATTCGGGCCATTTGATCACCACTTCTGGAATTGCAGAGCCTAAGTCTGTATAAACCTGAATGTCGGGTGCTGCTACCACATGAAGGATCGTGTTACGGTAAACAGGGTCGTTTTGGTGGCCATGTTTGTTCCAATCAGATGCCTTTAAATGGATTTCGATATTCCCTGCCCATAAGGTCTCCCCAATCCTGATACGGGCATCAAAAAAATCGGGACCTGCATGTGAGTTGTGCCGCCCTGGATTAAGAATCTGTAACGGTTCCCCATCTTCGGTGAGCAGGGAATCTTTCTGAAAAAGCTGGTGCTTCCAGATAAAATGGAGAAATTCCTCTTTCATATCTCTCTTTATTTAGGTAAATGAAAGATACGAAAAATCAGGCAAAAAAAGGAATAGTAAAGTAGGAATCTAATCAGAAATCTTCCGAAGAACAGTCATCCCATCGCGAATGGGGATCATAAACGTTTCGACACGTGGATCGGCTTTGACAAAATCGTTGAATTGTATCACCCCTTTTGTTTGTTCATCAGTCCGGACAACTTTTTCTACAATTTTACCGGCCCATAAAGTGTTGTCTGCAATGATTATACCGCCAATTTTTACTTTGGGAAATACAAGGTTGTAGTGGGTTAAATATTTCCGTTTGTCGGCATCGATAAAGACAAGGTCAAACATTTCGTCCAGTTGCGGGACAATATCCTCCGCATCGCCTATGTGATGAATGATTTTATCGGACATACCTGCTTCTTCAAAAAACTCAGCAGCAAATTGTTTGAACTCTTCATTAATTTCAATGGTGTATAGTAACCCATTGTCTGATAATCCTTTAGCTAGACATAAGGCAGAATAGCCGGTATAAGTCCCGATTTCAAGGATCCTGGTTGGCCGGATGAGTTTGCTCAATAAAGTCAGCAGGGAACCCTGCAAATGGCCTGAGCACATCCTTCCGTTCACCATCCTGACATAGGTTTTGCGATAGAGCCTGACCAATAGCGGATCTTCATCCTCAATATGGTCTATCACGTATTGGTCCAATATTTTGTCGGCCTTTATCACTTTATTTGTAAATTAGTATCGACAACTGGTCAAAATCAAGCACTTCATTGGCAATCGAACGAATTTCTTCAGGGGTTATCGCATTGATCTTTTTATAGATGGTTTCAAGCCCTTCCATTCTGTTGTAAATTAAGAAGCTTTTCCCCAGTGTCAGCATCAGGTCCTCATGGTTTTCCTGCGACATGGCCAACTGTCCAACCAACTGTTTTTTTGCCTTGCTGATCTGGATATTTCCCAATAATTTTTCCTGCAGGGTTTTAATCTCACGCTTTATCAATGAAATCGCTTTGTCCAGGTTATCCTTGTCGGTCCCAAAATAAATAGTAATGTTTCCAGTATCAGAATAAGCCGTATAGCTTGATTCAAGATTGTAGGCAATCCCGTTTCTTTCGCGTAATGACAAGTTCAGCCTCGAATTGCCGGATTGGCCACCTAAAACACTATTTAACAATACCAAGCCTATACGGTTGGGATTCAGGACGTCATAAGCTGGTCCACCGATCAAACAATGTGCCTGAAAGGTCTCTTTTTCAACAGATTTGATTTTGGCGATGTATCCGTTGAATTTGGGACGTTGGAAGGTACGGGGATTGGAAAGAAGTGAACTGAAATATTTCTCGGCAAGATGGTGAAACCGCTTACCGGTAATGTTCCCAACCGAACAGATCACCATCTGATCTGTATTGTAATTTAGGGAGATAAACCGTTTGATATCGTCACGAGTAAATTCGCGTACATTTTCGGGGGTTCCAAGGATATTCCGTCCAATGGGATGGCCTTCGAAGATCAGTTCTTCAAACTCATCATAGATCAGCTCCGAAGGGGAATCGTTATATGAGTTGATCTCGTCAATGATTACCTCCTTCTCTTTCTTTAATTCATTTTCAGGGAAAGTGCTGTTGATCAGGATATCACTGAACAATTCAATGGTACGGGGATAATATTCTGCCAAAAAGGAGGCGTGAATGGCGGTCTCTTCTTTTGTGGTATAGGCGTTCATTTCACCCCCAACATCTTCGAGGCGGCTTAAAATATGAAAAGATTTCCGATTTGAAGTTCCCTTGAATATGGTGTGTTCGATAAAATGCGCCATCCCTTGTTCCTGCGGTGCTTCATCGCGTGAACCCGTATTGATGATAATCCCACAATGGGCAACCGGTGAGTCAACATATTGATGTACAAGCCTTATCCCATTGGTTAACTGAGCAGAAAAATATTCCATTAATTTGTTTTGAACAGGTTGCAAAAGTATTAAAATAACGATTCATACCTTTCAAAAAAAATCAGCCTGTGCATTGATTTTTTTTGAAAACATTTGGTGGTTATTAAACTTTAATTACTTTTGCACCGCGTTAGAAAAGAAGGTGCCATAGCTCAGTCGGTAGAGCAACGGACTGAAAATCCGTGTGTCCCTGGTTCAATTCCAGGTGGCACCACAAGGACCGGACATCAATCCATTTTGGTGTCCGGTTCTTTTTTTAAGATTTTACGTTTTGTTAACACGAAATATTTGGTGGGGTATCTTAGAGCGGATATCTTTGCAGTACATTTTTTTTCATAAGTTTAGGTTTAGTTAGGTTAGTTAGTTTGGTTAGTTTTAGTAAAAGGATGAAGCCGCCCGGTTTCATCCTTTTCAATTTTATTCAAACAACCCAAGAACATCCTCTTTTGTAATGTCCCTGAATGGATCATTTGAGTTTACAAATTCGTTGGCCAACTTTGCTTTCTTCGCCTGCAACCTTTGGATTTTCTCCTCAATCGAGTTCTCGGAAATAAACCTGTAAACAAATACTTTCTTATCCTGACCGATCCTGTGCGCCCGGCTGATGGCCTGAGTCTCTGCCGCCGGATTCCACCAGGGATCGGTAATAAAAATGTAATCAGCAGCAGTAAGGTTCAACCCCGTCCCACCAGCTTTTAGGGAGATCAGGAATATTTTCTTTTCAGGGTTTTCCTGAAATTCATCGATCACTTGTTTCCTGTCGATTGTTTGCCCGATCAACATACTATATTGCCATCCCTCATTTCCAAATTCAGACGCCAATAACCTAAGATGTTTGACAAATGAGGAGAAAACGAGGATTTTATGATTTTCAGCCACAAGAATACTCAACATGGTCATAATATCATTGAATTTCCCCGACTCCAAAGTCAGCTCCGGATTCAGCAGTTTTGGATGAATTGCAATTTGTCTTAGCTGTGTCAGGACCTGCAGGATATAGAACGTTGATTTCTTGAAACCAACATCCCTGAAATTATTGAGCAACAGGTTTCTTGCTGCCGATTTCTCGGTTTCATAATATTCGGCCTGTTCCGGAGTCATTTCAACAAGGATGGTTTCCTCCAATAATGAAGGCAGGTCTTTGGCAACCTCCTCCTTTGTACGCCTCAGAATAAATGGATGGATTAATTTTTGAAGGTTTGCTATTGCATCAGGAGCTTTATCGCGTTCGATCGGGATCAGGTATTCCTGTTTGAAATAATTCCTGCTTCCCAAAAGTCCCCGATTAAGGAAATTCATCTGTGCCCAAAGATCTGACAATGAATTCTCAATAGGAGTTCCGGTCAAAACGATGCGATGTTGGGATTGGATGGAAGTAACAGTTTGATAGGTTTTGGATTCAGCATTCTTAATATTTTGGCTTTCATCGAGGATTAGGAAAAAGAAATTGTATTGTGAAAGTTCTTCAGCGTCGCTTCTAACTGTACCATAAGTGGTTAGTATAATATCATAATTGGCAACCACTTCTTCGAAAGCATTTTTCCCGCGACGGGAGGCTCCGGAATAAACATAAACCCTGAGAGATGGCGTAAACTTCTGGATTTCCCTTTCCCAATTGTGTACCAGGGAGACAGGTAAGACAATCAACGAAGCGGGTTGCCTTGGTTCAGCTTCAGGTTCTTCTGATACAAATAATGAAAGCTGGCCGGAATCCTTATGACGAAATACAGGATAATCCTTGTCTTTTCGTTTGTATTTAAGCAGCAAAGTCAGGGTCTGGATCGTTTTTCCCAATCCCATATCATCTGCCAGGCATCCACCCATCCGATGGGTATAAAGATGGTCGAGCCAGCTAAAACCTTCTTTTTGGTAATTGCGGAGTTCCGCACACAATCCCTTGGGCAAATCTTGATTTTCGATTTTTTTACCCGTTAGCGAATCGAGCCGATCCTTCATTCTGGAGTTAAAGTCGTCGGAGATCTCAGAAATCAAAGTAAAATGGAAATTTTGAACCCTGATGGAATGTTCCCCGATTTTACCAAATAGGAAAATATTCCTGTATTTCGAAAACCATTCCTCAGGAAGGATCGCAATTTCACCATCAGGTAATTTAAATTCCCTGATCTGATTGAGGATATTTTTTCGCAACCGGATAAATGGAAATGAAAACTGACCAAACTTTACCGTGGCATATAAATCAAACCAGTCGATTGTTTGATTGATTTTTAATTCCAACGACTGTAATCCAATAAAATAGGTGTGATCGAGCCTCTCCTGGTTAATAACAAATCCAATCTCTTTTAATTTGTCGCTATTTTTAGCGAGCCATGCGACCGCCCTATATAAAGCATTGTCCCTGTTCTCAACGTTATAACCGATCAAATGCAACGCATGATTTTCACCTTCAAGCTCCAGTTCACGCAGTCTTACGAGTAGTGCCTTCTCCCACTTTTGGTCCTTTTCAAAGCGTTGAAAAACAAAGTTTCCGCCATTTACTTCAAAAGAAGCGACTTTCTTGCCATCCTCCCCAGCACCGATTGATTTATCGTTGTATTTGAAAACAGGTACAAAAACAGGATATCCTGCCAAGTCATTTTCAACCGAGAGAATGGCTTCCTTATTTGCGGCAAGATCGATAATTTCAAAACCGGAATAGTAAACTTCCTGACTTTTAACTGCATTTAATATAAATGAACCAAAGTATTTTTCTTCTACCTTTTTCGGGATGCTAATGTATTCCTTATCGAAAAATGGTTGAAGTTTTGAGCCTGAAATATCATTAAAAAAGTAAAGTTTGTTCTGGTATAAGATGCGGCAAGGTTCATTAACTAAAAGTATGATGTTCCGGTGCAACAGTGAAAGTTGTTGGTCTCCATTCCTGATGGTGAGAAAATAACGGGTTTCATTTTCAAGCCGGTGAAAGTTAAAAACAGTACTTGTATCTTCGTAACACAATGTTATAAGGTCTTCATCATAAAGGTTCGTATATTTTGCCCGTTTGAAATAAACTGGAATTTCTCCAGATTTTAATAAATCGAGGCATTTGATCATGATCTCGTCAATATAGGGGTTCAGCTTTAGACCAAGTTCCTCTGTTTTGACATTTTTGTAGAAATCATTTAAAGTCCCTTTTTTGTAGAATTTCTTGGCCAGTAGGTCATCGGAATACTTTTCAGTCAACTTTACCAATTGTATCTGTAAAGGGGTGAAGGAGAAATTACTTTCTGATAAATCGTGGATTCGAAGTCGCTGAACTACCGAAAAATAATTCCGATCCGGAATCGCCTCTGCAAGAAAAGGCAAAATCAGAAAACCAAACGAACGATGTTCAGAGACAGCAATAATAAATTTTTGTTCCACACGTGTCAATTAAACCTTCAAAGGTAAGGAAATCTACAAAATATGAAAGGGAAAAATATAATTTGCAGGTGTTTTTATCCTTCCATAGAAATAAATCTGTTAATAATTAATAAATTTGTGGCTTCGCAGGCTGTTCTATCGCTCCGGTTTATCCGGGGAGGAAAGTCCGGGCAATACAGGATACCATGCTTTTTAACAGAAAGGTGGACGTAAGCCCACAGTAGTATAACAGAGAATAACCGTTCCGGTGAAAACCGGAATAAGGGTGAAAAGGTGGGGTAAGAGCCCACCGGTAGTGGTGGTAACATCATTAGCCGTATGCCTCATGGATTGTAAGGCCAAATATATTACGGGTTTTTCGGAACACAGGGCTATCCGCCCTGGTTCTTGCTGCTTTTCGCGGCAGGAAGTTGTAAGGGGTAGGCTGCTCGAGGCTGTTGGTGACAGCAGTCCCAGATAAATGATAGAATGAAAAACAGAACCCGGCTTACAGGCCTGCGATTTTTTTTAAATTTGGATATGCAAAAAATTAAGCTTCTATTTCTCTCCTTTTTAATCCTCCCTGGACTCTTTGCCCAAGATAACAATGGGAAGACTGATCTTAAAGTGTCGTTGAACTCTTTTGCTTCCACAGGTACGGAACTTCCTTTCTGGATAACTTCCAACCACAATGGGGTATTTACCATGGAAAGCAAAAATTATCAATTGCTTCAGGCTGGTTTTACCAGATTTCTTGTTGATGGTTCCAAAAATAAATGGGATTATACCTGGGGAGCCAATCTTGTTTATGGATATGGAGGGAAATCGGATTTCCAGGCAAATGAATATTGGGTTGGGGCACGTTACAAGTGGCTGAATATTATAGTAGGAGCAAAAGCGGATCCAATTTTATATGGTGGCTTATCATCTACAAACGGAAATATTGATAGGTCAAACAATGCCAGGCCACTTCCCGGAATATCATTTTCTTCCAATGGGTTCATTCCCTTTCTTTTTTGGAAAAAATGGTTTTCTGTCAAAGGTATTTACGAGGAGAAATTTTTTTCAGGCCATGCCTATGTTTCTGATGCGCATCTCCACCACAAGGCATTGTATGGAAGGGCAATTTTAGGGGATAAATTGACAATAACAGCTAGTTTGGAACATTTTGTAGAATGGGGAGGTACCTCTCCTGAACTTGGCCCAATGCCCGGGATGAACCAGTATTTGAATTACGTTTTGAATCTAAGAGCAGGATCAGGGGCTTATGTCGATGATCAGACAAATAAGGCTGGAAATCAATTGGGTAACTATTCGATTGAAATAAAAAAAGCCTGGGCAAAATCAAGTTTGACCTTTTACTGGAACCATTTATTCGAAGATCAATCTGGAATCGAAATGCAGAATTGGTGTGATGGTTTGTATGGCTTGCATTATTCAAAAAAGGACCATTCTGCATTGGTTACTGATTTTGTTTATGAATTTATGTACACCAAGAATCAAAGTGGTTCGTTACATATGGTGTCAGATCCAACCCCTGAAGATCCTAACCATTGGTATGGCAGGGGAAAGGACAACTACTTTGACCATTTTGTATATCGCTCCTATAGCTATTATAACCGGATGATTGGGACACCACTTTTTATTCCAATAATCGGGACTAACGGTGTTGCTTCCGGGTTCGAAAGTACAAGAATGTGGATGCACCACATTGGGTTAAAGGGTTCTTTGAGTAAAGAAGTATATTGGAAAACAATGCTCACCTATTCACGGAATTTTGGTACTTACGACAATGCCTACCCAACAAGGGGAGGAGTCTATCCGGTACCACTTGATGAGTTTTCCTTTCTTGGTGAATTTATTTACAATGGAAAGCAATTGCCTTTTTCGGTAAATGTAGGGATTTCAGGTGATTATGGCAAAAGATTCAAAGATAACCTGGGCGGATATGCAGGAATCAGTTATCAGTTCTAATTGTGTCACATGTTCCATGTAAAGGATATTTCAATTCAGGATTTTTCTTATCATCTTCCAGATGGGCAAATAGCAACATATCCTCTTCCGGAGCGAGATCAGTCAAGGTTATTGGTTTGGAATTCAGGCAAAATTTCAGACAAACGTTTTTGTGAACTTCCTGAACAACTTCCTGAAAGATCGTTGCTTGTTTTCAACAATACAAGGGTGATCAGGGCCAGGTTGTTTTTCAGAAAAAAGACAGGTGCCAAAATCGAAATATTTTGTCTTGAACCTTTAAATCCGCCTGAATATGTCCAATCCTTTTCCCAGACAGAAAAATGCAGTTGGAAATGTATAGTGGGAAACCTGAAAAAATGGAAAGATGAGGTACTGGTCCAATCCTTAGAAATCAGAGGGAAACAAATCAGATTTACGGCAGAGAAAATCAGGGAGTTGAAAGGAAGTTTTGAAATACTTTTCAGTTGGGACAATCCCGATTATACCTTTGCTGATCTTTTGGAGGCCACTGGAAACATCCCGATTCCGCCTTACCTCAACAGGGAATCGGAAGAATTAGATTTAACAAGTTATCAAACTGTATATTCCAAGATTAAGGGTTCTGTTGCAGCTCCAACTGCCGGACTTCATTTTACATCAGAGGTTTTCACCGGATTAATGAGAAGGAATATCAGATGCGAAGAGGTGACCCTTCATGTGGGAGCGGGCACTTTTCAACCTGTAAAATCGGAAACAATCGGAGCCCACGAAATGCATACCGAGCATTTCATCGTTTCACGAAATTTTATTGAAGTCCTTGCCAGTTTTGAAGGGTATATTATTGCAGTTGGGACTACCTCGGTCCGGACACTTGAAAGCCTCTTTTTTATTGGTCAAAAAATAGTTAACAATCCAAAAATTGACTTTGCAGAACTTATTGTCAATCAGTGGGATCCATATAATGAGAATCTGATGGCCTGTTCAAACCATGAATCGTTTAAAGCATTGGGGGACTATATGAATGAGCATCACCTTCCCGAATTAAGCAGTTCAACCCAGATCATAATTGTTCCAGGTTATCGGTTTCATGTTGTCAATGGAATGATTACCAATTTTCACCAACCACAAAGTACCCTTTTGTTGCTGATTGCGGCATTTCTTGGAGGCGATGAATGGAGACTGATTTATGACCACGCACTTAAAGGGAATTACCGGTTTTTAAGTTACGGCGACTCCAACCTTTATTTAAAGTAACCATTGAATTTCCTTCCGTTCACCTCAATTTTGGGAAATCTTAATTTAATTAAAATAGTCGTCTAAAAATTTAGAGGAGGTGCAATTTTTTCAACAATTTCTTATCTTTAACCCGAAAAGAAAATCCAAAAAGATGTTTACAAGCGCAGATATTGAACAAATTGAAAAGAGGGGCAGCGACCTTTCAGAGATTGAAAAACAGATCACCCATTTTCGTAAAGGGTTTCCTTTTTTGAAGGTGATCAGGCCAGCGACAATTGGGGATGGAATCATCCGCTTTGATGAAGGACAAGTGACAGAGGCTGTAAGGCAATACGTCCAAAAAGTCAAAGATGGTTTACAACCGGTTAAATTTGTTCCTGCATCAGGTGCAGCCAGCAGGATGTTCCAGGCACTGTTTTCATTTGCCGAAGCTGCTGAAAATGATGATGTAGCAGCTGAGATACTGGCCGAACATCATCATAAGGGAGCTATGGTCTTTTTCAATCACCTCTCAAAATTTGCTTTCTACGAAGAACTTGCTGTCTCCCTTGGTGGATCAACGGAGTTGAATGGCCGTTTGAAATATTGCGATATTATTGACCATGTACTATCCGACAAGGGATTGAACTATGGATTCCTTCCTAAAGGATTGATCGATTTTCACTTGTATAGCGATGGTGTAAGGACATCCGTTGAAGAACATATGGTAGAAGGTGCTCTCTACGGTGCAGATAATCGTGGAAATGTTAAGCTTCATTTTACTGTATCGCCAGAACACCTCGGGTTTTTTATTAAAAAAACTTCACAGGCCGCTCAACATTTTGAGCCTAAGTATGGTGTTAAATATGATATCACTTTTTCTGAACAGAAACCTTCAACAGATACGATCGCTGTTGATCCTGAAAATGAGCCATTCAGGCTGTCTGATGGGAGTTTATTCTTCAGGCCTGCGGGTCATGGTGCGTTACTTGATAACCTCAACGAACTGAATGGAGATATCCTTTTTATCAAGAACATAGACAATGTGGTTCCAGACAGGTTAAAAAAAGAGACTGTCAGGTATAAAATGGCCCTGGCCAATATTTTAACGGAGTATCAGGAAAGAATATTTGGTTACCTGAAAACACTTGAAAGTCAATCGGATCCTATTTCAGACCAACTAATTGCTGAGATAACTTCGTTTCTGGAAAAGGATCTTTGTACAGAACCGGCAGATAATCAATATTATGAGAGTAAATCGACTCTTATTCATTATCTTTTCAATAAACTTAACCGGCCAATCAGGGTGTGTGGTATGGTGAAAAATGAAGGAGAACCGGGTGGGGGGCCTTTCTGGGCAAGAAACGCAGATGGGACGATCTCTTTGCAGGTTGTTGAAAGTAGCCAGATCGACCATCATAACGAGGAGCAGAAAACAATTGCCCATCATTCAACACATTTCAACCCTGTCGACTTGGTTTGTGGGGTAAAGGATTTCAAAGGGGGGAAATTCGATCTTTCGAAATTCAGGGATCCTGAAACGGGGTTCATATCGTCAAAATCGAAAGAGGGTAAAACCTTAAAGGCACAGGAATTGCCTGGGTTATGGAACGGGGCAATGGCAGATTGGATCACTTTATTTGTTGAAGTACCGGTTATCACTTTCAATCCTGTAAAAACAGTAAACGATCTTTTAAGACCAGAGCATCAACCTTTATAGTTCAAAATATTATCTTTGCAGAATTATTAATTAATAAGGATATGGGAATGTGGGAAGGAGCAAAGGAGAATTCTGAAAGCAAAGAATTTTCCGGAGTAGTGAGACTTTATAAGAAAATGCTGTCTGAAGAACAGATGGGTTTCTTTGACGTGTCCGACTTCGAGCACATTGTTGATCATTACATTGACAAAAATCAGTTGACCAATGCTTTACAGGCATGTGAGATTGCCATTTCGCAACATCCCATTTCGACAGTTGTTAAGATTAAAAAGGCCCAGGTTCTTTTGGGGCAGCTTAAGATTGATAAAGCGATTCAATTGCTCAATGTCCTTGCTGAAATCGAAAACGCGAATCCGGATGTCATGTTCATGTTGGGAAACTGTTATAACTTTCAGGGTGACCAGGAAAAGGCATATTCATATTACCGGAAAGCCGAAAAATTCACGTACGATGATAAGGACGAACTACTTTATAATATTGGGGTCAGTTACATACAAAACAGCGACTTTTCCAGAGCCATCTATTTCCTCGAAAAGGCTTTTGGTGAAAATCCGTTAAACGACAGTGTTTTATATGATCTAGCTTATTGCTACGACAAGTTGGGGGAAGATGTCAAAAGCATTGATTTTTATAACAAATATCTTGATATTGATCCGTTTGCCGAATCAGCCTGGTACAATCTGGGGATCATTTATACACGGCGGGAGGAATTTGATTTAGCAATTGAAGCCTATGATTTTGCATTGGCCATTGACGAAAATTACGCATCGGCCCTATTTAATAAGGCAAATACACTTTCCACAGCCGAAAGATATAAGGAAGCATTGGATTGTTACATGGATTATTTAAGGTTTGACAGAATTTCGTCCGATGCCCATATCTATATTGCTGAATGTTATTTCCAATTGGAGGATTATCCAAAATCTTATCAGTTTTATAAGGAGGCAATCCGTCTTGATTCAAGAAACCCGGACGGATGGTATGGGGCAGGCATCGTACTGATGATTGAAGAAAATCTGACAGAAAGCCTTGTTTTTTTGAAAAAGGCGATTAAACTTGATGATAAATGTGCCGATTTCTGGAATGCATTTGGAAAGGTTAACTCGGCTCTGAACCATTATGAAGAGGCACTTGTGGCTTTTAAGAGGTCGATTGAATTGGAAGATAAAAATGTTGATTTCTGGACATCATTTTCCGATTTCTATTATAATTATGCCCAAATCGATATGGCTATCCATACACTTATGGATGCAGAAATTCTGATCCCTGAAAATGCCCAGATTCTGTACAAACTTTCGGGATACCTTTCAGAAAAGGGAGATGATAAAGTCGCCAAAATCTATTTAAACAGGGCATTGATAATCAATTATTCGATGCACACCGACCTTTATCTTGATTTCCCTTCTCTAAAATCGAAAAGATGGATCAAAAAACTGATCGACCAGTTTACACCTGATAATAAATCGTGACAGATAAAATGAAACGCGAATTCGGATTGATTGGCTATCCATTAACGCACTCTTTTTCGAGGAAGTTTTTTAGCGATAAATTCTCAGAAGAAGGGATAAATGCCGAATACCTGAATTTTGAGCTCGAAAATATTTCACTTTTGCCGCACATTATTGGATCACACCCTGATCTTCAAGGACTTAATGTGACGATTCCTTATAAGGAAGAGGTATTGAAATATCTTGATTCTATTGATGACGAAGCAGCACAGGTGCAGGCTGTAAATACAATCAGGATTCGAAGATCGGGACATCGCATTGCTTTACAAGGATATAATACTGACATACAGGGTTTTCAAGAATCTATCAGGCCATTGGTCCGGCAACAGCATCACAAAGCTTTGGTCCTTGGAACTGGGGGAGCCTCCAAAGCCATTGTACAGGCATTGAAAAACCTGAAGATCGATTCTATTCTGGTTTCTCGCAATCCGGAAGATAAAGGTGAAATCTCATATAATGATCTTGATGAAGATGTTATGGCCAGTTATAAAATAGTTGTCAACACAACCCCGATCGGTACCTTCCCCAAAGTCGATGCCTGCCCTGCCATTCCATTTGAATTGATCACACCCTCACACCTGATGTTCGACCTGATTTACAATCCTGAAATGACGGAGTTTCTGAAGCAGGGACTGAAACATGGGGCAACTATAAAGAATGGATTGGAAATGCTTCATTTACAAGCGATTGCATCTTGGGAAATCTGGAACAGGGATTAATTTTAGGCTGGGTTCCTGTTTTATCCATATAAATCTTCCAATTCCAACTTTCTGATCCTCGCCCATATGGCTCCTTTTGTCCGTTGGAAATGTTCGGCCATCTCCTTGATATCAGAACCTTTACAGTACATTATTGTTAATTCGTCGTCAAGTTCTTCAGTCCAGGGCTGATAAGCCCCACTGTTCTTTTCCCCAACCTTCAGGACTAATTTAGCCTTTTCTTTCGGGTATTGTTTAAAAGTTGACCGACTGGCCGGTATATTTTGGGAATCATCATGTTCTGTTTCTTTTCTTCCTTTTGTGGGTTCACTCTTCGTCAGGTGGATCTGGGAAGAATGAGGGAAATTTTCTGGCATCAACGATTTCGGAATATGAATTTCATTTTTTGTCCGGGTAACGGCGACATAAAGCAGGTTGATTTCCTCACTTAATTTTGCATTCCCAACCAGATCCTGGGGGTCAATTTTCAGCTTCAAAATCTTTTCTTCTGATATAAAATCATTTACAATTTCGACGGAGTCATATTCCATCCCTTTGCACCGGTGTACGGTCGAAAAGACCATTTCAGCCTTGTCTTTTTCTTCATTTGAAACATGCTTGTCTTTAATGGTTTTGATGATAGCCGGTATGTCATCGCCATATTCCTTTACAATTTCCACCATCATTGACAATTGTCCGTCTTCCGTTTTGGTAATGTACTCCTCCAGGTCTTCAAGGTCTCTCATTTGCTTTAAAAGCACGTCTTTGATCAGGTGGTGTTTTCCATTTGAAAGGTTCAGGACATCATACAGTGAAGTCCCTTCGTCGGCATAGGTATAAGAGTTGATATTTCCTTCAAAATAGATCTGTTTTACTTTTTTCTTTTCAGTAACATATTCGATGGCTTTAAGGAGGAGCCCCAGGTTTGTCCGGGCAAGTGTAGCTTTTGCTTTGTCGGTCTTGTTGCTACCTTTTCCGATAATGGGCAACGGTTTATAATCGTTCAAATGACTTTTCCATTTCAATATTTCCATTGCAAGGTTAGCAATATCCTGACTGAAACGAAAACTCGTGGAGAGATGGTACGTTTTAAAGTCGGCTTTTTCGAGCGAATTAACTGCATAACGCCAACTGTATATTTGCTGATGTGTATCGCCAACAATCACTTTTACAGCTTTTTGCTTCAGGAAAACATCCAGCATGGCTGGTGAGGCATCCTGACCTTCGTCGAAAAGGATGTAATCAAAAGCGAGTTTTGGATCCGACAATTGAAACTTTTTGAGATAAAAATCATGTGTAATTTCAATTTCACCCTTATCCATTTTACCCAGAAACAACCGGGACTGATTTTGGATATAATTGTAGAAAGTAGTAACGAATTTTTTAGCGACATCATCCGAAACGACATCCAGATAGTTTAGGTCTTGCACTTTAAGTTTGTCGCTGTTGCAGAAATAGGTCACATATTTGTTGACGTGATTGGCGATAATGTATTCGGTGTGCTTTTCCCCATTTCCTTGCAGGCCGAGAAGCGGTACAATTTCATGCGATTTGTAACCCTGTGGGCGGATCTTGTAATTCCCTTTCGCGACGATATGTTTATATGCCAATGAATGGGCCGTTTCAACGGTCACATTTGTAAGGCCGCAATCTGAAAATTTCTTGGCAGCCTCCAACCTGACAGATTTGTTAAATGCGAGATAGAGGATTTTGCTGTCGCGCGGCCTGGCTTTGGCATACTCGATTACAGTGGTTGTTTTTCCCGAGCCGGCAACTGCATTTATTTTTATGTCCCCGGTCGAGTTAATGATGTCGTATTGCTCACTGGTCAATTCCATCATTTAATGATCTCCCGCTTCTCATCGTAAAGTCCTATCAACAAGGTATTTCCTTTATCATCAACTTTTAATGCCCCATATTTGGCTTTCGAATACTTTTCAGACTGCCCCTCCTCAAAGAAGTAGGATTCTGCACCAATGTTTATTAGCCTCCAATTTCCAACAGTATAATTCAGCAATAATTCACCATCTTTTACTGGGGTCGTACCTTTTTGAATCCTTAAACGCTTCCCAACACCAACAGAGTCTGGTTTAACAACAAAATAGCCCCTTTTCGAAATTGAGTCCCTGTCGATTCCACTTGAAACCTTATATCTCAAGGCCATATAATCGCCTTGCATCAGGGAACGGGGATCGACAGGTGCCAATTCGAGCAAAATCAATTTGCCATTTGCCAGTAATTCCTCTTTCTGTAACAATGAGCGGTTGAAAAAGAACAACACGATCACTAAATTAGCTATGATAATTATCCATTTATACTTCTTCATTGGTCTTTGATTGATTTGTCAAAAAATAGAACAACAGAAATAATATCCCCGTTGAAAACAGGATCAACGACTTCACAAGCAAAGTAAGGTTGAGGTCGTAATAATATTGTGAGATAAAATAGATTGTGGCGATTATCCCCAGGGCAATCCCTGTCTTGTAATTCACGAAAAAGCTGACGAGCAGGATCAACAAAGCTCCCGAGATTGCAGGTGCAAAAGCAGTGGGCAACAGGATCAAGGCACTTAACGAATAAATTAAGATTTCGGATTTTTGATTTCGGATTTTGATTATCTGCATAATTCTATAAATCAAATAGATAAGAATTGGTGTCATGATAAGGGAAGATAACCAGATATAGTCAACGGATATTTTAACCAAATCCCGCTTCCCTACAACAAACAATCCGATGCATAAAGAAAATATCAGGCCGGTACGGACAGGGTTATAAAGTTTGCAGATTTCCTTGCTCCCGGTGATGATCTTTGCTTCATTCAAATAGCTCCAGATTAATAATATGGCAATTGCTGAATTGTACAGATGGATAAGATCGTAATATTTATTTGAAATGATCAATGATATAAAACTTCCACTTACAATGATCACCGAGATAAAAGACAATATAAAACCCTGTGTAATAAAAAGGGTTGCGGTTGAAATGATAATAAACGTGATGCAAACAATATTCCAATCAAGCTTAAACTGGCTCATTCCAAAGCCCAGTAAAATGAATCCCATCACGTAGGCTGAAATGGCGGATGTGTCTAAAATTAATTTGTCAAATTCTTTGTTCACATAGATTGCCGCACCAATAAAAATCAAGCCGGTAAATAAAAGCATGACTTCCGAATTCTCCAGTCCTGCAGCAAAAATAAAACCCATGAATGATAAAGTAGCTATAAAACCACCGGCAATTGAAAGGATCCTGGTTGTAAGACTTGCTTTTTCGGACTCGTTTTTCCTGACCTCCCAGAATATTCCCGCCTCATCAAATTTAAAATTGTCACCCTCGGTTTGCTGAAGATGTTCAATTAATTCTTTAATTTCCTGCTCTTGTTTCATGATCCCATTTTTTTTGAATTGCAATCAACTGATAAATGACCAGGGTAACACTCACAATATTAAAAAGTGTGACAAACAGCATCATACCTTCTTTTGAAGAAGATTTAATCAGCACACCGTTTATAATAACGATCACACTAAAAGCAACGATCGAGAGATAAAACCTGCTTTTCGTTTTCAATCCATAGATGACTTCTGCAATATAACAAATTGTGGCAACTAAGATTAATAGCCATAGAAAATCCTGATGTTTCTCAAAAATGCCAACGATGACCCCTATTGTTGAAAAACAAATGGCTGCCAATGCAATCAGGTTTGTAAACCAGGTCGGAACTACAATCAAAACCTTATATTTTGACAGCCAGATAAATGCGAATAGAACAATCGCATTAAAACTAAAGAGCAAAGTGCAAACAAAAACCATCGACCAATCGTGGGCTACCTGCTGAGAATACAAGATTAAAGTTGTGTTGATCAATGTCAGGTAAGTTAGCCATAGCGGCGCAAAGCCGGTAATGATCACCCAAAGTGTAACGAACATTGTCCATCCAAGAAAAAAATCGTAAGCATTTGCCCCGGTCTGATAGATTTGCCCAAAAACTGCAATCATGCCACCTACAAGAAATGTTGTCCCTGTCAGGATAATGTTCTTAACCATCTGTTTCCAGCTTGTGAGAACGACGATAAGTGTTGTAATGACGACGAGGCCTTCCATGATCCCGATTTTCACGAATTTGTGCAGGTCGGCCCAGTTATAGGCAAAAAAGAAAATGATTCCGGCAGTTGAAAAACCAATCCCAAGCGCAACAAACAGAATTCTTAGAAAATCCTTCCAGGAAGAAATGTCGTTATAGACATGATCTTTGAGGGCCCTTGCAACACCCTGTTCTGACCAGTTACTATAACTGGAAATCAGATGAATAGAAGTTCGGTCGAAATTTACCATTTGATTTTCGCTTAAAGTGTTTAACAGATCGTCAGAAAGTTTCTTTATCCCGAACAACCTTTTCCCTCGCTTCTTGTGTTGATAATTCGTGACAAACAAAACAAAACCAAATATAAGCACAAAATTGAATTTTCAAATACCATTTAAAGTTGGTTGTATTTGGTAAATAAATGCTTTATTTTTATCCGTCGAAACCCCAAAATTAATTTAATGATCAGCACCTATGGAAAATGAATTGGAAGGGAAAATAGCTAAATCTGAAAAGATTGGTTTAAAACCAAAAAAGGACATTTGGGAAATCATACAGGCATTGACCCCACTTTTAATACCACTCTCAATTGCTGTTATCGGTTGGTATTTTACAAACCAGCACAACCAGAACCAGATTGAAATACAGCGTATTAACAACGAAAACCAGTTGCAGGTTGCGTTGATCAATTCGAATGTGGGACAGTCGGGATTGATCAAGGATTTTATGCAGGACCTTACCAGCAAAGATACTTTTATCAGGAACATTGCCATTGAAGCCATATTGTATGCTGCCCCCACGCCAGGGAAAAGGATCGTGGACATCATTGCAAAATCGAACAACAATTCCATCAAACTGATTGCCAATGATGCCCTTGAAGGGAAGAGATCGGATTTGGTCGAAAATTTGTACTCGGTGCAAAAAACAAACCGGATTACTGCTGCCAACGAAATCCAGTTGAACTGGCAGCGTGACAACTCTTTGGTTGAGAAATTGATCCGAAGGGCTGAAAATGGCTTGGCAAACCCAAATGCCGATGCCGACAGTGAAAATGGCATTTACAATACGATTATTGTAATGTCCAGCTTCCCAAAATTCAGGTTAATGCCCTATAAAACTCAATTAAAATCGCTGCTTCAGAAAATTCCAGTGGATTATAAGCTTACACAGGAAAAAGCGCAGGAGCTATTGAAAAAACTCGACTAATTACATCATTTAATTATACCTTTCTTTTTATGGAAACAAAATCAGGTTCAAATCAGGTGCAAGGTTATTTGCTTGCAATCGTGCGGATTGCGATTGGCTGGCATTTTTTGTATGAAGGAGTTGCTAAACTTATTGCCGGGAAATGGAGTTCTGCAGCTTATTTAGCTGGATCAAAATGGGTTTTCGCACCCGTTTTTCATTGGATGGCGGGGAATACAGCAGTTATTTCGATTGTCGATTTTATGAATATCTGGGGTTTGATCTTTGTCGGTCTCGGACTAATGGCAGGTTTGCTTACGCGATGGGCAAGTTTGGGCGGTGCTATGATGCTCTTTTTCTATTTTGTTGCCTATCCTCCAATTCCCGGATATATGGTAGGCGTTCCTGTCGAAGGTAGCTACCTGTGGGTAAACAAGACCCTCATCGAGTTCTTTGTCCTCATCGCCTTTATCTTTATCTCAACAGATAATATCCCAGGTTTCAATCGTCTTTATGTTCGATGGAAAAGTGAAAAGGCGCGCCAACCAGTGCCGGATGCACCAACGATTGACAACAAGAAAAATCAAAGGCGCGAAGCCATTAAGGACCTGATTTCTGTTCCTGCAGTAGGTGCTTTTGCATATGCCCTTTACAAGAAAAAGAGTTGGAACAGTTTTGAGGAAAAATTGCTAAAAGTGGAAGGGATCGATGCCAACACAAGCGCAACTTTGCTCAGTTTCAACTATTCGACATTGGGCGACCTTAAAGGACAAATGTCCAAAGGGTACATCAACTATACCGGTACAGATGGGAAACCTGCAAAATTTGAATTGAGCCGTTTGGTAATGGGTGGCAATTTAATTGGTGGTTGGGCCCATGCACGCGACCTGATCTATGTTTCCAAATTGGTAAAGACCTACCATACCGATGAAAAGGTGATGCAGACCCTCGCTTTGGGCGAAAAATGCGGTTTAAACGCGATCATCTCCAATCCCCAGATGGGAAGGATTTTCACAAAATACAAACATGAATTCCGCAGCAAATTAAAGTTTATCTCCGACTGTGGCACCAATCTCGATTTTCAGAAAGGGATCGCCTTATCGCTCCAATCGGAATGTGACGCCCTTTATTGTCAGGGGGAGATTACCGACAGGTGGGCAAACCCCGAATGGAACGACCCATTGAAAAGAACCGTGACGGAAAGGATGGAATTGATCCGGAAAGGTTTGGAAGAGATCCGCAAGAACGGGAAACCGGCGGGGATCGGGGCGCACCGCATCGAAGCGATCAAAACTTGTGTGGAACATAGATTGAAACCCGATTTCTGGGTAAAGACCTGTCACAATTACAATTACTGGTCGGCCAAATCGGGTGCCGAATGGAAAGACAATATTTTTGATTTCGATCCCGAAGAGACCATCCGGTTTATGGGAACGCTTCCACAACCCTGGATTGCATTTAAAGTCCTTGCCGCCGGTGCCATCAAACCCGAAGATGGCTTGAAATATGCCTTTAACAACGGGGCCGATTTTGTTTGCATGGGAATGTACGACTTTCAGATTGTTGAGGATGTGAACATTGCCCTAACTGCCCTCGACTCGGCAAAAGTAAGGACGAGACCCTGGATGGGGTAATAAACCAAGTTTCAATAATGAAGGCTTGACTGGGAGCATGTGATCAAAATTGAAAGAGTAGCTCAAAGTCAAGCCTTCACTTTATATCCAAAGTATTCGGATAAATGAAATATATTTCGCTCAAATTATTTCCTTAATTTTGGAATCAATTAGGAATATTTTAAATAAAAGTACGACCGTAGATTTCTGGGAAACACTTTCAAAAGAACAGAAAGAGGATATCCTTCAAGGAATTAAAGAAATAGAAAATGGGGAAGTTGTGGATTACGAAGAATTCATGAGTAAACACAGATAATGATTTTATCAAAAAACTCGACAAGTCCTAACCCAAATTCAAAAATTTCCTGAGTCCATACGGATTGAAAACAGAGTTGATAAAATAGCATAGCAATTGAGTAGGATGGTGAAAAGAAAGGAGTTTGAAAAATTGTTTTTGCCTTTTAACGAAAGTGGAAAGCAAATTTGGGTAATAGGCAGGGTAAAGGAATTATCATTGCCAATAGTTAAAATGGCCTTAAACCTTGTTGCTTTAGACTTTATCAAATTTATTAATATCAGCAACGAAGCATTGGCAGCTTCGAGCGAGAACTATTTAAATCGCCCCAATGTACCAATAACTCGCGTGGATCATGAAACTGCTATTGGAGTTCAAATACTTTACAGCTTATCGTACAAATACATTAACTTTTTTGACATAAACTCGCCAATAAAAGGGAATGGCAGTAAAATGGTGGACGCAATTTTTAAAGATTTCCCAAATGATTGGCATGCAACAGTTCTTATGGATTGGAGCAACGGATTTTGGGATAAAATGATCGAAAAACACAATACGATTGATTGGAGGATGTAGAAATTCCAGACAACCAGACAATGCGAACGTTAAAAGCGTCATTTGTGAAAGTTTAGGTTTTACCGGAATGGAAACAAACATCATCTTTGCCGTTACAAACATCATCGGAAGACTTACAAACATCATCGGAGGGCTTACAAAGATCATCGTAATGGTTACAAAGATCATCGGAGGACTAACAAAGATCATCGTAATGGTTACAAAGATCATCGGAGGGCTTACAAACATCATCGTAATGGTTTCAAAGATCATCGGAGGGCTTGCAAACATCATCTATGTGGTTTCAAAGACGATCGAGATCGTTTTGTGGATGCTTGGCTGGGAGCAATTGATCAAAGTAGGAAGTAGTAGCTCAACGTCAAATCCTCACTTATTATTTGCTGAATCTTACCATTTCCCTATCTCGTCAAAGCCCTAAAATCCTTTAGTTCTGAAACTTTGTATTGGGTTTTGTCCTTTTCCAAAATGGCATTGATTAAAACAGTTCGATTGTTCTTGAAAGCTTCGGCAGCCCATTTTATTTGGTCGGAATTTAATTTTACTGCAATCTTTGATTTTACTTTTTTGATTTCCCCTTCAATGATGATCATATTTTGGTCGCTATCAACATCTTTTGATTTCAATTGAATAATTTTCCCATAAACATCGTTTTCGGATATTTCCTTCATCTTTTCGCGGATTGTTTTTGAAAACGTGCTCAAATTATTCACCTTTTCCCTGTTCAGTTCTTTGGCAACGGTTATTTGGTTTATTTGTGTCCCTTTCAGTGAAATTTCTATATCGGCATATTCAATACCTGTGTATAAGTCTTTTAGCTTATTTGATACATTTACACTGACCAAATCCCTGTTTTGAAGTAAGAAATCATCCGTTGGCTCAAAATTGTCAAAACCAATTATTTCAGTATTGATAAAATCGGCTATGTTGATCAGGTTTTGATTTATTTCACTTCCTATGATGGAATCCTCAAAAAGAGTTTTTTCTTTTATTTCTTCATTATTAGGAAGTTGTATCTTTGTGATTAAACTACCCACATCATTTTTGAAGAAATTGCAATAGTTCAGGTATCTTTCCGCCTCGTCAATGTTGTCAAAAAAATGGGGTTTTTTAATAACCGAAAAATTCGCTACCTCTTGCAACAATTCTTTTGATTTGGAAATCAACGTATTAAAAAAGGGAATACTTGGATGGCCATTTTTAATATTGTCGTTTTCGATATGAAATGAAAGTATTTGCCTGTCTTCGATAATAATTGAAGCCAGTTCGTCCAAATCTTCCTTGTAAATTTGAGCAACAATATTCAGGTCTTTTAGAATTTCTTCTTCGTAATCAGAATTTGTAAATTTATTGTAAACATATAATTTATAGGTCTCTGAAAAACCCAATATGGAAGGTGGAACAAATAAATCGTATTTTGTCCTAACCTCCTGTTTTTTCCATTCCCTGCTAATCAAAAGGTCTGTAATATTTTTATATATTGATTGGGAATTCATTACGAAAAATTATCAAATAATTGATTCAGAGTATCATTGCAAATAAAGTTCTTTTTATTGATTGAAACTCTTTTTGTAGCAGAATTGGCAGTCAAAAATTCCGATTGATCGGGGAAATACCAGTATGCACATTTCCTTGAAATCAATTCGTTGTCGGAAATCGCCAACCAGTTTGTCTTTTCTGCCGGAAGAACAAACAAAATTAAGATCAATGGACATTTTGTATTTTTCCTTGAAAGCAAGTCATTGTAAGTCGAAGCGTTTAAATCGTATTTAATTGTCTCATCGTCTATTACTATCGAATTCTCGGTCGTTGCTTTTAATTGAAGTTTTAACTCCCTTCCTGTTTCCAAATACCTTTTATGTTGGTTCTCAATCCGAAAATCAATTTCCTTAATCTCCAAATCAGTTCCATAATCAGGATATGAAGAACTTGTTTTGTAGCCGTTAAAAGCGGCAATCAATTCGATGTATCTTAATGATATAGCCTCCTTTATGTGTTCTTCTGTCATCATAACGATTAACTAATTGTACAAATTTACTATAAAATTTTGGAAAAGGTGAATTTACTGTTGTTTAAACGAATACCAATGGCGCTAACACGATCAAAAACTTTGGTTTAAGCAAATATAAGATTTTTACCGGAATATTGGAAGCGTGATTTCCAATATTCCGTCATCTTTCTGTTATTCAACATGTAGTTTTAAATTAATAAATTAGTCCTTCAAAACAAATTTATGGTTGACTTCCTATTTAAATACCATTCAAATTTTTTATCTGTTCCATTTATTATGCCCCTTGCATTTATCACATTCCCAACCTATTGATGGGGCAAGTTTCAATATTGTGCGTGCATCCTCTTTTGAACCACCAGCACCTTCGCTAATCTTAGTAATGATTAAGGATTGTTTAAAACCAGCAAAGCTAATCCCCAGCATCGATTCTAATTCATTGTTTGACATACACATAGCATTTTTACCTAAAGTATAGGATGTAGTACAATATTTGCAATATATTGTAATTTGCTCAACATCGCCACAATTAATACATTCGTTATTTATAAATCTGTGTTTGGTCTTAAAACACTTAGTACATTTACAATATTGCAAATCGTGTTGTTCTTTTCCACATTTAGAGCACGTACAACCATTCCAATCATGATGCTCGTCACGCGTCTTAGCACAAATTAAACATTTGCAACCAGACCAGTTGTGTTGGTTCTCTCTGGTTTTGCCACATTTGCAGCATATTTCACAATCAATTGACCAGTCGTGTTGGTTTTCCCTAGCTTTATCACATTTGGAGCATTTTTCACAATCTTTTGACCAGTCATGCTTAAAATTAATATGACATCTAATGCAGTAGATTTTTTTGTCCCAAGATACAATGATTCTATTGCCACATGTTTTACAAACACCACCAATTTCTACTTGTAAAGTTTTACCACATTTGGAACACTCTTCACAATCCTTTGTATATTCGTGTTGGTTTTCCCTGGTTTTTCCACATTTGGAGCATTTCTCGCAATCCTTTGACCAATCGTGTTGTTCATCACGAACTTTGCCACATCCGGTGCATGTACAGCCGTCCCAGGTATGAAATCCTAAAGTGCATTTTAAATTCATAGTAGTTGTCTTTTATTTAAGGTTGATCATATTCCAAAATACTACTTCTGTAATTGTATAATATACAAATACATACGAGTTGTGTTACATTGCCGTTCCAAGGTTTTCAAACCAACAAAATGGCTTACAAAATAGGAATTAATATTTTGTGTACAAAGGATTTACAAAAAAATAATTTGGAACGTAGAAAAAAGTTGCGGGCTTCTGGCGGCTGGCTGTTCGTGGTAATAGTTTGTGGCGAAATACTGTATGATGTTTGTATTCGGTTACAAAGATCATCGGAATAGAATATTGAGGGCTTGACTAAAGCATTTGATCCAAGTTAAGAGAACAGCTCTAAGTCAAGCCTTCACTATATACAACGTTTATATATTCTCCCCAATTATTAATAAAAAAATGGTAGTATATTTGTAATGCTTATTCATAATAATTCATTAAAAATATGACTTTTACAGTTCAAATTGAAACAGACACGGCGGTTGGCCAGAAATTAATTATTGAACTTCGCCGCTATCCTGATGTAGTTCGGTTTGTTGAACCTGATCAGATTTCAGAACCTGTCCCTGAAGGATATGTTCCGCTTAAAGATGGTTTTGACGAGGTCAGAAATCACTTATTAATTAATGCAAAAACTGAAAGCCTATCTGCAAATGATTCAGCCAAGTTGGCATTTGAAAGATTAGGAGAAAAATATAATCGTAAATTCGATAATAAATATACCCGATGAAAAGGTTAGAACCGTAATTTCGGGTGCATTAATAAAGAGTTAGTGGTCAGGTCAAAACCGAAATCAATAAAAAAGCAAAATGAATATAACTATTATAGGAGCCTCGGCTGGAATTGGATTAGAAACAGTAAAAAGAGGATTAAATAGAAATCATTCGATAACGACCCTTTCTCGATCTGAAATTAAAATAGAAGAGAAAAAATCGTTAAAAACGATACTTGGTAATGCAACTAATAAAGCTGACCTATTAAATTCAATCCAAAACGCAGATGCTCTGATTATAACATTGGGGACTGTTAAGAATATGAAAGCTACTACCCTCTTTTCAGATTTTGCAAAATTAATTGTGGAAATACATAGGGAGAGCAAAATAGATATTCCATTTATTTTTGTTACCGGATTTGGAGCAGGAGAAAGCAAAAATTATGTTTCTTGGTTAGAAAAGATGTTTTTAAAATACTTTTTAAAAGACATTTATGCTGACAAAACTAAAATGGAAGAAATTATCACTAATTCAGATCTGAATTGGACAGTTGTGAGGCCAGGAAGGCTATTAGACAAGGAATTGACAGAGAAATACCGTATTGAAAACAAATTATTCAAAGGAATTAATATAGGCGGAATTAATAGAGCTGACGTAGCAGACTTTTTAATAAAACAAGCAGAAAAACAAACTGAATTAAAAAAGTACATTGCTATATCTGAAAAATAGGATAAAATAAAAGCCGAACCGTTAACAGCATGCAAGCGCCATAACCCTGCCGCAGTGGCAACACAGGGTAACGTGCGCCTGCACGCGATCCGTTGAGTTTTATCTCCAATTATCTGAGTATCGAATAGTAAAAGCCTTCACTTTGTTTATTTCAGCAGCATTACAATATCGGACGGCAAAAACACTTTTTGACTAATGATGTCAACAGGGCTATTTTTCAGGAAATGGCACAAAATGATTTCTTTTCCGGCAATAAAAAGTAATTTTTTTGCCTTCACTTCCAATTCGAAAATCCGCCTTGCACCATTTTTGCTTTCGGTCCATTTACATTCGCCAATCAACAAGGCTTTTCCATCTGTTGATTCTGCAACTACATCAATTTCAATTCGTTCGTCTTTGGATACATTTCCCCACCAACTACGGGAATATCCAAAAGTATAAAATGGAAAATAATTATGTACCTCAAAAATAATGTTTCTGCTACATAATACCAAACATTTACGGAATTTATTAGCAAGTACCATTAATGAAAGCTTGACTGTGAGCATATGATCAAAGTTGAAAGAGTAGTTCTAACTCAAGCCTTCACTTTTCAACCAAAAAATTTCAAATATTTTGAATATAAATGTATATTTATTGCTAATCAATAAATATATGTTATATTTGCGAAATATTTTAACTTTTATCAATTATGTCAAAAAGAGACAACTTCGTATTTAAAGCCCTGCACATTGTCGCCTGGGTCATCTTCGTTGGTTTGTGCATTGAAGCCGGAGCCTTGATCGTCAATTTTATTTTCAGCCTCTTCAAACCTGAATTTGTCCAAAACTTATATCAAAAATTGGACTTAAGTAAAATGTATCATCTCAGTAAATGGGCTTTTTTCGGTATGTATGGTTTTGTCCTGGTCATCTCGATTTTGAAAGCAGTCCTATTTTATGTCGTCATCAGACTAATCAGCAAAATTGATTTGTTAAAACCATTCAACAGCTTTGTTTCGGGACAGATTACAAAAATAAGTTACTATACTCTTTCTATAGGCCTTATTAGTTACTTAGCCCGACAAACATCCAATACTTTACTAAATCGTGGATTTGAAATCGACGCCCTCAACCAGTTTTGGGGTGACAGTCAGGCATATATTTTAATGGCGGCCGTCATCTATGTCATTGCGACTATTTTTTCAAGAGGTGTTGAAATCCAAAACGAAAACGATTTAACTGTTTAAGCCATGCCAATCATTGTAAACTTAGATGTGATGATGGCAAGGAGAAAGATGTCACTTAATGAGTTATCCGAAAAAGTTGAATTAACTTTGTCCAATCTTTCTATTTTAAAAACCGGAAAAGCAAAAGCAATCAGGTTTAGCACCCTGGAAGCCATTTGCAAGGCATTGGACTGTCAGCCGGGTGACATCCTGGAATACCAGGGAAATGTTGAAAAAACAACGAACCGATAACGGGCGTTTGGCAAAACTAAAAGGCAAAATATGGAATCATTAAAAATTAATTATCATGAAAAATCAAAAAAAGAGCGCTGATATTATTCGTTGGATAGCCAGAATATGGGGAACTGCCATATTGGTATTTGTTTTGGTTTTTTTATTCGCTGACATTTTCGGAACTGAAAAAGGGGGCGGAATCAGGGATGTAAAAGAAGCCATTTCTGCTATTACCGGTATTATTGCAATTATTGGACTGGGCATTGCTCTGAAGTGGGAAGGATTAGGAGGCCTGTTAATAATCGCGGGCCTGACTGGATTATTTATTGTCAGATTTGATTTGTCGTCAAATCCATATATCATTGGTGGTATCGCTCCTCCGGGGATTCTTTATCTGGTTTATTGGTACTTGACAAAAGGACAAGTCAAAACCGATGAAAAGGAATAGAAATTAAAACAGTTGAATAATGGACCAACCAACTTTTTGGAAGTCTTGTTTTGCGAAATGGGATAAAACAACATAAACTATTGATTAGAAACCGTACTGGCATAATATTAGAAAAAATCAGGATTTGTAATTTGGCAACTCGCTTCTGACAACTGGCGGTCGGCTTGATCGTGCTACAACTGTATTCCATTTAAAAAAAGCGGTTGGCGGCTTGCAACTGGCACTGGTTGGGTTCAAATTTATTGCCCAGTTTTCCTGGATAAATAGATTCTTTTTGCAATTACAAATCGATTACAGTTAATCTTTGAAGTTTGGTTTTAATATTCAGAATACGAAATGATCCTACAAACAAAAGACACCAGCCAAATTACAATCCGAAAATTCCAGCCGTCTGATAATGATCAACTGGTTGGTTATTTCAGCTGGTTAAGCGAAGAAACCAAAAGCAGGTTTGGTCCACATCGTTTTGACAAACAATCGATTGCGGATATTTACAGTGATCATCGAAGTTTGGGTTATGTCGCCATCGACAACCTAAAGGATGAAATTGTGGCATATGCCATTGTTCGGATTGGTTTTTTAGAGCACGACCGCGACAGGTTGGAATCGTATGGATTGATCCTTGACACTGAAACCGATGCCACAATTGCACCCTCGGTTGCCGATGAATGGCAAAGCTGCGGAATCGGGAATTGCATGTTTCATATTATATTGGAAGACCTGAAATCCAAAGGTATTCAAAGGATTATCCTCTGGGGAGGAGTTCAATGCAGCAATGAAAAGGCAGTCAATTATTATAAAAGGAACAATTTCAGGATTTTAGGGGAATTTGAGTACCATGGGACAAACTATGATATGATTTTGGGACAGATCAATCATAACCATTAATTCACAGAAGAACAATCACTTGGAGTAGTCAGGGAAGGCTTAACCAAATTTATAAAAGAAAAAAGAACCGCAGCCACGAACTACGGTTCTTTTAATTTAAATGCAATTGCTTATTTCGCTGCCTTGGGAGTTGTTGCAGTAGTCGTAGCTGCTTTCTTTTTCTTTGCTGTTTTCCCTTTTTTCGCTTTTCCGGCTTTCTTCTTGGTTGTCTGCTCTGTTTTTGCAGGAGTCTTGGTGGCGGGTTTCTTAGGATCCTGGGCGTTTACTGAAACCAAACCCAATACAAACACAAAACTTAATAATAGGACTAACTTTCTCATATCTGATAATTTTAAATTGTTTTAATGGTCAAATGTATATCTCCAATTATGAAGGTGTCGTGAAGATTTATTCCGTTTCACTATAATTAACTTATTTTTACTAATTTCGGTCAAAAATTAACAGAGAATTGGATTTAACATTTAAATACAGCGTTCCGGTTAAACTATGGAAGATTATATTGATCTAAACTTATGTTTGCCAAATTTTCAATCAGAAAAACCAATATTGTGAAGCATCTTAAAATTCGGGTTTTATATAAAGCACTAGTTTTAGTTTTTGTAACTTTCTTGTCGGCTCATCCTGGCTGGTCGCAGGAGATTCAGGAAACGAAGATCTCAGGAAATTTTTCAAATGTTCCCCTACAGGATTTTTTTACTTCCCTCCAAAAGAACTATGGGATCAAGGTTTATTATAAGGTAGAGTGGGTGAAATCCAAGGTGGTCACCCAAACTTTTAACAATTTGCCTTTGGTTCAGGCCATGAATCAGGTATTCAGCAGCAGTGAGCTGACATTCAGGTTTTTTCAGAACAATTCAATCGTTATATATCCGCGAGGAGCCGATGGCAAAGCCGGATCGGGAGGCAATGAATCACAAGTGCTTGTGATTGGTGATCCATTGAATGAGGGGAGATACCAAAAGGCAAAACTCCAGGGTAGGGTCCTTGATGGTAAAAGCGGTGAACCTCTGACAGGGGCAGTTGTGTTCAATGTTGAAACGGGTGTTGGGACGACCACTGATGCCAAAGGAAGATATACCATGGAGATGCCCACAGGGGATTTCCACCTTCGGATCTCATTTATCGGTTATGAAAACCAAAACCAGCGGATCAGGCTGATCCAGAATGGAATTGCCGATTTTGAAGTATTTGAAGAAAGCCACAACATTGCCGAAGTGACTGTGGTTGGTGAAGATGCCAAAGCCACAAAAGCCCAGATGAGCATGATCAAGATGACAGCAGTTACCTTAAAGGAGCTTCCCGTTTTGATGGGAGAGGCGGACCTGATCAAAAGCATGGTGATGATGCCGGGTGTTCAAAGTGTTGGGGAGATGGCATCAGGATTTAATGTGCGCGGCGGGAACACTGACCAGAACCTGGTTTTATTAGATGGGGCACCGGTTTTTAACACGACCCATTTGTTCGGGTTCTTCTCCATGATCAATCCCGATGCAGTCAAAGATGTGACTCTTTTTAAAGGGGGCATTCCGGCAGCCTATGGAGAACGGATCTCATCGGTAATGGATGTGGAGACAAAAGAAGGGAACCCCAAACATCTTGGTATTAATGGAGGAATCGGGTTGATCAATAGTCGTTTGACAGTTGAAGGGCCATTTGTCGCAAAGAAAAACAGCAGTTTCCTGATCAGTGGACGCAGCACCTATTCTGACTGGTTGCTTCAGCAAACCAAAAACCCAACATTTATGAACAGTGTGGCCCATTTCTATGATTTGAACGGTACGGCAAATATTGAATTTAACCCTAAAAATCATTTAAAATTAATGGGTTATACGAGTTCCGATGTTTTCAACCTCAATTCAAGTTCATTGTATGCCTATTCAAATACACTTGGGTCGATGGACTGGAAACTGAACCTGTCGAAAAAAATCATTTCCAATTTGAGCCTTGCTTATAGTAAATATGCCACAAGTACCGATCAGAAGGATCCGGTCCGCTCGGAGGATGACTACACCCTCAAATCAAGTATTGAATACGGAAGTTTGAAATATGCCTTATCCTTTTTCCCCAAAGACCGGCAACGGATCAATACAGGTTTTCAGGCCATTGGTTATCTGATCGATCCAGGTAAGATCGTACCAGGTCAGGAAATCAGCAATATTCTGCCAAAATCGATGCGAAAGGAACAATCGGCAGAGATGGCATTGTTTGTAGATGATGATTTTGAACCAAACGATAACCTCGCATTTAATTTGGGTTTGCGATATTCGCGGTTTTACGATTTCGGGCCGGGTATCGTTTACGATTATCTAACCGGGCTTACAAAGAGCAGCATTTCTATCATTGATTCAATTAGCTACAAGTCAGGAGCAGTGATCAAATCCTATCAGGGGTTTGAACCACGTATTGCAATGAAAATCAATATGCAACATGGGAGTTCATTGCGGTTGAGTTATCAGAAAATCCATCAGTTCATCAACCAGATTTCGAACACCGCGGTGATCTCTCCTGCCGATTACTGGAAATCCGCCGATCCTTATCTGCCACCGCTTATCAACGACCAGTTTGCTTTGGGTTTTTTCAAGACTCAGGAAAAAGGGGTTTTTGAAACATCGGTTGAGGTTTATTATAAGAAAATCCAAAATCTTCTCGAATACAAAAATGGGGCAGAGTTGCTGATGAACCAGAACATAGAAAGGGATTTGCTATTGGCCAATGGCTATTCGTATGGTCTTGAGTTGTTTGCAAAGAAAAACACCGGCCGGTTAAACGGATGGGTCAGTTATACTTACTCACGGACTTTTCGGAAAGGAGCAGGACAGTACAAGGATGAGATCATTAACGGTGGAAAATATTATCCCTCGGTTTATGACAAGCCCCACGATTTGTCAGCTGTTATGAACTACAAAATCAGCAGGAGGTGGCGGTTTTCGGGGAATTTTGTGTTTTCTTCAGGAAGGCCAATCACTTTACCGGAGCAGAAATACAATTACGATGGGAACCAGGTTGTGATCTATTCCGATCGGAACAAATACCGGATGCCGCCCTATCACCGCATGGATGTGAGCATTACTTTTGACGAAAACCTTCGTATCAAACGGATGTGGAAAGGGAGCTGGACGTTCTCTATTTATAACCTCTACGGGCGCAAAAACCCTTACTCAGTCTTTTATCGCAAAGAGGCCTCAATTCAAAGTGCGGATAAAAGTGAGTATTCGATTTATAAGTTGTCAATTATTGGAGTTCCTGTACCTTCGATCACCTATAATTTTAAATTCTGATGCTTAATAAACTGAATTACACCTTATTTTTGGTCATCCTCTTTGCTTCGTGTGAAGAGTTTTACACCCCAAAAATTGATACAATTGGTGGCCAACTGGTTGTCGATGCACAGATCACGAATGATGTTTCCCAAAATTATGTACATCTGACAAAAACCAATGCCTTTTATAGTACACAGCCTGCAGAGCCTGTGACCGGTGCAAAAGTGGAACTTGTTCAAGTCATTGGCAATTCTAACACTACGACAACTGCTTATGAAAGTGGTGCAGGTAATTTCTACTTTTCATCAACCCCAGTAATTGGTAAAAATTATAAACTGCGGATTACGATACTTCAGGACATATATGAGTCGGAAGTTGTTGCGATGCCGCCTATCCCTTCAATATCTTCCTTTTATACAGAACACAAAGCTGAAAAGCAATACCGGACAAGTTCAGCAGGTGCTCCAATCGAATACATTTTTGAAGGAAGGCAAACATATATTGATGCTCCAATAACATCTGCCCTATCTCATTATCGTTTTGTTTTACGATCCATCATGGAATGGGTTTATACCCCTCCGGAAGTGGCAGGTCCGCCTCCTCCCCAGATTTATGGATGGAATTCGTTTTATTATAAATCGGAATTTTACCTTGCTGGACCAAAAATCTACAGTCAGTCCGGTAAAATTGAGAAACAACCACTGATGACGATGTCATACAGTACTTATGACTACCTTCAAACCGACACGGTGGTACAAAAGTGTTGGATCCTGATGATCGACCAGTTTGGGACTTCTGCGGGATCGTATGATTTTCACGAAAAGCTGAACAGTCAGTTTGCAGCCGATGGAAGTTTGTTCGATCCGGTTCAAACCCAGATCTTTGGGAATATAACCTGCAAAACAGATGCATCAAAAATAGTTTTCGGCTATTTCGACCTCAATTCATACCGCCAATACAGGTATTATATCACCTTAGGCGGTCGGAATAACACGAGTATTCCAAGGCAGATCAACAGTTATCCCACGATTCCGTTTGCCGGGACAACCAAAGGTTTTCCCCCGTCATGGTGGGAATGATTGGCATGGGGCGTGGGGCATGGGGCATGGGGCGGACTGGAAACAGGTGAAGGGAAGTCCGGAAACTTAAAAATAAATTTTAAATATAGATATTTCAAGGTGAAAAGGAAAATGAAAATAGTCGTACTGTTTCTCCTGTTTGTTGTTTCAGCAAAAGCTCAGGAAGAAAAGGGCATCACGCTTTTAACAGACCGTGACCTTTACATCAGTGGGGAGACTTTGTTGTTAAAGGTCTTTGTCCCTTCATCCAGATATTCAGGGATCATTTCCATTGATCTGATCAATCAATCAGGGAAAAAGATCACTGGTATCATCAAAGAGATAAGGAACCAGCAAGCTGACGGTTTTATTGTTTTGCCCGATTCTTTGAGCTCGGGATATTACTTGTTAAGGACATCGACAAGTGCAATTAATGTGTTGACAATTAAGGAGATCTATGTATCAAACAGGTTTATTGGGTTGCCATTGACAAACAGCGGATTACGACCTGCGGGTATTCTTCCGGTTACCGAAATCCCCAATGCTGAAATTCAGGTCAACGGGATAGAAAAGCAATACAAACCGGGGGATAAAGTAAAGGCAGACCTTCGTTTGCCAGGCGATCTTTTAGGTCAGGTGGATGGTGACCTGCTATTAAAAATTGCTGAAGTCATCCCTGACTTTAAAACCTCAACCTTTAATTTGAAAACTGTTGGGGCTAAAAAGCAGATTGTGAACCACCAGGGGATCCTGATCGAAGGGACTGTTACAGAGCTCAGGAGTGCAAAACCCTTTAAGAATGCTGTGGTTTACCTATCCATTCCCGATTCATTGCCTGGATTCCAATATTTTATAACCGGAGATGATGGACGTTTTTATTTTCAGATTGTCAACTATTTTGGCAAGATACCTGTCGTCATCCAATGTCACGCCAAAGATGAGTCGCAACTTTTGAAAATTACATTAAACGATCCTGATAGCTTAAAATGGATCATACCACGTTTTGAAACACAACCTTTTCCTTCCGGACTTAGAAAACGGGTTGAACGAAATACAGATGCCATCACCTTTCGAAAAGTATTCAACCAGCCTGAAGTCACCGAACAGCCATCACCAGTTATCAAAAGGGATACCTATCCTTTTTATGGGTCTCCAATGAAAGTTGTTGATCCTCAATTGTTTATTGAATTGCCGGATTTTTCGGATATTTCCCGCGAATTGTTGCCCGGGGTCAAATTCAGGACTTACAACCGGATCCCAAGTTTGCAGATCCTCAATATGGCCATGTTTAACTATTTTTCAGATCCTCCTTTGGTTTTGTTCGATGGTATTCCGACGCAGGATCTGAACATGATCAAAGTTTTGGGATCAGCCGATATTGATAAAATTGAGATCATACAGAATGAACGGTTTTTTGGTGATCTGAGTTTTCCGGGAGTCCTGGCCATTTACAGTACAAAGGGCGATTATTCCAAGATTCAGGAATCGGATAACCTGATCAAACTGAATCTCGACGTGATCCAGCCTCAGGCAATCCTGAACTATCCGGTCAAACAAACCGAAACAGACCCCGATTTTCGACAGGTATTGCTATGGAATCCTTCGGTGAAACCTGCACAATTAATCCCGATTGAATTTCAGACTTCTGATATCCAGGGAACGTTCAAACTGACCGTATGTGGAAAAACCAAAGACGGCTCTGATTTTTATAAGGAACAAATTTTTGAAGTAAACTAATATGGCCAACAGGATTTTATCGATTTATTTTGTCGTAGTTTGTGGTTTACTTTTAATCCCTACGCTTAAAGCCCAGGAAAACATTAGCAATAACTGGAATACGGAAAAGATCAGGGGAACTCGTCTTGTACCCTATCCCGCAGCAAACGGGGATCCATATCTGACAAGCAAATTCCTGCCAGGGGAGATCGAGTTCAATGATGGTGTAAAGATACAGGATGTTGGGCTTCGTTACAGTTGTTACCGTGATGAGCTCATCTATTTCAACAAGGCGATTTCGACCCAGATCGTGATCGATAAGGTAAGCCTTAAAAGTTTTTCTTTTATCGATGAAAATGGGGCTCCAAGGCTATTTCGCAAACAATATTATGACGGTTTTATGTCGGGTTTCCGTTTTTTTGAAGTGTTAAGCGATGGTGGAATATCGTTGTTGGTTTACCGGAAGGTGGGTTTATTGCTTTGTGATGTTTATTTGGACGATTCGGGAAAGCAAAAGAATATGTCGTATCAAAAGGATTATAGCTATTTCTTCTATTCCCCTAAAAAAGGTTATACTTTTGTTAGGATCAGTAAAAGCTCACTGCTTTCAAAATTTGATAAGACAGACCAGATTCTGGTCAAGAAAATCCTTCGCAAAAACAGGCTGACCGCCAGCGATGAAATTAGTTTTGTCAAAGCCTGGAACCTGATCAAAGAAAATGGAATTAAGATAAATTTGAACAACAATTAAAAAATCACAATTCGTTTCTTAGTAGCAAAAAATTAAGTCTTTCATTGGAATCAATCCGGTTTTTGCCTATTTTCGCACTCATGAAATTCACTTTAAACTACAGGCTTAATTTGTACCATCATTTCGGCAAAGGATTGTTCGAATGTTGGATCAATTGATCTGAAAGGGTCCCCCATACTCTTTTAATTTCCGATTTCGTATTTTTGATTTCGGATTCTTACATTCTTAATTCTTCATTTTTTCATTTTTCATTCTAATGACTGGTATCATCTTCGATATCAAACGGTTTGCGGTACACGACGGGCCTGGGATACGGGCAACTGTTTTTATGAAAGGTTGTCCACTGAAATGTGCTTGGTGCCACAATCCCGAAAGCCTCGATCCGAAACCCTGCATACTCGAAAGGGTATCGCGTATTGGCGACATCTCATTTTCTGATAAGGAAGTGGTTGGGAATGTAAATACAGTTGAGGAGGTGATGGCAGTTCTTGAAAAGGAGCGGGTTTTTATGGACGAATCGGGTGGAGGGGTAACCTTTTCAGGCGGTGAACCTTTGTCACAGCACGAATTTCTTTTGGAACTTTTAATAGCCTGTAAAACTGCGGGAATGCATACTGCAGTTGATACCTGTGGTTTCGCATCACCCCCGGTTTTGAGGAAAATAATTCCTTTTACTGATCTTTTTCTGTATGACCTGAAAATGATTGACAGTCAAAAGCACCGTATTTATACATGTGCACCAAATGATGTCATTCTTGAAAACTTGAAGGAATTGTCTTCACAGAATTGTAAGATTAGGATCCGGATTCCGGTTATTCACGAAATCAATGACAATCAGGAGAATACAAATGAGACGATCGAATTTCTCAGAAATCTTGCAAATCCCGTTGATGGGATTGATTTGTTGCCATTCCACAATACGGCAAATGGCAAATACAAGCGGTTTGAAATAAATTATACAATGAACGAAAACAAGAAGCCGGACAATTCGGTTATGAATAAACTCAAGGAACAGTTTGAGGATGCCGGTTTTCAAGTAAAAATAGGAGGATAAAAAAATGACACCACGGATTAAAAGGCTTAGGGAGCAAAGTTTGAATGCAGTTTACAAGATATCTGCTGAACGCGGGTTGCTGATCACCGAATTTTACAAGAATCACCTGGCATTTGGTGAGTCGATTCCCGTGCAACGGGCCAAGTCATTCAAGTATATACTTGAAAATAAGCACATATGTATTAATAATGAAGAGCTTATCGTTGGTGAGAGGGGACCTGCCCCAAAGGAAACGCCTACCTATCCCGAAATTACGGTCCACTCATTGCAGGACCTTGATATTCTGAACACGCGCTCAAAAGTCTGGTTCAGGGTTGATGACGAAACACGAAATGCCTTTAAGGATGAGATTATCCCATTTTGGAAAGGACATTCAAACCGTGACCGGATCATGGAGCAAATGTCGTCCGAATGGCACGATGCTTATAAGGCTGGGATATTTACCGAGTTTATGGAGCAACGTGCTCCTGGTCATACTGTTGCCGGAAACAAAGTTTTCAGGAAAGGGATGCTCGACATCATCGTCGATATTGAACAGGCAATTTCAACAATCGATTGGTTGAACGATCCCAAAGCATTTGACCGATCGGAGGAGTTAAAAGGGATGAAGATCACCGCAGAAGCACTGGTCCTTTTTGCCAACCGTCACGCCTACAAATTGGAGCAATTGGCCAATCAGGAAACTGACCTTAGCCGCAAGGGTGAACTCGTTGAAATGGCCCGGATCTGCAAAAAGGTTCCTGCCCATGCTCCCGAAACTTTTCATGAAGTGCTCCAGCATTACTGGTTTGTCCATTTGGGTGTCGTCACCGAACTCAATCCGTGGGATTCGTTCAATCCGGGAAGGTTAGACCAGCATTTGTACCTGTTTTTCCAGAAGGAGATCGCCGCAGGAACATTGACCATCGAATCGGCCACTGAACTGTTGGAATCCTTCTGGGTCAAATTCAACAACCATCCGGCACCGCCAAAAGTTGGGATAACGGCACTTGAGAGCAATACATATACCGATTTCTCGTTGATCAATTTGGGTGGATTAAAACCCGATGGTACCGACGCCGTGAATGAATTGTCGTTTGTGATCCTCGACGTGATTGAGGAGATGCGCATCCTGCAACCCAGTTCGATGGTCCAGCTCAGCAAGAAAAACCCCGAAAGCTTTATCAACCGGGCTGTGAAAATCACAAAGACTGGTTTCGGTCAACCCTCGATTTTCAACACCGATGCCATTATCCAGGAGTTGGTAGGGCAGGGGAAGAGCCTCGAAGATGCCCGGAACGGTGGTGCCAGCGGATGTGTCGAAAGTGGGGCCTTCGGTACCGAAAGTTACATCCTGACCGGATATTTTAATCTCCCTAAGATACTGGAAGTTACACTGCACAATGGGTTTGATCCACGCACAGGGAAACAGATCGGTTTGAATACAGGGGCGTTTTCAGAATTTGAAAATTACCCTGAATTTTTGGATGCTTTCAGGAAACAGGTCAACCATTTTGTTGAAATCAAGATCAAGGGGAGCAATGCCATTGAGAACATTTTTATCCACCATATCCCAACACCTTTCCTATCGTTGCTCATCGATGATTGTGTCGCACAAGGTACCGATTACATCAATGGTGGGGCGCGTTACAATACAAATTATATCCAGGGTGTAGGAATGGGGACCATGACCGATTCGCTTACGGCTATTCGCAAACATGTATTTGAAGATAAGGACATTACCTGCAATGAATTGATGGAAGCCTTGACGACTGACTTTGTCAACCATCCGCAATTGCATTATCAGTTGATTTACAAGACCCCAAAATATGGAAACGATGACGAAGCAGCAGACCAGCAGTTGCGCGATGTTTTCAACATTTACCATAGTGCTGTCAATGGCCACAAGAGCCCTCGGGGTGCTGATTACCGGATCAATCTTTTGCCGACCACCTGTCATGTTTACTTTGGGAGTGTAATGCACGCCGGTCCCGATGGCAGGAGAGCCGGGATGCCGGTTTCAGAGGGTATATCCCCTGTTCAGGGTGCCGACCATCAGGGACCAACGTCTGTGATCAAATCGGCAGCAAAAATCGACCACCTGAAAACAGGGGGTACACTCCTGAACCAGAAATTCAGCCCTTCGTTTTTTAGCGACGATGCTGCAATCCAGAAAGTTTCGAGCCTGGTGCGCAGCTATTTCCGCATGGATGGCCACCACATCCAGTTCAATGTCGTTGATGCACAAACCCTTCGCGATGCCCAAAAGCACCCCGAAAACTACCGCGACCTGATTGTGAGGGTTGCCGGTTACAGCGATTATTTTAATGACCTTGGGGAGGATTTACAGAACGAGATCATCGAACGGACCGAACACGAGAAGTAGTAAGAAGCAATATATTTCGCGCGAAGCCCGCAATGAACGCAAAGGACCTAATAAAAAAGACTTTGCGTAACCTTGCGAACTTTGCGGGACATAAAACAAAACAAATATTTCGCGCAAAGTCCGCTAAGACCGCAAAGAATCTAATAAACAAGACTTTGCGTAACTTTGCGAACTTTGCGAGACATAAAACAAAACAACTATTTCACGCAAAGTTCGCAGAGAACGCAAAGGATATAATAAACAAGACTTTGCGTAACATTGCGATCTTGGCGAGACATAAAACAAAACAAATATTTCGCGCAAAGTTCGCGGAGAACGCAAAGGATATAATAAACAAGACTTTGCGTAACATTGCGATCTTGGCGAGACATAAAGCGAAACAACTATTTCGCGCAAAGCCCACTAAGCCCGCAAATAATCTATTAAACAAGACTTTGCGTTACTTTGCGAACTTAGCGAGACAAAAAAACCTGCAAAATGGGAACTTTAGAAAAGGCAATCGGAATAGCTGTCAATGCGCACCGGCATCAGAAGGAGAAGGCCGGAGCTCCCTATATCCTCCATTTGATCAGGGTAATGGGACGGGGCAATACCGAAATTGAGAAAATCTGTGGCGTACTCCACGACCTTGTCGAGGATACCGATTGGACTTTTGAGCAACTCGAAGCTGAAGGATTTTCCAAAGAGATCATCGATGTGTTGAAATGTGTGACCAAAGAGTCGGAAGAAGATTATGATCATTTCATTGCCAGGGTGAAACAGAATAAAACAGCCATCAACGTCAAATTAAATGATTTACAGGACAATATGGATGTAACCCGCCTGACTTTTATCACCGAAAGAGATCGTGTCAGGTTGAATAAATACCTGAAAGCGTACCGGGAATTGTTGGATGTCAGGAACTCCCTTTAATGATAATTTAGAATTTAGAAGTAAGTGTTTAAACAAAGACAGAACTCATTTTTGAAGAGAGAACAAATTTTGAAGGTTATCCCCCTTACGAAAAAGGGGGATCAAAGGGGGATTTTTATTTTGACTATTTATTTAGATTTAATAGATTGATATTTAATATATTACCAAAGATTTGATTGATTGATTTTCCATTCTGACAAATTGATATTTTCCCTATTTCTTAAATATCTTTTTCACATCTTTCATAAACAAAGTTTTCGGGTCATTGTAAAACCGGATAAAATCCTGCTCGCTCGGACAATCCTTGTAAGGGCCAAACGCCATTATCCGTTTTGGATTATAGGTATTCCGCCAGACCAGCACATAAGCCAGGTGGTAAGGGCGCAAAGTTTCGAGCAGTACCTTTGTCCACCACTCCGTGTTTTTTGCGATAGGGCCGCCAGCCTCGGATACCGCTCCGATCTTCCCTTTATCGGCAGCAATCTTTGATACCAATTTTGCACAATTTGCCAGTGTCGCAGGATAGTCTGCACCTCTGTCGTATAAATCGAAGGAGACCTGATCTATCAAATCATTGCCAGGAAAACGTTCGAGGTATTCGGCCTCAGTCGTGAAGCGGTCGGTAGAATAAGCATACAACAGGTGGTGGATATTTTTTGTATCACGCAGATAGTTAACTGTAAAACGCCATAGGGCTTTGTAATCGTCTATTGTGCAAAGGTTTTTGCCCCACCAGAACCAGCTCCCGGTATGTTCGTGAAATGGGCGGAAGATCACCGGAATGAATTTCCCCTTGTCGGTTTTAAGGCTGAGCATAAAAACGGCAATCTTGTCGAGATATTGTTTGTAAAGCTCATGCTTTTCGCCACCTGGAAGTATGGATGCTACTGTTTTATTGGATTTTACGTCCCATGCCGTTCCACCGGTCAGCGGATTTGTAAAATGCCAGCTTATTGTATTCACCCCGCCCATTGCATCAACCTTTTTGATCCCGCTAATGATCCTGTCGAAATAGACAGAATCGAGGCTATAAACAGTCCCAAGTTCAAGATGCCCCAATTCCCAGCCACAGATGGCAGGATAATCGCCACAAACATCCTTCACGTCCGAACGCCCCTCTTCCGAATACCATTTGGTCCCATACGCCATCGCATCCTGATGTCCGAACATCAGCCCTTTGTGTTGCGATGCCATCATATTGCGGATCAATTTTACCGCTTCTGGTGTCGCTTTCGGATCTGATGGAAAGGGCTTTATGGCCATTGTGGCCATAGAGAAACAACAAATGAGTAAAAGGGAAAGTGGAGTTTTCATTGGTAATTTGGATAATATGTATTTTGGGTTATTTCGTAAAAATTAATATTTGTTGGTGAAATGCTGTAATTTAACTTACCGAATCAATCCTTTTCCAATCTCTTCCGGATACCCAATGTCCACAAGGAAAAGCCCTTTTGCTTCAACACTTGCACCAGCGGCACAACGGTCTTTGGCTTCGATCACTTTGCAAAAGCCTTCAATTGTGAGTTTTCCAAAACCAACATCCAGTAAAGTGCCAACGATCGACCTGACCATATTCCTTAAGAAACGGTCGGCCCTGATCGTGAAAACCAACCGGTTCCCTTCATCTGTCCATTCTGCAATGTCAATTTTACAAAAGTTGGTCTTTACATCGGTCCCCAATTTACTGAAACTTGTAAAGTCCTTATATTCAAATAATTTACTGGCAGCTTCATTCATCATCTTCAAATCTGGGATTCCTGTAGCCTTGGCAGCGTACTGCCTAAAAAACGGATCTTTCTTTTTGATCAGATAATATTTGTAAGTCCGGGAAGTGGCATCAAAGCGGGCATGTGCCTCATAATGAACTTTGTAAACTGTTTGAACTGCTATATCGTAAGGCAATAGGCAGTTGAGGTTATAGATGATCTTATCGTTCTCAAGGTTCTGGTTTTCAGTGTCGAAATGGGCTACATAAAACGATGCGTGGACACCGGCATCTGTTCGTCCGGCACCGGTAACCGCTACCTTTTCACGGGCTACAACCGATAAAGCCTTTTCAAGGGTCTCTTGTACCGAAATCCCATTGGGCTGAACCTGCCAACCATGGTAGTTGGTCCCGTCGTACGAAAGTTGGAGGAAATAGCGTTGCATTGAACTTTTTTTAGAGTGAATATCGTTTATCAAAGGCTGCTAGCGGCTGGCAACTGGCGGCTGGCCTGACTGTACTGCGATTTTATATGAATTCCACAATCAGACAATCAATAGAACCCGGGAATTGAATTATTGGCACGGACTGCCAGCCGCCAGATGCTAGTTGCCAGAAGCCCTTTCAGTGCCTCCCCTTTCCTTCCCTGATCTTCATCCTGATCGGCAGCGATTCTTCCGAAAAGAGGAAATGTCGTGTCGAATCGGGAAGAAAGTCGATTACCTCTTCCAATTTGTCAAGTTTTATCGCTTCACGGACTTTGGACGCACTGATAAAATCGGGTGTTTTGTCTTGACTGATTCCTGTTGATATTCTTGTCACTTCAACGACTTCGACACCAATTGGGGGTAAAATCCTTTTCATTGCAGAGTTGTAAGCTGCCGTAGTTTTACAGTAATATTCGGTTCCCACATATCGTTTTTTGATTCCCAAAGTGGGCACAATGTAATTGGCAAATATCCTGACATCCAATTCAGCCTGTTTTTGCATCACATCGCTGACGGTTTCGTTTTTAAGAAAATATGCAGGAAATATTGTTCCTGAAACGATATACATTCCTCCACGGACCATCACCACATTTTTTAAACTGGCAATCCCTTTGCGGATAAGTTCCCATCGCACAAGGAATGGGAATGCCGAAAGATCCTCTTCAACAACAAAAAGATAGACAATTTCATTTTCTGATGCAGCCTTTTCGATCAGGTATTTGTGCCCGTTTGTAAATGGGTTGCAATTCATTACGATAGCTGCAATGTCCCGAGTTTTTGCCGGAACTTTCAGCGTCTTCAGGTAATCCTGATAAGTTGAGATCGACTCAAATCCAAATTCCAATACGCAATAAAGGGGTGGGGCAGAGGCGATCTCGGTGTAACCCAACCCACAAAAACGCACCGAATTTTCAGGACGTGTAAACACAAAAGTATGTTTGTAGATTTTCAGCAGCTTTTCGGTCATGTAGGTGACGATCAGCGCAAAAGCAGTTGTATCGCGGAATTTGGAGGCAACAGCTACATATTTCAATATCCTTCCCAAATGAGATCCGGTTCCAACGATTTCACCTTTAAGGTTATAGACAATCATTGTACATTCCACTTCCGATGTGTCGAATTCAAATCCCTGACTGGCAAGAAAATCCTTCACAAGTTTAACATCGAAAGGATTTTCGAGGTCAAGTGTCTCCTGCCGGAAATCGGTATCTTCAAAAGTCATAACTCATCAATTTTGGTTCAATTTATAAATGGCTGCTAGCATCTAGCGGCTGGCGGCTGGCTTGATTGTGCTGAAACTGTGATTGAACTTCAGAATCAAAATCGGCAGGCGACTTGCAACTGGCTTGACAGTGCTGCTAGCTGCTGGATTCTGGCAATTGGCTTTGAATGTACATACCATATGATTTGATATTCAGAAATATACAGAAAAATTATATCTTGCTCCCAGTCTATCACTCATTTCCTCTAACCTTAATTCCTTCATTCTTTCATTCCTTCATTTTTTCATTCTAGAGTCATCCATGCCCCAAGCTATTCGCCCCATGCTCCAATCCTCTCCACCGACCATACAAAAATAGTCACAGCCAGCAAATCGGCCGAACCACCGGGCGAAATATTTTCTTTTTTGCAATAATCAATCACGTTGGAGTAGTTTTCAGCTGTAAAATCTTCGAGGGCAATCCTGCAAAGACTTTGAAACTGTGAAAGCACCTCAATATTTGATCTATACAATATATTGGTATCCATATTGCTGGATGCAATTGCCAGAAAGCTTTTTGTCAGGGCTTCGTCATTCAACTTTTCAATATCCTTGATCTGAGGTAACCCAAATTCAAAAACTGTCCGAAAACCACTTTCTGCCTCACTTCTTGCCCCGCCAAAATTGTATTTTTGGAATACGGCCTCCCCGTGGCTTTTAACAGAATTTGACTTATTAATCAACTCATTGTATGTCAAATTTTTACAAATATCCTTTATAACAAGTCGAAAATATTCTGTGTCGAATTTGTCACTTTGTCCAAATATCTTTCCATAGGCAAATAGCGAAAGACCCAACAGGAAAATAACCCCTTTTTGGGTGTTGACACCATTCGTCGCTTCAAACATGGCCTTTTCCATCTCCAAACCAATCTTTCTGATGACAGGAAGTGCTTTTGTTAGGTCATTATCTCTAAACGTTAATCCATTACGAATCAATTCATTAAACCCTTGTGAGATGGCAGCGGTTGAACTGATAAATGCCTGATAGTTCATATCCGAATGGCTCCCATTGCTGAATTTATCGACAAGTCCAGGTTTTGGTGTGAGTGAGATCTCTGTAAGTATGGCATTTAATGCAAGAGATGAGAGTTTTTTGATGATGAACTCCTCGTGTTGCTGATGACAATAAACCTCCATTTTCAGGAACATAAAAGCCCTGAGCTCATCTGCTTCATGGTGTTTTTCGCGCCGACATTCTATTGCAGGCCTTTCAAGGCAGAAAAAGCAAATCTTCGATTTTCCTGATGAAACTGTATCACCGTGCTGATCATTGAGATCCACGTCAATAAAACGCCCTAACGGATGGGTTGTCTCAAATTCCTCGCAAACCTGCTTGATTGCCGTTAAGTTTAGGTCTCCTTTTAAACATGCGACAAGATAAAAATCCCCCGCTGCGTCACATACTTCAACGGCCTCATTTTCACTTATATTTATTAAATGAGCTTTTAAGAAGTACCTGAGTTCTTTTAAAACCAAATTGAAAAAGGTTTTCGTAACAGGATTACTTTTCGGGAAGCCCGGAATGTTCAAACTTAGTCCAATGCAAGCAAGCCCCTTCAATGCATATTGCTTTTTGAGTTCAGCCCTTTCTTCGCGGGCATCTAATATGGATTGGAGCGGTTCGATTGAGTATTTTCTTTACTGATTAAATCATTGTAATTTAAGTATTTAGCGCAGAAGGACAAAGTTGAATAAAGTCTTATATCACACTTCTCTTAGTTACTTCACCTAACTATCTCCCCAACTCACCCTCTCACTTCTCCTTAAGTTGGTGGATCACATCGATGATCGTCCCATCGCGGTATTCGACGATACCTACAATTTTATCCGTATATTCAAGTGGCCCAGGAATGCCTGTTATTGTATCCACCTCAATTTCAAGGTCCCGAATGTTTTTGATGTTGAGGCCTGCCTTGCGCAGATTGGCCTCCAAATCGGGAAACATTGGGTTGACGCAAATACCGCGTTCTGTAACAAGGACATGTACCGTCTCGCCGGGTGTTACGATTGTATGAACGCGTTTTTTGATGATCGGGATACGGCCACGGAAGGACGGGCAAACCACTACTGTTAGTTTTGCGCCCGATGCAGTGTCGGAATGGCCTCCCGATGCCCCACGGATATAACCCTCGGAACCGGTGATCACGTTAACGTTAAAGTCAACATCGATTTCGAGCGCCCCGAGAACAACAACATCGATCTTATTGGTAATACATCCGCAATTGAACGGATTGGCATATAGAGCTGCCGGTATTTCGATGTGGCGACGGTTGTTCAGCAAAGAGTTACTTACGACTGCATCAAATGATTGCACATCGAAGATGGTTTCGAAAAGTCCATCGTTGAGCATATCGACACAATAGGAGGTAATGCCACCCAACATAAAGCTTCCCTTCAGACCTTTGGTCTTCATCTTTTCGCGGATGAATTTGGCAACGGCAAGCGATGCTCCACCGGCTCCGACCTGAAAGGCAAATCCTGGTATGAAAAATCCTGAATGTTCGATTACATCCGCGGCCAGTTTGGCAATCCGCAAGTCCATTGGTGACTTGGTAATACGTGTCGTACCTGTTGCAATTTTGGAAGCGTCCCCTATCGAATCGACCAGCACAACATGATCGATAAAATTTTGAGAGATACTGAGCGGGATGCATGGAAAATCGACAAGGTTATCGGTGACAACGATCACCTGTTTTGCATATCGGGCATCGATCACCGCATATCCAATTGATCCAAAGGCTGATTTGCCATGTGAGCCAGTAGCATTTCCTTCACAATCGGCAGCCGATGCAGGAATCACAGCAAGGTCGATCTGGATTTTGCCCGTATGGATGCAACGGACACGGCCGCCATGTGAATGGATCACGACAGGTGTATCCAAAACCCCGAGGGCAATGGCACGGCCCAACTGGTTGCGGATGCCTGAGGAAAAGATCTTGGTAACCGTCCCGTCTTTCAGATAGGGAAGGATCGGATCGTGACATTCATTTAAAGAAGAAGAGGCGAGGGTTATATCGCGGATTCCCATATTGTGCAAAATTGTAAGTGTCTGAACCAATAGGATATCCCCGTTCCTCAGATGATGATGGAACGAAACCGTCATCCCATTGTGCGGGTTGCTGCGTATAATGGCCTCTTCAAGGGTACGGCATAATTTACTCTGGTGAGGGAGATAAGCTTTGTTTGGTGCCGGAATTGTTGGTTCATCCATCCAACCTTTGCGGAGCTTGTTCAACGCCCCCTGAAAAGGTTCCAATATCCCGATCCCTTCTATATATCCGGGAATCTCACGGCCTAAACTGTTTAACATGTGGGGATTATTTTTTAACTATGTTTATATTTCTTCAAAAATAAGATGCTCTAAAAAAGCTACTGGCTGCTTGCAACTTGCGGCTAGCTGATCAGAAACGGCAACAAGCGGCTGGCAACTAGCAACTGGCAGAATGTGCTGATAATATGGTTTGTCCTTATTTAATATATTATATATCTGTATTTTACAAATATGTTCATTTGTAATTATTTAATCCTTGGCAAATTCCGCCAGACGCCAGTAACCAACTGCCAGCCGCCAGATTTATTTCCCAACCTCCACATTGGCAAGTTTCAAGATATATTGGGCCCTGGCGACAACAGGTGCATCGACCATTTTGCCATCTATGGCAAAAACGCCAATACCGGCAGCGGTGTTTGCCCTGAATTCTTTGACAATCCTGTACGCTTTTCGGATCTCCTCTTTGGTTGGTGTGAACACATCGTGAATAACATCTATCTGGCGTGGGTTTATGACCGCTTTGCCAGTAAATCCGATCTTCTTTGCATATTCGGTTTCCTTGCGCAAACCTTCCTCATCGTTTACATCGGGGAAAATTGTGTCGATCACATCAATATGGCTTGCCTTGGCTGCCATCACGATCCGTTTCCTCGCAAAGTCGATCCCTATTCCATCAGGGGTATAGATAATGTTCATATCTGCAGTAAGGTCTTGACCTCCAATGGTTATCGCATCGACCCGGCTAAATTGGCTGGCAATATTGAAAACGTTCTGGACCCCCATGGCTGTTTCGATCATCGCATGTAGGGTCATCTTGTTGTGTGGAAGGCCGTGCCGGTCTTCGATTTTTTCGATGATCCTCAGCAGGTTGGCCACCTCTTCGGCAGATTCTGTTTTCGGATAGCGGATCGCGGAAGGTTGTAGCGGTACAATCTCTTCAAGGTCGGCCAATCCAAATGGAGTGCTCAGGTGGTTGATCCTCACACAAACTTCCGCATCATAAAAATTGGTCACTTTGATCATATTCCTGACCAGGGTGCGGGCAGCGTCTTTTTGGTTAAGGGCGACCGCATCTTCGAGATCGAGCAGGATACTGTCAGCTCCGTAAACACCCCCTTGCTGTATCATTGCCGGATTATTTCCAGGAATGTAGAGCATTGACCTCCGTTTTTTAAAACTTTTCATCATGGTTGTGAAATTATTTAAGTGTCCCTTCCTGTAGGTCGAGCGAGCGTTTGAGGGCAGTTTCAAGACGTGCTTTGATTGTGGGTTCAAGCGCACCTTTGTCTTTTGCAATCAGATGTATATCAGTCATTTCGTATTGGTCGAGCATTTTTGTGACAATACGGTTGAAACTGTCACCAAACTGTTGCATCACTGTTGAGGAGATTTCAAGTTTCCGTCCTATATTGTCGGGAAGCGGTTCGATCAGGAAAATTACATCGCTCGACTCGAAAGTTCCCGACTGCGCAGCTATTTTTGGTTTCATAAACTACTTCTATATATGGTTTATTTGTTTATTATTAAACTTATAATCAGTCAAATAAGACAATGTTAGTGATGAAAATATTTTAGGCACAAAAGTAGGACTTTAATTGCAATAACTCCAAATATTGGGGATAATATGCACTGCAATAAATCAAGGATAATTTTTTGGTTCAATAAATAATACGAAATTTGCAAACAAAAAGAAATAATGCATCAGACGATTTTTGCATCCAAGTTTTTTGACGATCAAGTTAAAACCTATTATTTAACTAATCTTAGGAATTTAGATTATAAAAAAGGCATACTTAACCGATGGATTACAGCGATAAGAACCGGTACAATTCAAAATTCAAATGAGACACAAATTGATATTGCCTTTCTAAACGATATATTTGGTGAAGTGCTTGAATATGAGTATAAAGTAGAGAAACCGTTAAAGAATTTATTGCCTAAGGTCAATGTTGATTCAACATCGCCTGATGCTGTGTTGGGCTATTTTGAACAACAGTCAAAAAACGATATCAGGGCTGTAATTGAATTAAAAGATATTAAGAAAGACCTCGATACTATACAAAACCGACTCGAGCGGATAACCCCTGTTACTCAAGCCTTTGAGTATGGAAGGAAAGCTGGCACCTCATGTAAATGGATTGTTGTATCTAACATCCACACAATCAGGTTATACAATAAAGAATCGGACAGATATGAATTGTTTAGATTAATAGACCTGGAGGATGACTTTCAATTAAGACGGTTCTTCTTTTTATTGCACAATGAACGTTTATTTTTTCAAAAGGGGGAATCTCCTGTAGATACACTATACAGGAAAAGGACCGAGCAAGAAGTAAAGATTTCAACAGAATTTTATTCAAAATACCGGTCTTTGCGCTTCCAGCTTTTTGATCATATCAAAGCGAATAACCCAGAAATTGAACCTTTAGTTGTTTTAGAAAAAACACAAAAATTATTGGACCGGATCATCTTTATTTGTTTCTGTGCTGACTTGTCCATTATTCCGACAAACGTCCTAAAAGAAGTTGTGAGCTTTTCACAAGCCACATTCCTTTATCAAAGTATGCTTTGGACTTTGCTCAAAAACCTATTTACTACCCTCGATTTAGGCAACAATCACATCTCAAAGTTAAATGGCGGATTATTCGAAGAAGACGAAACCCTTAACAATCTGGTAATCAAAGATACGATATTGACCCAATTGTTGTTCCTTTCATCCTATGATTATAGGTCTGATTTGAATGTCAATATATTAGGGCATATCTTCGAACAATCGATTTCGGATCTTGAAGGAATTAAAACATCTTTAAAAAATGGGGAAATAGCCCTTTTGAAGCATGAAAAGAATGGGAAGCGCAAAGCATTTGGGATTTTTTATACCCCCGAATACATTACCAAGCACCTTGTCAAAGAAACAATAGGTAAATGGCTTATTGATAGGAGATTAGAGCTTTTCGAATTGGATTTGCCCGATTTAACGGAGAAAGACTACGATCTGATCAAAATTACAAAACAAGGAACATTAAGGACAAATCCTAAAATTGAGCTTCACAAGAAATTTTGGAACCAATATTTGGAAAAATTCCTGTCATTGAAAATCCTTGACCCCGCCTGCGGGAGTGGGGCTTTTTTGGTCCAATGTTTTGATTTTATGGTTGCCGAATACAAGATCATCCAAAAGGAATTGAGGCTTTTAAACCCACCCGAGCCTCCTGACGAATTTAAACCAAAACTAAAACAAGGTATTACAATCGATTTTAAAGTCAATAAGTTTGATATTGAGGAGCATATTCTGAAAAATTGCCTGTTTGGTGTGGACCTGAATTTTGAAAGTGTCGAAATTACCAAGCTTTCGCTTTGGCTAAAAACGGTCAAATATGGAAAGGCATTGTCCAATATCGATTACAATATCCAAAATGGCAATTCACTGATAGATGACTTCACAATTGCAGGAACCAATGCATTTAAGTGGGAATCCAGATTTTCAAATTTCGACAAGTTCGATGTTGTCGTTGGAAATCCACCTTATGGGGTTTCTTTTACCGAAAAGGAAAGGGAATATATTTCCAAAAAATTTAAAAGCTTTGAATATCAAGCGAATAGTTATGTTCTTTTTTATGAAAAGGGGATTGATTTACTTAAACCTGACGGATATCTTGGCTATATTACACCTAACACATTTACCAACCAGCATTATTTCAACAAATTAAGGGAAATCCTTAACGACTTACAAATTACAAGTGTTTGCAAACAGCAATATGCGGTGTTCGATGATGCCGATATTGGCGATACTGTTTCGTTTATCATAAAAAACACAAAGCATACGGCCAAAGACGATGTGGATGTTAAAATCTGCAGGAACTATTCGGACTTTCAAAATAACGATTTTCTTAAAGTTAGTTTTAATTCCTTTATTAAAACCGATAAAACGTATAATCTGAGTCATTCAGATAGTTTTGATATTGAGAAAATTTATAAGGAAACTACTCCTTTAGGTGAATTGGCCCAGATCGTTGTTGGTGTAAAAGCGTACCAGACTGGGAAAGGAAACCCAAGACAGACAGAGCAAATTGTTCAGGATAAAATATTTACATCATCCACTAAAATTGACGAATCCTATATTCAATGCGTGAATGGGAAGGATTTTCACCGGTACCGATTTTTGAACACACCAAAAATGTTCATTAAATATGGAGTATGGTTGGCCGAACCAAGGTTTCCGGCTCCATTCTTTGACAACGAAAAAATAATAGTCCGTCAGACATCCGATGAGTTGATTTGCCACATCGATGAAAACAAATGGATCAACCTCAACAATGTTTATAACATTGGCAATTGCAACGAAAAGATCAATATCCGATACTTGTTGGCATTGCTGAACAGTAAGTTGTTAAATTATGTCTATCAATGTATTGCACAGGAAAAGGACAAGCTTTTCGCAGAAGTCAAGAAAATATATTTGGAAAAGCTTCCCATTAAATTAATAGAAACTTGGGAACAAAAACCCTATATCGAATTGGTCGATCGGTTGATCACTTTGAACAAAGAGCTTTTTCTGGTCACAAATAATTTCACTGAATTGTTGATCAGTGATTTGCAGTTGCCAAAGTTATCGGGTAATCTTGAAAATTGGTACAATTTAAGTTGGAAAGAGCTAAATAGCGAACTATCGAAGCAGAAAAAGAACATCCAATTGAAAGAGTTGACGAAATGGAAAACCTTTTATTTAGAGCAACAATCATTTGCAAAGGATATTGCCGGCCAGATCGATTTCTGTGTTTCAAAATTAGATGAGATGGTATTTCAATTGTACAATATTTCACAATCCGAAATCAGTATAATCATCGAAGAAATGGGAAAATCATGAAAATAATTATTTCTTGTTTAAATGGATAGTTTAAAAAGGGTGGCCGATAATATGGAAAGAAGGGGTTTTGTGAAAGCGATAACAATAAGTACGGCTGCGGGTTTGGTATTGGGTCCGGCAATGTCAGTTCCAGCATCTTCCTCCCAAAATTCACAATCCCAGAAACTGCCAGCTAATCCCAAAAAAGTCTTGATGAAAGTCGGATGCCAATCAGGGGAAACGACAATCGAGAACCTTGAATTTAAGGCACGTCATGGCGTTTTTAACATTGATGGAGGATCCCCAAAATTCATCAAAGGCGTTGGTTGGGACCTTCAGGATTCACTTTGTAAAAAAGAAATCTGCCAGCAATATGGAATTTCCCTGGATGCATACCATTTACCGTTAGGTTCTGAAGGGATAGAAAAAGTTGCATTTCCAAATATCATGCTTGGCAAGAGTCCCGAACGTGACCGGGAAATTGAAATGCTCCAGCAGATGATTTCGGTTGCAGGAAAGACAGGCGTGCATTGCCTGAATTACAACACGACGATCCTCCCCATCTTACGGACCGGGAAAATACTGGATCCCCATCGGGGAAACGTTTCCTACAATACATGGAACTATCAGGTTGCCATTGATAGAAACGAACCGCCAACCAATGCAGGAGTTGTTTCTGCCGATCAGGTCTATGAACGGATCACCTACCTGCTCGACCGGTTGATCCCGGTGGCCGAAGAATATAAAGTCAGGCTTGCAAACCACATTGCCGATCCACCAACCCATGCAGGTTTCCGCGGTGTCACAAGGTGGGACAGCCCCGATGTTTTTGAAGGGATCAAGCGTTTCGCCAAACTTTACGACAGTCCATACCACGGGCTAAACCTTTGCCTTGGTTCAGTGGCTGAAGGGCTTAAAAATCCCAAAACGGAAATACTCCCTATTATTCAATGGGTTGGCGAAAGGAAACAGATCTTCAACGTCCACCTACGGAATATCAAAGGTGGGTGGGATAATTTTCAGGAAGTCTATCCCGATAATGGCGATCTGGACTTCTTCCAGATCCTGAAATTGTTAAAGAAATTGGAGTATCCATACCTGGTAATGCCCGACCATGTTCCTTCTCATCCCGATCCAGCCAATAGCAAACAAGGGTTTGCATTTGCCTATGGTTACATCAAGGCACTTCTACTCGTATTAGCGGTAGGATAATGTCAGTTACTTGTTTTAACCTATTTAATGCGTATGAGGGAAGACATTATAAACATTCTAAATAAATTGACCGACAGATGAAATCTTATGGGAAATTTTTGTACTTTTGTACGATTTTTTAAATAATGTTGAACCGTTGATATCGAACACGAATACTGCGGGGCGATAATTGTATCATTCATAATTTATTACGTAATGTATTTAACAACAGAAAAAAAGCAGGAGATTTTTGAAAAGTATGGCAACAGTGCAACGAACACAGGTTCCAGCGAAGGCCAGATTGCCCTTTTCTCTTTCAGGATCAGCCACCTTACCGAACATTTGAAACTGAACAAAAAGGATTTCGGCACACAACGTGCTTTGATCGCATTGGTTGGTAAAAGACGCGCATTGCTCGATTACCTCAAAAGAAAAGAGATCGGGCGTTACCGTGCCATTATCAAGGACCTCAATCTTCGTAAATAACGAACTACCCAAAAAGGCAATTTTCGAATTGCCTTTTTTTAAATATTTAAAGCCCCACCCATTGTTTTTAGTATTAATAAAATTATTTTTTTAAATTATGTACAAAGCTGTTAATAAGACAATTGATCTGGGCGATGGTCGTACGATTAACATCGAAACAGGAAAGTTGGCGAAGCAGGCTGATGGTTCCGTAGTAGTAAAAATGGGTGATACCATGTTGCTTGCTACTGTGGTTTCTGCCAGGGAGGCTGCTGAAAACGTTGATTTTATGCCACTTTCTGTTGATTATCGCGAAAAATTCTCGGCAGCCGGAAGATTCCCGGGTGGATTCTTAAAAAGAGAAGGCAGGCCCTCAGATGACGAGATTCTGACTGCCCGTTTGGTTGACCGTGTTTTAAGACCTTTATTTCCAGATAATTATCACGCAGAAACCGTCGTGATGATAACCTTGATTTCGTCTGGCAAGGATGAGATGCCCGATTGTCTGGCCGGATTAGCTGCGTCCGCTGCACTGGCAGTTTCGGACGTACCATTTAATGGTCCTATATCGGAAGTACGCGTTAGCCGCATCAACGGCAAATTCGTGATCAACCCTTCTGCAGAGCAATTGGCAACAGCCGATATCGATATTATGGTTGGGGCATCGTATGAAAATATTATGATGGTCGAGGGTGAAATGGATGAAGTATCAGAAGAAGAGATGCTTGAAGCCATTAAATTTGCCCATGACAACATTAAGGTCCATTGTAAAATTCAGGAAGAGCTGGCAACGGAACTTGGCATTAAGAAACGTGAATATTGCCACGAAGTGAACGATGAACAACTTCGCGAACTGATCTGGAAAGAAACTTATCAGAAAGCGTATGATACCGCCCGTTCCCTGACCAATGACAAACAATTGCGTGTAAGTTCGTTTGAGAAGATCAAAGAAGATTTTGTTGCAGCCTACAGCGAAGGCAAAGAGGCCAAAGAGATCAATAAGGGTCTGATAAGCAGGTATTACCACGACGTTGAGAAAGAAGCCATGCGAAGGATGATCCTCGATGACGGCGTTCGCCTTGACGGTAGGACAACGACCCAGATCCGTCAGATATGGGGTGAAGTCGGTTATTTGCCTGGCTCACACGGTTCAGCTATTTTCACCCGTGGTGAAACACAATCTTTGACAAGTGTCACCCTGGGGACTAAAATGGATGAGAAAATTATTGATAATGTGACACTTAAAGGAAGGGAACGTTTCCTTTTGCATTATAATTTCCCACCATTCAGTACTGGTGAGGCCAAAGTTCCACGTGGGCTTTCCCGTCGTGAGATCGGACATGGCAATCTGGCACATCGCGGACTCAAACGGATGATCCCTGAAGGTTTCCCCTATATCGTACGTATTGTATCCGATATTCTTGAATCGAATGGATCTTCGTCGATGGCAACTGTTTGCGCAGGAACCATGGCCATGTTGGATGCTGGTATCAAACTGAAACGGCCCGTATCGGGTATCGCTATGGGTTTAATCACCGATAAGGGTTCCGATAAATTTGCTGTTCTTTCTGATATTCTTGGCGACGAGGATCATTTGGGCGATATGGACTTCAAAGTAACTGGAACAACCAAAGGGATTACGGCTACCCAGATGGACATCAAAGTGGAAGGTCTGTCATACGAAGTGATGTCAAAAGCACTGCAACAAGCCAAAGAAGGTAGGGCACATATCCTCGGCAAAATTCTGGAAGTGATCGATCAGCCTCGTGAGGATTACAAACCCAATGTACCAAGGATTGTCAAAATGATTATACCTAAAGATATGATTGGGCCGGTAATTGGTCCTGGGGGTAAGATTATTCAGCAGATACAGGCAGATACTAAAGCTACCATCTCTATCGAAGAGGTTGGTGATTTTGGTCATGTCGAAATCAGCGCTCCTGACAAAGACTCCATCGATGCAGCGATTGCACGTGTACGTGCGATTGTGGCTATCCCTGAAGTTGGTGAAATTTACAAAGGGAAAGTAAAATCGATCGTTCAGTTTGGTGCTTTTATTGAGATCATGCCTGGGAAAGAGGGTTTGTTGCATGTTTCGGAAATCGACTGGAAACGGATTGAAAATCCTGAAAGTGTACTGAAAGTTGGCGATATCATTGAGGTCAAACTGCTTGAAGTCGATCAGAGGTCAGGTAAACTGAAACTTTCGCGCAAAGTACTGCTTCCAAAACCAGAGGGTCAAAGCTCAGGTGAGGGAAAGGGAGAACATTCCGACCGGGGTCCACGACCAGAACGCAGCGAGTCGAAGGATCATGGGCATAGCCACTCGCTCCGCAAGCCAAATCAATAAATAAAGTTCAAAAAAGTCCGGTTTTATCGGACTTTTTTTTGTTCGCTCTTTTTTTTATTGTATTTTGGAGGCCGATAGAAAAATGTTTATGAGTGTTGATTATCTTGTAATTGAGGGAAATATTGGTGCTGGTAAGACCACTTTGGCAACAATGCTGAGTGATGACCTGAACAGTAAACTGATCCTGGAAGAGTTTTCCGACAATCCTTTTTTGCCTCAGTTTTATAGCGATCCTGTCAAATATTCATTTCCACTTGAGCTTTCTTTTCTTGCAGAACGCTACACGCAATTAATAAACAATTTATCGAACCGCGACCTTTTCCACGATCAGACCATTGTGGATTACTATTTCATGAAATCGCTGATTTTCGCCCAAAACACGCTGGCGCCCGATGAATACAATTTATACAGAAGGTTCTTTGACATTATCTACGAACGCCTACCAAAACCCGATTTGTACGTGTACCTTCATTTGCCGGAACCAAAACTGATAGAAAATATACGCAACCGTGGCAGGGAATATGAAAAATCGATTGAAATAAGTTATTTAAAGACCATACGGGAGGGATATTTTAATTTTTTTTCGCAGCAAACAGAATTTCCAATCCTGATAATTGATACCTCAAACATTGATTTTGTCAATAATTCGATTGATTATCAATTGGTTAAAAATTCAATATTTTCCAGGGTATATCCAAATGGAGTCAGTAGGGCGTTTTTAAAAGGTTAAAATTGTTTAAAAATCAGATGGATTAACATTAAAAAGCTTAGTTTTGCGATGTTTATAAAACAGACTAACATTTTATTAATCAATAGCATTTTATAATGAGAAGTTTCAAATTCAATTATTTGGTTTTGTTCATTTTTGGCACAGCAGTTTTGATGAGTTGTGCATCCCTCAAAAAAATGAAAGCTGATGCAGGCAAGATGAGTTTTTCCCTGTCACCTGAAACTCTTGAAGCACATAATGGGAAGGTTAATATGTCATTACAGGGACGTATTCCTGAAAAGTATTTTCTGAAGAAAGCCTCATTTGTTGCAACACCGGTATTAAATACTGCTGACGGTGAGAAATATTTTGAACCATTTTTTCTTCAGGGCGAATCGGTCAAGGCAAATAACAAACAAATCAGCTTTGCTGATGGTGGTAGCGTTTCCTACAAAGGAACAATGCCTTTTGAATTTGGAATGCGCAAATCGGAGTTGGTTTTAAAGATCAATGCTACAATGGGAAAACAGAAGCTTGACTTTACACCTATAAAATTGGGCAAAGGTGTTCTTTGTACCTCCACGCTTGTTGACAATAGTCCTGTAACAATCCAGGGTGTGATCAGGAGTAAAAACACAACAGGGATTTACAATGCCGCAACCGACAAATACCAAAGGATTGTGCCCGACAAATATGTGGCAGACCTTATTTATTTGATCAACAGTTCCGAAGTCCGTGGACAGGAAATGTCAAAGGAAGAAATCAAGCACCTAAGTACCTATATTACAGAAGCATACAAGGCTGATCGGAAAGAACTTAAGTCAGTTGAAATTTCGGGTTATGCTTCGCCCGATGGTAAACTTGACCTGAACACAAAATTATCTGAAAACCGTGAAGGATCTGCATCCAAAATAATTGATAAAGACCTGAAGAAGAACAACGTAAATGTTGACCTGAAAACCAAATACACTCCCGAAGATTGGGATGGTTTTAAGGAGCTGATGGAAAAATCGACAATACAGGATAAGGAGCTGATCCTTCGCGTACTCTCTATGTATTCCGATCCTGAAGTTCGTGAACGTGAAATAAAAAATCTTTCATCGGCTTTCACCGCAGTTGCAAACGATATTTTGCCCAAGCTTCGTAGGTCTAAAATCACTGCTTCTATTGATTTGGTAGGTCGGACTGATGAAGAATTAAATGCCCAGGCAGCAAGTGATCCTTCAAAACTTAATCCGGCTGAAATGGTCTATGCTGCTTCACTGACCACAAATGTTCAGACCCAGAAAAACATTTATACAAGTATGACCCAAACTTATTCTGATGATTGGAGAGGTTTCAACAACCTTGGAAGCATTAATTTTGAATTGGGCGAATTTGATGCAGCTGCTGCAAACTTCGAAAAAGCAGACCAGCTTGATCAGAAGAACCCGATCATTCAGAACAATTTGGGTTGTGCAGAACTTAAAAAGAAAAACCTTGCAAAAGCTGAAGAGCTTTTTGGGGCTGCATCCGGTTCGGGTAAAGAGGTCAGCGAAAACCTTGCCATCGTGAAGATTATTCAGGGACAGTATGAAACTGCCGCAAAATTGTTTGGTGAGGGATCGCTAAGTTATGCCAACCACGCATTGGCACAGCTGCTTAGTGGCGACAATAACGGTGCAGCGGCTACATTGGCCAATGCTCCTGAGACGGGCCGTATTTTTTACCTGAAAGCCATCATCGCAGCCCGTACCGCAAAAACAAGTGTGATGTACGAGAATCTCGCAAAAGCCATTAAAAAGGATGATGCATTCAAGACCCTGGCTGCCACCGATATGGAGTTTGCCAAATACTTCGATGACCAGAATTTTAAATTGATTTTGAATTAGGTTGTCTATCAATCAGATACAAAAGGGAGCTTAGTAGGCTCCCTTTTTTGATTGCAATTTTTTATATATTTGAGCAAAATATAAAAGTTATGGAAGCCCTAATAAACAGAATAACGATCAACCCAGAGATTTGCCACGTTAAGCCAACAATTAGGAATATGCGTTATCCGGTGGAATTGATCCTGGACTTTCTTTCATCCGGAATGACCAACTCTGAAATCATGGAGGATTATCCTGCATTGGTTGAGGATGATATAAAAGCTTGCCTGACATTTGCTCATTAAACTATTATCGACCTACCCTATTGGTGAGTTCGAAAATTTTGAGATAATAGGACACGAATAAACAAACCATTCATTTATAGTTCGGAATCTTTTTTATATAGTTGCTAATTAAGATATTAGGGTGCATATTATGCTCCTCATGGGTTTATTTCTCAGAACCTGTCATTGCGCGGAGTGCGGCACAATCCAAAATTGAAAGATAATTACCTGCACGACAAAGCAATCCCATCCTAAGAAGCACTGTGCTAAAAACATGTTCTGGATTGCGCCACAGACTTTTATGAGAGTTTTCATCCCTGTCCGAAGGTGCATTTTGCTTTTCTGGACATTTGAGTGCGGACGGTTATGGGGGTTGCGGATTGACTCTGGGTGGCGCGGTCCCCTTTCCCCGGGTGGCGCGGTCCACAAGGCATTTGCTAATTGACAGGGCTTTGGTTCGGGACCGCTTACCCGGGGTTATTTATGGGGCTCCCCTTCGGGGACACGACTGTAGAACGAAAGTGAAACGTTTCCAAACTACATCTGCTTGTGGAAACAAGAACCAGTCCTGGCACTTTCAAATACTCCGTAGGAGTTAAAGTATTGTAGAATAACAAAATGACCCCCACATCGGCGGCGCAATCAGAAAGTTGTTAAAAGATTGAACGATCAATGCGCCGCAAAGCACAGGGCAATTTAATCGTCAAATTTTGGATTGCGCCACAAAATTTAAAAAGTTTACCGAAGGTTACAAACATCATGACAGCACTTTCTCCCTCATGACCTGTCATTGCACGGAGTGCTGCATAATCTAAATTTGAAGGATAATTACCTGCAAGACAAAAAAACGTGTCTTAATCCTTTTTTAACGAATATTGCGTGCGAATGTTTGTAGAGACAGCGCATGCGCTGTCTCTACTCGGGACACGATACCAAATACATAATACCTTCTAACCATTTAATTTACTGCCGTTTGGTTACCAATGACAGCTTCGAGAGGAGGATGGTCTAAACTAATTCAGTGCTAACAAATTTAATTTTCTCTTTCCCCAAGGCGATGCCATTGGGCTAGGGTATGCTGCCACTGCGTGGCGTTGATCCTGCAAAAATTTCGAACCGCATCCATAATCATGATCATTTTTCAAACTCATTGCACTTTTCATATTTTGAAGCAAGATAAATATTCTTGCACAATCGACAGGCTGAAGGCCTAATATAGACTAGCCCAATGGCAACAACTTGGGAAACGATGAAACAACAACCGATGGCGACGCCTTGGGAAAACAATTAAAATTGTGGATTAGGCCACAAAGTTTAAAAAGTTGAAGGAGGAGATTCCGGCAAAATATCCTTATGGCAATTTGGCTAATTTATTGGAATGCGAGTGACGTTGCTGTCATAAAAAAGTCTAAAACACGGATTTCAGGGAAATGATTGACAGCCCGGAAATTCCGACGAAATCTTCAACGTTGTTGGTAAACAGTTTATCATTATTAACCAATGCTGTAGCGGCAATCAAACTATCGCCTAGCGACATTTTTCTTTGTTGTTTTAGGCTAATGGCATTACTGAATAGATGATGATGTTGCTATCTAAAATCATGATCAATCACGGTTTGGTAAAACAGGATCAGTCCTGATTTCTCGTTGCCATTCGGAGGGATTTGAAATAGATTTCACTCCCCCTTTTTTTGCAATTTTTTCCAGCCATATAACTGGGCTTTGTTTCTCATTCTTTTTCGTTTGTTTTATATCGAGAATAGTCACATTCAATCTTTTGGCAAACGAAATGAAAAGGTCTAAATCCGCTTCATTTTTCAATTCCAATGTAAGTAAACTCATAACTTTCCGTTTTTATGTTAATAATCTTATTGGTGATATTGCCAACCTATAAAGAAGGAAATTTCAAAAAATCTTTAGACATACAATTTTACCATTATTTTCTTAACTTTCCAATAGTGCCAAAAACAATGTTCTGGACCGTGCTTTAATCATGGGATTGCCTCCCGAATCCCGAATCATTTCATTCTCGGGACACATCGTAAACTCTCGGGACACGTCACCAAACATATTGATCCTGCTAAAAATTAGATTTACAGCAGTTTGGTTCTCAATGACAGCTTCGGGAGGAAGGGCTTAATAATTTAGTATGTGACAATTATCGTTACAAACGACAAACCATCAACCCCTCGTTACAAACGAGGGGGATTGTGTGCTAACAATTTTGTCTTGAACCATCACCATCCTGGCACAATCAACAGGCTGAATCGAAGATCAGCGAAGCTTTAACCTAACATAACATAGCTTAATGGCAATGCCTTGGGAAACAATTAAACAATTACCAATGGCAACATCTTGGGGAAACGATAAAACAACAACCAATGGCAACGCCTTGGGAAAACAAGCAAAATTATTGATAGCGCCACAGATTTTTAAGAGAGCTATCAGCCAGTCCGAATGGACCCTTGAACTCCCCATCTCGGTTCACTATTTCTCAATCGTAATCCTCACATCCACCACCACAATCTGATCTCCTTTGCCAGAAGAAAGTCAAATTGCCTTGTATTACACCATTTACACAAGTTGGCATCCTTTGCAATTCAAGTTCTTTTAACTAGTTTTGAATAAAAATTTATGCCATGATCGTGGAGAGAGTAAGTAATCAGATTGTTATTAAAGTATCTAAGGATATCGATGCTTTTGGATTTCAGAGGATAATGGATTATCTTGAATATCTGGAGATTACATCAAAGAGTAAAGCTACGCAAAAAGATGCGGACGAACTTGCAGATGAACTAAATGAAGATTGGTGGTCAAAAAACCGGAGTAAGTTCATCAAATGAGGATTATCGTTGATGCAAATATCGTCTTTAGTGCAATCTTGAATACAAATAGCAAGATTGCTGATTTGTTACTAAATTCAAAAGGGATATTCGATTTTGTTGCTCCGGATTATTTGTTGACCGAAACAAAAAAGTATCATAAGAAGATTTCATTAATCTCAAAAATGCCTATAGATGAGGTTCTTAATGTTGAAATAAAGGTAACTAAACCAATTTCTTTTTTGTCCGGAATAAAAATACCAGTTGATTATTGGATTAAAGCCGAGCAACTTGTTTTGGATATCGATCCAAAGGATACACCATATGTTGCTTTTTCGATGTTTCTTAAAAGTAAAATTTGGTCTGGAGATAAAATACTTCGAAACGGTTTGTTGTCGAAGGGTTTTAAAAAAATAATCAATTCTGAAGAGTTATATCAGTTAAGAGAATTAAAGCGAGGTAAATAATAACCCATTCTACTTCTCTATCGTAATCCTCGCATCCACAGCCACAATCTGATCACCCCTTCCCATTAACGGATTGATATCCATCTCTTTAATTTCGGTTGCGAATCTAAGCATTGACGAGAGCCTTACGATAATATCTGCAAATTTGTGGCGGTTGACACCTGGTTTTCCCCTGAAACCTTTGATCAAAGGATAGGCTTTCAGGTTGCGGATCATCGATAGGGCTTCGTCATGGTTAATCGGTGCAAGGCCGGAGGTTACATCTTTTAAGACTTCCACAAAGATCCCACCTATCCCGCAAAGGATAATGTGCCCGAACTTGGGTTCATATTTGGCACCTACAAAGAGTTCCATCCCTTCGGCTTGTACGGCAATGATCACAGCGGTTGTTTCGGGGATTTTCATCATCCGGTTGAATTCGAGGCGCACAGATTCATCGGAACGGATATTTAAGGAAACACCTCCGACATCGGTTTTGTGGATGGGACCTACCACCTTCATGACCAAGGGGAAACCGATCTCATGGGCTGCTTCGATCGCTTCAGCTTCGGTAACCACCACCTTTTCTTTAACGTAAGGGATAGATGCTGCGTTCAAAAGGGCATGGATTTTATCGGGTGGGAGCTGTCCTGTTTCGCAACTTTCGATAATCCGCCTGATCTGTGATACATCGACACCTTCGAGCATAATACCCGTATCGGATGGTTCTGGGGTCCGGTAAACACGTGTCAGGGCACGCCCCAACAATACTTCGTCAGGAAAGTTGACGTTGCCATGCGACAGGAAATAGGCCAGGTCTTTCTTAACGTTCATCACGGAAGGCAGGATTGGATAAATGGGCTTTTTGCAGGTCCTCATTTTATGGTCGAGTACCGTATAAACATCTTTGACAGAGGTCAATCCGGGACTTCCGAAAATAACCGCCATCCCATCAATCTCATCGAAGTCGTTTTCGCAGGCATCAATAATGTCCCCCAATTGCTCCGCATTGCCTGTTGCCAGAAAGTCGATGGGGTTTTCAACGGATGAACCGGTAAACAATTTTTTCCGTAGTTTCTCTTTTAATTGTGAATCGGCAAGATGGGGTATGTTCAGTCCACCAGCTTCGAGGGCATCGGTCAGCATCACAGCAGGCCCACCGGCATGGGTAATAATCGCCATATTTTTCCCCTCCAGACGTTTCGACATGAAAATCCCGGCAACGGTGGTCAGCTCTTCCCTTCCGTAACAACGAACAATCCCTGCTTTCCTAAAGAGGGCTTCCACTGCAGAATCCGAATTGGCCATGGCACCGGTGTGAGACGAAGCGGCCCGGCTGCCTGCCAAAGAACTTCCCGCTTTGATTGCCGCGAGCCTGAACCCTTTTTTCACAAGCGATCTCGCATGGTACAGGAATTTATCAGGATTGTTAATCGACTCAACATAGAGAAGCTTTACTTTCGAAAAATCCTCCTCGGCAACATTGAGGTTCCAGTATTCAAGGACCTCCTCTACGCCGATCTGGGCAGAATTCCCAACGGAGATAACCCGCGAAAAATGCAACCCTTTCGGGATCGCCGATTCCATGATAAAAACTGCCGTCGCTCCCGAACCTGAGACAAAATCAACGCCACACGATTCGAGCTTGGGAATGGGTGTCGTAAAAACTCCGGCATAGTTTGGGGTGAGCATCCCGATACAGTTTGGCCCGATAAGGCAACCACCTGTGCGATTGACAATTGCAGCCATTTGATTTTCAAGCTCTTCCCCTTCCTTCCCAATCTCGCTGAATCCGCCCGAAATCACGATAAATGCTTTGACATTCTTTTTAGTTGCAAGGAATTCCATTGTTTCGGGACAGCTTTTGGCAGGAATGGCAAGAATGGCAAGATCAAGTTCGGGAAGGTCGCTTAAATGATTGTAGGTTTCCACATCCTGGACACGCTCGTCATTGGGATTTAAGGCAATCAACCTCCCTTTGTATTCGTGCTCGATCAAGTTCCTGAGGATTTTGCCTCCGGGTTTGGTGATATTGTTGGAAGCCCCAATGACAACGATACTTTCAGGGGCCAATAATTGTTTGTTCAGCATGATTTTTTGTTTGATGATTCAAAAATCAAACGTACTGGAAATTTGGACAATTACAAATGAGTTAGGTCAACATGAGAACAATCAGTATAATGTGCAAGTGGGCATAACAATGGAGAACTAGAAAGGCGACTGTAGAGAGTATAGTATTTGGACTTTGTGAATCTTTGAGTCTTAGTGTCTTCGTGGCAAAAAGGGATCATCCACAACATGTCCCTACTTATCAGCGATTTTTTTAGATATATAAATTGAGTCTAACAAAACCAATATGCCACTAAGTAATCGGAAGTTGGGAAACTCCAACCTCAAAACAGATAACTTTGGCAAATAAAGCAACGCATAAGAAACCTGTTCGTGATTGGTAGTTACATACCTCCACTAAGTTTGGTTCGGGGCATTTCTT
>Ga0209083_1000281_pt1 | contig 81015 bp, 75 predicted proteins | sample AM7aDNAmetaG_FD_184132 | JGI IMG/M metagenome (GOLD analysis project Ga0209083, IMG submission 184132) | Freshwater microbial communities from Finland to study Microbial Dark Matter (Phase II) - AM7a DNA metaG (SPAdes) (version 3) | ecosystem: Environmental > Aquatic > Freshwater > Lake ... | reverse complement strand
CGCCATTTTCTGAAGCCTCTTTAATGATCCGTAGTTTTTCTTCAGTGGTAAAGGTTCTTTTTTTCATCAGCATAAAGGTATAGATTTGCATCTATAATCCAGTCTGATCTTTCAGGGGGCTAAGACAGTAACGACCATAGATACTACGCTTGCCGATATTGAAAGCAACCATTATCATCTTGTCCAGATAGGTACACAGGTATGGATGGCCGAAAACCTGAGAGTTGCTCATTACCGCAACGGAGATGCCATTCCTTTTGTTCCAGATCCATCGCTAAGTTGGACGGTATGGCATGACCTTACTACAGGTGCCTACTGCCAATTTAACGCCACTTCAAAGATCCCTTACGGCTTTCTTTACAACTTCTTCGCTGTTGCCGATTCCCGGAATTTAGCTCCCAACGGCTGGCATGTGCCTTCCCAGGCCGAATGGAAAACTATGACTGACTTTCTTGGAGGAACAACTATCGCAGGTGGTAAATTAAAAGAAGCAGGGTATGCTCATTGGCAAAATCCAAATACGGGAGCGACAAACGAAACAGGATTTTCGGCCCTCCCGGGTGGCCAATGTTCTTTCACCGGTAATATCGGAAGTATGGGTGTTACAGGTAACTGGTGGACTTTGACCGAACTTGATTCAGGTTCCGGCTATATGCTGGACCTGAATTATAATCAAAGCATTGCAGACCCAAGTGCAAACTATAAAACCAGTGGCTACAGCGTACGTTGCGTTCGGGATTAGAGTTTTAATCTCTCCCGGTAAATTCCCCGCCCTCCTGGGGCGGAACCCGCGTTCAGGGCTCTGCTCTGGGCCTTATACCGGTTTAATATAGTACTCCAGAAGTACTCATCAGGTAGAAATGTTAATATCCAATTCACCTGTATTTCAGCTGATGATCATACCATCCGGGATTCCAATTTCCTGATTTTTTTATATCTTTCAGGCTTATAATGCTTTTTGCTGCCCGGTAGCCATAAGTGCATTTTAAAAATCCTGTCAATGAGTCCCTTACGGAAGATGTCAGTTGGAATCCTTGTGTTTTTTTGTTTTTTAAATGTTCATGCCCAGCAACAAAAACTGGTTTTTTGTACGCAATGGTTGCCGCAGGCCCAGTTTGCAGGCTACTACGTTGCAAAGGACAAGGGATTTTACAAGCAGGCAGGACTTGATGTCGAGATCATCCACCCCTCAGCAACAGTCAATGCCGTGGCATTTTTAAAGGCCGGCAAAGCCGATATCATTTCCTTGTTTTTAACCACCGGGATCAACCACCGGCAAAAAGGTCTGGACCTGGTCAACATTGCCCAGGTATCACAACATTCGGCCATTATGTTCGTCAGCCTGAAGAAAAACGGCATCAATGAACTGTCAAAATTCAACGGGAAAAAGATCGGTATCTGGCTAAGTGGATTTGATGAGGTGCCTAAAGCTTTAGTGAATAAAAATCAGCTCGGGATTGAATGGGTACCCATTCAATCTACAGTAAATCTTTTTATGCGGGGAGGTATCGACATCATGACAGTGATGTATTACAATGAATATGACCAGGTATACCTAAGTGGAGTTAACAGGGACGAAATCAATACTTTTTTCATGTCGGACTATGGATTCGATGTGCCAGAGGATGGTTTGTATGTTTTGAGAGAAACCTCATCATCGAAAAAGGAAGCATTGAAGGCATTTGTGCAAGCCACCCTCAGGGGGTGGGAGTATGCAGCACTGAACAAGGAATATACGATCAACCTGGTCATCAGGCTGATGAACGAAGCGCAGGTTCCGGCAACCAGGGCACACCAGAAATGGATGCTTGATAAGATACTGGAGATGCAGGACATCAAAGGAAAGGGTGTAAGGCCCACCGAACTTAATCCTGAAGATTTCAGAAAAGCAATGGACATAATGCAAAATCATTATAATGCAGAATTCAACTTTGGTTATAATGATTTTTTTCAACCCGCCCTGTCCTTAAAGCCCCGATAGCAATAGCCCATGAGCCAGGCAAAAGAGCCCGGCAGGAACTTTCCCGCTCAGTGAACATCCAGCCCGTGCATCATATAAACCAGGTGCATCATTGATTTCAGGATCTCGTCCATATATTCGTTAACAGCTTTGACGCTGCCTGGCAGTGTAAACACCAGGGTTTTACCCATGACACCTGCAACCGAGCGGCTGAGCAGGACCTGGGTTTTGACAGCACCGTATTTTATCCTGATCATCTCCATGATACCCGGAATTTCCTTGTCGAGCAAAGGCTTGATAATATCCACGGTGAAATCCCTGGGGCCGATCCCTGTGCCACCGGTAGTGAATACAAAATCGACAAGCTCATCCTTGGCCTGGTTGACCAGTTCGTCAAGCTTGTGCCTGTCGTCGGGTATCAGTGTATAATGGAAATAGAGGTTTAATCCCTTTTCTTTAAAAAATTCCTGTAAAATTTCCTGCAGCCGGGGCCCCGATTTATCTTCGTATTCCCCTGCACTGGCCCTGTCGCTAAGGGTTAGAACGAGAGCCCTGTACATCTTCGGATGAAATTCAACGGTATCCCCTTTGTTTATACAGCCCGGATGAAGCACACGGGCAAACACCCCTTCTTTGGGCATCACGCAATCCCCGGTTTCTTTGAAAATTGAACAGGAAGTTCCGTGACATTCTTTTCCAATCTGGGTTATCTCGGCCTCCACTTCGCCGCAGGTCAAACGGTCAAGGGGATGCGCCTGTAGGTAATCGAATCCTTCAAGGCTGATATTTTCGGCGAATTCACCGGGGGAGATACTGCGGCCGGCCTGTTTTTCAGACTTTCGTATGCTTCCCATCCCCAGTATGCTCAGCTGCCGGTTCCAGGGACCTGAGTGAGCATCGCCTTCCACACCCTGGTGTGTCAGGATGATCGAGGGCACAGACTTCTTGATGGTTCCTTTTTGTTCGGAAATATTTACAGATACTACTTTAAGCTGCTCCATTACAGGGAATTTGATTTAACCTTAAAGATCTTCCTTCGTCTTGCTTAACAGCCTCACCTCATCGATGACCATAGCCTTGTCGGCAGCCTTGCACATATCGTAAATCGTAAGCAGGGCAACCGAAACAGCAGTAAGCGCCTCCATCTCGATCCCGGTTTTGCCGGTGCAACGGGTGAGACTGTTGATACGAACCCCGGTTTTATCCAGGCCGGCTTTTACTTCCATTTTTGTTATACCCAGGGGATGGCATAGGGGGATGAGCTCAGAGGTTTTTTTTCCTCCCAGTATCCCGGCAATCTCAGCCACGGTAAGCACATCGCCTTTCTTCATCTTATTCTGGCGGATGAGGTTTATAGTGGCCCCGGCCAGGGTAATATGGCCTGTTGCCATAGCAGTCCGCAGCTGTTCAGGCTTTGCCGATACATCGACCATGTCAGCCTTGCCCGACGAATCAGTATGTGTTAGTTTAGACATAAACAATCCTTCATCATTCTTAACTATAAATCAATCAATCAATCAATCAATCAGTCAGTCAGTCAATCATCCTCCAATATTATGAAAAAAATCCGAGCTGTTGCTTGTTCCCTTTTCGGGTTTCATCCCTGTCGCAGCTTCAATTGCATTTTTTATTCCCAGTGTGCGGATGTCGAATTCCAGGTCGCTGAAGAGGCAGGGTTTGATTTTACCGTTGGCGGTTAAACGCAGGCGGTTGCAATGCCTGCAGTCGCCTCCATGCCCGTTCTCCACTATGGTGAAACAACCTTCGCCCAGGTTCATCTGGTGAATGAACCTGGCTTCAAGCCCGGCGGCCAGGCAAAATTTCCTGACGGCCCTGGCATCAGGCTCATCCGAAGAATTCTGGATGACGCAGTTGATTTTTACCGGCTCAAGACCTGCTTTCAGGGCTGCGTCGATTCCCTTTAAAACAGACGTAAGCTTTCCGCCCCGGGTAAGCTGGCGGTACTTTACCGGATCCAGGGTGTCGAGGCTGATGTTGATCCTTTGAAGCCCTGCACCGGCAAGGGCCAGGGCGAATTCTTCGAGGAGGATCCCGTTGGTTGTAAGTCCCAGGTCTTTAATCCCCCTTATACCTGCAACCCGGCCGATAAACTCCACAATGCCTTTCCTTACAAGGGGTTCGCCCCCGGTTATCCTTACTTTGTCAATCCCCATGGATACAGCCATCTGTATAACTTCGAAGATCTCTTCGTAGGTAAGGATATCGGCATGCGACAGCATTTTTACCCCTTCGGCGGGCATGCAGTAAGTACAGCGGAGGTTACAGCGGTCGGTTACCGAAACCCTAAGGTAATTGATCCGGCGCTTAAAGGAATCGTACATTGGCCGGTTCTCCTTTTTTAATTTCAGTCTGCCCTATGTCCATGATCATCATACCCCCGGCTTTGGTGTAAGCATTGATATGCGCCGAACCATGATATTCAAGGGGGTAAACAGCTCCTTCATCCACAGTCACAGGAATAACAGATTTCCTGTAATTCTTTCTTCTTGAAAAATCAACCCCCATAGGCAGTTTAAGCATTCTTGGCTGTTCGTTGGAACCCATCATTTTCAGCACAAAAGGTTTGACCATCAGTTCAAAGAGCACAAACGAAGACACCGGATTTCCAGGCAAACCGAAGATGAACTGATCGTTATAACAGGCAAAAACGGTAGGCCGCCCGGGCTGTATGGCAAGGCTTTTAAACAGGATCTTTGCTCCCAGGCTTTCCATGGCCCCGGGCACATAATCAAAGTCGCCCATTGAAACTCCCCCCGTAAGGATCACGATGTCGGCCTCGTAAAGGCCCATGGAAATCTTATCCTTAAGCTCTTCGGGCGAATCATCGGCAATGCCGAAATACGAGCACAATGAGGGTATCTGCCTGGCCTGGGCGACAAGCTGGCAGGCATTGGAATTCCTTATCTGCGACCCTGAAGGGAAATGCTCAGGTTCAACCAGCTCATTCCCTGTTGAGATGACACCGATATGGGGCTGACGGGCAACCCATATCCCGGTATTTCCCACGGATGCGAGAACTGCAAAATGGGCGGGTTCCAGCCTCGTCCCTTTTTCAAGAACCTTCTGGCCTTTCTTAATGTTTTCGGCCCTGTAACAGATATTCCTGGTGGTAATTTCTTTTGTGAATTTTACCTGGTCTGCGGATGACATCTCCGTATCCTCGACCATGATCACTGTATCGGCCCCGTTCGGCAGCATGCCGCCGGTCATTATCTTCGAACATTCACCTTCATGAACAGGCTTTTCGGGAATGGTACCTGCAGGAATGGTTTCAACAAGGCGCAATCCCATCCCGGCTGCGGCATCCTGCATCCTGCACGCAAACCCGTCCACGGCCGATTTATCGAACGGAGGCATGTCGATATCTGAAAACACATCCCGGCTTAAAACCCTGGAGGCGGCGGATTCCATGCCCACAATTTCCTCTCCCGAAGGGATGGCGTTGTTTAAAACAATCTCTAAAGCTTCTTCAAAAGGTATCATTCGTCTATAAATTTAACTGCCGTGGCTTTAATGCTCATCCAGATCTCCGAGCCTTCATCCAGGCTCATGTTTGAGACGGATTCAGCAGTGATCAAGGCGTGAATCGTTTCACCGCATTCAATGCATACATCGCATCCCAGGGGTGTGGTGGTGGTCTCCTGCACCCTGCCTGCCAGAACATTCGAGGCGGATGAATCGAGGGCCGATGCCGAAAGAACAATATCTTCACCCCGTATCATAACGAATCCCGACTCATTATCTTGTCCCTGCTGAAGGCGGAATTTCAGGTTTCCGACTGTTTCGGCCCAGGGGATGCCGTCATGCAAACGGATTTTAGCCGGGAAGAAATTCCTGATCCCGATGAAATGGGCAACAAACCCGTTTCTGGGACTGTGGAATACTTCATCGGGTGTGCCTGTTTGCAAAATATTCCCGTGGTCCATCACGGCTATCCTGTTCCCCAGCGAAAGCGCCTCTTCGTAATCATGGGTGACGTGAATGATAGTCTGTCCTGCCCGGTGTATCTTCCTCAGCAACGACCTGGTACCCGATCTCAGCCGGGTGTCCATGGATGAGAGGGGTTCATCGAGAAGGAGGATTTCAGGCTCCTGGATCAGGGTACGGGCCAGGGCAACCCTCTGCAACTCTCCGCCCGAAAGGGTCGAAGGATAACGCTCAAGCAGTTCGCCAATACCCAGGTTTGCACTCATGGCCATGATCTTCTGATGAATGCTCTCGCCCGGCTGCCCGTGAAGGGCGTATGCGAGATTGCTTTTGACTTTCATATGAGGGAAGATCGCGTGATCCTGGAAAACCAGTCCTACCTTGCGCTTTTGAATTGGCAATTGGGTAATGTCCCTCCCGTAAAGCTCCAGGCTGCCCGAATCGGGTATCGCCAGGCCTGCGATAATCTCCAGCAAGAGGGATTTGCCGGCTCCCGAGGGGCCAAGCAATATAAAGTAATCTCCCTTCTCAACGGTAAACGAAATATCACTTAGCTTGAACCCTTTGAAATCCTTGTTAATCCCTGTAAGTTTAAGCATGGGTTCAGCTTTTTTTGGAATTTGAAAGCAGTAGGCGGAGGATCATGAAAAACACAAGGACGACCAGGATAAAGATCACTGAAACCGGCTGGGCGTATTTTAATCCGAACGAAGTAAAGCGTTCGTAAATCAGAACAGGTGTTATCATCGGATGATAAGCAATGATGACTACAGCCCCGAATTCGCTCATCCCCCTGGCAAACATCAGTATGAGCCCCGACAGAATATTTTTCCAGGCCAGGGGCAGGGAAACCGTAAAAAATACCCTTATGGGCGAGGCTCCCAGGGTGAGGGCGGCTTTTTCAAGGCGCTCGGGAACCGAAAGGAAGCCGTCCCTTGCGGCATTGATGAGGTAGGGCAGGCTTACAAACGCCATCGCAATCATAATGCCTGCAGGGTGGCCTACGAAATTAAACCCGGCTAGTGATCCTGCCCTGCCCAGCAGGGTATCCCTTGAAATGAAACCCAGCACAGCGATGCCGGCAGCCGAATGGGGGATCACCACGGGCAGGTCGATAATGGCTGTGACCAGTTTCTTCAGGGGGAACTGGTACCTGGCAAGTATCCAGGAAAAAGGAACAGCTGCCAAGGCAAAGAGAAATGTGCCTGCCATCGAAGTGCCCAAGGTAAGCATGATGCTGTTCTTGACTTCGGGATCCTGTGCAGTTTCAAATAATTTATGGGGGGAGGATGAGAACATCAGCCCGAGAACCGGGCCCAAAACAAATAACAGGATCAGACCTCCCAGTATCGAAAACACCCACTGAAGCCCTTGTTTTTTCATTCAGCAGGACTTACCGATATCTCTGAAATGGACTTGATTGCCCTGTCGGAAAAGAAATCACCACCAGGAAATAACCTGAACTTTCCACCATCTTCCCTGCCGGTATACGGAATAAGAAGAACCTCTTCCTGGTCGCAGCGGTTCATCACCTCGCTCAATGAAAACACCGTTCTGTAACCGTCCACGGCAATGAAGGTAAGCAGGGTATTCTGAAGGGATTCATGAGTTATTTTAATGTAGGGTTCAAGAAGGTCTTTCAGTTTTATGCCGGTAAATGGTGTAGTGCTGTGGATTCCCCTTCCCCTTCCGTAAAAAACGGTATTGTATGTTTCATTTTGTACCGAAGGGGCGATCGAATCAATCTTTCGAAGCTCTTTACTCCCTTGGGTGATACTTATACCGGGTGAATATAGCGGGTTCATGTCCCTGTTCACCGGGATGCTTCTTGAGGGTGTCCTTACTGTGATTTTAACAGGGTTGCTGATATTTCTTTCGCCCAGGAGGTCATTGCCCATGACCAGCTTCCGTTCCGAAGGAAGGGGCCAGAGATCTTTCGTTTTGCTTGGGACTATCCTTGTAATTTCAGTAGCGATGATGCATTTGTGCAGGTTGTTCGGGTAAAAGATCTCACCCCAGCTCAGGACAACTTTATCACCTTTGGCATTCTCGATAATTACGTACAGGTCAATAACAGGGGAGAACTCCTGCTTGTTCTTTTTCTTCAGTATCCTGCTGCTGAGGATGTCGAAGAGGGAATACCCGTCGTAACGGTAAGCGCCTGTAAAACGGTTTTTACCCTCCTCTCCAAGAACCGCCTCTTTGACGATGATTGAATGTTTTAGAAGTGCCGTTAAATCAACTTTCCCGGGATTCTCCACTTCACCCTCAACAGTGATTTCACCGCCCGGAAGGGCATAAGTGTCGGCATTATCGTAGAAATTGTTGTTCCTGTCGCCGGGATCAGCGGCTGTAACAACTTTCAGCCCCTTATCGGGAGGTTTCGCGTTATTGTTATCCTGTGCCATAAACCTTGAAGGTAAAATACACATTATTCCTGCTGCAATGATATACCTGGTTTTCATATTAACAATTATTTACGGCTTCTTGACAAAGGGTTTGAGGCGGTCGGGAACGGCAGTATAATTTTTTTCTTCCATAGGGATCACCGAGGGCTGTCCATCCTTTTCCATGATCTTCATCCCTTTGTCCTTCGAGAGCATGAATTCCAAAAAGGCGATGGCGGCTTCTTTATGCGGGGCATTCTTTACCATGGTCAGTCCGTAAACCATTGGCTCGCCTTTCATCTGCTCTGTTTTCCCGGGCTCCTTGCCTTTAATATCAACCACAGCTTTGCTGTATTCATCAGCATACCTGATGTTTTTCAGGTTGACCTGGTCGGGGAGGATCACGTAATTCAGATTATGCTGTACTGCCACCGACCTGTACTGAAACATATAGTCTATATTATTCGATTCCAGCAATGCCACGAGATCCACCTCTTTGGGCCTGATGTAGTTGAGGTCCTTTGAGCTGAGCTGTTTGGCAAGGCCAGGTTTTTTGTAGTACGTTTCCGACAGCAGCATGCACATCACCGAGCGGTATCCGCAGGGATCGGCATTGGGGTCGGCACGGCCGAATGCAACCTCAGGTTTCATAAGGATCTCATACCAGTTTTTTGCATTGATCTGGTCCTTGTATTTTGCCTTATTAGTATAAGCAATGCACATTTCATTGGCTGCAAATTTAATGTTCCAGTCGGCATAAGCCGGGATCAGCAGGTTATCGATCACTTTATAATCCGAAGCAGCCATGATGTCGCATGGCTTTTTAATATCGGTGATCTTCCTGGCGCATTCCACGCTGCCGGCCGATTCCAGCAATACGTTCACTTTAGGGTAAAGCTTATTGAATTCGGCTTTGATCTCTTTCATCGGAACCGAAAGGCTGCCGGCATGAAAAATGATTAGATCCCCGCTAAGGTCAGCAGGTCTCTGGGCAAAGGCAACGGGCAGCGCAAGCATGCTGCATAAAAGAATCGAAAGAAGTCGCTTCATGGATAGGATTTTTATAGAGTTATATTCATTTATTGGAAATATCATCAAGGAATTCCCGGAATCCTTTTTGAATCAGGGTGTCGGCATTGGAATGAAATTTTTCAAAGGCCTTCACCAGCAGTTTCCCTTCTTCGGTCAGTGCCATGCTTCCTCCCTCGGCTCCTCCACGGTGCTTTTCTAGCAGGGGGAACCCGAAAAAATCTTCTATCTTTTTAATGTTCCCCCAGGTCCTGCGGTAGGTATAGCCCAGCTCTTCACAGGCTGCCTTCAGGGATCCTTTCTCGCCAATCAGTTTAAGCATTTTCCATTTGCCGTCCCCAAGGATCCCGTTCCCGTCCTTATCGGCAAGCCAGATCTTGTAATCCAGTTTAATTTGCTCCAGGCCGGGTTTGAATTTTGTTTCCATAGACTGTTTGTAATTGGTGGGAAGTCAGTAAAATAAAGCCCCGATAAGCAAAAGTAACATTTTTTTCGATATGTTTTCAGATGCATATCCATGGTATCGGGGAAGTGTGTATCTTTGTAAATAAAATTAATTAAGACTAAATAAAAATAGAAACGAATATAAAACCCGGTTCAGGCCATATTGAAAGAGCCTGACATGCTAAACAGCCCGAACAGCAAAAGCTTTGCTTTTGCTGTTCGGGAGAGGGCCCGTTTGTTCAAAAGCAAACAGTCAAGGACCAGGGAATCAGATATCCGCAGTCAAAAAAAGAAAAACAGTTTACTATGAACAATGCAATTTTTAATCTTGAGAGACCCGAAAACGAACCCACTCTCAATTACGTTCCCGGGAGCAGGGAAAGAAAAATGCTGAACCAGGAACTTGACAGGATGAGCAGCGAGGTTCTGGATATTCCCCTGCTCATAGGGGGCAGGGAAGTAAGGACTGGAAAGACGGGCAGGGTTGTCATGCCACACGACCATAGTCACGTCCTGGCAAACTTCCACATAGCCGGTGAGAAGGAGGTTGGAATGGCAATAGAGGCCGCGCTGAAAGCGCATAAGGAATGGGAATCAGTTTCATGGGTTGAGCGTGTTTCAATAAGCCTGAAGGTCGCCGAACTGATATCAACCAAATACAGGCAGATTATCAATGCAGCCACCATGCTGGGGCAGGGAAAAAGCGTTTTCCAGGCCGAGATCGACTCTTCGTGCGAGAGCATAGATTTTCTTAAGTTCAATGCGTATTTCACAACCGAAATATACAAGGAGCAGCCGCATTCCCAGAAGGGGATCATCAACCGCATTGAATACAGGCCGCTGGAGGGCTTTGTTTTCACGGTCACGCCTTTCAATTTCACCGCCATCGCCTCGAACCTGAACATGGCGCCCGTGGTTATGGGAAATACCACGTTATGGAAGCCCTCCTCGACCTCGGTACTTTCCAATTATATCCTGATGAAAACATTCAGGGAAGCCGGATTGCCTGATGGGGTCATCAATTTTATTCCCGGCCCGGGAAGCCTGGTAGGGAAGGCGGCGCTGGGTCATCGCAGCCTTGCGGGCATTCATTTTACAGGTTCCACGGGTGTTTTCAACGGGATATGGAAAAGTGTTGCCGACAATATGAGCGCTTACAGGTCTTATCCGAGGATAGTGGGGGAGACCGGGGGCAAGGATTTTATTTTTGTCCATCCTTCTTCCGACCCCCAGGAAGTGGCGGTTGCCATAATCCGCGGGGCTTTTGAATACCAGGGACAAAAATGTTCGGCTGCTTCCAGGTCTTATATTCCCTCCTCATTATGGCCCGATATCAAGACGAAGATAGGGGAGATGCTGTCGACAGTGACGGTTGGTGACGTGCGTGAATTCAGCCATTTCATGAATGCAGTCATTGATGAAACCTCTTTTGACAACATCATGGGATATATTGAGCATGCAAAGAAGTCGGACGATGCCGAAATCGTATACGGAGGTACAGGGGATAAGTCAAAAGGCTACTTTGTGCAACCGACAGTGATCCTGACGAAAAATCCGCATTTCAAATCGATGGAGGAGGAGATATTCGGCCCTGTTATGACAGTCTATGTATACAAAGACAAGGATTTTGAGGAGACCTTGGGGATCTGTGATCAAACTTCGCCCTATGCGCTTACAGGCTCTGTATTTTCAAAGGACCGTGAAGCCCTGAACGTGGCCTGCAGGATACTGAGGTATTCAGCCGGGAATTTTTATTTCAACGATAAGCCTTCGGGAGCAGTCGTAGGGCAGCAGCCATTCGGCGGGGCCAGGGGTTCAGGTACGAACGATAAAAGCGGCAGCCATTTGAACCTGTTACGCTGGACCAGCCCGAGGACGATCAAGGAAACCCTGATCCCCCCGACGGAGTTTACCTACCCCTATATGAAGGCCAATAAGTGCCATTAAGGCATGAGCCATGACATGCGAATCGGAATATGCCTCATGCCTCATGGCTTATGGCTTTAAGTTTTTCCCTCATCTTCCTGTACAAGATGACTGGCTGATCGCCTGTTATCAGGTGTTCATCCATTTTAAGCGATGTCGCCTGGGGCTGATGGGTTTCGACCACAGTGCGGTCCTGCTTCAGAACGATCAGGTTAAAGAGCTTTGTGAAGGCGAAGTACAGCTCTTTCAGTACCGGGAGTTTGACCATTTTCTGGTAGGTCCTCAGGTAAAAGAGGGTATGGTTGTCGTCGATGGGGACAAAAGCAACGACTATCCTCATGGAATCCATGATATGGTTTTGCCAGAGGTTAGGGAAGATGAACGTCAGGTAGGTGCTTTTTTTCGGTGGTTCCTCTACCTGGTCCGGCCTGAGGGGCTTTTGTCCTTTGTCCTGTTCATTGAAGGGCCAGAAAGAAATTGAGTTTTCAGTCTCCTTTATATACGGACCATTTACTACCGGTCCTATGCCCCTGCCGATGGTGGTCTTATGTATGAAAGGAACGTGTACCACATCCAGCTGGTTTTCTATTGCCCTGGAATAATGCGCTTTCCAGAGGTCGGTGAAACCCGAAGATACCAGGCTGCCGTCAAGATTGTCGAACCATGGGACTTCGGGAAGCTTATCTGCCTGAATTGCAGTACCGGCCGGGGGATCAGGGGTGTACCAAACATAAACGAAACCGTTGGCTTCTTTGAGCGGATAGGCATTGGCCCTGATATAAGCAGGTGGCTGTGATGCCTTTCCGTTAGCAGGGATAAGAACACAGCTGCCCGTGGTATCGAATTCAAAACCGTGAAAGGGGCATTGGAGATGATTATCCCTGATCTTTCCAAGACTGAACTGTATGCCCCGGTGGGGGCATTTGTCGCGGAACACGGCAAGTTTTCCGTCAGAGTCTCTCCAGGCCAGGAGTTTTTCACCAAAACGGGTGAAGCCTTTAAGCTGGTTTTTCCTGATTTCGCCAGACTCCAGGATTACATACCATTGGTTCGGGATCATGTTGGAATAATTTTTTAGATGTACCGGCAAATGTAGGACAAATTCGGATGTCGTATCTTTGTACTTTAATATGAGACTATGGCAACAATAAAAAGGAAACGTATAGCCCTTGTGGCACACGATAATTGCAAGCAGGATATAGTGGAATGGGTTGGCTGGAACTGGCAGATACTGATGAAACATCAGTTGATCTGCACAGGCACCACGGGGAAGCTGGTCAACGATACCCTGATGGGTAAAATAGAAATGGGAGTGGAAGACCCCGATGCGGATGTTTCGGTTGTTAAACAGGATAAACCTGCAAGGACCGACGAAAAGAAAAAACCAGCCCAGATAAAGATAATACGTCTTAAATCCGGTCCTTTCGGAGGTGACCAGCAACTTGGCGCCATGATAGCCGAAGGCAGGGTCGACATACTGATTTTCTTCTGGGATCCCATGCAACCTCATCCCCATGATGTGGATGTAAAAGCCCTTCTAAGGATTTCGGTTCTTTATAACATCCCCTCGGCCTGCAATCGTTCCACTGCGGACTATCTGATCTCATCGCCCCTGATGGATGAGGAATATCATCCCAAGGTTAGGGATTATTCTGCTTACCTTGAACGGACTATCCCTGCTTAGGGCTATTGACGGGGCAGGAGAGGAAACGCTGATCAGAGGTTTGCACCGATCAGTCTTCCCAATGAAAAAGTAACTGCAGCGGCTGCAAGCCCTATAAGGACCTGCCGCATCCCCGATTTGAACACTCCTTTACCCGTGATGAGGGTAATTGCCGCTCCTATTGTAAAGAGGGCAATGGTGCTTAGTACCACACTGGTGATGACAGCCTGCTGTCCTTTTAGAAAAATGAAAGGCGCAAGGGGAATGATTGCCCCTGTCACGAAAAGCACGAAAGATGCTATTGCCGCTTCCCAGGCAGAACCTTTCAGATCATCCGGATTCAGCCCCAGTTCTTCCTTAACCAGCAAGGCCTGCATATTATCCTTATTGGAAAATATCTTGTTGGCAATCTCCCTTGCTTCATCCTCGGGAATTCCTTTGGCACGGTTAAGAAGGATGATTTCCTCGAATTCCTCTTCCGGGCTGTTTTCAATCTCTTCCATTTCGATCTCAATCTGCCTTTCGAGAAGTTCCTGTGAGCTTTTTACGGATATCCATTCACCCAGGGCCATGGAGAAAGCGCCTGCAAGCAAACCGGCTAGTCCTGCAATGAGCACTGCATTGCCTCCCTGGGTGGCACCCGCCACACCCATAACCAGGCTGAGGTTGCTTACAAGCCCGTCATCGGCCCCTAAAACGGCAGCCCTTAATGCATTGCCGCCCACATTCCGGTGGCCGCGCTCCATTTTTCTTACTTTATCACCGCTTAACTGATCGAGCGACTGGAGTATCTTGACATGCCTGTCCTCGGCCCCGTTTGATTTTTCACCGCTTTTATCCTTCTTTGAAAGAGAAGCATTTGTAATGCTTTTTTCGGCCTCAAGCAGGATTCCCAGTATCATGTTCCGGCCGAACAATCCTCCAAGCTTGGAAATGATCCTTGCCCTTGGCGAGGGTTTTGGTTCCCTTGCAGCCTTGTCGATGGCCCTCACTTTTTCCATTACCTTCGACTTATGCAATTCCTCTATCCTTGCCATCTCAAGGTAGATGGCACTTATCTCGGGATCATCCTCCATCAAGGCAACACGACGGTACAGATAGGCCGTATCTACCTCGGTTTGAAGTCTTGCCCTGAGTTTTTTATCTGCCTTCATTCCTTATTATTTTTGTATTTCGACCGGGATAAGACGTTCGGGAAGCGAATATAACCCGATTTCCGAAATTTCAGGATTATCCCTTGAAGAGTTTATCCTGATCCTCACGCTTTTTGCATGTACAGTGGGAAAACGTAGAAGTCTTTTATAACCGATAGTGGTTCCTGAAGCGACAGTTTTCCATGATTTGCCATCAGGGATCTCGAGAGAGAAGGATTCAACCCTCTGCCCGTCCCTGAAATATTCCTGTATGCCGAGGCAATTGAAGGAGCATTGTTGTTTAAGTTCCAGGATAATTGAAGCGGTTTTGCTCCCTTTTTTATTGGTCCAGTAAGTCCCTGGCTTTGAGTCGGTCATGTTTTCGGGTTTGAACTTCGGATTGCCGTTTGCCGGTATTATAGCAGCCCCGGCTGCAAGGTTGTTACGGAATGCCGAATCCAGGATAGCTCGCATGCCTTTAAGGCTTTTAACGTCGTTCTCATTAATAAGCCCCCGTTTGTCGGGAGGCAGGTTAAGAAGAAGGACCGAATTCCTCCCTGCCGAACTGAACCATATATCCACAAGTTTATCAGGGCTTTTCACGAGTGAGTCTTCTTTCTCATGATAAAACCAGCCCGGGCGGATCGAGACGTCGACTTCCGAAGGATACCAGGCGAGACCGGCCGCCTCTTTTATCCTCTCATCACTGCCCAGCTCTTTTTGCATCATATCTCCCGGCGGCAAAAATATATCCTCGGAGGAAGCGTGTTTTGACCCCACACCCATACTTTCTATTGAAACCCGGGGCAGTGGAACCACGCTCCATTCAGTTTCCCTGCCATAACCCGATTCAGTTCCTACCCATCTCACATCAGGCCCCATGATAGCAATAACCGCTTTTGGCTGAAGTTCCCTCACAAGTTTATAATATCCCATCCAGTCATATACCTGTTTCTTGCCGTTTGGCCCTTCACCGCAGGCCCCGTCAAACCATACCTCGCTTATTTCACCGTAAAGTGTGAGGACCTCTCTGAGCAGGTTTTCAAAGTAAGTATTGTACTGGTCCGTTCCATATAATTCCGAATGTATATCCCAGGGAGAGACATAAACCCCGAATTTGAGTGAGTACTCTTTGCAGGCATCCGAAACTTCCTTAACCAGGTCTCCATTCCCATCCCTCCAGGGAGTATTTTTAACACTGTACTCAGTATACTTACTTGGCCAGTTGCAAAACCCGTCATGGTGTTTGGCAACGAGGATGGCAAGCTTTGCACCGGCTTCTTTTGCTGTGCGTACCCATTGCCTTGCATCCAACTCCGAAGGGTTGAATATTTTCGTTTTCACATCCTTATTCCCCCATTCCAGGCCGGCAAACGTATTGATGCCGAAATGGAAAAATACGGTAAATTCCAGTTCCTGCCAGGCGGCCTGCCTGGCTGAAGGTGAAATATGTGCCGCTGTTTTAACAACAGAATCTACCGGCAAGCCCTCAGGCAACAGAATATAATTGGTGCCGGTCTGGGCAAAAGCAATGGATCCGGTAAGCAGGATCAGAGATATCAGGATGCAGATGGGGAATTTCATTACTTCATCAAATCTCTATTGCAGAGGTGTTACTACTTCCAGCAGTTCCGGCAGGTCCATCCCTATGTTTTTCAGATGTTCGATCTTCGGGACCCCGTTCTTTGTCCAGCCCCTTCGTTCATAAACTGCATCGAGGAGCTTTTCATACTGTTCTTCGCGGTGTTTCCTGAGGACAGCCATTTTTTCTTCTGTGGATTTACCTGCAGGGTCGAATCCGACTTTCTCAAGCAACTGCTTATCGTAGCGGTCGGCCCTCGATTCGTATTCTTCTTTTGTAACGGGACCGCAGGCACGGTATGGCTGGGCGTCGTGCATCCTGAGCCCGTAACCCCTGCGGATGCTTAAGATCCTCTGGAAATTATATACCCTTTCGGACATTCGTACGAGCTCTGTTTTATCGATTGTCAGGCCGGTAACAGCATTGAATATGGTAACATAATTGTCGACATGCTCGGGAACTTTGGCGGGTTCAGCGCTCTGGGCATTGTTTTCGGGTTCCACATCGTTCCAGGGAAGTTTACAGAATCCTGCAAGTCCGAACCAGGTGCGGAACATAGGGAAATAATGAAGGGCCTCGGCCTTTTTCTCGAAAGTGGGGATCTGGTTGTTGACCATGTCCATGAAAATGAGCCAGGCTTCGTCATGCTGGGGGCCCTTGTTAGTCATTGCATAACCCCCCTGCTGTGCCAGAGATTCCTTTGAAACATACTGGGAATATTCGAGGCCTTTGTTTTCCATGCCGATATCCTGCATGAAACCGGGATCACCCCAGCCGTTCTTTGCAAAGATCCCTTTCATTTTTCGAACACCCTGGCCGGCGATAAGCCCGAAGCCTTCACCCCTTGAAACCTGGTGAAGCAGCTCCATTGCCGCATCAGCATTGCCGAAATTCAGCTTAAGTCCGCCAGTTCTCTCTTCATTGATGATCCCATTCTCATAACATTCCATCACAAAACCAAGGATGGTTCCCCAGGAAATAGTGCAGATGCCATAGGTATCGCAGTAAAAGTTAGCTTCAATGGTAAAGTCAGGGTTGAAAATACCTGCAACGGAACCCAGGGATGATGTGGTCTCATATTCAGGCCCGTCTACGATGACCTTCTCGCCTTTATACGGACCGCTTCGGAGTTCATAATTATCAACCCCTTTGGCGCAGGCCATATTGCAGCCTACCCAGCAACCGTCGGGTACGTTCTGTGTGAAGAACGACTTCCATACATCGCCCTTGATCAGGTGGGCGTTGGGATGGCTCCCGAATTTGAAATTATGGACCGGGAGCAGGTCGTAATCATTCATGATGTGGGTGAGGTGGGCCGTGCCTTTCGAACGCATTTCGCATTGCTTGTCGTCAAGCTCACGCATTTCCTTGTTGAAGGTGCGCCCGCGTTCCTGTATGGCTTCCATGTTCACAACGTTGTTGCGGTTCCCTCCAATGGTTTTAACATGGGCTACCATGGCTTTGATCTTTTTGTCGCGCAAAACCGTGCCAATCCCTCCGCGGCCGGCCTGTTTCAGGCGGACTTTTTTACGCTTGATGTCGTAAAACGTGAAGTTAAGCATCCCTATGAGGGAATGGTCCGCAGCAGTGCCGGCCGAAACTACCGAAACATTGTACTTGTCCTTTTCATTTTCGGGTTTAGCCATTATTTCGTGCAGTATCTCGGCAAGGATATGGCTGTCGGTAGGCAGGTCCCCTGCTTCATAGATCTCAACCACTTCCCGTTCTTCTTCAAAAACCACCATTACCTCCTGATCCGACTTCCCCTGTATTTCCAGCGCATCGAACCCGCAAAATTTGAGGAAGGGACCAAAAAATCCGCCCACATTCGAATCAACAACAATATCTGTTTGAGGGCTGATGGCACAGCAGATCGCCTTGCCTGCACCGGAATACTGGGTGATCCCGCAACATGGTCCGCCTGAAATTACAATTTCATTCTCCGGGTCGTTCCATTTGGTATCAGGTTTAGTTGAATCCCAGAGAAGCCGCAGGTCAAAACCCTTGCCGCCGACGAATTTATCTTTCATCTGCTGATTTACAGGTTTTTCCTTTATTGTAAGGTCCCCTACATTAACGTAAATGGTACGGTTGTTATATCCTTTTTCGATAGGAGCCCAGCTGTATTTATACTGTGCGAGGAGTTTGTGGGTGTTTTGGAATTCTTTGAAGGTCATATGTTTGGGTTTTGATCTGGATGTAAGATATCTTGCATCCTGTATCCTGCATCAGCAGCACGAAGTGCTCTTTATCTTGCAACTGTTAATCAATTAACGTTGCAAAAATACGTAAAAATTTCATCGCAAAGCGCCGTAAATCAAAAAGTTCGATATGTTTTCCATTGCATAACGATTCCACCCTGCCCGGACTTGTACAGTATGCTGAAGAGTTTATTCTCTCCCCATAAATTCCACTCAGCCTGATGCGGGAGCGGGGGCAGGAAATCGGGGGTTTTACGGCTTTGATTGGATTAATTTGAGAAAACCTGCGGGAGTATTTTTTACTTTTCATGCTCCATGAAGTAATCATTTATGCCTTCTTTTTGTAAATTTGTGTTTGAAGTTCAGTAAAATTTTAAATGTTTTCCTGATGACATCCGCAGAGATAAAAGATAAGCTCAAAAGCAGGACGGTAGGCATTGCCGGTTGCGGGGGACTTGGCTCTAATTGCGCCGTTGCTCTGGCAAGGGTAGGGGTGGGTACATTGATACTGGCTGATTTTGACATAATCACTGAGTCCAACCTGAACCGGCAGTATTATTTTCTCAGCCAGGTTGGGGAGCCCAAGGCTCCTTCGCTTAAACGGGTCATTCACCAGATCAACCCGTCGGTTAGCGTGATTGCCTATGAAGTAAAACTTGATCCTGAACACATCCTGAGATATTTCAGGGATTGCGACGTCATTGTTGAAGCTTTTGACCAGGCCGAAGAAAAGGAAATGTTCATCGAGACGGTGTTATCGGCTTTTCCTGAGAAACCTTTGGTCGTGGGCCTGGGGATGGCTGGATGGGGGATGAATGCAGGCATACATTACCGGCATGAGGGGAACCTGCATATTTGCGGGGATGAAGTCACCGGGATCAGCAACGAATTCCCCCCGCTGGCCCCGAGAGTGGGAATGGTTGCGAACATGCAGGCGAATGTTGTACTTGAGATTTTATTAAAATCATGAACCCCTGATAGGGGTTTTGCTCTAATAAATTTTGAATGAAGATAATTTTAAATAATACTCAGGAAACTTTTAAGCAGGATAAAATGACCGTTAATGAGCTGTTGGAAGCCAAAACATTCACTTTTAAAATGCTGGTGGTCAGGATTAACGGGACCCTCATAAAAAAAGACGAATACAATTCAGCAACCATCAGGGACAGTGACGATGTGATGGTACTTCACCTGGTGAGCGGGGGGTGAAAGAATGTACAATGTACCATGTACCATGTACAAATGAGGGATCAGGAGTTTTACTCAGGAATTCATTTGTACATGGTACACTGTACATCAGATGACTTCTCCAACCACAAACGTGCTTCCGCCCACGAAAATGAGATCATCTTCTGCGGCTGCATGTTTTGCAGCTTCGTAAGCAAGTTTTACGCTCTTATAACTTTTCCCTTTAAGCTTGTGCTCCGATGCCAGCTGCTTAAGCGAATCTGCGTCGAGACCCCTGGGAATGTCGGCCTTGCAGAAATAATAAGTTGCTTTGACAGGCAGGTGTTTAAGGATAAGTGAAGGATCTTTATCACTCACTGTTCCTATAACAAGGTGAAGTTTGCCGTAGGAAATATTTGCAAGCTGTGCAACCACTTCCTGGATACCGGCTTCATTATGACCCGTATCACAAATTGTCAGCGGTTTAAGGCTAAGTACCTGCCATCTTCCCTTGAACCCGGTCCTGATAGCTGAATAGCGTATTCCCTTTTTAATATGATCGGCTGTAATCGCGAAACCCTGCTTGTTTAGTTCTTCGATTATACCCATAAGGGTGACCAGGTTCTTCATCTGGTAATCTCCGCCCAGAGGACAGGGGATCTTCTTGATGAATACTTCCTTGTCCTTGTAAACATCCACGTTCAGGTGAATAGCCTTACGTCCCCAGTTCCGGATCTTAACAACAGAATAATGGTCTGACGCATAATTTATCTCAGATTTCGTGAGTTTTGCCTGCTTCCTGAAAACGGAATCCACAGATTCCTGTCTCTCACCGATCAAAACCGGAACTCCCGGTTTAAAGATACCTGCTTTTTCCTGTGCGATTTTTGGCAGTGTGTCGCCCAGAAACTGCATATGGTCAAGACTTACATTTGTAACAACCGAAAGAAGCGGAGTAATAATGTTAGTCGAATCAAGTCTTCCCCCCATCCCAACTTCAACGATAGCAACATGAACATGCTGTTCCTTGAAATATTGAAATGCCATTGCCACAGCCAGTTCAAAAAACGAGGGGTTTATTTTTTCAAATTCCTCCATGTGTTTTGAAATGAAAGCCGGAACATAGGCTTTTGAGATCTTTTTGCCGTTAACGCGTATCCTTTCACGGAAATCTTTGAGATGCGGTGAAGTGTACAATCCGGCCCTGACTCCTTTTTGCTGCAAGATGGATGCCAGCATGTGCGCGACAGAACCCTTACCATTTGTTCCTGTAATATGAATGCACTTGAAGTTATCCTGCGGATTTCCAAGCACCGAGCACAGAGCAAGGGTATTGTCAAGGTTTGCCCGGTACGCTGCAGCCCCAACCCTGTGAAACATGGGGAGCTGTGCGTTCATGTATTCAATAGCTTCTTTATAACTCATAATTGTAATTTTAAGTGTTCAGTAATCAACTCTTTATATAATGACTCAACTCATCGTTAACAAAGATAAAACAATTAAATTCAAAAGTCAATACACGGCCCCAAAAGAACCGTCCTGTTTTGACCCGGTAACGGTTTTAAAACAGTTAATTTCCTTTCTCCATCGCAGAACTCCAAGAAAAGCAAAAATAATTGCTTCTTTAAAATCAACGGTCAATAAATCAGGTATTATTATCTGAGGCTTTACCAGGGACCGGATCATTGAGACCAGGTATTTGTTATGTGCCCCTCCTCCTGTAATGAACAATTTCTTACTGCTTTCTTTCCCTGTTTGCAGGGAAATCTGCTGTGCAATATGAGTCACAAATGTACTCAAAATGTCGATTAAAATAAGTCCGGAATCGCTGAGAATGGGATTGATGTTTTCCTCAACCCATTCCTTTCCAAGGGATTTAGGGCCGGACTGCATGTAATACGGCAGGCTGTTGAGTTGCTCCAGCAGTGAGGGACTTACCTTCCCACTTTGGGCCAGGCGTCCGTCTTTATCAAAAGGCAGACCTGCAAGCCCTGAAAGGCTGTTCAGGACAATGTTTACCGGGCATATGTCAAATGCTATCCTGTTGCCGCTGCTCTCGAATGAAATATTTGCAAATCCTCCGAGGTTAAGGCAAAAGTCATAAGCAGAAAAAAGAAGCCTGTCCCCGGCCGGCACAAGAGGGGCGCCTTGTCCCCCGTTGGCAACGTCGCCCGAACGGAAGTCGCAGATTACCGGGAGCCCTGTTTCGGCTTTAATAGCAGCCCCGTTACCGACCTGTGATGTAAAGCCCTGGCCTGGCTGGTGAAAAACTGTATGCCCGTGTGATGCGATGAAATCTGCTTTAATATTATATTTCTCAATGAAGTTCATGCAAAGGCTGCCCAGCAGGTGGCCAAAAGCATGGTCGGTAGCGGCAAATTCCACGGCAGTGGACCCCGGCAGGCCCGAGAGTCGCTTGAGCCAGTCTTCGGAATAGGGTATTGTTTCAGCATGAAGTATGGAATAATCCCACTGTCCATGGTCATTGTAAAATTGGCAGCAGGCTATATCCACGCCATCCAGCGAGGTTCCCGACATCAGTCCTATTACTTTGTACCGGTCCATTTAAAGGATGTCTGAGATCGTTTCAAGTTTAATGCCGCGGCTGCCTTTGAGCATTATGGTTTTCCCCCCAGGAGTATGGTGGCTGAACCACAAGCGGGCAAGTTCGCTGTCGCCGAAGCAAAGGAATTCCCTTTTCGTATTAAGCCTTGTAAAAACAGGCCCTACCAGGCAAACGTCGGTAAAGGATAATTCTTCAAGGAGTTTTAAAATATATATATGCAGGCTGTCCGATTCAGTGCCAAGCTCGAGCATGTCGCCCAGGATCACAGCTTTATTGTCATAAGCCGAGGATGCGAAATAGCGGAGGGCTGCCTCCATACTGCTTGGATTTGCATTGTATGCATCCATGAGCAGAGTATTTTTCCCAGAGCTTTTGAGCTGGGAACGGTTACTAGAAGGCTCGTAGGACTTAATGGCCTGTTTAATGGCTTCGTTACTTACGCTGAAATACCTGCCGATACAGGCTGATGCCAGAATATTGACTGCATTGTAATCCCCGAAAAGTTTCGAAGGAACATCAAAGGCGTCTTTCCCTGGCTCTTGAATCGTAAGATCAACAAAATCACCGGTTTTCCTGCTGAGCCCTCGCAACCATGCAGAATCATCAAAACCGTAGGTAATCCTTTCCATCTTATCCGATTGCTGCATCAGCAGTTGATCATCGCAATTCACAAACACCTTCCCTTTGGCTTCAGCCAGAAAGCGGTACAGTTCGGTTTTGGTTTTTACAACCCCTTCAAAACTTCCGAAACCTTCAAGATGGGCCCTCCCTACATTGGTTATAATACCATAAACTGGAGATGCAATACTGCAAAGGAAATCTATTTCGCCAGGGTGGTTGGCTCCCATTTCAATCACCGCAATTTGAGTATCCTTTCTGAGCCTGAGCAGGGTGAGCGGAACCCCAATGTGGTTGTTCAGGTTGCCGGCAGTGCTTACTACAGAATATTTTTTTAAAAGGACGGCATTTATAAGCTCTTTGGTAGTTGTTTTTCCATTAGTCCCCGTGACTGCGATAACAGGGATCTGAAAACTCCTGCGATGAAGCCTTGCAAGATCCTGAAGCGTTTTCAATACATCTTCAACCAGGAGGCATTGGTGGTTTATTTTATACTCAGGTTCGTCGACAACCACCCAGGAGGCTCCCTTTTCAAGAGCTTCTGCAGCAAAGTGATTGCCGTTAAACCGGTCTCCCTTCAGGGCAAAGAAAATACAGGACGGGCTGAGGTTCCGGCTGTCGGTGACAATTACTGGATGCTGAAGGAAGATAGTATATATTTCAGTAAGAACGCTGAACATCAATTCATAATTTCGGTGCAAATTTACTACAATTCAAATAGAATACATATAAAAAAAGCTGCTTTATGGTCAAAGCAGCTTCTGAAAAATATGTTTTAAATACTTATTTGCCTGGAATAGCTCCGCCAACGCGGGTCATGGCGCAACGGAAGCCAATAGCGTCGGATGCATCGGTTTCATCAAGGTAGCGGCGCATGCCGGGGCTCATATAATAAGCGGGATCTTTCCAGCTGCCACCTTTGTATACGCGGGCCTTATCGCTGATAAGTGAACTTTTGCCGTACTCATACATCGCGTTTGTAGCGCTTGTATCACGGGTTTCTTTCCAGTATTCACCGCTGATGTTTGACTGGTAATCGCCGTCAAGGTAATTGATATTGTCGGCCTGTCGGTAATTCTTGCGGTTCTTGGCTTCGGCGGTCGTGACATCCCTGTATTTAATATGACCCAGGCTGTCTTTTTCGGAAAGGAAGCCTTCGGCATCCCTTACCGGGGTCTGAAATACGTTCCCGCGGTAGGGGCGGATATCCGACATGTCGTTGAATGAAAGCGGGCGGTACACATCAGCGACCCATTCGCTTACATTACCGGCCATATTGTACAGGCCATAGTCGTTGGGAAAATAGGAACCGCATGCGGCGGGAATGTCGGCCCCGTCGTTGAGGTTGCCTGCAACGCCCATATAGTCACCTTTTCCGCGTTTGAAGTTATCCATGAATGTGCCGTAATAGCGTGACTGGTTTGTTCGCACGTAGGAACCATTCCAGGGATAGTTTTTATGTTCGACAACCCTTTCGTAAACAGTATTCCCTATCAGCCCGAGGGCTGCATATTCCCATTCGGCTTCGGTCGGGAGACGATATTTGGGCAGCATGATGCCGTCTTCCATTTTAACTTTACGGGTACCGCTGCCGTTCGGATTGAGGTCAGGCAAAGGCTTATCCACAAGCCCTTCATACTGACCGGCCAGGTAAGCTTCGGTATTGAAATTATTTTCATTCTTCTGGGCAGGATCCATGGCAAGAATGCCTTTGCGGATGAGCAGCATTTCGTTCACCCTGTCGGTTCTCCATGCGCAATAGTCGTTTGCCTGCACCCAGGTTACTCCAACAACGGGATAATTCCTGTAGGCAGGGTGGCGGAAATAATATTCCACAAGGGGCTCATTATAGGCAAGGCGGTCGCGCCAGACCAGGGTGTCGGGAAGAGCTTTGCGGTAAACGCCGGGGTAATCTGCTCCATAAACACGACTAAGCCAGTAAAGGTACTCCAGGTAATCCAGGTTACGAGTTTCGGTCTGATCCATGTAAAAGCTGGTCACTGTCACCCTCTTGGGCTGGTTGTTCCACTCAAACAGAACGTCATCCTGGGTCTGGCCCATGGTAAATGTTCCACCTTCAATAAATACAAGGCCAGGACCGGTACCCTGGTCCTGGAAGGAACGGACTTCAAAGCCTCCGTTCTTGGAGTTATTATACTCCCAACCTGTTGAGCGGGAAACTTCTTTTTTGCAGGCGCCTGTAAGCAGTAAGGCTGCAACGACAGCGCTTACATGAAACCATTTTTGAACTTTCATCCGTGGAAATTTTTTGCAAATATAATCTATATAACTAAAATCTTGGGCATTTTATTGCCCTGATCTTTCTTTTTCTTTCGATGCATGGAAATTGCCAGGAGGCAGAAACCTCGTGAGCCCCGCCCGACACTGAGAATAAGCGTGATACATTGAGGTCGTAACTGTAACCCACCCTGAGGTTTTTATAGTGGATACCGGCCATAACAATCACGGCATCCGCATTCTCAAAGTTATGGCGGAACCATAACCCGCAAACCAGGGGATCAATGGTGAGGTAGGCCCCGATATTCAGCTGGTGAAACCCGCCCTGCTGCTGGTACAATATGTTGGGCGAAACTGAGAACTCCTTGTCTTCATCATCGCCCGATCCCTTTTTGAGATTGATGGACGCACCTGCTTCGGCAGTATATTTAATATACAGATGCGAAACATTGTCGGTGTAAAATCCGTTTTTAGGCTGGGTCATATGGTCTGCCGAAAATCCGCCATAAACCAGGCCGTCATAATCAAGCATAAACCCTGAAGAGAAATCAACAGTTGAGACTGTGGGATTATCGGGTGGTTTTTCGCTGGTGGGCTGATCAACCTGCCCTGTAACCCGGTTGATCTGATCTTCGAAAATGAATTTTTCCCATACGATGTGCCTCTGGTAGTATGACCCCCTCACGGCCAGGCTGGCATCCAGTTTCTGGGTGATTTTGAATTTGTAGGCATAAGAGAGCCCTATCGTGGTTGTATTCAGGCTTCCGCCCCCGGCCCTGTCGGCCATGAACAACAGCCCTATTCCCCCGTGAACCAGGCCCAGGTACTGGTCATAGGAAAAACTGTAGGTGTTGAATGCATTTCCCAGGCCCGGCCACTGGTTCCTGTAATTACCGGTAAGCCTGGGGCAAATGGTGGCCCCGGTAAGCGCAGGGTTCAGATAAAGGGGGTTGGCGTAAAACTGCGAAAACTCCGGATCCTGGGCAAAACATGACCACAAGCTGGCAAAAAGAAAAAAAACAGTATAACATGATCTCCGATACACAATCCCGATTTTCATCATACAGGCCCAGGAGAGCGCAAATTTAGAAAAAAATCCCCGGTTTGGTCCAATCTTTTCTACAATATAAAAAAGAATAAAACGTTAAAGAATATTATTTCGTACTCAGAAAAAATTTATAATCACGGCAAACTATTTAGGATAAATTACGGTCATACACATCAGACAGTAAATTCCATCAAATGATTAAACGAAATTTTTCACCCAGGCTTGTATTTCTTATTCTGGTTTTATTGGTTTTAAACCCTTCAATAAAAAGCCAGGCTCAGGGCTCGTTTGCAGCCAACTCTGTTCTTTCGGCAGGAAGCTGGTTCAAATTTACCATTTCGGCCGACGGCGTTTACCGGTTAAGTTATACCGACCTTAAGAATGCCGGTGTCCCGGTCGGATCAATCAACCCTAAAAATATCAGGATCTATGGGAACGGGGGAGGTATGCTTCCCGAATCCAATGACAGCGCAAGGCTGGATGACCTTGTTGAGAACCCGATTTTTGTATATGGACAGGATGACGGTGTATTCAATGAGGGGGATTACATACTGTTTTACGGAAGCGGGCCCGATCGCTGGAAATACAGCCAATCCGACAAAAATTACCATCATGTAAGGAACATTTATTCTGATGTTAGCTGTTATTTCCTGAGTTGCGACCAGGGCGAAGGGAAACGTATCCAGACCCAGGCTTTCAATCATGCTTCGGCAAATGCTGTTTACACCAATTTCAATGATTATATTGCCTATGACCGTGATGATATCAACCTGATAAATTCAGGCAGGATATGGTACGACAAGGAAACTTTTGACCTCACCACTTCAAGGAATTATTCGTTTACCTTTCCCAACCTTGATTCCCGTACAGCTGTTACCATAACACTGAGTGCCGCTTCCCGGTCAATCGATGTCTCATCGTATTTTGATCTGAAAGCCGATGACAAGCTGTTGACTTCGCTTTCAATAGCAGCTGTCACCACCAATTTTGAGGATTACTATGCTTTTGACGGTACTGTAAGCAAAACCTATGCAACAACAAACCCGACGATCAACCTGAACCTGGTTTACAATCCCATGGTTTCGGGTGCAACAGGGTACCTGAATTATTTTGAGCTTAACGCAATGCGCTTGCTTACCATGACAGGCAGCCAGATGAATTTCAGGAATGCCGCTTCATGGCAAGCTAACAGGGTCAGCGAGTTTCAGCTGGCTTCACAGGGCCAGGCTTTAACAATATGGGACGTGACCCTGCCATACAATGTAAGGAACCTTGAAACGCAGCAAAACGGCAATGTATATTCGATAAGGCTTGCAACAGATACGCTGAAGGAATTTGTTGCATTCGACGGCAGCGCATTCAACACCCCGGTTTTTGCCGGTACCGTGGCCAACCAGAACCTTCATAATCTGTCCAATGTAGATTACGTGATGATATCCTACCCCGATTTTACCGACCAGGCGGAACGCCTGGCCGCTTTCCACAGGACCTATTCGGGGCTGAATGTTTATATTACCACACCCGACAAAGTCTATAATGAATTTTCCTCGGGGGTCCAGGATATTTCGGGCATCAGGGACTTTATGAAAATGCTTTACACCCGGTCTTCATCAGGCCACCAGATCAAATACCTTTTGCTGCTGGGGGATGCTTCATATGATTATAAAAACCGGGTAACGAACAATACAAATTTTATTCCTTCCTACCAGTCCCTGAATTCACTTTCTCCTGTTGACTCCTATGTGTCGGATGATTACTTCGGATTGTTAAAAGGGGGAACCAAGGCCGATACCATGTGTATCGGGATAGGCAGGTTCCCGGTGAGGACCGATCAGGATGCAATGAATGCGGTAGACAAGATCATACATTATTCGAGCAATTCCGATTCAGTTGAATCGGATTGGAGGAACCTTGTAACTTTTGTGGCTGACGACCAGGACAATGGGGGGGGCGACACTTTCATGGAGGATTCAGAAACTCTGGCCGCCATGGTCAGTCCTACCTATAATATTGACAAGATCTATCTTGATGCATATACGCAGGTTTCCACCCCGGGCGGGGCCAGGTACCCCGAAGTCAACGATGCAATCAACAAAAGGATAGCAAAAGGCACCCTGGTGATCAATTACGTGGGCCATGGAGGCGAACTGGGATGGGCTCATGAACGTGTGCTGGAAGTGCCCGACATACAAAACTGGACGAATTATAATAAACTCCCTGTATTTCTTACGGCAACCTGCGAGTTCAGCAGGATGGACGACCCGGCGATAGTTTCGGCAGGCGAATTGGTCTTTTTGAACCCCAGGGGAGGCGGTATTGCTCTTTTTACTACCACCAGGGCAACCTATGCCGGAGGGAACCTTACTCTTTCAATGAACTTTTACAGCCACCTGTTTGAAAAGGAAAACGGGGCGTATCACCGTATGGGCGACCTCATCAGGCTCTCAAAAACCGACAGCGATCCCAATACAAGGAAATTCGTATTACTCGGCGATCCCGCCCTCTTGATTGCATACCCAAACCTGAATGTGGTCACAACTTCCATAAAAACAGGCACACCGCAGGCTGAAAATGACACCCTGAAAGCGCTTACCCAGGTTACGATAGAAGGAGAGGTAAGGGATGGCAACAGCCTTGCATCGGATTTCAACGGAACAGTCCTGCCGACGATTTTCGATAAAAAATCCCTGATCATCACCAAGGCAAACGACCAGCTGGCCCCTCCTTTTCCGTTTTACCTCCGAAAGAATATCGTTTACAGCGGAAAGTCCAATGTCACCAGCGGGAAGTTCTCTTTTACCTTTATTGTACCCAAGGATATAGATTATAAATATGGAGTTGGCAGGATAAGTTATTACGCCAGCGGCAAGACTACCGATGCAAACGGCTATGATGAAGGCCTTGTAGTTGGAGGTTATGACAACCAGGCTTTGACCGATACTTCAGGCCCTTCAGTAACACTATACATGAACGACCGTAATTTTGTAAGCGGAGGAGTATGCAGCCAGAATCCTGTTTTACTGGCGGATGTGTCAGATGAATCTGGCATCAATACCGTCGGGAACGGCATCGGCCATGATATTTCGGCTATCCTTGACAATGACACCAAGAACCCGATGATTTTGAACGATTATTATGTGACAGGACTTGATACCTATGCAAGGGGTGTTATCCAGTATCCCATATTCAACCTTCCGGACGGCCCTCACCACCTGGATTTGAAAGTATGGGATGTGTATAATAATTCGACAGAAGCGGGCATCGATTTTGTCGTGGAATCCACCATCACCTTTGCCCTTGACCAGGTTATGAACTACCCCAACCCGTTTAGTGACCATACTACTTTTTCGTTTCAGACCAACCAGACCGATAATGACCTGGCTGTTGAGATCAGGGTGTACTCCATTTACGGAGAACTTGAGAAGACGTTTAAAACAACTTTGTATGCCGGAGGGTACAGGGTGGAGCCCTTTGTTTGGGACGGCCGCTCCGATTCAGGTGTTTTACTTGGCTCAGGGATGTATGTTTACCGTATTAAAGTAATATTGCCCGACGGATCGGAGACCTCAAGATCGGCCAAGCTTGTTTTTACCCGTTAGACAAAAGGAAAAATCCATGAAATTGCATTACCGTTTCCTTATCCTGCTGATTATCCTCCCCTGGGTTTTATTTGCAGGAAAACCCTTGTCAACAAATTCGGTGCTTTCGACAGGCAAGTGGTACAAATTCATGATAAGGAATACCGGCTTGCATCGTATTGGGTACCATGACCTGGAAAAAATGGGGATAACGCCCTCAACTATCAATACGGCAAATATCCGTATTTACGGGAACGGGAGTGGGATGATCCCCGAAAGCAATGCCACGGCAAGGATTGATGACCTGAGGGAGATTTCAATTCTTGTTCAGGACGGAGGTGACGGGAAATTCGACACGAACGATTATATTCTCTTTTACGGGGAAGGTCCTGACGGATGGAAACTGAACACCACAACCAACGTATTCACCCATTCCAAGAACCTGTATTCTGACGTAAGCTATTATTTTATGACCCTCGACCTTGGGGCAGGCCGCAGGATTACTCTCAAACCCATAGGGGATAGTGCGTTCAACCATACTTCGGTACGCTGGGACGATATGATGTTTCATGAGCTTGACCTTCAGAACATCATTAAATCGGGTAAGCGATGGATGGGTGAACAATTTACAAAAAACAAACCAAGGTATGATTTTGATTTTTCATTCCCTTATATCGACAGTATCTCACCTGCCAGGATGAAACTCAGTCTCGTGGGACGTTCGGATGTCGTAAGCCAGTTCATGGTATACAGGGACGGGGTTAAAATTGACAGTTTAAGTTTTGATTCGGTTGCGCTTGATGCGCAGGGGCCCTATGCCGAGGGGGTGGATAGGACTGACTACCTTCTTTATCCCAATACAAAATTCAGGATCTCGCTTGAATATAATGTACCCACAGATCCATCGGTAGGCTGGCTTGATTACATAGAAATGCAGTTGTCAAGAAAACTTTACTGGATCGGGCCTCAGTTGACTTTCCGTGATTTCAACTCGGTGGGGCCGGGCAGGATCACCCAGTTCAGGATGAGAAAAGCGAAACCGGGGATCATAGTCTGGGACATCACCGATATGTCTGATATTTACCAGCTCAGTACTACCATGGCTGCCGACAGTATTTTAAGGTTCACAGTAAAGACCGATTCACTGCATACTTTTTTCGCCTTCAATAATACATATTTTGATACTGTAAGTTTTGTCGGCATAGTCGCAAACCAGAACCTTCATGCCCTGCAACCCAAACAAATGGTAATGATTGTTCCTCCCATCTTTGCCGGTGAGGCACAACGGCTTGCCGATTTCCACCTGACCGACAGCCAGATTGAATCCCTGATCGTTTCAGTGCCCGAGATCTATAATGAGTTTTCCTGCGGACAGCCTGATCCGGGGGGGATAAGGGATTTTGTCAAGATGCTGTTCGACAGGGGGCTGCCATCGTCCCCGCCGAAATACCTCCTGCTTTTCGGCGACGGATCTTACGATCCCAAGAACAGGACCCCCGACAATGATAATTTCATCCCCGGCCTTGAATCCCAGGAGTCCTTATCCACCACAGCATCCTTTGTGACCGATGACTTCTACGCTATCATGGGCGATCTCGAAGGTTACGATGCATCAGGGTCGATCGACCTGGGGGTTGGGAGGTTTCCCGTAAATACTGTTGAACAGGCCAAAAACGTTGTTGATAAGATCATACACTACAGCACGTATACCGATACAATATATGCCGACTGGCGCAATAACCTGGCCCTGGCCTGTGATGAAGGGGACCGGAATTACTTCGTCGGCAATAGCGAGGAGCTGGCCTCTATCGTGGCTGCAAAGTACCCGGTTATCAATTTAAACAAGATTTACTTTGATGCCTACCCCATGGTGACCATTCCGGCGGGAGCCCGTTTCCCCGAAGCCAATAAAGCCCTGAACGATGCGGTTCAGAAAGGTACCATGCTGATCAATTATATCGGGCACGGAGGCGAAACCGGCTGGAGCAACCGACAGGTGCTCACCATGGCCGACATCAGCGCATGGACGAATTCCGAGAAGCTCCCTGTATTTGTGACCGCGACCTGTGAATTCAGCAGGTTTGACAACCCTGAACGTTTTTCGGCGGGTGAAGAGATCTTTGTACGCCCAGGGGGAGGCGGAATTGCCATGTTCTCCACGACCCGCACAACTTTCGCGGGCACCAACCAGAACCTCGACACCAGCTTCTTCCGCCATATGATGGAAAGAATAGACGGAAGGTATATCAGGATGGGCGAACTCATCATGCTGTCGAAAAACAACAACCAGAACAACCCCCTTCTGAAAAATTTCGTCCTGCTTGGAGATCCAGCCCAGCAGATGGCTTTTCCAAACCATGACATCGTTACGACAAGTATCAACGGGCAACCGGCCAATCAGCCTGATACCGCCCTGGGATTGTCGACAATTACCGTGGCAGGTCATGTGGAAGATTACCAGGGTAAACCCGTTAACGATTTCAACGGGGTTCTTACTGCAAAAATGTTTGATAAGCCCACGATGTACAGTACTCTTGGCAACACTTACGGGCAGTATAACGGGAGTTTCCCCCAGAAATTCACTCTCCAGGACCATCTCATGAACCGTGTAAAAGTGCCCGTGACCAATGGCCAGTTCAGTTTTTCCTTTACGGTGCCCAAAGAAGTGGGAATGAATTTCGGAAGCGGGAAAATAAGCTATTATGCGGGGAATGGCATAACGGATGCCAAAGGCTATACAAAGAATGCAATTTTCGGAGGCAGGGATCCCGATATCATTCCGGGTACAACCGGACCGGCTTTATCCCTTTACATGGATTCACGCAAGTTTATCTCGGGTGGAAGCACCGGTTCTGACCCTCTTTTCCTGGCCGACCTGTATGATACAACCGGAATCAATGCGGTCGGATTCGGGATAGGGCATGATATCGTGGCGGTGCTGGATGATGACTGGGCCCATGTTATCAACCTTGACGACTCTTATGAGCCCATGCTCGGCAGTTATACACGGGGCTCGGTAAGCTACCAGCTTGCAGGCCTGAGCTCCGGCGAACATAAAATTACCTTGAGGGCCTTTGACCTCTATGATAATTCTTCAGAAAAGGATATCTATTTCCGGGTTTTCGGCCAAACATCCATGAGCATACAGAATATCTTCTGTTATCCGAACCCTGCCACAACCCTGACCCACTTTTCTTTTAATCCCGTGAACACCCTTGGCAGCTTTGATGTAAGCATTGACATCTACAACCTATGGGGGGTTAAAATGAGATCCATCACGGCAACTTACCCTGAATCAGGAACAGGCACCATAACTATAAACTGGGACCTGACCGACGGCAGCGCGAACAAACTTGTTACCGGGCTCTATCCCTTTACTGTTAAATTCAGCGGGACCAACGGATCATTTTTGAATACTTCAGGAAAGATTGCGATAATTCATTGATCGGCATTGTAATATTTCGAATTTTCAGAACCGGGGCAATATTGATCATTTTCATTCGTTAATTTTGAAACCTATTTAAGTAAGTACATATAATCATTCAGGAATGCGACAGATTAAAAGCAGAGTTGTTTTATTGTTGATTTGCACCTTCGTAATGTCAGATTTATTTGCACAGTTACCCCCTGAACCTACTGATGGTTCCAGGGTTATCTCAACCTCGGTGCCGTTTTTAACGATTGCGCCTGATGCAAGGTCGGGAGGTATGGGCGACGTTGGAGCTGCAACTTCCCCCGACGTATATTCCATGTTCTGGAACCCGGCAAAGTATGCGTTCAGCGATAAAACTTTGGGTGTTGGCATAGGATATGTTCCCTGGCTCAGGGGCCTGGTGAACGATATCGGCCTGGCATCAGTTGCAGCATTTTACAAGATAGGCGACAAACAGGCAGTAGCCATGTCGCTGAGATATTTTTCGATGGGTGAAGTTCAGTATACCGATGATCACGGAAATTCACTTGGCAATTACAAACCGAATGAATTTGCCGTTGACGCAACGTATTCCAGGAAATTTTCAAGGGAAATTTCAGGCGCCGTAGCAGGCAGGTTTATTTATTCAAACCTTATCCCGGGCTACCAGAACACAGATGCAAGTGTAAGGCCTGGCTATTCCGTGGCCGCCGACATTGCCTTCTATTACCGCCATCCTTTGGAAATAAAAGGAACCAGCGGCGGCATAATCGCATTCGGCTTCGATATTTCGAATATCGGCGCCAAGATTTCATACAGTAGTTCTTCGGTCCAGAGCAATTTCATCCCTACCAACCTCAGGCTGGGGCCATCATTTACACTGAATATCGATGATTATAACAGCATCTCCTTTTCTCTCGATCTTTCCAAGCTGCTCGTTCCCACACCTCCCGTGACCCAGTACGACAGCGTTACGAAAACCTATGTCATCATCAAGGGCATGGATAATAATGTTTCGGCGATTCGCGGCATAATGCAGTCGTTTTACGATGCACCCTATGGTTTCAAGGAAGAACTGCAGGAAATCGATGTTTCCATCGCTGCCGAGTATTGGTACAACAAGCTTTTTTCGATCCGTACAGGTTACTTCTATGAATCAAAATACAAGGGTGGCAGGCAGTTCTTTACGCTTGGGGCAGGCCTGAGATACAATGTTTTCGGTCTTGATTTCTCTTACCTCATCCCGGTTAAGAATAATAATCCTTTGCAGAATACCATGCAGTTTACCCTGCTGTTCAATTTTGACACTGAAAAGAAGACCAAACAGGCCTCGGAATAACAGCTCTTGTCGGCGTGATCGCTATCGCCATGATGAACCTGATGTTTTATGATCCGTATAGGATTTGGTTTCGATACTCATAAACTTGAACCCGGAGGCCCCCTTCGGCTTGGCGGTGTGAGCATAGAACATTCAAAAGCCGCCATTGGACATTCCGATGCAGATGTACTCATTCATGCCATTATTGATGCCTTGCTTGGAGCAGCAGGACTCCCCGATATAGGCCGGCAGTTCCCCGACACTTCCGATGATTACAAAGGGATAGACAGCGGCATTTTACTCCGGAAAACGCTTCAGTTGATTCTTGAGCAGGGATTTTCCATAGGGAACATCGACTGCACCATTGTGCTTCAGCAGCCAAAGATTGCCGCCCATATCCCATCTATGATCACAGCCCTTTCATCTGCACTCGATATAAGCCCGGGCCAGGTCAATGTTAAGGCCAAGACCAGCGAGAAGCTTGGGTTTATCGGCAGGGAAGAGGGAGTATCGGCATATGCAGTGGCATTGCTGATGTAAACCCCTCATTTTGCCGCTTTCCCGTATAAGCTGATCCCCATTTCATCCACCATAAATACGCCTTTCGCAGGGTTCCAGAGGTAAATTTTAAGCCTGGCATTCCGGTTCGTGAATTTCGGCAGGTTTAGTGTGAAATGCAGCGAGCGCCAGCCTGCCGTGCTCCAGTACGGGATGTCATTTAAACGGAAAGCATTATAATAATTATAGGACCTGTTGATACTGTCGGCCGTGATCACAAGCATCGCCTGGTTTGAAGCTGCAGGGATACTGTCGCGGAGCATCAGACTGATTTCGCAAAAGACCATTGAAGGGGTTTTACTCAGGCTGTCGTATGGGATTTCAATCCCGGGCCCGAATTCCTTATCCTGCCTGAACAGGAAAACCGCTTTGCCGGCGGCAGCTTTGGATCCGGCAAGCCATGGATCCTGGTTTATCCAGTGGGGCTGCGGCTTCTCAAAGCCATTCAGAAAGCTTGCCATTGGGCGGATGAGATCCGCCTTATAGAAAGGTTCTTCGGCACAACCTCCGAGACAGTCGCGGTACTCATCCGCAGTCCTGAAAAAAACATAAAAATATTTTGAAGCATTCATATTATCCCTGCTGATGAACTTTTCGCGGTATTGCCATATCTGAAAGATATTCAGAAGGATACATAGCGCGGTCAATGTACAGATGAACCTGAATAAGGGTTTTGACCTGGCCCCGTTAAGCAGGGCGGCGAGCAATACCATGAATATACCGTAGAAATCAACCAGGGGCCTTTGTCCGAACCCGTCGCCATAATACCAGCACCACCAGGCTGAGCTTATGTAAACGAGTAAAGAAACAAAAAGGAGGAATAACAGCAGTTTCCCGGCTTTTTGCCCCGGAAGGTAAAAAATGCCGGGTAATGATATGAGCATCAAAGGGGTATAAATGAACCAGCCCCGGCGGAAGGAAAACAGGAAATCGGCGATACGGGGGCTTGAAAAATAAAAGCCCTCATCGGGATACGAGATAATGAGCCATTGCCCGGTTTGTATGCGCCATAGCAGGGCCTGCACCAGGAGTATGGCTGCGAGCCCGGCAATAAATCCAGGTTTTTTCAGGTTTAAAATATTTTTAATGTATGCTGATAAACGGGCCCGGTTTAAAAAGAGGGGCAGGGCAAATACAAGGATTAAATTGGTGGGCCGGAGCAGGATTACCAATCCCAGCATCAGTCCGCAAAGAGTTCCGTACGGCCTGGCCGGGTTTTCACTGAATCGAATGCTTAGCCAAAGGAAGGAATTGATCGCAAAAAAGGAGAAGGTATGCGACATGGCAGGCTGTGACATGGCATAATAAAGCAGGTTGGTGCCCGCAATAACCGCTGCCAGGGTGATTGACGTCGCATTTTCGCTGAATCTGAACCAGGCCAGTATCTTCTTCAGGAAATACAATCCGCAGAAAAGGTAAAACAGGGAGCCCAGGCCGGTGAAAAGCTGGAACCAGAACGAGAGGCCGTTGATGTCGGCGCCGGTGATCCATGAGAAAATGATTGCGGTAAGAAAAAAGGGCAGAAGGAGAATGGCCTCCCCCGAGAAATATTTGTTGACCTGTTTACCGTTTACGTTTGTAAGGTACTGGGGGTTATAATCGGGCCTGCCGTAATTGGCGCGTTCGGCTGCCGTAAATTTTTCCCAGGAAGGGTCGGCGTATATAATTAAAGAAGGCAGGTAGGCATAATACCCTATACCATCGCTTGAAATAACCGATTTCCACCCTTTCCCGCCGCCTTCGAAGAACCTGGAATAACCAAAAAACACGCCCAGAAGTATGGCAAGGATCCATAATGTGATCCGGGAATTGCGGAATCCCGTCCCTGGTTTGGCTTTAGACTTTGCTGTTGGAAAGGGCATGGTTTTACTATACCGGTAAAGCGTTTCCAAAGATAGGCAATTAAATTCCAGATGGTTTGGTTATATGCTTTCTTCTTTGTACTTTTGCAGCCCGTTTTATAAAACCAATAAATTCATTAAAATCAACAAGAAATGTTAAACCAGTACGAAACCGTTTTCATTATGACTCCCGTTTTATCTGAAGAACAGATGAAGGAAACGGTAGAAAAGTATCAGAAGTTCCTCGTCAGTAAAAAGGCCGAGGTCATTCACGAGGAACATTGGGGATTGAAAAAGCTCGCCTATCCCATTCAGAAGAAGAGCACGGGTTTTTATCATTTGATTGAATTCAAAGCCGAACCCACAACAATCCGCGAATGGGAAGTAACCTTTAAACGTGATGAACGCATCCTTCGCTTTCTTACGATAGTTCTCGACAAGCATTCACTTGCTTACAATGAGAAGAAACGTGCGAAATCAAGAGACAAGAAGAAGGAAAAAGAAGTTCAGGAATAATTTAAAAAATCAGTAAAAATGGCTACACAACAACAAGGCGAAATAAAATATCTAACCCCGATCGCGGTAGATACCAAAAAGAAAAAATACTGCCGTTTCAAGAAAAGCGGTATTAAGTATATCGATTACAAGGATGCAGATTTCCTGCTCAAGTTCATTAATGAACAGGGAAAGATCCTTCCCCGCCGTATTACCGGCACCTCGACAAAGTACCAGAGGAAAGTGGCCCAGGCAGTGAAACGCGCCCGCCACCTGGCTTTATTACCTTACGTTGCTGACATGTTAAAATAAGGAGGGAAAACGATGGAAGTTATTTTAAAACAGGATGTTCCCAATCTGGGATACGCGAACGAAAAGGTGAATGTAAAAGCCGGTTACGCACGCAATTTTTTAATTGCCAAAGGGCTTGCAATTACTGCAACCGAAACCAACAAAAAGATTCTTGCCGAGACCATGAAGCAGAGGGCTCACAAGGAGGAGAAGATCTTCAAGAGTGCCGAAGAGCTTGCTAAGGCATTGGCTAATGTAACTGTTAAAATCGGCGCAAAGGCGGCCGAAAGCGGAAAGATCTTCGGATCGGTGAATGCACTGCAGGTTGCCCAGGCTTTGAAGGACCAGTTCAATTTTGAAGTTGACCGCCGCAAGATCCATGTTGACCATGAACACATCAAGGAGCTTGGTCTTTACAAGGCAAAGGTTACCCTTCATAAGGATCTGCATGTTGAAATCAAATTCGAAGTGTTTGGTGAATAGAAAGCCATGAGCCATGAGCCATAAGCGAAATTCGTAATTCAAAATTCGTTAATCGGGTATTCGGGTAATCACTTCACAGCAGAATTTACTACTTTTATCCCGGAATATCATTCCGGGATTTTTTTATGCTTTCAAACAGCCAGGTTAAACATATCAATGCCCTGAAGATCAAGAAATACAGGGAGGAGTACAGGGAGTTTATAGCCGAAGGCAACACCCTGGTTACCGATCTGGTCAACAGCCCTTATGAAATTGCAGGGGTGTACGCCCTGAGTGCATGGATCACTTCCAGCCTGGACCTTATAAGGAATAACAAATTAACTGTTTTTGAAACCGAGCCTGGAGATATGGAAAGGATCACTTCCCTTTCAAGCCCAAGCCCGGTCCTGGCCATAGTGAAAATTCCGCCTGATGCCGGTGAAATTCCTGAAAACGCTGGACTTACGGCCATCGAAAGTGTAATCCCGGGAATTTTCAACGATCTTTCACTTATGCTTGAAGGTATAAGCGATCCCGGGAACTTAGGGACCCTGCTGAGGATTGCCGACTGGTTCGGGATAAGGCATGTGATCTGTTCTGATAATTGCGTTGAACTGTTCAATCCTAAAGTTGTGCAGTCGAGTATGGGATCGGTTGCAAGGGTAAAGGTTTTGTATACCGGCCTCCCTGAGTTACTTGAGAAACTTAAAGGCAGTTTGCCTGTTTACGGAACTTTCCTGGAGGGGGATCCGGTTTACGGCAGGAAATTAAGCAGTAAGGGGATAATTCTCATCGGCAGCGAGGCACACGGAATTTCAGAAGAACTGTCTGGTTTTATAACCGACAGGCTTTTTATCCCTTCATTCGGATCCCCGGTGAACGGGAAAGCCGAATCACTCAATGCAGCCGTTGCTGCAGCTGTGATAATTTATGAATTTCGCCGCAGGATTAATGTTCAGCAGTAAAGCATCGGGCGGCATCATCATTATTGCCCAGTTAATCCAGTCCCATTTCTTGCCTTTACGATAAATATGCTCATTATATTCATCATGCCATCACCCTGGTCACATCATCACGATTTCTGAGCACATTTACTAATAATTCATTTACATATACCTGTTTGTGATTGCTATTGCATTGCTGCGAGCCTAAATTTACCGGAGATAAGAGGAACGTATTTACATTTATTAATACATTTTCCAATGAGCACAACAGTAAATGGCCCCTGGCAAATAACCCCTGTAGTACGAGACAGGGATTTTCTTGACATGAAGGAACTATGTATTGAATTCGCAACAGCGATTGATTTTGAACTCGATTACCAGCAATTACTGCGTGAATCAGCTTCAATAAAAGATATTTACAAGATGCCCAGGGGAGTCGGGTTCCTGCTTAAGGCCAACAGTCAGAGCATAGGATTTATCGCTCTTAGAAAAGTAAATTATAACACTGTCCAGATACAGAAATTTTACGTGCGTCCCTCCATGACATTTCTGAAGTGGGGGAATAATCTGCTCGAAACAGCAGTGGATTGGGCAATGCAGTCAAACTATAAAAAGATATGGGTTGATTCCGCTTCAACCTATCCTTCGTTGAAAAAATTATATCCTGACTCTGATTTCAGGGAAAGGTTTGTACGGGATGAGACCAGTTCACAGCTTGTCAAGGTATTGGAAAAAGCCCTGGTAAGCGTTCCTGAATATTTTCAGCTATAGAAATTGTACCTTTGCCGGTGAAATTGTAAACATTCCCGGTAACGGCTGATGAAAATCATAAAATATTTGTTTTTGCTTTCCGGCCTGGCGGTTTTGCCCTTTTACAGCAGTGCAGCCGATTTCCCTAATGAGAATATAACATACGCTTCAAATATAAAGACAGTCCAGCTTTACAAGCAGGGATTTGAGATGTCGGCGCCGATTTTCCAGCTGAATTCCACTGAAGGACTTGACCTGGGTTTCGACGACCTCGATGATGGCTCCAAAGCGTATAAATATACTATCAGGCATTGCGAATCGGATTGGACCACTTCGGTTGACCTTAAACCATCGGAGTATATCAGTGGATATACCGAGGAGAACATCAGGGATTTCCATTATTCGGTGAATACGATGGTAAAGTATGTTCATTACAGCGCATCCTTGCCAACACCTGACATGAGGCCCAGGATCTCGGGAAACTACCTGCTCATTGTTTATACCGGGGAATCGTCGGAACCTGTATTTACCCGCAGGTTTATGGTTACCGAGGTATCACCCGTTTCCATAGAAGCCTCGGTGCAGCAGGGTTCGAATAACGGGGATCAGCTTTCCAAACAGCAAATTGATTTTATCGTCAGGCTGAACGGGTTCAGGGTGATGGATATTGGTCGGGAGCTGGTTGTTGTGGTTCAGCAGGACGACCGCTGGGATAATGCGCTCAGGAATATCCAACCCAGGTTTGTCAGGGGTGAAGAGCTGGATTACCGCTACGACGGGAATAATGTATTCAACGGGGGCAGCCCTTACCGTAATTTCGACATTAAAAGCCTGACATACCAGACCGACCGCATTGACAAGATTTATTATGATACCCTGAACCAGGTTTTACTGCTTGAAGACAAGCCCCGAACCTATAAGAATTACGTTTACGAGAAGGATATAAACGGGAGGTTTTTAATTAAAAATGAGGTGAATGCAACCAATTTTAATATAGAGTCGGATTATGCGCTTGTCCATTTTATTCTTCCTTTTCCCGTTCAGTTTACCGATGGTGATTTTTATCTGATGGGGGCGCTTACAAACTGGAGGATGGATGGGAACAGCAGGCTGCAGTTTAATGTAAAAAGCAGGCGCTATGAGATCAGCATTTTCCTGAAGCAGGGCTATTATAATTACATCTATGTGCTTCAGCGGAAAGGCAAAACAACAGGGGACGAATCCCTGGTAGAAGGCAGCCACTGGGAAACGCCCCATATTTATACAATTTATGTATACTACCGTTCGGGGGGCATACACACTGACCAGTTGATAGCAGTTCAGGACATCAACTCAATACAGCAAAACTAGGTTGATCTGATTTTACGGTAAGCAACGTTGTACTTGTCAACGGGAAGGCATTCGTATTCGCCTGAAAGGGCGAGAAGTTCATTAAACCTGGCGACTGACTGGTATTTTTTCTCCATTACCATGAGAATATTCCTGTGGGTTCTGAGAAATTCAATGGCACCGACCAGGATCATATGCTCCATCCCCTCGGCATCCATCTTGATAAGAATTTTTTCATCGGGAGGTATTGAGAGTTCGGCCGCCAGACGATCGAGCCTGATGACTTTTACAAAGAGGTTGACATGGCTGTTTTTTGGCCCTTTGTAATCGGAACTGTTGGTCGCAAGCCTTGAAGCCCCGGTATTGATTTTCTCGTAAATAAATTCGCTGTTCACGTCTTCACTTCCTAAAGCCAGCTGGTGGCATCGGATCTCATGATCGAGATTGTTTAGCGAGATGTTTTGGAGCATAGCCTTGTAATTCTCGGGCATGGGTTCAAAGGCATGGCATTTCAAGCCCTTTTGGGCCATCGGTATACTGTAAGTGCCAATGTTTGCACCAATGTCGAGGAAAACCGTATAATCCTTGTAATGTTCAAGGAAGAACTTCTTTACATCCCACTCATACGCATAGTTGGCAAACTGAAAATCGATAGTCCCGCTTCTTACATGAAATTTTCCGAGGCTGCTGGTATATTCAGCCGATTTTTTTACCGGGCGGTTGAACAACTGGTACCCAATGGCAGTCCAGATAAAACCATATTCCCTGTGCTTTGCATAATCTTTGAAATACCGGATATATGTTGAGATCTTATTAGCCATCCCCCAGATTCTTGATTTTTTGCAAATGTAATAAATCAGAAAGGATAACCTATCCCGAAATTCCAAACAATGTCCCTTAATTGCATTTTATTGAAATACCAGCGGTTCCCTTCGGGGTACCAGGGGACTCTTATCGGGATGGCAGGATCAAGGCGGATCATAAAGAAGTTGAAGTCGAGACGAATGCCAAGACCGGCGCTGATAGCGATATCGGGCAGGAAAGATGAAAGTGTGATGGCGCCACCGGGCAGATCTACAGAGGGTTTGAGGAGCCATACGTTTCCCATGTCTAAAAAGAAAGAACCTTTGACCACTTTATAGATAGGGAAGCGGTATTCGATATTGGCTTCGAGCTGCATATCGCCAAACTGGCTGTAATTCGCGGCTAAGGTATCGTTATGATAACTGCCCGGGCCCAGGTACCCCATTTTCCATCCTCTCAGGTCGTTTGCGCCGCCCGCGAAAAAGGCTTTTTCAAAAGGCAGGGCTATCGAATTACCATAGGCAATACCTATACCTGCATAAAACCGGTACACTAACATCTGCTGCTGGTCAAACTTTTCATAATAGCGAAAATCGAAGTCGGGCCTTACATACTGGGCATACTGGACATTGAGAAGAGTATAGTACCCGCTGCTGCTTTTTGGCGGTTTGAAAATGTTGTCAATGGCGTATAAAAGGTTTCCGCCTGTTTCAAAGTTTGACCTGATGTAAATATAGTCGTGAAGCTTGTTCAATTGCTGGCTCGTATACTGCAGAGTGTATCTCAATCCGGCAACCAGGTGGTTCGTGTATTGATATTTCAGGCGCTGGTCCTGGAGTGTACTTAAATAGTTAGTGAATGCAGAATCCCCAAAGACTTTCACAAAGGCAATTTCAACAGGGTTGAACGTCTGGCTGAGCTGGTTGTTCTGAACCCAGTTGTACCCGAAACTGGTATTGGTTATATGCCGGTCATAATCCACCTGCCTCTGGAAGTCATACCCGATGGTGATCATGGTTTTCGGTTTCATCTTTTTTGGCAGTTTCTCAGGTTTTATCGGGAAAAGAAACTGGGGAAAAGTCAGGCTTGCGTTTATACCGACCTCCAGCACATTAAAAATTCTTTTTGGCTGATCATCTGTCAGGGGAGGCTGAGTCTGGGCCGAAACGTTAAGCCCGATTCTGAGAAGCTGTGCCCCCCTGAATATGTTCCTGTTTGAATAGGTAAGGCCTCCCTGGAGTCCGAATGCCCCGGCCGAGTTGGTCCCGTCGGTGGAAACACTGAAAGAGTGGCCTGCCGATCGTGCAAGTTGAACACGGCAATCGAGGGGGTCTGAATTTTTCCTTGTGGTATCAGTTTTCAGATCAGCAGGTGTAAAGCGCAGGTTAATGTATTTAAAAACCTGCAAACTGGCCAGGCGGTTGTAAGTCTGGTTAACCTCGTTAAGGTTGTAGTAATTGCCTGGCTCCACGAAGATCGACTGGGTGATTGTACGGGGTTTGATCGACATTTTATCCTTGTACAGGAAATAATACGTATACGTGGATTTCTCTTTTTTCGGTCCTTCAAGCTTGATCATCAGGCTATCATAATGCACCGTGTCGCCCATAAGATGATCAAACTCAGGGTAAATGTAAAGTTTGTTGATGTAAAACCGTTTATGGGGAACAGTCACCATAAGGCTTGTATTATCCAGGGAGGGAACAACAGGGTCGGTAATTTCAGCGGTTATATCCATTTTATGCTGGGAAAGACTACTGTCGACACGGTAAATAATATAATTCGTCGTAAACCTGTAATAACCTTTGTTGTTAAGGTTGGTTGTAATACGGGTTCGCTCATCGTCAAGCTTGTAGGCATCGTAATTCATGCCTGATTTGACCAGGGCTTTGGATGTATCGGCCATCACGAACCTTTTAACTGCTGTATCAGGGATGGCATATTCGATTTTCCTGATTTTATAAGGCTTTGTTGTTTTGACCATGTAATGGACAGTGGCTTTTTTTTTCTTTATTACAACAGAGTCTTTGACCGTAGAGTTAAAATATCCCTTATTCGCCAGGTAAAGATTCATTTGCTTGCAGGCGATCAGTGCCATTGAAGTGTCGAGAAGCACCGGAGCTGCTCCTGCAGTATTTCGGAGCCACTTTTTAAACTTGCTGTCTTTGCCCTTGCTCCCCATATTATACAAAGCTATGTTTGACCTGAACAGGCCGAAAAGTTTCTTATTTGGTTGCTGTTGAAGGTAACCGCTAAGATCATCGGATGTGACCTTGGAGGTATTGATATGAAACCTGTTTTGAATGAGGAGGTATTCTTTGGGGCCCAGGTTTTTTGTAACATTACAAGCCGCCAGGATTATTAAAAGACAGAATAAGCATATCCGGGCTGGAGTTTGTAACGGCTTCAAATCACAGGGAATTATCAATAACAAACAAAAGTACAGAGAATTATTCAGATCGAAAATTATCGTAAAGGCTTTTCGGATATGAAAATAATTTGTACTTTTGCACCCTCGAATTCAGGGAGCATAGCTCAGCCGGTTCAGAGCATCTGCCTTACAAGCAGAGGGTCACAGGTTCGAATCCTGTTGCTCCCACCCTCAAAATCAGCCACTTACAAATAAAAAAGTAGGTGGCTTTTTTAATTAGTACACATGAAAGTACACATCAAAGTTTTGGATTAAAATATTGTTTTTCAAAAAAGATGTGAAATAAAATTCCGTTGAAATATTGTGGGTTATAATTGAACTGGAATACTTCATTATCTTTGCCTCACTGAAACATCACCGAAGATAGCATCTTCGGTCCGACGCTCCGAAAGGAGCGTTTCTCATTTATTTTCTTCCATTTTAAGTTAAACCGATATTTTTGAAACCGGCTTCAAGGCTTCACAGAGGTTAAATCCTATTTCCTGGAATTCAAAGTGTCGATTTTACGTTCTCCAGAAAGCAAAAATTTCCCTGCAGGTTTAGCACCCGCAGGGAAACCCCAGGTATTAAGACCAGGAAAATCACCCCCATATCATATACCTGGGCGGCTCATTGAGGCGGATGAAGTTCATGGCCTCATGGATATTGAGGAACCTGAACCGTGCGGCCTCTTTACCGGTTGGCGAAAACAAGGTGATCTTAATCGTGGACGACCACTTGACAGGCTGGCCATTATGGTGCAGGATGACCTGACCATTTTCATTGACATGATAATCACAGGCTAATTCATGGATTACCTGAGTTGATGAATGATTGATTGTTGTTGACATACAAACCTCCGCTTTTAAGTTTTACAAATGGTTTATTGCATAAAATGCAAATTGTAAGCACTAAACAGCGGAGTAAATTTTAATATGCAAGGCTGCCGGTCATTTTTTTACCCCAGAAGATTTACAATGGAAAAAAATGACGGCACCCGGAGGGCAAAGGCCTTGCGGATTATAAATTTACGGAGATATCTTTGGTGAGATTTGCATTGAGGTTAATGAAATGAGATCAGATAAACCTCAGGTCAAGCGGTTATTGATTAACTTCGTTTCATGATCAAGCGGTTATATAATCCCTGGCAAATTACGAATGATGGCGAGCGTGAGGCTGACAGGCAGTTGATGCTGATGGGAAATATGGAGGATGAGCCTGTTCATGTGATTCATAGTTTGAGAATTTCATCGCGATATCACCGGGTGCAGATGTCGGGGGAATGTGATTTTGTGATCTTGTCGAAGCTGGGGATCATGGTGATTGAGGTTAAGGGTGGGATCATGGGTTATGGACCTACAGACCATAACGATTATGGCTTTTACCGGCTTACGGGTGATGATCAAAGGGAGATGGTTAAAAATCCTTTTAACCAGGTGGATGAAAATGCGCATGCAATCCAAAGTTTCTTGAGGGAAAAGGGGCTGATCAATATTTTCGTGGGTTCGGTTGTGTGTTTCCCTGAATGTGTTTTTGATTGTGAAGGGGTGGAGTTTAAATACCTGTGGCACCGGGGTTATGATAAGGAATGGCTGAGGATGATCCTGGATTCGATGCAGGAACAGATTACTGAATCCTATGAGAAGCAGGATGAACGGAATGTTGCGATGCGTATTACGTGGGAAACCCTGGATGAAGACCGGATCGCTACCATTACCGAGATGCTGAAACCTGAATTCGATCCGAGTCGTTCCCTTTCACAATCACGGCTTAACCTTGGGGAATCGGAGCGCAGGCTTGAGCAGGGCTTGCATATTCTGCATGGATTAAGCGAGAACCAGAGGATCATGGTGCAGGGCCCTCCGGGAAGCGGGAAATCGACTTATGCTTTCGATTTGATGGTTGGGTTGTGCAGATCAAAGGAAAAAAAGGGGCTTTACCTCTGCTGGAACGAATTTCTTGCAGCGAGGATGGAGAATAAACTGAGGAACGCATTACAGGAGAATCGATCTGATACGACGATAAAGATATCCGCCTACTATCATTTTCTGGAAGAACTGGTCACCCTGCTAGGTGAAACATCGCTGATGCCTACCTATGACAGCGTAGCTAAAGGCGAATTCGGTCATCTGATCCGTGAATGCCTTGGCAGACTTCATAAGGCAAAGAAGCTGCCCAGGTATGATTTTATCGTGGCCGATGAGGCGCAGGACCTGTTCGATAAAGGCCTTGACCAGGTGATCAAATCACTTCTTAAGGCAAACAATCCACTGCAAAAGGGAAACTATTACCTGTTTTTCGACGACAATCAGGCATTTCCGAAGTTTGCGGACCTGGATACCTACATCCGCACCCGGGAGACGCTCAAAGAGGCATCGGCTTATTATATTCAGTTCGCAAACCTACGAGTGAACACAGGCCATGGCATCACGGAACTGATACAGGATGCAGGGCATGGACAGGCCGATCCACTCAAAAATTACGGGAATGATGTGAAGTTTATTGCCTGGAAAAGACCAGAGGAGGTTACCGGTATACTGAGGCAATACATTAACCAGGAAAAAACGCTCAGTCAGTGTAAGCCTGAAAACATGGTCGTACTATTCACTTTCGATCTTTTAAAGACAGGCTCAGCGCTGAAAGAACTCATCAGGGAAGAACCTGAAATAGAATTGCTCACTGTTGAAAACCTGGACAGCCCATCTGAAAAAGTTCGATATACCACTGCATTGCGTTCAAAAGGGCTGGAATGGGATACGGTTTTCCTGGTTTGTTCATCCCTGACCGAGCCAAAGAATCTGTTCCAGTTATTTATTGGCGCATCAAGGGCGAAAGGGAAGGTGTTTGTGATTTATTCCTAACCACGTCATACTTTGGCGTAGTATGATTCTATCTTTACCGTTCATTACAAAAATGAAATGAACAACATGGAACACCGCCTCATCTCCAAATCTTCTTTTATCCGCGGTACACAATGCCCCAAATCACTCTGGTTAAACTTTAACCAACCTGATGAACGGGATGAAACCAGCGATACCCAGCAACATATCTTTGACACCGGGCACAGCGTGGGATACCTGGCCCAGCAACTCTTCCCCGGAGGCATCGATGCCAGTAGGGGCGAACCCGGGCAGGTTGCCGAGGCTATTGCCTATACAGCCGAACTGATCAACAGCGGTGAGACCGTAATCTATGAGGCTGCCTTCAGCGACGGAGAGACACTTTGTTATATGGACATCCTGGTGAAGGAAGCCGATGGATGGGCCGCCTATGAGGTGAAGGCATCTACCCACGTCAAAGATTACCAGGTGAATGATGTGGCCTTTCAATACTATGTGATCACCCGTTCGGGTTTACCACTAAGGCGTGTATCGCTGGTGCATCTGAACAACCAGTATGTGAGGCATGGGGAACTGGACCTGCATCAATTGTTTACCATTGAATCGATGACTGAGCGGATCCTGCCCATGCAGGCAGCTATACCCGGGAGACTATACCCCCTGTTGGACATGCTCAAGGCAGGTATAATGCCGGAAATAGCCATGGGACCCCAATGCGGGAATCCATTCCCCTGTGATTTTATAGACTTCTGTGAGCAAAGCTATCCTGAAGACGAAAATACTAATGAAGCCCGGCCAGCCAATCGGGACCAGGATGAACTGGATGAGTTTCTGGAGGAACTTGTATACCCCTTGTATTACATGGACTTCGAGGCGATACAGTTTGCCATACCCATGTATGACGAAAGCCGACCCTACCAACAAATACCATTTCAGTATTCATTGCATGTTCAACAAACCAAAGAAGGACCAGTTGAACATCACGATTACCTTGGAACACCCCTGGCCGATCCAAGGCCGGAATTTATACAATCCCTTTTGACCCGGTTAGGGGAACATGGGAGCATTATTGTTTGGAACCAGGCCTTTGAAAACACAAGACTCAGGGAGATTGCCCGGGATTACCCGGAATATGCTGACCGTATCGATTGCCTGTTTGAACGGGTGGCTGATCTGATGGTTCCCTTCCGCAGAAAACATTTGTATACCCCCGACATGAATGATTCCTATTCCCTGAAGGCAGTTTTACCGGCTTTGGTGAAAGATTTATCCTATTCGGACCTTGAAATACAGGAAGGCGGAACGGCCAGCCTCATTTATGAAAGTCTCTATCATGATAAGGATCCAGAACAAGTAAGACTAAAGCGGGCAAATCTACTGGAGTATTGCAAGATGGATACGCTTAGTTTGGTAAAAATACTAGCGATGCTGTGAGGGGGTTGTGTACTTATTCCTGGGGGTTATGTACTTATTCCTGGAGGTTGTGTACTTAAAACTTTATTCCTTACCGTCAGTTGCAGTTGTTAAGTAATCCTTAATAACTGAAACTTGCGCCAACTCTCCTTCTTTCAGTATATTGGATATGTGCATGCTGATATTGGGCACGGAGGTGTCAAAAAGTTCGGCAAGCTGTATAGCTAAATCCAGAACGACATACTTTGTCTGGCTCAGATATTACTTTTGATTTTCGTTAACAAACAAAGACAAGCTGTTATGAAAGATGATGAAAAAACGACAAGGGAAATTACTGATTTCACCCTGATGTATGATGGTATGTATTGGTTAAAAGAGAAGGATGGTTTTTATCCAATCAGATTATATCCGAATGATCTCATTTTACTCTTTCAAACGGAGGGTGCTGTTAATGAAGTTGATGGAGATTTTGATGATTGGGGTCAACGTTACTATAAGTTCACAAAAGCAACTTTAATTCGTGAGGATTCATTGCTTAGCTTCCAATACTTTGATGAGGAAGGAAGTACTCTTCGTTTGGTGCCATGTCATGTAAAACAGACCTAAGATGATGGAAAGTGAAATCGGCAGTGTACTCAGTTTTACAGACTTTGCCAACCATTACAATGGTTTTATATCGGACTACCAGGACAGCTTTTTCCCGGAACCTGCAGAATTCATGGAATATTTATGTAATTGCAACGGGAAGGTAGTGATGATCGGCAGCCGGCCGGGACAGGGTAAAACAAGCCTGATGTTATCGCTCATAAAAGATTCGCCTCAAATACCAGTTTTGGTTTTCTCACTCGAATTATCATCCAAACAGTTGATCAAGAGGTTCCTGGATATAACGGGTGAAACATATGCATCCCCTTCTTTGAAACAAGATATAGAACATAGAGCGCAAGATGGCAGGAACCTAATAGATGCCAGACGGAATGTTTTTATTTGCGATAGGAGCAAGGTACCCTTCGAAACTTTCCATTCAATTGTGGGACGCCAACAGGTTGAAAAACCTGTGAAAGTGGTTTTTATCGATTATTACCAGTTGCAGGAAGATGCAAGGCCGGATTTATTACCCAAACTAAAGAAATGTGCGGAATTGCATCATGTTACGATTGTTGTATTAAGCCAGCTTGAAAGAGAAATTGACAAACACCCATTGGAAACACCAGCAATTGATTCGTTCCCTGGATTAAACAATCTGGATAATATTGACGAAGCATATTACCTTTTTAAACCTGATCGTTATAAAATCATCCAGGATGATAAAGGGAACTGCCTGGAAAACCTTATGATGATAAGCGGTTTGAAGGGAAAATTCAAAGAAAATAGATTAATATTCCAGATAAATAAAGGAAATGGGGCATTCGGCAAGGCCGAAGTTTTGAATATTTTGAATATTCCTCGGAATTTTACAGCACCATATTGGCCATAGTTCATTTGACAGTCTCAAACTTTCGCACTGGCCAAACCCGCTGGAGCATTTCTTTACGCCATCCGCCGCTGCAGGGTAGTTTGGATTTAAACCTTTTGTGATAGGTAAAAGTTTGTTATTTTTATACGGTCCGAAACATTGTGGACTGTAAGAAATTTATATAACCTGCCAGACCCATCAAACTATAAATGCAAGGAAAACAACTAAGACTGCTGGAAGCCGAACTATGGCGTGCCGCCGACCAACTCAGGGCAAACAGCAAACTAACAGCTTCGGAATATTCAATGCCCGTTCTTGGCCTGATATTTCTGAGACATGCTTATAACAGGTTTCAAAAAGTAAAAATTGAAGTAGAAAAAGAGGTGCCAATGCATCCGCAGCGGGGCAAACGACCTTTGAACAAAAAGGATTTTGAAGAAAAGAACTCGATGTTCCTGCCCGATAAGTCACAATTTGATTATTTGGTTTCTTTGCCCGAAAGCGCTGACATTGGCGATGCCATTGACAATGCCATGAAGTTAATTGAGGATGAATACGATAACCTCAAAGGCGTGTTGCCAAAGAACTATTCCATTTTCAGCAAAGACTTGCTGAGGGAACTACTACGCATTTTCAACAAAGAGGTGATGCAGAAGGCCGAAGGTGACCTTTTTGGAAAGATATACGAATATTTCCTCAATAAATTTGCCATGACCGGCGCCCAGGAGGGTGGCGAGTTCTTTACGCCAATGAGCCTAGTCCAAACCATTGTGAATGTAATTGAGCCCGATCATGGTATAGTATTCGACCCGGCCACTGGCTCTGCAGGTATGTTCGTGCAAACCGGCTATTTCATTGAAAGCGAAGGTTCGCGACCTGCAGAGAAAGTTACTTTCTACGGACAGGAAAAGGCCGAGGTTAATACAAAGATTGCTAAAATGAACCTGGCTGTACATGGGTTGGAAGGTAATATACAAGAGGGAAACACATTTTATGAAGACAAACACAACCTGCTGCATGGATGTGATTTTGTAATGGCTAATCCACCTTTTAATGTGGATGGGGTTGATAAAGGAAAAGATACAGTCAAGAAGGACCCTCGTTTGATATTGGATGGCATCGTAAACCTGCCGAAAAACGACAATGCCAATTATCTTTGGATTCAATATTTCTACAATTACCTGAAGCCCACCGGCCGGGCAGGGTTTGTGATGGCTTCTTCGGCCAGCGATGCCGGCCACAGTGAAAAAGAAATCCGTGAAAAATTGATAAAAACCGGAGCCGTAGATGTAATGATGGCCATTGGCAATAACTTTTTCTACACTCGTTCATTGCCTTGTACCTTATGGTTTTTCGACCGGTCTAAAGAACAAAATAGGCAGACAAAGGATCAGGTCCTTATGCTCGATGCTCGTAAAATCTACCGGAAAGTAACTTCCAAGGTAAACGATTTTAGCTTAGAGCAATTGCAAAACCTCATTTGCATTGTAAACCTGTATCGGGGCAATACCGAGAAGTTTGAAGCTACGGTTAAACGCTATATGGAAACATCTGCAGATTTAGCACGGCAAACTGCCGATGCCACTACCGAACTGCAAAAGCAATTGCAAAAAGTGGTTAAAACAGTGACTGGCTTTGCGATCAGATATGCCAGTGAAAATGAGAATGCCAGGTCATTTGCCGATTCGTTGATTTTCGAAGAAGCAATGGGTATGTATGAACAACAAAACAAACTGGTAGCCGATATTAGCCAGGTATTTGCCGAGATTGAGATATTGGAAAACATTGCCCATCAATGCAAGACACTCCGTAAACCGCAGGATAAGCTCATCAAACAACTGCTGGATATCATCGCCATAGCCACAAAAGAACACCAATTGAACAAAAATAAAGACTGGAAAGAACTTAACCTGAAAGTACAGCTCGATCAACTGAAAGCCTTGCAACAACAACTCAGCGGGAACCCTGATGAAGAAGAACCCGGTCTGCTACATGAAACCGAATACTTTTGGAGACAAGCCCACTGGCTGCAAAGCCGTTTCCCCGCCGGCAGTTATACTGATGTGGAAGGATTATGCAAAGTCGTAACCCAATTTGACATTGAAACCAAAGATTGGAGCCTTAGTCCGGGAAGATATGTTGGTGTGGATGCCGCTACTGATGATGGCGTTGACTATGAAGAACGCCTCAGGGAGATACATATCGAGTTGGAGGGATTGAATGAAGAAGCCATTGCTTTAGCAAATGCGATTTCTGAAAATTTTAAGGGTATGATTTTATGAAGGGAGCGTTGATATTGTATAAAAATTTGCTTGACGAAATTAAAATAAGGATTCGTCAGGGACAATTGCGGGCCAATTTATCTGCAAATTCGGAAATGCTTTCCACTTATTGGGATATTGGCAGGATCATACACCATCGACAGTAAGAAGAAGGATGGGGAAAAGGAGTAATCCCACGTCTGGCAAAAGATTTGAAAAATGAACTGGCTGATGTTAAGGGCTTTTCAGAAAGAAACATAGGTAACATGCTGGTGTTTTATAAGGAATATCCTGATATGGTAATTTTGCAACCGCCCGTTGCAAAATTAGAAAACCCGGCAATTTGGACACAGCCAGTGGCTAAAACAGAGGACCCTTCAATTTTGCAACTATCCGTTGCAAAATCCTTTAATGAAATTGCGAAACTACCTGTTTCACAATTGAATAACCAGCAAATCAAGATTCAACTTATTAACCTTACTGGTTGGGCTCACCATATAATCCTCATCCAAAATGTAAAAGACCTTTCAATCCGCTTTTGGTTCATGCAGCAATTAATCGCTAATGGATGGAGTCGTGATACCCTGGTCGATATGATTAAAAGCCAATTGCACCTCCGCCAGGGACATGTGGTCAGTAATTTTGACCGTGTTCTACCACCACCCCAATCCGATTTAGCAATACAATTGTTCAAGGATCCCTACATCTTCGATTTTATGACGCTGGCTGCGCCATTTACCGAAAGGGAACTCGAGTTGGGCCTGGTGAAGAATGTAGAGAAGTTTTTACTGGAACTGGGAGCTGGTTTTGCCTTTGTAGGACGACAGTATAAGTTGGAAATCAGCGATAAGGATTTTTATATCGACCTGTTGTTTTATCACCTCAGGATGCGTTGTTTTGTAGTTATTGAATTGAAGAAAGGTGATTTTATTCCGGAATATGCCGGGAAAATGAATTTCTACTGTTCAGCTGTTGATGATATGCTCAAACACACCACCGACCAACCAACCATTGGACTTATTTTATGCCAGGGCAAAGACAAACTGTTCGCTGAATATTCACTCAAAGACATCAACAAGCCCATCGGTATTTCTGATTACAAACTCACCCGGGCATTGCCCGACAATTTCAAGGGCAGTTTGCCAAGTATCGAAGAAATTGAAGAAGCATTGGCCCCCGGCCAGATAACCCAAAACAATGATTGATGAAATTAAGGATCTGATAGTTGTCCAACAAAATCTGGCCAGGCAAGCACTTTCAGAATATTCTGTGTTGGTTGAAAACATAATTATTTCTGAGACCACCGACCAGAATCGAATTGAACACACGCTCGATGGCATTCTTGATTTTTGTTTCGATGCTAATATGCTCCTGTTGTTTAAAAAATTATGTCGGTATTATTTCACCATCAACCCGCAGGCAACGGCTTTTTATATACACACCTACCGTGAAATGTGGGATAATGATTCTATTGACAATAAAGGGTTGGCGATATGACCTGGGAACAAAAATCATTAGACGAAATAGGATTTATCGGAAGGGGTAAATCAAGACATAGACCCAGAAATGCTGAGCATTTATATGGTGGTGAATATCCATTTATTCAGACTGGTGATATTAAAGCTGCAAACTTCAGGATCACAGCATTTAGTCAAACATACAACGAAGCAGGACTGGCACAAAGTAAACTCTGGAAAGAAGGAACATTATGCATTACAATTGCAGCAAACATTGCTGATACTGCAATTCTCGGAATGGATGCCTGTTTTCCTGATAGCGTTATTGGTTTTGTGTCTGATGAAAATAAAAGTGATGTGAGATTTGTCAAGTATTTTTTTGATGTATTTCAAGCACGAATGAAAAGTATTTCGACTGGAGCAGCGCAAGACAATTTAAGTTTAGAAAAACTGCTGACCTTCAAAATACCCACACCACCCCTTCCAACCCAACGCCGCATCGCCTCCATTTTATCAGCCTATGATCATTTGATAGAAAACAATTTGAAGCGGATAAAATTGTTGGAGGAAGTTGCTGAGCTAATTTATATCGGTGAATTTGGGTTCTTCAAACCCTCCAATGAAGTTAATCAATTACCACAAGGATGGACAGTTCAAAGAGCTGATGAGATATTCAGAATTAATATTGGTAAGACACCACCTCGCGGACAAGAAGAATGGTTTAATGATAGTGATTCTGGTATTAAATGGGTTTCAATTAAAGATATAAACAATTCTTCTGTTTTTATTTTGGGTACAACTGAAACAGTAACTGAAAATGCAGTAGGGAAATTCAATATGAACGTGACACAAATAGACACAGTCCTGTTAAGTTTCAAATTAACGGTAGGGAAGGTTGCGATTACGACAGAAGAAATGGTTACTAATGAAGCAATTGCTCATTTTAATATTGATAATGAGACCAGAATGAATTTTGAATATATTTACTTCTATTTAAAGACTTTTCCTTACGACTCATTAGGTAATACATCTGCAATTGGTACAGCTATAAACTCTAAAATTGTAAAAGCAATGCCAATATTATTGCCAGACAGTCCTGTTATTCAGAATTTTGGCATAAGAGTTAAACCGTACTTTCTACACATTAAAAACCTTTTAAAGCAAAACTCAAAACTCCAAGAGGCCCGGGATATTTTGTTGCCGAGGTTGATGAATGGGGAGATAGAAGTTTAGCAAAGAAACCAAATAGATAAAATGAGGACAAAAGCATATTTTACCCGTGCTGAAGCGGATCTTATCATTGCTCTTATAAAAGAGAAGCTCAAAGCAGACACAGTAAAGCAAAAAGGGATTCGGGCAAAAATTCGCAGGATTGGATTTTGGGCAGATGATTTTGGTTTAGGCGGAGGATATACGGTAGCTGATTTCCTAAGATTCGCTAAAATCGAAGGAAACGTTTCAATACCACCATCGAAACAGGCATCCACAATCAAACCTGCTAAAGAACAACCTAATCAAGACAAGCCGCTTTCTGGTAAAAGAAACCATAGTGATGAAACTTATTTCATCGATCTCTGCGATGAAGTATTGCAAAAAAAGGCATTAAGGCAGCACCGTTTTGATTTCCTGAAAGGCGATTCAGGTGCCAGGTTACCGGTGGATGCATATTATCCCGAATTGCACCTGGTGATTGAATACTGCGAGAAGCAACATACCGAAGAAGTGAAGTTTTTTGACAAACGAAAAACGGTAAGCGGGATGAGCCGCGGGGAGCAACGCAAACTTTATGACCAGCGACGGAGAGAGGTTTTACCACAACATGGAATAAAACTGATCGAATTGGGATACAATGATTTTGATCATACTCGGAAAAAGCAATTGGTCAGGAACAAGGAGAAGGATATCAGCGTAGTTAAGGAAAATCTAAAAAAATAGAATCAGTTCATCATCTGGTTGACAATTGAAATATTGGATTATGATACATTCATTACATGAACAAGTAGCAAAGACATTTGAAAGTATCGCACCAAAACATGGCCTTATAATTCAATTGGATGAAGCCTGTGTGAACAAAACTACCGGCACAATATTTCAACACCTTCCATTTTTTCTTTCAATCAACGCTCATAACGACACCGAGATCACCAATGTTGACATCTTGGTATTAAAAAACGAGAAGGTCAAACTAGTATGCGAAATCGAGGAAAGCGACATTTCCCCTGTTCGTATCTATGGAAAAGCATTCACTTCAGCCACGGCGATTATGTGCCAGTTGGCAAATAATTCCCGGTATGATATGGATAATCGCGGTGTCTTTATTCAGATACTTTCCAGTAAACAATTACCGGCTGCCTCGAATAAGGAGAAGCAAGGTGCAAACATTGTGGATGCTATCAATGATCTTTTAAGATACGGCGGGTCATGGATTAAAAAGTATTACCTGATATACGGTGATGTGAATGACTTCAAGCCAAGGAACAGGGGGTATGTTGAGATTGAGAAAATAATGAATGAGGACTTTTAAACAAAAACATTATGACACCATTAATTGAAAAGTATTTTGATAAGGAAAAGATCGTAGAAATTGCAAAAAACAGTAAATACGACAAGATCGCGTATAATGAGTTTATTCGGTTTCTTGATTATATCATTAATGACGAGTTAAGAGTTGGGCTTGAAAAGGATTATGAAAATCAGATCCTCAGTTACGTGGATGATTATATGAAATTATTTCTTGTCGAAAGAGAAAAAGGCATGAGCATAGAATGGTCAAAAACCTATGCGCATGGTATCCTTCAGAATGAACAGGAGCATGTCTTGGCATATGCCTACGATGCTATCAGGGAAATTGATCGTGAAAAGGCGATAGCAGATCTCCGCAGATATGCCACACTGATCGGCAGGGATGAGGATTTCATCAGGCATGTCGTTTTCCTTCTCGATGTGGATGCTCCGACCCATACGCCCTCGGTAGAGGAACAGGCAATAAAGTTTTCGGAAATCTACAAAAAGCAAATCAGTTCAGGCAAATCTGAACTTTTTGCAAATCACTATGCTGATTTATTAGCGTACGGTGAAAACTCAGAATTCTGTTGCTTTGTTGAAGCTTCAGAATATGAAAAAGCAATCCTTGCCGGATATTCTGAATCCGGGGCCCGTGCTTTTGCTGATGAGATGTCTGAATATATTGTAAATCAGTTCCATAATTACGAGAAATAATTTGGCGATTTACTTACAAAACTGGAACGGGAAAGGCTTGAGAAAAAGCATGGGCCCGAGAACAGATCATAGATTTCACTACCATCTGGTTGCTGAACCTGGCGAAACCTGTGATATTTTGTCAACTGTATTGATAACTGGGAAGATAGTATTATAAAAAAATATATGAGTATTAAAAATGATAGTGATAAAATAGCAATAGGGATAAATAATTTAAAGGATTTGTTTGTTCTAAATCCCGGTTTTTCATTTTCTATTCCTGATTACCAAAGGCCTTATGTATGGGATAAAGAAAAACTTGCCACGCTTTTTAAAGATATTTCTGAAGAATTAGATCCGAATATTCCAGAACAGGTCTATTATATGGGTGCAATTCTTCTTCACCAAAAAAACGGGAAGAGTTTGGAGATAATTGACGGGCAGCAGCGAATCACCACGCTGTTAATTTTGGATTATATCATTAACGCAGAAAGCAGCCTCATTCTAAACCGGGAAGATCAATTGCAACTGTTCTACAATTCACCTGTGTCTCAAGAAAATATTGTTAGCAATGAACAATACATCATTAATAATAAAGAACATTTCTTTTCAAATAATCAACTGAATAATATCCTTGAGAAATTAATCTTTACTGTCATTGTTACCAAATCTGAAGATGATGCCTTTGTTTTTTTCGATACGCAAAACAACCGGGGTGTCAAATTAAGTGCGGTAGATTTTTTAAAATCCTACCACCTGAAAGCCCTGAAAGGAGAAAATGAAGAAACCGATAAGCAGAGAATTGCCGCTAAAAACTGGGATAAATCAAACCAAAACCAGTTTTTAGATATGCTGTTCAATGTGTACTTGTGGCGAGGTAGAGTATGGAAAGGGAATAAGGTCGATTACGAAAACAAGGACAAGATATTACGGGAGTTTCAGTTGAGAACACGACCTAAACCCAAAGATGACAGCATTAGTCTGTTTGCGAATAGCAAAAACAGGCTGGCTTCCTCCATCATATTCTCAATTAAAAAGGGGATTAATATAAACACCAACAATATCTCTTTGCAGATCAGTCCAATTGATTACCCTTTTTCATTCAGGCAGCCTATTGAAAAAGGAATGAGTTTTTTCCTGTTCACGGAAAAATACAACTCGTTGTTCAGGTATATTTTTCTCGAAAATCATAAGGATGGAACAGCTTTGCATCAATTAAGGGAATTTTATGAGATAGTTTATCAGGCATCCGGGTTCAGTCATTATTTTACCGATTTATTTAAGTTGTGTATCATACTATACTTTGACAAATTTGAAGATTGTAAATTGCTTGCGTTTGCGCTATGGCTTGATTATCTATTGGGTTCATATCGTATCAAGCAAAAAAGCATTGTAGCCCAAACTCCCGTCAAAATCTTAAAAGAAAAAAACCAAAACCTGTTAGATATTATTGATGGTGCTTTTTTACCTGATGAAATAATTGAGTTTCTGCTTTCAATAACACAGGAAGACTATTATGATTATCAGGTTAGCGGAAACGGGGTTCAGGGACGGTATAAAAGACAATTAGAAATATATTTTGAGAAGCCGGAGAATTCAGAATTAACAAGTAAACAACAATGGATCAATGCAAAGCTTCAAAATTATTAATAAAGAATATTCTGTATCTTCAACGTTCTGCACGTTATCTGACATTGTAAATGATGAGTCGTTGTTCAATATCCCCATTTACCAAAGGCTATTTGTCTGGGGCGATGACCAGATTAGGACATTGCTGGAAGATTTGAACAAAGGATTTATAGAAAAAACTGAACATTACTATTTGGGGGGGGTAATGGTATCGTTAAATCAGGAGAGTAAATATGACTTAATTGATGGTCAGCAAAGGTTTACTACATTATGGCTGATTGGTAGTATTATAAAAAACGACCTGGTACAGTTCAATTATTTGACAGGAATAAATAAAAGAACGGCCAGGTTAAGTTTTAGTATCCGAGATTATGCAAATGACTTTTTCAATAACACGGAAGACTTTAAAAATACCCACAAATATGCGACTGAGAATTTGACAGAGTTGCAACCGATTGATAATGCTATCCGAACCATTAAAAGATATTTCGAGGATAACCATTTTGATGAAACTGTCAAAAAAGAGTTTTCTGAATTTGTGATGAATAGTGTTCTCTTTATGGTTACGGAAATGCCGAAGAATACGGATGAAAACAAATTGTTTGAAGTGCTGAATAACAGGGGAGTCCAGTTACAGCATCATGAGATATTAAAGGCACGATTGCTAAAACATATATTAAATAGTGAAGAGAGATCGCAATATGCTAAACTATGGGACGCTTGTTCCATCATGGATGAATATATTGAAAAAAACATAAAAGATATCGCTGGATTGACTTGGAAAGATTTGACTTTTCAGCCAGATGAAACAGAAAAGCAGGTTGACATACCAGATGATATCCTGTTTAGAATAAAAGCAATAGAAGAAGTAAATAAAACTCATCTGTTAGCTGTTTTAACGGATAAGAACAAACAAAATAAAAGCCAGAACAATGATAATAATGGATCAGAAATAGGATATGATTCAGGAAAGGTGGAAAGCATCATCAGCTTTCCCATGCTCCTGCTACATGTGTTACGTATTTATCAGTTTGAGTTTGATAAAACGCAAACTCTTCCGGAAGAAGAAATTGTAGTTGTTGACGAGAAAAAGTTTTTAAAAATATTTGAAAAGGGGTTTAACAGGTATTTGAATCTGACGGATAAAAGGGAAATTGAAAACAATGTAAAGGAGTTTTTTCGGTTATTATGGAAAATCCGGATTGGATTTGATAAACATATTATCAAGTGGATTATAAAAGACAATAACCTGAAAATTCATGGGATTAAAAAATTGTATTTGAACAAAGATGCATTGCAAAGAAAAGAGTCGGAAAAAAATGACGGTTTTGCATTATTGCAAAGTATGCTTTATCATTCTCAACAAATCATAACACACTATTGGCTGACTCCACTTTTAAATATGTTAAGGACCACGGATAATCCCGATGATCTTTATGCATACCTGATAAAAATTGACAATGCAATGTTTTGTGCTGGAAACACATTGGCTTTAAGCCAGAGAAGTTGGCAATTACTGCGTGAAGACATCACTACAATAAAGCCTGCAATTAAATATCTCGAAATAGACGATTATAAAGGCACGGACTATCCAAGCTATATCTTTTATAAATTAGACTTTGTTTTATGGTATTTAAGAGATCATGTTTTCGAGGAAAAACATCTTGTAGCAACGATAAAAGAAGATTGGGAAAGCTACAGAATGACCTCAAAAAATTCCGTCGAACACATCTCCCCGCAAAACAAGAGAGAGGAAGACCAAAACCTGGTTTGGGATGAGAACGATAGCCTGGATGAAAAAGAGAGGAAACTTGATGATTTGGGCAATTTGGTTTTATTGACTGCAAACATGAATTCTGAATATCACAGTAAAATCTACAGAGTTAAAAGAGAAGAGTTTTTAGCTAAGGCAAACAATAAACGATTAGATTCATTAAAATCCGCCTTGATCTTTGAGAATGAAACCTGGGATTGGAATTTATGTGAAAAACATAGAGATGAAATTAAAAGGTTTTTAACAAAATACTTTATTGAAACAGTATGACCTGGGAATACTCCGAAGATAACCTCATAGAACAAACTGCCATCGATTTGTTTTTAAACAAATTGGATTGGCGAACGGTGTTGGCCTACAATAAGGAGAGCTTTGGCGAAGGCAGTACGTTAGGCCGGCTGAATAAGAAAGAGGTAATCATCAAGCGAATATTTTTCGAAAAGCTAAAAGAGTTCAATCCAAGACTACCACAAAAGGCATATGAAGAGGCCTACACAAAAATTACCGAGGAGAGCAGCATCAAATCTTTAGCCGAGATTAATTTTGAGAAACATCAGTTGCTGCGGGATGGGATTCCAATTGATTTTATCAACGAAAAGGGCGAGCAGATTAAGAACAAAACCCTTAAAGTATTCGATTTCGAAGAAGCTGGGAATAATGATTTCCTGGCCGTTAGGCAGCTACGGATCCAGGGAAAGAGTAACCGTGAAAGAAGGCCAGATATCATTGGTTTTGTAAATGGCATTCCTTTGGTCTTTATAGAATTGAAAGCGGCTCACCGGAAACTGGAAAACGCTTACAACGATAATTTCACCGATTACAGAGATGTCATACCCAAGCTCTTTTATTACAACGCCTTTGTGATTCTGAGCAACGGTATAGAAAGCCGCATAGGAAGCGTTACAGGGAAATATCAGCATTTCCACGAATGGAAACGCATCACCGAGGAGGACGAAGGCATTGTGGCGTTAGACAGAATTATCATTGGGGTTTGCGAGAAGCAGCGTTTATTGGACCTGTTTGAAAATTTTATTCTTTTTGATAATTCGTTGGGTAAAGTTCTAAAATTGATTGCCCGAAACCATCAGTATATCGGTGTAAACAAGGCCATTGAAAACATCAAACACAAGGAACAGCTTTGTAAACTCGGCAAAATCAGTTTGGAGGAAAAGCAGAAATTGGGTGTGTTCTGGCATACGCAGGGAAGCGGAAAATCCTATTCCATGGTTTTCATGAGCCAGAAGATACACCGCAAGTTTACCGGTAGTTATACTTTTTTGATTGTCACCGATCGCAATGAGCTGGATACCCAGATTTACGGAACATTCAGTGGGGTGGGGGCTATCCCGCAAATAAAAGCGGGCGCTAAAAACTCACTGAAAGCAAACAGCGGACGACATTTAAAAGATTTGCTGGGTTCAGAACACCGCTATTTGTTTACCCTTATCCACAAATTCAACTTCGAGGAAGAAATCACGCAACGGGACAACATCATTGTAATTTCCGATGAAGCGCACCGCACACAAGGCGGCCAACTGGCAATGAATTTGCGTAACGCTTTGCCCAATGCTTCATTCATAGGGTTTACAGGCACACCACTGTTTAAAGATGATGAGTTGACCCGGCGAATTTTTGGTGATTATGTTTCCCGGTACGATTTTAAACGAAGTGTGGATGATGGCGCAACTGTTCCGCTCTATTATGAAAACAGGGGCGAATATCTTGGTTTGAAAAATCCGGTGATCAACGAACAGATCAGAGCCGTAATTGATTCGGAAGGGGAAGACCTGGACAGTGACCAGCGAAGCAGGGTAGAACAACTGTTTGCAAGGGAATATCCGATACTTACTGCCAAGAAAAGGCTGGAAGCCATAGCAAAGGATGTCGTTTGGCATTTCTGTAACAGGGGTTATAAAGGCAAAGGAATGTTTATCGCGCTGGACAAAATCACAGCCGTAAGGATGTATGATTTTATCTCGCATTATTGGAATCTTCAGATTGAGCAGTTGGAAAATGAGATTAAGAGGGCCAGGTATGGCGATCAGGAGATGTTGGAAAAAAGCCGGGAACTGCAATGGATAAAAGAAACAGAAATCTGCGTTGTCATAAGTTCGGAACAGAACGAAATTCAAAAATTCCGGCAATGGGATTTGGATATAGAGCCCCATCGCGAAAAAATGAATACCCAGGATCTTGAAACAAGGTTCAAATCAGAAGATGACCCGTTCCGTTTTGTTATTGTATGTGCCATGTGGATTACGGGCTTTGATGTACCTACGCTCTCCTCCTTATACCTTGACAAACCTTTGAAATCACATACTCTGATGCAGGCCATAGCAAGGGCTAACCGCATCTCAGAAGGTAAAAACAATGGGTTAATCGTTGACTACATTGAAACCTATACCTCTTTGCTGGATGCTTTGGCAATTTATGGCACCGATGGGGATGAAGGTGGGAGCGGAGGTGAAACCACTGAACCTCCTGTAAAGCCAAAAGAAGAATTGATTCGTCAATTGGAAGAGACATTGCTAAATACTGAGACCTTTTTGCTGGATGAAGTTGGATTTAACCTTAATGAACTGATCAAAGCAACCGGTCTGGAAAAACTGGCGGCAATGGAAAAAGGCGTAAATGCCGTTTATACCAACGACGAAACAAAAAGCAAATTTCAAATTTTAGCCCGCGAAGTTTTCAAAAAATACAAAGCGCTGCAGCCCGATAAGGTTCTGAATCAATATTCACCCAGGAAGAATGCAATCGATGTAATTTATACTGCTATTGAAGAAAATGTTGAAAGTGCTGATGTGGCAGAGATTATGAAAAAAATCCAGGAAATTGTAGATGAATCAATTGCAAATATGGTAGCAGAGCCTACACATGATTATGGAAAAATCATTGACCTGAGTGGATTGAACTTTTCATTGTTGGAACAGTATTTTCTGAAAACGCCAAATAAAAACACTGTTGTACAATCATTAAAAGACAAAATTGAGAACCATTTGAAACAAATGGTCGACCAAAATCCATTACGGGTCGATTTTTACAAACGCTATCAGGAAATCATTGACGATTACAACCGCGGCAAAGATGCTGTTACCATTGAGGAAACCTTCAAAAAACTGATAGAGTTTGTGAATTCCTTGTCAGCTGAAGAAGCCGACACCAAAAGAGAGGGACTCACCGAAGAGCAAAAAGCAATTTTTGACATCCTCCGCAAACCTGACTTATCGGCATCGGATAAGAAGAAGATTAAAGAAATCGCCATTGAACTTTTAGAGGAACTCAAAAAAGACAAATTAAAGGTTGAACAATGGGCCGACAAATCTGTAACAGCAGCAGCAGTTTTTAATGCAGTTAGTAAAACCCTGTTTGAAGCATTGCCTTACCCCACCTATCATACCGATGACATCGACCTGCGGACAAATTTAGTATATGAACATCTCAAGCATCAATACTATGGAGGAGGTTTGAGTGTTTATGGGAAGTATTAACCACCGTTAAGTTAAGATTCAATCCTGCATGAACATCAATCCAGCTATAAGTTCATTATTCGAGAAATTTATTAACGCTCAACAGGATAATAATTTTGCGCTGGCATATTCATATCTTCAACAAGCCTGCCAATTGCTTGAAAAGATTCCTCAAACAAATATTCTGTGGGCAATTTACTTCATCAACCTTGCATCCTATTTTAATAATACCGGACTATTCCTTGAAAGTATTGATTCCAGTAAAAAGGCTGAAAATATTTTACCTCACAGGAAAAATGATGAGTTAAGGGCTAAAGTTGAGAGCAGCAGAGCGGTTTCATATTTGAATATTGGTCAATATGACGATTCATTTGAGAGTGTCAATAATGCGATCAGACTTTATAAAAAGCTTAATATTACTGAAAAACTGGCCCTTGAATTAATTACATGTGGAGAAATCCTACTAAGGAAGGGAAATTGGGATCAGGCAATCAAGCATTATAGTGAGGCACTCTTAATTGCAAAGAAAACAAACGATAAGCGATTAGAGGCCAGGACATTGATGGCGCTTGGATTTGTTTTCAGAGGACACAGGTTTTTATATCTGGCTATCGATCATTTTCGGGAAGCGGAGAGAATCTTTAAAGGAATAAATTTCAATCCCGGATTAGCAGACGCTTTATACGAAAGAGCGAATACCTATGTGTCCTTAAAAATGGCTCAAGAAACTTTTGCCTTGATCAAACAAATTGAAGGAATAACACCACCGGATTCAGCAATGCGTTCATTTTTATATAATCTTCAATATTGTCTTCACAATCAAAATATGGAATTCGTAGAGGCAATGAAATGTGCTTCCCTATTATTGGATTTCTTCAGAAAGGCTCATGATAAATTGGGGGAAGCTGAAAGCCTTGAAAAGATTGCATCTGTTTATTTTAATCTTTCCAACATGGAACAAGCCAAAGAATATGGAATGAAAGCGTTTAACATGTCGAAAGAAATTGGAGATAAGATCATAGAGGATATTTGTTTGCAATTATTTCAAGATATCGACAATGTGATTGCCAATAAAGTTTTTCATGATGAACTCTGAAATAATGAAACCGCTGACGCCGGAAGAGATTAATCAACTTCCAACAATTCTCACAATTTTAGATATGATTGCTGGTGAGGAAGAAGGCTTCAGGCAAATTGAAGAAAAGCATAAATATTTTGTCTCATATGCTGGATCTGAGGATAAGTTTGAATTGTTATCAGAGACTCCAGATGAACCCTGTGTTTTGAGACCATTCTCATATTGCTTTAACTCTTATTTCCGCGGTCAGTATGAATATTTCGATGATTGTGTCCCTACCATTTATCGTATTAAAGTTGAAAACGGCCAGAATAAAAAGAAAGACGGCATAGATCAATTTATTCATCGACTGCGTTCATCTGAATTTGAATTATTACTCCAGACCCATCCTTTTGTCAAATCAGTATTTAATGAAGGGATTAACCTGAAGGATATTGGAGATATCAAACTTAAAGTCAATTATTTAGGTTTAGCTCAACATTATGAGTTAGAAACGGATATGTTGGATTTTACTAATGATAAATGGGTAGCTGCCTTTTTTGCAACAAATAGAAAAGTAGGTGATAGATATAATCCAATGGATTCGGGGGGCTATGGCGTGGTTTACAGATATTGTCCTCCCCCTGAGTACTTCCTTAAATTGAATGATGATTCAAAACCTGATGAAAAATTTTCAATTATTGGTCTACAACCCTTTAAGAGGCCAGGTGAGCAAAAGGGCTTTGCATTAAAAATGGAAAATGGCGAAAACCTGAATCAAGTAAGTGGAATACAAAAGTTTTTTTTTCGCCATGACAAATTAGCAGTAGAAATCATTCACAACAGAATGAATCAAGGAAATAATTTGTTTCCTGTTGATGAAATTGAAGCATTAGCCAAGAAGATAAAATGGAGTAAGAAAATTTCAATCAATGCTTTTAAGCTTGCATTTGAGAAATATCCAGTTCCCCAGATGGACGAAATACAACTTCAGGAGGCATGTATTGGTAAAGGAATCAAATTCGTAAATTACCCGATTGTGAGATTTTCAAAAGACGCCGAAAAGAATTTTATAAAACATTGGAAAAATGGTGGTGAAAAGGAGTTCTTCTCAAAAATTGTTTTTAGAAGAACGTTAAGTATTGGCTAATATTGACCACAAACAGTTTCTTGAGAGAGAGGCTTTTTCTCGAGATTATAAACATTGCGATGAAAGGCAAGTTTAATGAACTGATTGGTAAAAGATACCTCCAAATGAAGGTGAGTCGGTACTTTACTTTTTTCTTTATCCTGCTTTCATTTACCGGGTTCACCCAAACCGAAGCCACTACCGCCGACGGGAAGAAGGTTTTTCTTTATCCTGATGGAACCTGGAAGCCCGCTACTGTAGAAAACATCAGAATCTCTCCTGTTCCGATTTCGGGGTTGGAACTACCAAAAACCAGATCATCCGACGATGTCATCCACCATACCGGCTACACCCTTTCATACAAACAAACCTATCACATTGCAAACTGGGTTGCTTATAAGCTGCTGGCCCAGGAAACCAATGGCATCTATGAACGAACCAACAAGTTTGTTCCGGATCCCCTGCTGAAATCGGGTTCGGCATCGAATGAGGATTATAAAGGTTCTGGCTATGACCGGGGACATCTTGCACCGGCCGGTGATATGGGCTATTCGGCACAGACTATGATTGAATCATTTTACCTGAGTAATATGTCACCTCAGAATCCGAGCTTCAACCGTGGCATCTGGAAGCGGCTGGAAGAACAGGTAAGGCAGTGGGCCGTTGAGGACAAGGCTGTTTATGTGGTCACTGGCACGGTCTTAACACCGGGACTATCCGCCATAGGCTATCATCAGATAACGGTTCCAAGGCTCTTTTACAAGGTTATCCTGGACTATGAAGAACCGGATGTGAAGGGAATTGGCTTTATCATGCCCAACGAGGGATCGAAGGAGCCATTGCAACGTTATGCCGTTACCATTGACAGCGTGGAAAAGTTAACGGGAAACGACTTCTTTTACCAGTTGCCGGATGAGCAGGAAAGAATCATTGAAAGCACTGTGGATTTGAGCAAGTGGAGCTGGACATCAGCCAAAACACAATCGAAAAAACAAGGTGGCGGACCATCGGTGCAATGCCAGGGAAAAACCAAGGCCGGGAACCGGTGCAAGAATAAAACCACTAATTTAAACGGGTATTGCTACCAACATCAGAGCCAGGCCGGAGGGATTCAATCAACATCGACGATTGCAGCACCGGAAAAATCAAGTACAAGAAGGACAACATCGGTAAGGTGTTCGGCCACAACCAAGAAAGGAACTCAGTGCTCGCATATGACTTACAGCCCGAATGGATTGTGCTGGCAGCACGGGGGAGATTGATTAACAAACATTGTATTTACCTATGGCAACAAAGAATTTTGCGCTGCGGATCGCGGGTTTTATCTTCGGAATGGTATCAATACTGCATCTTTTCAGGATCGTGACTGGTATATCCATTATAATCGGAACCTGGGTTCTGCCACTATGGATTAATTACATTGGTTTTGTGGCTACCGGGTTCCTATGCGGATGGCTTTGGTGGCTTTCGTTCAGGAAGTCGGGGGATTCTGGGAATTACATTACAAATTATCACAGGTATAAATAAAGGTGGTCCTTTTTAATGACCTTCGATTATTACTTCCAGCGTCATATTATAAATTCGTAACCACGACACAATTTGGCGTAGTCTTATTTTATCTTTGTCTTAAATTTTCTTAAAGTGAACAGACGTAGAGCCATAAAAACCCTTACTGCCCTGGCTGCCGTAGTTTATCTGCCGAAGTTTGAACTCTTTAATAATTCCAGGCCATTAAAGTTTCATTTTATCGGTTTGGGCGGCGCTGGCAGCAATATTATCGAGCATATTCACAAAAAAAGGATAAACGCAAGGTATACCTGCATTACGAGTCCGGAACGGCCCCATCTTCCAGACGATATTGAATTTATACAATTCGGTCCTGCCGAGCATGATTACCATACCTATAAAGTGGAGATGAAGGATCTTGAAATTACGGATGCTATTCAAAATACGTTTAACAGTGACTCAATGTTTGTTCTTTTCGCCGGGTTTGGCGGTACTACTGGGACTAATCTGACAAGACAATTATCGGCAATGTTGCACCAAAAGGATAAAAAATTCATGATCATTTATACTATGCCCTTTAAGTTTGAAGGGACAAGCCGTAATGTATTTGCGCTGAAAACTGAACAAGCGATGGATGGGATTTCCAACGTACATTCTTTTAACCTGGAGGTAATTCGCCAAAAATATGGAAATGTGACATTGAATGTTGCATTTGAAAAGGCTGATGAGTTCTGTTACCAATTATTCAGGAATAATGTTCCTGAGTATTCCACGGATCCATTATTAAACCAATCTTTACTTCGTAACCAAGGTTAATCAATCAATTCCATCCGCAGTAATCATTCATATGGCAAAACAAGACTATATCATCAGGTATCTCACGATCATCAAGAAGCTGAGAAGAGGCAATGTGGCAACGTTTAAGGAGATGAAAGAATATCTTAAAAAGGAATCGGAATTTTTCGATCGCCCGTTTACGATTTCAACCCGAACCTTCCAGCGCGATCTGAATGAGATCCGGTCAATCTTCCAGGTGGATATCCAATACGATTTTTCCCGGCGGGTCTATTACATAGCTGACGATCAGCAATCGGATCTCAATAACAGGATGCTTGAATCCATTGATACCATCAACTCCCTGAAAATGGTAAGTGATATTACCCGGTATATGTTTTTTGAAAAACGTAAATCACAGGGTACCCAGCATTTTTATGGACTTCTGCACGCAATCAAGAACAGGTTTGCCATCAAATTAATCCATCAGAAGTTCTGGGAAGATGAACCGACCGAACGATTCATTGAACCTCTGGCCCTGAAGGAATCGAAGGGGAGGTGGTATCTCCTGGCCAAGGAGCAGCATGGCAGTAAGATTAAATCGTTCGGTCTTGACCGTGTTATGGAATTTGAGATTACGTCAAAGAAATTTGATTATCCTTCGAACTTTGATGCCGGAGAGATCTTTAAAAATTGCTTCGGAGTGATCAACCCTGACAATTCAAACCCCGAAGAGATCATACTTTCTTTTAACTTCGAGCAGGGAAAATACATTAAAAGTTATCTGATTCATGAATCTCAGACTGTTCTGATTGATAATGAAGATGAATTGCGGATTTCTTTACGTATGGACATCACCCATGATTTAATCATGGAAATATTGTCATATGGAGATACCGTTGCTGTTCTTTCCCCGAAAAGTCTAATTGAAGAAGTCGTTGCAATTCACCAGAATGCAATTTCAAATATAAAGCAGCATGAAGTTTTATAGCGTTGATGTTGAAACTGCTAATCATAATAGAGCCTCAATCTGCCAGATAGGTGTGGGGGTTTTTGAGAATGGAACCCTGGTCGATACCTGGAAATCATACATCAATCCCCAGGATTATTTCCATCCGATGTTTATTGAAATTCATGGCATAAGCCCTAAGATGGTCAAAATGAAGCCATCCTTTCCCAAAGTTTATCCCTTATTAAGAAACATGTTTGAGGATAACATCGTAGTGCATCATTCCCCATTTGACCGGATTGCGTTTCAAAAGGCTTTTATTCGCCATAATCTGGATCCATTTGAGGTGAAATGGCTGGATTCTGTTAAAGTAGCACGGCATACCTGGGAGGAATTTGCCGACGGAGGATACAATCTTGCTCATCTGGCCTATCAGCTCGACATTCAGTTTCAGCATCATGATGCCCTTGAAGATGCTGTAGCTGCCGGGAAAGTGGTACTTGCCGCTTGCCGTAAATCCCGGTTGACCGTTCGGGATTATCTGGACTTGTTTTCAAATCACTGACTATCGTAGTATTTCTTTTTCGACCACGACATATTTTGGCGTGCTGGCCTTGTATTTTTGTGCGAAATGAGATTGATATGAAAAACAAGTCTGATGAAACAAAACAGGTACAGGATGTTTTTGAACTGCTTGAGTACGCATATAACCTTGGTATAGAACGGAAAGAAAAAACTATTACCACGGCTGAACTCCTCGATAAGTTCAACGAAATCATTTCAATTAATCACTTCCCTTTCGTTGAGAAAATACTTGAAATTGGACTTGGCGTTGAGGATAATTTCATGCTTTGCTATTTATTCTGGAAGTATCTTAATGGAGTATATAGCGTTGATCTTGAAACCGCTGTTAATGGAATGTTTGACACGGTACACAAGCGATTTGCATACCGCAAAGAAATCCTTCAAAACTCGCATCCATTGATTGACAAAGGTCTAGTGATGCTTGAATTGAAAACTCCTTTAAATGACACGACACTTAGGTTGGAAAATAAAACCTTGCAATTATTGAAAACACAGGATCTTGAACCTTTTATTTTGATAAAGAAGAAAGATAACGTGATTCTTCCTGCTGATATCCATCAAAAGAAGCTGGTTTTTAATCCATTGGAGACTGAGCATTTGCGAAAATTGAATCATGCTTTTCAGGATGAAAATCTTCATGCTATACAAAACAGGTTGGTTCAAAAAGGGCTCCCTACCGGTTTCACTGTATTGTTCTATGGTGACCCTGGCACCGGAAAAACCGAATCGGTTTACCAGTTGGCGCGTCAAACCAAGCGTGAAATCATGCAGGTTGACCTCAGCGAATCAAAAACCAAATGGTTTGGAGAAAGTGAAAGGATGGCCGGAAAGATTTTCACTGATTACTATTCGTATTCTAAAGATTGCAGAATGCAGCCAATTCTTTTAGTCAACGAAGCCGACGGACTCTTTTCAAGGCGAAAGGAAGCCGGGACCACATCGGTTGACCAAACCGAAAATACGATACAGAATATCTTTCTGCAGGCGCTCGAGACTTTTTCAGGAATATTAATCGCGACAACAAACATGGCCGGCAACTTTGACCATGCTTTTGAACGCCGGTTTTTATATAAAATCAAATTCACGAAACCTGATTGGACAGTAAGGGCCCAGATCTGGAAACTTAAACTTTCTGGTTTTTCAAAAAAAGAATATTTAGGGCTGGCCGAAGAATATGATTTAACCGGCGCCCAGATTGACAACATAGTTCGCAAACTTGAGATTGAATCAATCCTTGAAGGAAGCATTCCGATTTTCTCCCAGGTACTTGCTTGCTGCAGTGAAGAACTGATAGAAAAAGCGCATTACAGGAAAATAGGTTTCAGGGCATGAATGCTCATTGAAATTCAAAAACATGAAAGAAAACAAGCCACTTGCCGAGGATTTACAAGAAATCCTGAATTCAGGGGAAGTACAGAATTTTTTAAAGGCAGTTGAGCAATTTAATGAGTTGCTTAGAGATAAAGATATTGATATTAAGGATTTTATAAAACAATCTTGCTTCAGCGTAACCGAATTGTATTACAGAGGCAGGCTTTTACCTGAGCTTACCCTGAAATATTCAAGTACCGATGATTATCGCCCTAATTTATTGGGTTGGGGATATGCCTATACTCTTAATAAATTGGAGGATCTTCAAACCTATCTTGCAATCAACCCTTATCCTGCTTATAAATCGAAAGAGGCTCCAACGGTCATGAAGAGATCGTTGACTGAGGATTTATCGGATATCTTTTTTGATGTTAACATTTGTATGGGTTTAATGGCAGAAGGCACTGATAAAGCAGTAGAACAAGCCTTATTCACTTTTAAAGTAAAGTTTGACTGCCTCTTAGGTATTTTATGTCTGGAGGTCATTCGCGTTCTCCAATATATAAAATTCTGGGTATTGCCTGGGATAAAAGCCACTCCCGATGGCCCAATTTTACCGAGCAAATTTGACAACTTTCGTGTAGGTTTAATTGATTGTATATAAACATTTACCATTTTTTAGCTTATGAATAAGTACGATAAAGTATTTTTAAAACAGGCCCGCTTAGGGTATTCGAAATTCTTAACTCATTACCATCGTAGAAGCCAGGAAGAGGATTTACGTGATCGTAAACATGCTCTCAATAAAGAGTTTGTGTTTTCGGAAGAGAATGTCAAACGCCTCTCTCATATAAATACGCTGTTGGCAGACAAATCCAAAGCCGCATATGAAATGGCCGAAAAGCTGGAGAGTTTTATTTTACCGGCAATGAAGGATCCTGATACATTCATTTCGGACTATGAAATAGAGTTTGAAGTCTGTTTTTTTGCAGAAAAAAAATATTCTCACATTCCCGATTTACAAGGCAATCCGTTTTTTGAATGTCGGCCCATATGGTTTTATAAAGCTGACAGGAATGAAGCCGAATGTAAAGAGCATAAAGACTGGCTCTTCAATACCGATCATACCGAAGTATTCCAGGGAAGGCAAGCATTAAGCAGCTTTAAACACAGCTATATGTTTCATGATTTAATAGATCATACCATACTGTCGTACCAGGATATTGCCGATATAGAAGACATCTGGATCGAAGTCGTTCTAACAGTTCAAAATTTTCAGGAAATTCCACCTCGCCGATTATAATTGATATTTCCCAAAGACCATGACATAGATTGGCGTAACCAGCGCTTATTTTTATGCCATCCATCAAAAATTCTATGACAGAGTCATGCACTTATATGTCAAATAACGAGGCTGCATTTATTAAAATTTTAATAGATGATGAACTATTCTTATTTATGAACGGACATCTCATCTATAAAAGATGGTTGAATACAGGTCAGTCTTTTGTTTTTGATGTATTTACATACGACAAGCACACTTATGCCAGTATTAATGACCAAACTGAAAGATGATATTGCAGGGAGAGATAATACCAAACGAACATACGTAGACATGGCCCGTACGCTCGGTAGTAGGAATAGAATTTCCCGCAGGCGATGCTAACGAGACCTTCGACTAGATTGGTTGTATTTTTTTACAGACCATTAATATAATCGGAAGACCTTAGTATTTTTATCGTTACATTCTTTTTCAAATATTGACTTAACACTGCTAAATTCAGGATATTCAATACTGTTAAGTAAATCCATACATTTTTCAAAGTTTCCCAGATTTCTATTTAATTCTGCTATCATGATCCTTTGATTGACATCTTCTGAATCGAGTAATTCCATTAATCGATTTATATTTTCAGACCAACGCTGGCAGTTAAACTTAAAGATAAATAGCGGTTTTCTGTTTCTTAACATATCAATAAAATGCCACCAAAGTTTTGTCCTAATTTTTCCATCTCGTGCCTTATCATTAAAATACCACCAAAGTCTTTTCCTAACATAGAATTCCTCTTCAAGCGATATATAAATTGGGATTTCTAAGGCTAAAATATACTGTTGAAGAGACAAAAATCGGGCTGTTTGAGAATTCTGATATTTCTGATCTTCTAGTGTTCCTTCTAATAGATCCGCAATGCCGAATCCTCGTTGATCAATCTTTTTTGCTTTACTGATCCAAAAAATGGTTTTGCATTTCGAGCACCTGGTAATCTTTGGAAATTCAGGCATCCTTGGTGCAACGAGTCTTCCGTCTGAATACAATTTTGCTCCAAAAGTGTTTCCACTCATCAAACTGCCTACTGAAATAAGACTATCACATTGTGGACATTGATAAATAGTATCTGGTCCTGGTAACATTTTGTTTATCCGTTCTGTTTATTTGTTGATACTGTTAAAATTTATCGAATTTTTATTAATACTACATAATTTGATAGCTCCTTGATCTTCTCTGTTAATGGTTTTTGGGCAATTGAGATGTCATTTGGAAGCGATAATATATCTGGCAGCACATCAATCAAATTTTTTAGATAAGCCAACTTTATCGCGTATGATACATTATCAGCTGCCATAATTTTAGCATTCACAATTCCAATTATATTACCATCATAGTCAAACAAAGGTCCGCCACTGCTACCAGGTTGGACAGGAACAGAAATTTGGTATGTCGTTATATCGCCTTGAAAACCGGTTTTTGAACTAATTTTCCCATCAGTGAATTTCACTTCGTCACCCATTATGGTTAAGGCCAATGGATATCCTAATGCAAAAACATTTGAACCCACATCAGATATTGTTGATTTCAAAGAATATGGGAGTTTTACGAATGGTTTAAATTTCTCATCTTCTATTTTTATAATAGATAAATCATTTTGTTTGTCGCTTGAAATAACTTTTGCCTTAAATGATTGCTTTTGATCGTCTTTAACAAAATCAACTTCTATTTCGGAAGCACCATCAATAACATGAAAGTTAGTAGCTATGTAGCCGTTCTTGTCGATAAAAAAACCACTTCCATTGCCTGTCCACCCACTACTAGCGCTTGAATTGTTATAAGAAGAGGTGTTAATTGTTGGGTATGTTTTAGTCCATATAAAATGCCAATATGCTGTAAAGCCGGTTTTATAATTTTTTTGCATCATATGTCTAATTGAAACATCGGCAATTTGGAATGTGTAATCAAGTATAACCCCTTCATTAAGTTCAACGATTGCTTTGCCAATCCAATTTGGATTAAAATAATTGCATTTATAAGTATAAATGCTTCCTATTGCTGATGTTTCGAAGCTTGCTTTAAAGGTACTCGCCTCATTGGAATTTTGTCCTTCACTTATATCGCATACACCAAAAGATATTTCGGACTCTCTTTTTATGGCCCATTTCGATAACACAACGTCATTATGTTCAGAATTTAAAATCCCGTTGTAATATATTCTGGTCACACAATTTAATGTCCAGATTCCTTCAATTGGGTCGAGTGATGCAGAGTATTTCTTAAAGTAATCAATGAAAGCGTCCTTGCTTTGCAAGCACTGTCCCAATAGTCCGCTTGACAACGTTAAGAGAAGGATAGAGAAAATTGATTTTTTCATGTTGTCATTTTTAAAATTATTTCTAACTTGTTGTTACCTCAAAAAGCTTCTATTTCAAATATTCCCAAATGGTATCATCAGATTTGAAGATAACAACCTGAGAGTAGTCATCTGCAATTAAGACAAGTACTTTTTCATTATTTTCAGTATCGAAGTACAATGATTTCTTTAATAGTTTATTGTTCTTTTCTACATAACCCTTATCCTGTAAAAGACCAAACCAAGGTAAACCTGGTGCATTATCTTGACCGGGATTGAGAACTGTGAATAGTTTCTTGATTTGTGGGTCATTTGGTGTTTCGAAAACAATCCGAAACGATCCTTGAGTAGTACCTATTATTCTTTCCTCATAACCAGAGGATGTTTGTACACTTGCTTTCTTTACAAGTTTGGAATAAGAATATGTTTGCGAATAAGAAACTGTAGCGAAACATATTACGGATAGAAGAAACAATAACTTTTTCATTTTTGAATTTTTTAAGTGTTTATGTTTATCCCTTAATGTCGGAATGAAAAAAAAGTAACCCGGTTTGGATTACTTTTTGTCAGATATTTTACATCTACCTCATTTGCAATACTATAAAAAATGCCCTTGGGATAGGTTACTAATCATTAAAAATGGTAATAAAATACACCATTGAATGCTCAGAATGACCGGTTTGGGAAAAATACTCTTGTTTATTAAATGTCTCATCTGGTGATTTGTGTGTATTTTTACGTTTTCTTGATCCATAAATTTAAATGAAGTATTTGCTAGCGTTTTTCTTTCTGATATTTGGATCACATGCTATTGAGGCCCAAACAAAAAGGGCGTTAATAATAGGTATTGGAGCATATCCCCCTGAAAGTGGCTGGAATCCAATTCATGGTGACAATGATGTTCCCTTAATTGCTGATGCTTTATCCAGAAGGGGTTTTAACCAGGATCATATCGTAAAACTGGTTAATGAGCAAGCAACTAAGAAAAATATCCTGAAACAATTCAACATGCTTACTCATAAAGCTCAAATCAATGATATCATTTACATACACTTTTCAACTCACGGCCAACAGGTCGTTGATATTGATGGTGATGAGGAAGACGGTTTAGATGAAGCCATTATCCCTTATGATGCCCGTAAAACATTTGAGAAAGGAGTTTATGAGGGAAAAAATCATCTAATAGATGATGAGTTGAACATATTGCTTTCTGCAGTTAGAAAAAAGATCGGTAAATCAGGTACTTTGGTTGTAGTAATTGATGCCTGTCACAGCGGTGATGCCACCAGAGGTAATAGTAGTGATTATGATACTATTGTAGTACGGGGGACTTCAGAAATCTTTCAAATTGGATCAAAAGGAAAGTATATTTCCAGACCTGTCAAAATGGTTGACTGGGTGGTAATCAGCGCTACTCAGTCATACCAAAACAACTACGAATACAAGGTTAATGGCACCTATTATGGTTCTTTAAGTTATGCTATTAATCTTGCTTTCCCAGAATTAACCAACAAAGATGACTTTACCAGCTTATTCAAAGCGATTCAAAAAAGCAGAGAAGATATAAGTGTTTCGAGATACCCGCAACGGCCAATGATTGAAGGAGGCAGGTATTATCTGAACCAGAAAGTTTTTTAGGTGATGGAATTGACAGATGTAGATAAAATCTTGGCAATCAAAAAGAAAAATGAATTTTTGGTTGGAAAAATCTATGGCCTTTACCGGAATGAATTTCTCTTTTTTCTTAAGAAAAGAAATTCAATCAATCCTGATGATATTCTGGAAATATACCAGGATGCCTTTATGGTTTTATGCAATAAGATTTATGAGAATAAGCTTAATGCAGATAATCTCAAATCCAGCTTAAAATCCTATTTGTTTGGAGTAGGAATAAGAATTGCATACAATGTCAACCGGAAAAACGGAAATAGACTTGAACAGGATCCCTTTGAAACACCGGATATGCCGGATGATGAACCCGGCTTGGGAGAGGAGAACGAAAAAATAATTCAAAAGGCGGTTAATGACATGGGGGAACCCTGTCATACTATTTTGGTAAAACAATATTGGGAAGACAAAAAAGCTGAAGAAATCGCCATTGAAATGAATTATAAGAATACAGATACGGCAAAAACCCAGAAATATAAGTGTATCCAAAAACTGAAAAATGAGCTAAGGAACAAAATTGTATATCAAAGCTAAAGACTGAAATGGAAGACTACACGATATTGGAGCAGGAAATTGATCGTTACCTGGAGGGGACTTTGACCGTTGAGGAGAACGAGTCTTTTAATGAACGCTTGAAATGCGACCCGGAATTGGTAAAGGAAGTGGAATTACAGCGATCAATAATCCGGGCTGTAAGAAATGAGCGACTGGGGAAAATAATTGAAAATGAAGAAAGACAGCTTCATAAACAAGTGAGAATACGGCAACTGGTCATTTCAATTGGTTCATTTGCCGTGGCAGCTTCCTTAATTGGTGTCTTCTATCTGACATATTTAAATAATTGCGAAAAGCTTGCCGACCGGTATTATGTGGCCTACACTTATACGCCTCTCCCATCAAGAGGTGGAGAAATCGTATCATTAACCAGGGCAGATTCAATGTTTTTCAATGCCCTTGTTGAACTGAAAAAGGGAAGTAAAAAACAGGCTATCACCCTTCTGGAAAACCTAGATAATTCAAATTATGAAATGGTTGCAGCCACGGATCCTGCTATTAAATGGTACTTGGCTCTCGCTTATTTAAAAAATGGACAAAAGAAAAAGGCCAGGTTTTTGCTGCAGGAAATTATAAAGAAGCCAAATAGTGAATTCACGGAAAAGGCCAAAAAATTACTAAACGAGTTGTAAAAACAATAAAATCGTCTCAATGATAACAATAATGTGTTATTATTGAGTTAGATACGATATTTCTATAAGAAAGTAACCTAAACCGGGTTACTTTTTTTTTATCATGACATTAAGAGGTATGAACAAATCATTTATAACATGTTTAACCTAAAAAATAAAGTCATGAAAACAGCAATTGGTATCGGATTAATTATCCTTGGAATCATTTCAATCTCTCGTTATCCTAATTTAGGTTCGGACTTTGCAGAAACGCTCGGTGCGCTTTTCGCCGTCATAGTTTTCCTGTTTCTCCCCGCCTTTTTTTTAATCAGAAGTGATAATAATAAAGCTAAAACAAATTAATTATGAAAAAATATATAATATTTTTATTCGCCATCTGCAGTTCTTTTGGTCTGTTTGCGCAGAGATTTGATCTTGGTAATAGCCTGCAGCCGAAACAACCCGATTTTGAATATCTAGGTACTTCATCAGCAACCGGAGTCAGCACCTATAAATACAAGAAACCAAAGACAGATAAGTTCTTCAACCGAAATATTGGCGATATCATCGTAGGGGTAAGGAGTGGCAAGATTGTAACTACAATTTATAATCTGATTCCCAACAATGGCGATATTGGTGTTCCTGCAGATATAATAACACTGCTACAGGCTAATCTTCCGTATCCATTTAAAGAAGTGGATGGTGTTTACGGGTTGAATATTGATAATGAAACGATAAGCATAGCCCGGGTAAGAAGCCCATTAACATTCAATCAGGATCGGATTATGTTTATGAATTCAATGAAACAAAGTATTCTTAAAAGCACTAAATAACAAACACTTTAAACAAAACGGTCATGAGTATTTTAGATAAATTATTCAGGAAACAAACTGCTACTACTAATCCATTGGACAATAAAAGCGCCGGTACAATGATTGGAATAGCAAAAATTATTTCGAAATTATCTATTTTCTTTATTTTCATGTTTTTAACAATTTTTGGATTCTCACAAAACACCATCTTCATTGGCACAAAAAGTTACTCTGCCACCAAATGGTGGAATTTTTTAAATGCTGGTGTTTACGAAAGCTGGCTACCTAATTCAACATTATCTGTATGTTTTGCCAAATCAGCATCAGGGGGGATATTAATATTTTCAGCTGAGACTCTATATTCAGATTTCAACATTGGAGGTAAGATTTTGATATATATGAATGATGGCAGTGTTATTTCGCTTAGCAATCGAATAAACAAGGATCATGCAGACGGACATTCGACTGTTATATATTCATTAAACAGTACTCAAGTTACTAACATTAAAACGAATGATATTTTGCAGATTAGATATTCTATTATCAGCCAGTATACTAAGGATGGCTATACTGCAGGCAATCGACATAATATAAGTTTGAAACCTGGTGTTTATGACGAAAGAACCTATGATACAGCTAAAGAAATATCTGAGCTTTTGGAAAAGTAATAAACATATAATGATCAGATGAAACACAAATAAAGTTCTAAAACAACCTTACAAAACTGATAATGAGTTTCGACATGATGATTTCAAAGAAATATGCTCCATCTTGAGAATAGCCAGGCAAAAATTCATTTGACGATTGTCAACTTTTTTGAGTAAAGAACTTGGTTATTGTAATTTTATGTTCAAATTTGTTATATTGCACTAAATTAAACCATAAATTTAACATATAAGTTCGTTTAATAATCGTAAAAACCAACCTAAAGTCTGCAATTATGAAAAAATTAATGCTTGTGCTAATATCATTAGCGCTGCTATTTACGGCTCAGGCCCAGGAGAAGAAAGTTGAAAGCAAAAACAAACCATCGGAAGATCTGGAAAATTTGCAGCTTGCGTATCAATTAGCGAAATATGGCTACAAAACCTATTCTGCTGGTGCGCTGATCGAAGCTGCTAAGATCATGAGCAGTATTAAAACCCAAGATCTCAAGTTCGAATCATATAAACAGGATCCCGCACCCAAAGGCCAGGGTACTAAAAAAATTAAAGAGGGGTATGATATGGCCAGCATCCTATCTGCAGCAAAGAAATATGCCAACGGTGATGCGAAATTATTGTCAGCCATTGGCGATGTAGAAAAAGCAAATCAGGCAACCAGAGGCAGGGTTGGTGGCCCCGGAGAGAAATTTTCCTATGTTTATGGGTACTGTAATGACTATTATGATGTTAGATTTATTGCAGGAGAGTTGGCAGAAATTGCCGTAAGGGGAGATGGTGATACCGATTTGGATTTGTATGTATTTGACTCAAATGGGAACATGGTTGCGAAAGATGATGATTATACAGACCGGTGTTTTGTAAGTTGGGTTCCGCTATGGACGGGTAGATTCACTGTTAAAATTGTAAACAGGGGCCCAATTGTGAATAACTATTGGTTGCTGACAAATTAGACATTTTCATTGAAACGGGGTTGCTTCTAAAGTCAACCCCGTTACTTTATTTCCTCAAATTACAAGCTAATATGCATTCTCGCCTGCTAAATTGCTGGATCAAAGCTTGTATCCTGCTGACTTTCTTTCTTAACAGTCCTACATCACTCTATTCACAGGCATCCCAAACCAATAGGGAGCTTGCAGAGGCTGTTGAAAATGCAAAAAATGGACATTACGAAGAAGCTATTACCATTTTAAAGAAATATGCAGAGGTAAAGGGATTTGATGATTTCAAAACCCTTGAGATAAATGTTTATCTGAATTTATGCTATCTCGCAACAAAGAATAAGGCATTTGATGTTAAAAGGGTTAATGCGCTTACGGATTCCTACTTTGCAAAACATGGCATTTCAAAAACAGATAGATTAAAAAGTAAGGATGAAATACAATTACTATTATTTGCCAGTAGAATTAATAGTAATGTGAAGAATAACGAAAAGATGGTTTATTATCTATCTCAAATAAAAAACTATTATGAGGTAAATCATTTTGAACAGGATCAGGTATATTCCATAACGTTAAACCAATTAGCACAGGGATATTATGATTTATCTGACTATAAAACTGCAATTGAAATTGGACTAAAGGCTTGGAAAGTGAATTTTGATCTTTTTGGAGAAAATAACAATATTTCATTTGAGATTTTGGAAATTCTTTATCAATCATATACAAAAAGCAATGAGCCGGGAAAATTCCTTGATTTCTTAAATACAGAGGGATTAGTTAGTAATACATACTTTAAAGAAAAATGTCTGGACTACCTAATTGCCTTTAATAATCTTGGAACAGAATATTTAAATCTTAATCACTACCGAGAGGCGCTGGAAATCAACATGAAAGTTGTTGAATTGAGAAAAGTAGTTTTGGGTGAAAAGAATTTAGCTTATTTAATTAGCTTGAACAATCTGGGTGAAACATATGCTGGTCTTGGAAATTATCAAAAAGCCTTGGAAATTCATCTAAATGCTCTTCAAATAAAAAGAGATGTACTGGGAGAAAAGAATTCGAGCTATTTAACAAGTTTATACAATGTAGCCTGTACATATTTAAAGGCTCTTTATAATTTCGAGTGGGTAACATAGTAAGGATTTATTTTGGAGAAGTCGAGTTTTCCTGTGAGCAAATAGATCACCGCTTTAATCGTATCAGAACGTTGATAACCTCTTGCTTTATTCTTG